>Ga0116158_10000230_pt1 | contig 59643 bp, 62 predicted proteins | sample AD_UKC052_MetaG_FD_89883 | JGI IMG/M metagenome (GOLD analysis project Ga0116158, IMG submission 89883) | Active sludge microbial communities of municipal wastewater-treating anaerobic digesters from USA - AD_UKC052_MetaG | ecosystem: Engineered > Bioreactor > Anaerobic > Digestate | place: USA... | reverse complement strand
TATCTGGACGCACGCAACGGAGGAGACTTCTGCGGCGATGTTCCGGGCGATGGAGTACAACGAAAGCCGCACCGACGTTAATCCTCTATTCATGATGGTGGATTCTGGTGCACGTGGCAATCGGCAGCAGATCCGTCAGCTGGCGGGTATGCGAGGTCTGATGGCCAAGCCCTCGGGCGAAATCATCGAGCGTCCCATCTTGTCGAACTTCCGCGAGGGGTTGAGCGTGCTGGAGTACTTCATCAGTACGCACGGTGCGCGCAAGGGTCTTGCAGATACGGCGCTCAAGACCGCCGACTCCGGCTACCTGACGCGCAAGTTGGTGGATGTCTCGCAGGATGTGATCATCGTTGAGCAGGACTGCAACACGCTTAACGGTATCACGGTCACCTCGATCAACGAAGGGGACGATGAGCTGGTTCCGCTGGCCGCCCGGTTGCTTGGCCGGACCTCGTTGGACGATATCAAGGATCCCGCAACGGGGACAATCATCGTCGCGTCGGGTCAGGAGATCGACGAGAAGGCCGTGGAGAAGATTACCCGTGCTGATCTGGAGTCCGTGAAGATCCGGAGTGTGCTGACGTGCGAATCGCGTCGTGGCGCCTGTGCGAAATGCTATGGGCGGAACCTGGCCACGGGCAAGACCGTGGCGTTGGGTGAGGCCACGGGCATTATCGCCGCACAGTCAATCGGTGAGCCGGGCACGCAGCTGACGATGCGTACGTTCCACATCGGTGGTACGGCGAGTTCGGTGTTCAAGCAGCCGCAGTTGATCGCGAAGCACGATGGGTTTGTGCGGTATATCGAGTTGCGCGTGGTGCAGGCTTTGGACGGCAACTTCATCGTGCTAAACAAGAATGGCTTTGTCAGCATCTATGACAAGGAAGGCCGTGAACTCGAGCGTCACAGCGCAGTGATCGGCGCCGTGATTGCCGTTCCTGAAGGCGGTGCAGTCAAGAAGGGCCAAAGCTTCGTTAAGTGGGATCCTTACAGCGTACCGATTCTCTCCGAGCAGTCAGGTGTCATCGAGTTCCACGACTTCATTGAGGGCGTCACGGTCCGCAAGGAAGTGGATGAGTCGACGGGTCTTGAAGGCACAGTCGTGATGGAGCATAAGGAGGATCTGCATCCTCAGATCGTCATGAAGGACCCCAAGACTCGCGAGGCGTTGGCGTACTACTCCATTCCGTCCGGCGCCCACGTCATGGTGACCAAGGGCAGCGATGTCCTCGCCGGTGCGATGCTGGCAAAGACTCCGCGGAAGGTTGTGCGCACGAAGGACATCACCGGCGGTCTGCCCCGAGTGGCAGAGCTGTTTGAGGCGCGTCGTCCCAAGGACGCGGCGGAAATCGCGAAGATCGACGGAATTGTGGAATTTGCGGGCACGTCGCGCGGCAAGCGCAAACTTCTGGTCAAGGACCCGGGTACGGGCGATCAGGAAGAGCATTTGATTCCGATGGGCAAGCACGTTGTTGTCTTCCAGGGCGACCGCGTGGAGAAGGGGCAACAGTTGACGGAAGGCCCTGTTGTGCCGCAGGAAATTCTCGAGGTCTGCGGCCCGCAGGAACTGCAGCGCTATCTGGTCAACGAGGTGCAAGAGGTGTATCGCCTGCAGGGTGTCGATATCAACGACAAACATATCGAGATCATTGTTCGTCAGATGTTGCGCAAGGTCCGTATCACGGACCCCGGCGACACGGACTTCCTGTGGGGCGAGCAGGTAGAGCGGCAACTGTTCCAAGACGAGAACCAGAAGGCGATTGCGGAAGGCAAGCGTCCCGCGGAAGCGTCCCCGGTGCTGCTGGGCATCACGAAGGCCTCGCTGGAAACAGAGAGCTTCATTTCCGCCGCATCCTTCCAGGACACGACCCGCGTGTTGACGGAAGCGGCTACGCTGGGTCGTGTGGATTATCTGCGCGGCTTCAAAGAAAACGTAATCATGGGTCATCTGATTCCCGCGGGCTCGGGATTCGGTATGTACAGGAATATCAAGTTGGTTCCGCTTGGCGAGCCGATCCCCGTGGAGGATGTCCTTTCGGACAACATCCTGGCTCAGCCGCCGGCGGGGAATACGGAATCGTAATGTTGCTATTGTCAGGCTCACGTCGCTCTGTTATTTTGTCGCGCTCGTGTGTCTGGGGAAGGAAGCAGTTATGCCGACAATAAATCAACTCGTTCGCAAGGGCCGTCAGAAGGTGGATTCCAAACGGAAGGCCCCTGCGTTGATGAAGTGCCCTCAGCGACGCGGCGTGTGTTTGCTGGTCAAGACGCAAACACCCAAGAAGCCCAATTCGGCCTTGCGCAAGGTTGCGCGTGTTCGTTTGACGAATGGTGTTGAAGTGACGGCTTACATTCCGGGTGAGGGGCATAACCTGCAGGAGCATAGCATGGTGCTCGTGCGGGGAGGTCGTGTGAAGGACCTTCCGGGCGTGCGCTACCACATCGTGCGGGGCACGCTGGATTGTCTGGGTGTGGAGAGCCGGAGACGTGGACGTTCGAAATACGGGGCCAAGAAAGCCCAGAAGCAAGCTTAAAGGATACCAGCTATGCGAAGGCGTCGAGCTGACAAGAGAAACGTGGTGCCGGACAGCCGGTTCGGCAGCGAGTTGATTGCCAAGATGGTTAACAGCCTGATGGAGCGCGGCAAGAAATCGACCGCCGAGAGGATTGTCTACGGCGCGTTGGAGCAGATCAAAGAGATCACCAACGAAGAGCCCATCGCTGTGATGAATCAGGCGATTGACAATGTAAAGCCAAGGCTTGAGGTGAAGTCTCGCCGCGTTGGTGGCGCCACCTACCAAGTGCCGGTGGAAGTTTCTCCAGATCGTCAGGTGGGGCTGGCGCTTCGGTGGCTGATCGACTACTCGAAGGCACGGAAGGGTGTGCCTATGCAGAAGGCATTGGCGCTGGAGATGACCGATGCCTACAAGAATCAGGGCAATGCGATCAAGAAGCGTGATGACACGCACAAGATGGCGCAAGCGAATAAGGCTTTTGCTCATTATCGTTGGTAGACCCGAATAGAGTCATTCATGGTTACCGTGGTGGAACAGCAACAGAAAACATCGGACCCTGCGAAGCTTGAAGCTGCAGGGCGCCGGCGTGGTCTGTCCATGATTCGGAACATCGGTATCATTGCCCATATCGATGCCGGTAAGACCACCACGACAGAACGAATGCTCTACTACACAGGCAAGGTCTACAAGATGGGGGAGGTCCATGAGGGCACGGCCACCATGGACTGGATGGTTCAGGAGCAGGAGCGCGGCATCACGATCACTAGTGCGGCCACGACGTGTTTCTGGCGCGATCATCAAATCAACATCATCGATACGCCGGGGCATGTGGATTTTACCGTTGAAGTTGAGCGTTCGGTACGGGTGTTGGATGGCGCCATCGGAATCTTCTGTGGTGTTGGCGGCGTACAGCCCCAGTCCGAAACCGTCTGGCATCAGGCGAAGAAGTACCATGTGCCTTGCTTGGCCTTCATCAACAAGTTGGACCGGCCCGGTGCGCGATTTGACTGGGTGGTGCAACAGATGCGTGAGCGTTTGGGGGCACCGGCTGTGGCCTTGGAGCTTCCTTGGGGTGCAGAGGATCAGTTCAAGGGTGTTCTTGATTTGGTTAACATGAAGGCGCTGACGTTCTCGGGAGAGGACTTGGGCGCGCAGGTGATTGTGCAGGATATTCCTGCGGATATGGCTTCGGCGGCTGAGATGGCGCGAGCCCACCTTGTAGAGCAGGTGGCCGAGAAAGATGAGGCGGTGCTGCGCGCGTATCTGGAGAACGCTGACGTATCGGCCGAGTTGCTCCGCGATGGACTTCGCCGGGCTACACTCAGTGGTGCGCTTGTTCCCGTGTTGTGTGGCTCATCCTTGCGTAACAAGGGTGTTCAGCCGCTTCTGGATGCCGTGGTCGATTATCTGCCTTCCCCTCTGGATGTACCCCCGGTTGTGGGGCAGCATCCTAAGACGCTGAAGGAAGTCGTGCGGATGACGAGTGATTTTGAGCCCTTGGCAGCGTTGGCGTTTAAGCTAACAAACGATCCGTACGTTGGTAAGCTGGTTTTTGTGCGTGTCTATTCCGGCGTCCTCAAGAAGGGACAGAACATCTACAATTCCAGGACCCATAAGCGGGAGCGCATTGGCCGCCTGGTTCTTCTGCACGCCAATCATCGCGAGGATGTCGACAGCCTGTTTGCGGGCGAGATTGGTGGAGCCGTCGGCATGAAGATGGTGACAACGGGCGACACGATCTGTGCGGAAAACCAGCCGGTTGTTCTCGAGAGGATTCTGTTCCCTGAGCCTGTGGTGGCGATGGCGGTTGAGCCCAAGACGCAGGCGGATCGTGAAAAATTGAGTGATGCCCTCAGTGCCATGGCAGAGGAAGATCCAACATTCAAGATTTCTACGGATGCGGAGACAGGGCAGACCATTATCAAGGGCATGGGCGAGCTACACTTGGAAATCATCAAGGATCGAATGCTGCGCGAGTTCAAGGTGCAGGCTAACGCGGGCAAGCCGATGGTGGCCTATCGTGAAACGGTCAGTGGTCCTGGCCGTGCAGAACACCTTTTCCAGAGAGAGATCGGCGGCCATGGCCAATATGGTCGGGTTGTTCTCGAGATACAGCCGCTGCCGCGAGGCGAGGGGAATAGGATTGAGATCGATGTCCGGCCGGACAAGATTCCGGCAGAATTTCAACCCGCGGTCGAAGAAGGCATTCGTGACGGTTTGCTGACGGGCGTGGTTGGAAACTACCCAATGACGGATGTTCTCGTAAGGGTAGTGGATGGCAGCTTCCATCCCGTGGATTCTACGGAGGTGGCATTTCGCTCGGCGGCGGTGATGGCCGTCCGCGATGCGGCTCGTGCAGCACAACCCGTGATGCTTGAGCCGGTCATGGATATGGAGATCATCACGCCGGAGGAGTATCTGGGCGAAGTGTTGGGAGATGTCAACGGGAGACGTGGGAGAGTGCGGGAGATGGAAGCGCGGGCGGCTGCGCAGATCATCAAGGCGGACGTGCCGCTTGCAGAGCTGTTCGGATATACAACGGCCCTCCGGTCGCTTACCAAGGGCCGGGCGAGCTTCACGATGGAACCGCGTGCCTTCGAGGCGGTTCCGGAAACCATACAGGCGAGTTTGCTAAACCGTTAAAGGACGAGCATGAGCGGGCAACGCATACGAATCAGGCTGAAAGCCTACGACCACAGGGTGCTGGATCAATCCGCGACGGATATCGTGGAGACAGCCAAACGTACGGGCGCGCGTGTCGCGGGACCTATCCCGTTGCCGACGCGCGTGGAGCGGTACAGCGTCAATCGCAGTCCGCATGCTGACAAGAAATCCATGGAACAATTTGAAATCCGGACGCATAAACGGCTGCTGGATATCATTGACCCGACGGCCAAGACGGTGGATGAGCTGAAGAAGCTCAACCTTCCCGCGGGTGTGGACATCACCATTAAGATCTGAGTGGAACCATGCAAGGTTTAATCGGCAAAAAAATCGGGATGACGCAGGTGTATGACGAGCAGGGCGTTCACGTACCTGTGACGGTCATTCAAGTGGGGCCCTGCGTTGTCGTTCAGCGTAAGAATGTGGCCACGGATGGATACGAGGCCGTACAACTCGGATTCCTCGAGCAGAAGGAACACCGCGTAAGGAAACCGCAGGCGGGTCATTTCAAGAAGGCCAACGTGGGTATACCGCGCGTGCTCCGCGAAGTGCCACTGGCTCCGGGCGAAGAAGCCAAGGTGGGCGACCAGGTGACTGTCGCCGTCTTTGAGGGGGTGCCGTACGTTGACATTATAGGTGTCACGAAGGGCAAGGGGTTTCAGGGCGTTGTGAAGCGCCATCAGATGGCCGGCGGTCCGGCCGCGCATGGCTCGGGCTTTCATCGCCAGCCGGGTGCTGTGGGTAACCGCACGTGGCCTGCGCGGGTATTCAAGAACAAGAGAATGCCTGGACATATGGGAAACACGCGGATAACCACACAGAATCTGAAGGTGGTTGCTGTCCGGGGTGAAGACCATGTCATTCTCGTGCGTGGGGCGGTTCCTGGGGCAACGGGTTCCATCGTGATGGTTCGGAAATCGATCAAGAAGGCGGCGAAGAAATCATGAGCAAGGTACCTGTATGCAATATGCAGGGCGATCGCGTCGGCGACGTACAGCTGGCCGACGACCTGCTGGAACTGAAGAGGGGCGCACAGGCCGTGCAGGATGCCGTACAGGCATACCGCGCTGGACTGCGGAGTGGCACGGCTTCCACGCGGAAGCGTGGAGAGGTTTCCGGCGGTGGTGCCAAGCCTTGGCGCCAGAAAGGCACTGGTCGTGCGCGCGCTGGCACGATCCGGTCCCCGATCTGGAAGGGTGGCGGCGTGGTTTTCGGTCCGATACCGAGAAGTTTTGCCAAGTCCATCAACCGCAAGGTGTCGCAGTTGGCCTTCTGCAGAGCTTTTAGTGAGAAGGTGGCTGCCGGCGAGGTTGTGGTGGTAGAGAAAATTGAGTTGCCGGAAGCCAAAACACGGCATGTCGCCGCAATGTTGAAGAAGTTGAAGGCTGATCGCGGTGCTTTGCTTGTTGTGGAGCGGCTGTCACGGGAGATCGTGCTCGCCTCGCGCAACCTTGTGCGAGTTGAAGTAGCGGCGGCGGCGGATGTGCATACATACCAGATGCTCAAGTACCCCATGGTGGTTGTGAGCAAGGCAGCAATGCCGATCTTGGAAGGCCGACTGAAAAAGCGCGGGGGTAAGGCGTGATGAAAGAGCCTCGGAGCATCATTCAGAAATTGCTTTTGACCGAAAAGGGCACCGGTCTGACTGAGAAGCAGAATCAGTATCTCTTCAAGGTGGATCCTGTCGCGAACAAGATTGAAATCAAGAACGCGGTGGAAAAGATATTCAACGTGAAGGTGGACAGGGTCAACACCATGAACCGGAGGGGTAAACACAAGCGCCTCCGTACCATGAACTACGGTATGACCTCTTCCTGGAAGCGTGCTGTCGTCACGCTCAAGGAAGGATTCAAGATTGAGCTTACCTAACGGGAGTCGCAGCCATGGGTTTGAAGACATATAAGCCGACGACGCCGTCACTCAGATACACAGCCCTGCTGTCTACTGATGAGTTGGCAAAGAAGCGTCCGGAGAGGTCGTTGAGGACTTCTCTGAAGTCCAAGGCCGGCAGGAACAATGCGGGGCGCGTCACCACCAGGCATCAGGGTGGCGGTCATAAGAAATTCTATCGTCAGATCGATTTCAAGCGGGACAAGCATGACGTGGCAGCGAAGGTTGCTGCGATCGAATATGATCCCAACCGTTCTGCCCGCATTGCGTTGCTCAATTATGTGGACGGCGAGAAGCGCTATATTCTTGCTCCTCTTGGGTTGAAGGTTGGAGCCACCGTGGTGGCGGGACCTCAGGTTGAGCCTGTGGAAGGCAATGCGCTTCCTCTTTCCGGGATACCCTTGGGCGTGCCGGTGCATAATATCGAGATGTATCCGGGGCGGGGCGCGCAGTTGGTGCGTGGTGCTGGCCTTGGTGCGCAGATTATGGCGAAAGAAGGGGAGTTTGCGCATATCAAGCTACCGTCCGGGGAGATTCGGATGGTCAATGCCAGGTGCTATGCAACCATCGGACAGGTTGGCAATCTGGATCATGAGAATATCTCGCTGGGCAAAGCGGGCAGAGCTCGCTGGCTCGGACGTCGCCCAACTGTGCGTGGTGTGGCGATGAATCCTGTCGATCATCCCATGGGTGGTGGCGAAGGCCGCAGCTCAGGTGGTGGTCATCCTGTGACGCCGTGGGGCCATTTGACTAAGGGCAAGAAGACGCGATCGCGGCGGAAGCCCTCGACTCGCTTCATTCTTCAGCGGAGAAAATAAGCCATGACACGATCTATAAAGAAGGGCCCGTTCGTCGACACCAAGCTGCTCAAGCGAGTGGATGGCATGAATCGGACCGGGCTGAAGAATGTGATCAAGACTTGGTCCCGGCGTTCCATGATTCTCCCGGAATTTGTGGGCCATACATTTGCCGTACACAATGGCAAGGCTTTCATATCTGTTTTTGTGACGGAGAATATGGTGGGGCATCGGCTGGGTGAGTTCTCCCCCACGCGTATCTTCCGCAAGCATGGCAATGCGACTGATAAGGCCATCGCGCTGAAGTAGCAGCGGGGACCATGAACCTGCGCGGGCACCTGACCAGAACAGGGTACCTGAAGGCAGCCGTTCTGTTGGGGATTGGGGCCGCATGCGGGATGTTGGTTCTGGGTGTGCTGGGGTTGTGGCCCCGGGCACGGACACGTTCTTTGACGGGGCCATTGCGATATTTGGAGCCGCGGCAGGATCGCGGAAGCCAATATGATCGCGGGTCGGATGTTGAGACGCGGGAGGCGAGACTGGCCACGTTGGCGCTGGCGGATCAGAACAGGGTCCTGCGCCAGGAAGTCTTGGAACTCGAGGAGCAGATTCGGCAGTTGACGGTGGCGTTTGCGTCTGCTCGGGTCGAGTCCGATCAGCTTCGGCTTCAGATGGACCACGCCGAACTTGGCGTGGATGGGCTTTCGGTGCCGTCCGGATTGCTGGCGAAGGACGAGATAGGGATTGTTGATGTCAATCGGTCGCTGCGGATGGTTGTCATCGACGCGGGGGTTCTTCGGGGGGTGCGTCCGGGGATGGGTTTTGACGTATTGAGAGAAGGAAGGTATGTGGCGCGCCTGAGGGCGGTGGATGTGCGCGACACGGTGACGGGCGCTGTGATTGAGGATATGGAGATGCAGCGCCCACCGATCCAGGGAGATCGGGTGATACCTCAGAGAGCTTCGGAGCATTGAGGGACATAGATATGGAAATCAAGGCAACAACACGATATGTGAGAATTTCGCCGTCGAAGGTGAGAGATTTGGCGCGCGCGATGAGAGGCTTGCCAGTTTCAGACGCCTTGCGCGTTGTGGAGTTCAGCGAACGGAAGGGTGCTTTCCATCTGACGAAGACGCTGAAGTCAGCCATCGCCAATGCGGAAAACAATTCGAAGCTTTCAGCTGAAAAGCTGTTCGTGAGCCAGGTTGCAGTTGGGCAGGGGCCGGTCTTGAAGCGGCACTGGCCCCGTTCGCGTGGCATGGTCAGCCCTGTTCTGAAACGTACAAGTCACATCAAGATAACATTGACGGATAAGAAACCGTCGGCAAAATAAGCAGGCTTTTTGCAGGAAAGGAGAGCGGCCTTGGGCCAGAAAGCAAATCCAATTGGACTGAGGGTGACCGTCAACAAGGATTGGCGCTCCCGCTGGTATGCCGATAAGAAGGAATTCGGCAACCTGCTGCACGAAGATCTGTTGATACGTGATCTCGTGAAGAAGCGTCTGAAGGACGCTGCCGTACCGGAAGTGATTATCGAACGGTACGCCAACCGCGCGCGGGTAACGATCTTTACTGCCCGGCCTGGAATCGTCATTGGCCGGAAGGGGCAAGACATAGAGCGTCTGCGCGAGGATATTGCGGCGGCAACGGGCAAGGAGATCTATGTTGAGATTCGGGAGGTGAAGGATCCCGATACGAATGCTCAACTGGTTGCCGAGAACATAGCGCTTCAGTTGGAGCGGCGTGTATCCTTCCGCCGGGCGATGAAGCGGGCGGTGCAGATGGCGATGGATATGGGCGCCTTGGGAGTGAAGGTAGCTGCGGCGGGACGGTTGGGAGGGTCAGAGTTGGCCCGGCGCGAATGGTACAAAGAAGGTAAGGTTCCCCTGCAGACGCTTCGTGCCAATATCCAGTATGGGTTTGCCGAAGCACACACGATGGCCGGCAAGATCGGCATCAAGGTATGGATCTGTAAGAAGGAGGAGGAAGTAGCCTCCAAGGAGAAGACTCATGCCCCTTATGCCTAAGAGGGTGAAGTACCGGAAGGCGCAGCGCGGCAACCGGAAGGGGTTCGCGCAATCCGGGAACAAACTGTCCTTTGGTGAGTATGGTTTGCAGGCGCTGGAACGCGCATGGATTACCAATATTCAGATTGAAGCTTGTCGCGTGGCGATCAGCCGGTCGCTGAAGCGCAAAGGGAAGATGTGGATACGGATATTCCCGGACAAGCCCGTGACGAAGAAGCCGCTTGAGGTTCGCATGGGTAAGGGTAAGGCGAATGTGGAGTCGTGGGTGGCTGTGGTGCGTCCGGGGAGGATGCTGTTTGAACTGGACGGCATTCCGGAGCAGATGGCTTGTGAATCCCTTCGGATTGCAGCCACGAAGCTGCCGATTCACACCCGGTTCGTGAAGCGTGGCGTATAAACACGGGGCGGTATGGTTCGATGAAACCGAGTGAACTTAGAGATCTGACAAAAGAGGAACTGCAGCAGCGTTGTGACGACTCCAGGAAGGAGTTGTTCAATCTGCGATTGCAGCAGTCGACGGGCCAGATGGAAAAATCCTCCCGCATCCGCGAGTTGCGGCGTGACGTGGCACGGATTCTTACGATGATGCGTCAGCGGGATGAGGCCAAGTAGAAGGTGACTATGGAAAGCAGCACACAGCGCGGAGTCAGGAAAGAGCGCGTCGGCGTGGTGATCGGCGATGCCATGGATAAGACCGTGGTGGTTCGCGTAGAGCGCCGCTATCGGCATCCCGTCTACGGCAAGGAACTTACCGAGCATAAGAAGTGCTATGTCCATGACGAGAAGGATGTGGCGCGCGCGGGCGACGTAGTTCGTATTGTGGAGACCCGGCCGTTGAGCCGTATGAAGCGGTGGCGTCTCGTTGAAATTGTAAAGAAAGGCAAGGGCGAAGTCCCTGGGAGTCCTAATGATAGCACTGAGAACTAATCTGGATGTTGCCGATAATACCGGCGCGAGGATGGTACAGTGCATTCATGTACTGGGCCAGAGGAAGCGGTTTGCCCACATCGGTGATGTGATCAAGGTCTCCGTGAAGGAGGCTCAGCCCGCGGGCATGGTGAAGAAGGGCGAGGTGCACAGCGCCCTGATTGTACGGACAAAACAGGCGATTCGCCGCCCTGATGGATCCCTGTTGAAGTTCGATCACAATGCGGTGGTGCTGGTGGATGACCAGATGAACCCCCGTGGTACGCGTATCTTTGGTCCTGTGGCCAGAGAGCTGCGTGAGAAGAATTTCATGAAGATTATTTCCCTGGCCCCTGAGGTGATCTAGTGAAGAAGATGACCGGTGTTAAGAAAGTCCATTTCAAGCGCGGCGACATTGTCAAAGTGCTGACGGGCAAGGACAAGGGCAAGACCGGGAAGGTCTTGCAGGTATTCCCGTCCGAGGCGCGGGCGCTTGTAGAAGGCATTAATTACTGCAAGAAACATCTTCGCAAGAGTCAGGACAACCCGAAGGGTGGCATTGTGGAGAAGGAAGCCACGCTCCATGTGTCCAACCTTAAGGTGGTAACTGAGGGCGATGCAAAGAAGTCCGGCAAGCCGGCCAAGACCGGTCAGGGCGCGAAGCAGGGCGAATAGGGATGACGTTTTTATAAAGTCGCCCGCCAAATAACGGGCGTGGGTATCAGAACATGGCAACACTGCAAGAGAAGTATAAGAAAGAAGTCGTCAATAAGCTGCGTGAATCGGGCAAGTATACCAACCCGATGCAGGTGCCGCGCTTGTTGAAGGTGGTCATCAACATGAGCGTCAGTGCCAGCGCGGACAAGGACGCGCTGAAGCATGTGGCTGAGGATCTTATGAAGATCTCCGGCCAGAAGCCGGTCATCACACAGGCCCGCAAGAGCATCTCGAATTTCAAGCTGCGCGAGGGGATGGCCATCGGGGCCAAGGTTACGCTTCGCGGTCCGCGGATGTTCGATTTCCTGGAGCGATTCATCGGGGCGGCGTTGCCGCGTATCCGTGACTTTCGTGGCGTGTCCAGACGTTCCTTTGATGGGCGTGGCAATTACACGCTGGGGTTGAAGGAACAGACGATCTTTCCGGAGATCCAGCCCGATCAGATCAAGCGTTCCCAGGGCATGGATATCACGATTGTTACGACGGCGAAAACGAACGATGAAGCCCGTGAACTGTTGCAGTTGATGGGCATACCCTTTGCGAATACCTAGTTGAATGGGGAGGACCTGCATTGGCCAAGACATCCATTATTGTGAAGTCGAAGCGGACGCCGAAGTTCAGCGCCCGCAAGTATAGCCGGTGTCGCCGTTGCGGGCGGCCTCGTGCTTACATCCGGAAGTTCCAGCTGTGCAGAATTTGTTTCCGAGAGCTGGCGTCTGAGGGAAAGATTGCCGGCGTGATCAAGGCAAGTTGGTAACCGGTTTATGGAGCGAGCATGAGTGTGACTGATCCTATATCTGATATGTTGACGCGGATCCGCAATAGTTCGAAGGCCGGAGCAAAGGTTGTGCAGATGCCTCACTCCAGTCTGCGAAGCGAAATCGCGCGGGTCTTGAAGAAGGAAGGCTACGTGACGGATTTCGTGACCGAGGGGCACGAGGGCAAGAAGGTCCTGTGTGTGCATCTCAAGTATGGGGTAGATGAAACCCCGGTCATTCGGGGCATCCGTCGCATCAGCAAGCCCGGTCTTCGGCGTTATGTTCCTGCAACGAAGATCCCGCGCGTGGTGGGCGGCATGGGGATAGCCGTGCTCAGCACATCGCGTGGTGTGATGACGGATAAGGAAGCGCGGGTTGCCAAGGTGGGTGGCGAAGTACTCTGCTATGTTTGGTAAATAGAATCGGGGATTTGATCATGTCCAGAATCGGCAAGAAACCAGTTCCAATTCCTGCGGGGGTTACAGCCACCGTACAGGGGGCAAAGGTTACGGTGAAGGGGCCTAAGGGGGAGCTTTCTTACGCTGTCCCGGCGTTCCTTCAAGCAGTGTTGAAGGACAACCAGGTTGTCCTTACCTGCAAGCGTGAGGACAAGCAGGCCAGGGCAACGTATGGCACGACGCGCAGTCTGATCGCGAACATGGTGGCCGGCGTTCATGCTGGCTACGCCAAGGAACTTGAGATTCAGGGCGTTGGCTTCCGCGCGACGCTCCAAGGCAAGAAGTTGGTAATGGCGTTGGGCTTTTCCCACCCGGTCGAATACACGGTGCCGGATGGGGTGACGGTGAAGGTGGCTGATGGCACGGCAATCAGTGTCAGCGGTCCCGACAAACATCTGGTGGGGCAGGTGAGCGCGCGCATCAAGGCGTTCCGTCCGCCCGAGCCTTACAAGGGCAAGGGTATCAGATTCAAGGGTGAACATGTCCGCCGCAAGGTCGGCAAGACGGTGGCTTAATATGAAGCTTAAGACAAGAAGTGACTATCGGGTGCGGCGTCATCTGCGGGTGCGCCAGAAGGTTCAGGGCACAGCGGCGAGGCCGCGCATGAGTGTGTTTGTATCAAACAAGCACATGTACGTGCAGTTCATCGATGATGTTGCGGGTAGTACAATGGCCACGGCATCGACTACGGTGGAGTTGAAGGGAACGTCGGCTGGCAAGAACAATGCGATCGTAGCCAAGCAGTTGGGCGTCATTGCTGCCAAGGTGGCGCAAGAGAAGGGCATCAAGAGTGTCGTCTTTGATCGCGGGGGATTCGCCTACAAGGGGCGCGTCAAGGCACTGGCGGAGGCGGCCCGCGAAGGCGGGTTGCAGTTCTAACAGATTGACTATGTGAAGGAGCAATACGCGTGAGGAACACAGCCAGAAGAGACACCGAGGCACAGAGCGACATCGAGGAACGTGTTGTAAACGTTAATCGATGCGCCAAGGTGGTTAAGGGTGGTCGCCGATTCAGTTTCAGTGCTTTGGTGGTCGTGGGAGACAAGAAGGGGCACGTTGGGTTTGCCTTGGGCAAAGCCAATGAAGTTGCGGACGCGATCCGCAAGGCCACCGAGCAGGCCAAGCGTAACATGTTCAGTATCATCATGAAGGATCGCACTATTCCTCATGAGATTACGGGCCAGTTTGGTGCGGCCACGGTCCTCCTGAAGCCGGCGTCGGCCGGTACGGGGGTTATTGCCGGCGGTGGAGTACGGACCGTGTTGTCTCTTGCGGGGATTCGAGATGTCCTTGCCAAGTCATTGGGGTCCAGAAATGCGCTCAACGTTGTGAAGGCGACAATTGCTGCCTTGGAGCATCTGCGCTCGCGAGAGGAAATTGAGGCAGCTCGTAGGATGGAAGCTTAATCATGCCTATATCACTGCATTCTCTTAAAAACACAAAGGGCGCCAAGCATCGCCGCATGCGGGTGGGGCGTGGGCGCTCATCCGGCAAAGGAAAGACCTCCGGCCGTGGTCACAAGGGCCAGATGTCTCGTACGGGTCACAAGCGCAAGGCCACGTTTGAAGGCGGCCAGATGCGCCTTATTCGGCGTATTCCGAAGCGCGGTTTCACAAACCGTAATCGTGTGGCCTACGCGCCGGTTAATGTCACAGCCCTTGAGCAGTTTGATGCAGGGACGGAAGTGACCGCAGAGGTCCTGCGCAAAGCAGGTCTGGTGCGTGGCCCCATCCAGGCGATCAAGATTCTCGGTAACGGCGATCTGAAGAAGAAACTGGTGGTCAAGGCGAATGCGTTCAGTGCCTCCGCCAAGTCCAAGATCGAAGCGGCCGGCGGGTCCTGCGAAGTGATCAGCTAGGTGCGTTGAAGGGATGCCGGTATGCTATCTGCCTTTGTCAACAGTCTAAAGATACCCGAGTTGAGACAACGTCTCTTCTTTACGTTCGGGCTTATCTTCATCATCCGCGTGGTTGCCGCCATCCCTACGCCGGGCGTAGATGCCGTTGCTTTGCGCGAGTTCATCGCGCAGATCCGCGCATCGGCAGGTGGTGGATTCCTCGGAATGTTCGACCTGTTCAGTGGCGGTGCTTTGGAGAACTGTGCTGTTGGGGCCTTGGGCATCATGCCGAGCATCAGCGCATCGATCATCCTGCAACTTCTTACGGCCGTCATCCCGGCGCTTGAAAAGTTGGCGCGCGAGGGGGATGCAGGCCGTCAGAAGATTACGCAGTACGGGCGGTATCTGACGGTTACGCTTTGCATCATCCAAGGCTATGCCATGGCGTTGACGTTGGAGCATCCCGAGGCCTTGGGAATCACCCGGCAGATTGTCATGTTCCCAGGATGGTGGTTCCGCATCATGACGGTCATCACCATGACCACAGGCACCATGGTGCTCATGTGGCTGGGTGAACAGATAACGGATCGCGGTATAGGAAACGGTATTTCGCTCATCATTACCATCAGCATCGTCAGCAGGCTTCCCCGCGCGGTACAGGCCACGATGAACATGTTCAAGCCGATCGACGGCGTTGCGCAGTTCAGCATCTTCCATCTGATCGGCTTGTTGGTGATGATCTTCCTTGTTATCGCCGCAGTTGTGGCGGTGACCCAGGCGCAGAGAAAGATTCCCGTGCAGTATGCAAAGCGGGTCATCGGTCGAAAGGTGTACGGTGGACAGAGCACGTACATGCCGCTGCGAGTCAACTATTCTGGTGTTATGCCGATCATCTTCGCGCAGGCCATCCTGATGTTTCCCTCGAAACTCCTCGGCATGATGCCGGGTGAGGTTTTCAAGCGTCTTGCGGCAGCCGTCGGATATGGCACACCGCTCTACATGGGCCTGTACGCGGTGATGATTCTCTTCTTCTCCTACTTCTGGGTGGCGACGCAGTTCAACCCCATCCAGATTGCGGATGATCTGAAGAAGTATGGGGGCTATGTTCCCGGGATTCGGCCGGGTCGACCGACCGCCGAGTTTCTGGACAAGACCATGACGCGCATTACTTTGGCCGGTGCGATTTTCCTGACGGTTATTGCCGTACTGCCGAGTCTCATGGCCCAGCAGTTCAGGATTCCCTGGATCGTGGCGTCCTTCTTCGGAGGAACAAGCCTTCTCATTATCGTGGGTGTCATGTTGGACACCATGCGCCAGGTCGAATCGCACCTGATCATGCGCCACTACGACGGATTTCTTAAGAAAGGCCATCTGCGCAGCCGCCGCGGATAGAGATTGATATGGATGCGATCATTCTTCTAGGTGCGCCGGGTGCAGGCAAGGGCACCGTGGCCGAGGGGATCAAGACCTCGACGGATTTTGCGCACGTGTCGACGGGGGACATGCTGCGTGCGGCGGTGAAGGCGGGGAAACCTGTTGGGCTTGAGGCGAAGTCCTACATGGAGAAGGGTGAGCTTGTACCGGACGATGTGATCATGCGGATCGTGAAGGAACGTCTGGGGGCTGGTCCGCGTGATGCACGTTACATGTTTGATGGATTTCCCCGCACGCGTGAGCAGGCGCGGTTGCTTGACGAGGTGCTGCTTTCTTATGGAGGCGCCGTACGGAAGGTGTTCTTGCTGGACGTGCCCAGAGATATCCTTGTCGATCGGCTTTCGGGGCGGCGTGTGTGCCGCAATTGCGGTGCTGTGTATCATGTGCGCAATATTCCTTCCAAAGTCGAGGGTGTCTGCGACCTTTGCAAGGGGCCGTTGTACCAGCGGGCTGATGACACGGAGGAAACCGTGTTGAACCGGCTTGAGGTTTTCAAGAAACAGACAGAGAGTCTGATTGCATACTACGAAGGCAAAGGTGTGCTGGCGCGAATCGCGGCCGGTGGACGGAAAGAGGATACTCAGGCTGAAATCCTGGGAATCCTTAGGAAGCTGACGCCCGTTAAATGATCATCATCAAGACCGCCGAAGAGCTGGCCTGCATGCGGGTCAGCGGTCAGATGGCAGCTGAAGTTCTCGATGCCGTAGGTCGGAAGGTCAGCCCTGGTGTGAGAACGGTGGAGCTTGACGAGTATGCTCAGGAGCTGATTGCGGGGATGGGGGCGAAGAGCGCGTTCTTTGGTTATCGAGGTTATCCGGGGCACATCTGCGTGTCCGTCAACGAGGAAGTCGTCCATGGAATACCGGGCAACCGGAAGATTCGAATGGGTGACCTCGTCAGTGTTGATGTTGGCGTGGTCTATGACGGGTTTGTGGGGGACACTGCGACGACTGTGATGGTGGGTGTCGTGGATCCGGATGTTGTCCGATTGGCGAATGTTGGCCGGAAGGCCTTGGAGACGGCGGTTGAGAAGGCCGTGGCCGGGGCGCGACTGTCAGACGTGTCGCATGCCATACAGCAGGTTGTGGAGGGGGCCGGATTCAGCGTCGTGAGAGACTTTGTGGGACACGGGGTTGGCCGGAGCATGCACGAGGACCCGCAGGTTCCCAATTTCGGACCTCCGGGGCGTGGCCCGAAGCTGAAACCCGGAATGACCATTGCTTTGGAACCCATGGTAAACATGGGGGCGTACGAGGTTGAAGTGCTGTCGGACGGATGGACCGTAGTTACGCGGGACCGTCGCCCATCGGTGCATTTTGAGCACTCGATAGCTGTGGGTGAAGGGACGTCAGAGATCCTGACATGCGTCAAACAGAGATAATTCGACTGGACGCGAGGGTCGTGAGTGTGATAGCAGATGCGGTCTTCCGCACCGAACTAGGTAATGGGCATCAGGTGGTGGCCCATGCGGCCAGGGAAGACAGGGAGAAAGCGATAGGCATAGGCTTGGGCGACAGGGTGCGGGTGGACATGTCACCTTATGACATGTCCAGCGGACAATTGGTTTTTGAGGAGAGAAGGGCGGAGTCATGAAAGTCAGAAGTTCGGTCAAGAGAATATGTGAGCGTTGCAAAGTGGTTCGCAGAAAGCGGACAGTTCGGGTGATTTGCAGCAACCCGCGTCACAAGCAGCGTCAAGGGTAAGGAGCACGATTCATGCCGCGAGTTTTTGGTATTGATATTCCGGGTAAGAAACGAGTGGAGTTTTCGCTTCGCTACATCTATGGCATTGGTCGTGCGCAGGCACGCAAGTTGGTGGAAAAGGCGCATATCGACCCAGCCAAGAAAGCCGACGACCTGACTGACGAAGAAGTCACGTCGCTGGCCAACCTGCTTCAGACCAGCTTCAAGGTGGAGGGTGATCTTCGCCGGGAAGTTCAGCAGAATATTAAGCGGCTGATTGCCATTGGGTCATACCGTGGCACCCGGCATCGCAAGGGGTTGCCGGTGCGCGGTCAGCGGACCAGCACGAATGCGCGTACGCGCAAGGGACCCCGCAAGACAGTAGGTGCCGTGCGCGGCAAAGATGCGCGCGCCGCAGTAAAGGCAGAATAGGCTTCGGAAACAGCACACCGAGTGTATCGGGAGATTGACGCATGTCAGAAGACAAAGAGAAGAAGGATGAGCAGCCCAAGGCTTCTGCCCCCGCAGCGGCTGTGGCGACAGGAACCCCGCCTGAGGGTGCCCCTGCGCAACCTGGTGTGCCCGGCGAAGAGGCCGGGAAACCGGTTAAGCGGAAGGTGAAGGGTGCCAAGAACGTTCCCGTGGGCATCGTTTTCATTCGTGCCACGTTCAACAATACGATTGTGACGATCACCGATATGCGAGGCGCTGTGGTGGCTTGGAGTTCCGCGGGGCGCTGCGGCTTCAAGGGGTCGCGTCGGAGTACGGCATATGCAGCCACGATGGTAGCCCAAGAGGCTGGCAGGCAGGCTGTGGGGCATGGCATGCATGAAGTTGAAGTGCGTGTTCAGGGGCCGGGCGCCGGGCGTGAGTCGGCCATACGTGCGATTCAAGCAGCGGGCCTTAATATTACGGCCATCAAGGATATCACACCAGTTGCGCACAACGGTTGTCGTGCGCCGAAGCGGCGGCGTGTTTAGGAAAACGGCGAAAGTCGAGGAGATGATTTATGGGTAGGTATACTGGACCAGTTTGTCGGCTCTGCCGCCGGGAAGGAATGAAACTCTTCCTGAAGGGCGACCGTTGTTTCATGGCCAAGTGCGCCATTGAGACTGGGCGTCCGTCGCCGGGTATGCACGGTACGCGCCGCGGCAAGATGTCGGATTACGGCGTTCAACTTCGCGAGAAGCAGCGTCTTCGCAGGATGTATGGAATGCAGGAAGGCCAATTCCGCCTCTTCTTCCGCCGTGCGTTGCGTCAGCGTGGTATCACGGGTGAGATTTTGCTGCAGTCGTTGGAGTTGCGACTGGACAATGTGGTCTATCGTTTGGGTTTTGCGCCCTCTCGTCGCGCCGCTCGTCAGTTTGTCGGACATGGGCACATCATGATCAACGGTCATAAGGCGGATGTGCCATCCATCGCGCTCAAGGTGGGGGATGTGGTCCAGGTGAAGGACCGCAAGCAGAGCCGCGATTATGCCGCGAAATTTGTTGAGATTGCTGAGAGCCGCGGCCTCGTGCCGTGGATTTCTCTCGATAAGGAACACTTGAAGGGCGAGATCCTCCGCGTGCCGACACGCGAGGAAATCGGTCCCGTCGTTCGAGAACAACTCATCGTCGAGTTGTACTCGAAGTAGAAGAACAGAGAACACCATACGAGCCGGCTAACGCCCGGTTCTGGGAGGGTTATTATGCCGATCCGATTGGGTCGTTTCGAAATGCCGCGGCGCATCGTCAAAGATGATGCCGGTGCCACGTCCACCTACGCGAAATTCATTGCGGAGCCGTTCGAGGCCGGCTACAGCCGTACCTTGGGAAATTCCCTGCGCCGCGTGTTGCTGTCGTCGCTCGAGGGAGCGGCGATTTCATCCGTCAAGATTGAGGGCGCTGAACACGAGTTCTGCAGCCTGCCAGGTGTGGTCGAGGATGTGACGGATGTTATCCTCAACCTCAAGCAGGTTCTGCTGAAGATGTACTCGCGGTCGACGCGCAAGCTCAAGATCAGCGTCAAGGGCCCGGGTGAAGTGACGGCCGGCGACATTCAGACGGATGGCACCGTGGTTGTGCTGAATCCGGATCACCACATTGCCACATTGGACAAGGACGGGAAGTTCGAAGCGGAGCTTGAGGTCCAGATCGGTCGCGGTTATTGCCCCGCCGATTGGAACAAGAAGGAAGAGCAGGTTATTGGCCTGATTCCGATCGACTCGCTCTATTCGCCTGTCCGCCGCGTGAAGTATGCCGTGGAGAACACGCGCGTCGGCCGCCGCACGGATTATGACAAACTCATCCTGGAGATTTGGACGGATGGCCGGGTGACGCCGGATGAGGCCTTGACGCTCTCGGCGGCAATTCTCCGGCATCATCTGGATGTCTTCGTTAACTTCGACAAGGATCTTGTGGAGTTTGAGGAGAGCGAGAAGCAGGAAGATCCTGAGCGCGAGGAACTGCGTCGCAAGCTGTCCATCAGCGTCAACGAGATCGAGTTGAGCGTGCGTGCGGCGAACTGCCTCAACAACGCGAACATCACGACCGTGGGCGAACTTGCTCAGAAGACAGAAGCGGAGATGCTGAAGTATCGTAACTTCGGCAAGAAGTCCCTGAACGAGATCAAGCAGAAGCTTTCAGAGCTTGGACTCTCGCTGGGGATGACCTTCGATTCAGACTTGCTGAAGACCAAGGCGCCAGCTTCCGACATACTGAAAATCTAATGGCGGCTTGAAACGACCGATTGGGGTGCACTATGCGACATCGTAAAAAAACCATCAAATTGGGCCGGACGTCAGCACATCGCGACGCCCTGTTTGCGAGCTTGGTCTGCAACCTGGTGCGTGTGAATCGCATCACGACGACATTGCAGAAGGCCAAGGCAGCTCGAAGCGTGGCGGAGAAGATGGTCACGTTGGGCAAGAGAGGCGACATCTCCTCCTTGCGTCGTGCCGTTTCCATACTCCGACAGCAGGAGGCGGTGAAGATTCTCTTTGGGACCATCGCTCCTGCCTTTAAGGATCGTGCGGGTGGCTACACGCGGATCGTTCGGCTTGGGCGTCGCGCAAGCGACGGGGCAGAAATGGCGATCCTTGAGTGGGTCAACTACGTTCCCAAGGCGCCGAAGACGAAGGATAAGAAGGACGACAAGAAGGTTGCCTCCAAGGACGACGAGAAGAAGGCCAAGAAGACAAAGAAAGCGGCCGAGGGGAAGGAAGCTTCCAAGGAGAAGACGGCCAAAGCGTAGAGGTTGTTGAGGCAGCGGATTTTGAGTGATTCAGCGAGGGCTTTCCCATCGAGAGGCGGGAAAGCCCTCCGTGTTTCTCAGTGCGGGGATTGGGTGCTGTCTTCCGATGATGCGGCAGCCGGATGTTGGTAACGGGCGCTGCTTCGTGCGCGGAAGAACTCGATGAGTTCTTCGGGTTTATAGAGTTCCGGGCGGCCACCCGGCCAATCGAATACCTTGCAGTAGTTACGCAGTCCGCTCGGTTGAACAATAAAGACAGCCGGGCACTTGCGAACATCGAAGTCCTGCGCGAGTTTCTGACAGTCAGGATTGGAGGGGAGGGGAATATCCACCTTGATGTAGTCGCGCAGGTAGTCTTTCACCTTCGATGTGTTCAATCCCTTGCCCTCAAACCAACTGCAGAGGCCCTTCTCATTTTCCGGCGCTTGCCGGGAGAAATATATGAAGATGTCCGCGCCGGTTTGTTTCTGAAGCTCCAAGGCCTTCTCGTAGCCCTTGGCCTTGTTGAACCACGACGTAGGAAGCTTGACGCTTTGTGCGGTGGAATTGGGTGTGGGAGGGGATTGCTGGCCGAAGGCGGATGATGCGGCGAGCATGGTGACAAGGATCCAAAGATAACTGTGTCTCACGGTGTGATCTCCTGTGACTTTTCCTGATCCTCTATCGTAGTCCGCAGTCGGAGAGCGGACTCGTAGAAATCCATGGCGGTGCGGATGGAGCCTTTCTCGCGGGGATCCTCACACTGCGCAAGAGCTTTCTTTTCGGTGGCGAGAGCCTTCTCCAGGAGCCCAGCCGAGAAGTACAGGCGTGCTAGGGTGTCCAGCACAGAAGAGTCGGTGCCCTGCGTCAGCAGAGAGGCCTTGGTGATGGCTTCCCAAGCTATAGCGAGGTCGCATGCCTCGGGAGGGGATGTCGATGCAATCCATGCCAGCATATTGAGATTGTCAGGGGCATCCTGAAAAGCAGCCAGCATGGCGACATAGACTTTCTTGAACTCAGCTGTTCGATCGGCTTGTGCAAGGAGTCCCAGCTTCATCTGGTAGTAGTCTGGCTCGCGCGGATGGCTGGTGATGAGCCCGTCGACTTTCTCGATGGCGGCGTCGAGGTCGCCTGCCATCACGAGTTGCTGGAGTTCTGCGAGGCTTTGCTCGTCGGTGCCGGTGATGGAATCTGGTACGGGTTGCCCGCCCAGGACGAGAGCCAGTGCCTCCTCGAGGCCGTCCAAAGGATTTCCACTCCAGGCAATGAGTCCGTTGGTGTCGATGATGAAGGCATGAGGAATAGAGAAGTCGGGACCGATGTAGGCAAGAGGTGTTGTTGCGTTGGTGTCGATGGCGAGACGATAGGGGATGGGATGCTTGGCGAGGTAGGCCTTGAGATCCTCTTCTGAGTCGGTCGTGACACCCACGACGACGACGGACTGAGTTGAGAAGGTCGTGTGGATATCGGCAAAGATGGGCAGGGAACGTCGACAGGGCAGACAGGTGGTCGCCCAGAAATCGACCACGTAGACGGTCTTGCCGTCGGGATGCGAAGGGTCAATAGCGGAACCGTTGAGCCATTTCTGGGCTGTAATGGGCAGGGCTGGACTGCCTATGTCTGCAGCGATCAGGGGTTGGGCGCAAAGGAAGAGCATCAAAAGAAGGAACAGGGGCGTCTTGGTCATGAGCAGCGGGCCTTTCGTTGGGCAGTGCTGTGCATAGGTGCAAGGCGTACAGAAGCAGTTTGGTTGGGGGGCCGCAAGTTCAATGTGCGACGTAACGGACACGCTGGAGAAATGGGCATAATTTGGCCCTTGACTGATACCGGTATCATATATATCGTCAATCGGCCATGAACATGATGTATCGGCTCTCGCATAAAACACTCCGTTCCGGTTCCGACGATCCCGCGAACGTTGTGGTTCAACGTTTCCCCCGCATGTCTCTCGATACGACAGGGATCGATGCCCTCTCTCTAGATGCGGCCGGTTCCCGCGTGATTGGGTGGTGTGGTCTCTCGCCTGTGCGTCCGCTGCTGCGCGAGGCACTTAATGACTCTGATGTTCTCGGGTTTATCCGCGATGCTCTTGGCGCGTCTGCCGATGGACTGATCGCGTGCGACGGGGAGGAACTGAGTTTCCATCGCAGCGTCGATGGCGTTGTTCAGCAGGTCCCCGTGCCGGTACCCGTTCGCGAGAAATTGGTGAGCCTGCGCAGGGAGAGTGACAGATGGACGGGCTACCTCACGGACGAGGGCGACTATGTGTTTGATCCCCGGACTCCGTCGCCCGGTTCTCATTTCAGAGCGAATCTCCTCATTGGTGACCGATTCGGCTTTCCCAACGCGCTGTTGACTACGCCCAAGGCGGTTGTGGACGAGTGGGGTCGCGGGAGCAGTCGTTCTCACGCAGACAAGCAGGTCCTCGCCACCCGGTGGGATGTAGTGCCGGAGGAGAACGGGTTCCCGGCTAATCGCCAGTTCTACCTGGTGGAAGATGGACGCCAAGTGTTCTACTCGGCAGCACCGGGCAAAGATGCACGTGTGTCCACGACGCATGGTGCGAACCGGACGATCATTCAGTACGACCTCCCCGACGGGCTGAGCATCCGTCGGACGTTCTTTGTTGTTCCTGCAGAGCAAGGATTGCCGCTGGCGACAGAGGCTCAGTTCATTGAGGTCGTCAACGAGGGGGCAAAGCCACGTCGCCTTCAACTGGTGCTGACGGGTATGTTCGGCTATCCGCATCCGGGTGCCCTGACCGTGGATGTGATTTACACTTGTGTGACCGTAGAGCCGAGGACGGTATCAGCGAAGCCTGGAGGGCCGTTTGTCGTAGCCCCCCAGTATACGGCAGCATGGGGCGCGGATGATCAGCCGTTCAATCTGAGCATTGCTTTCGGGCCAGCCGGCGAACCTGTCTACCCCACGTCCTTCTGCCTGGATTACAGAAAGTTCATCGGCAACGGATCGATCGAGTATCCGGAGCACGTGGCGTTCCTGGACAATGCCTATCCGCGTAAGGGCCCTGCTTTTTTCGCTCTTGGTTTTGACCTTGCGATGGAGCCGGGCCAGCGGACCGAATGTCAGTCGTACAACAGCCTCGTGTCCCGTCACGAGGGCGAGGCGGTGACAGATGCCGTGTTGGAGCAACGGGCATCGGCCCTGGCCTCGTGGGTGTTGACGGAGGATGGAGGACATCGTGCCCTGCAGCGTGTTATCGATTACCAGAAGTCCTATCGTTCCGCGGTGCAGGTGCACACGCCGGTTGAGGCCATCGATCGTTTGATCAACGTCCACCTTCCGTTCCAAATCCGTTACCAGACTTACGTCAGCCGTTCCTTTGCCCTGACGCAGAAGGGATTTCGGCAAATCGGATTTCGAGAGATTCAGGACCTCTTTGCGGCGTTGCCGTTTGAGGTCGCGGCAGGTCGACAGGATCACATTCGCAAACTCATCGGCATTTGGGCAGGTCATGTGTATCGCTTTGGTTACGCGAACCATCAGTTCTACTGGACAGGGGTTGAGCCTGGCCGCTATTCAGACGACGCCCTCTGGCTCTTCCAAGCTGTGGGTCGGTATGTTGACCTGACAGGCGACAGTTCGATCCTGAACCAGGAATGGCCTGTGGCCGGGGAGCGGGCGACCCGCCGTCTGATTGATACGCTGCACGCCATTCTTGTCTACAGCGGGAAGATATCGATCGGCAAGAACGGGATGCCATTGATCGATCATGCGGATTGGAATGACACGCTGAACCTGGACGGCGAGGGACTCCACGGTGTGGAGAAAGAGGCGTTGTACAAGAAGCAGTTGGCCGATGCGACGATCCGAGAGGGAGAGCCGCTCAAGACCGAATTGTCTGAGAGCGTGATGAATGGTTTCCTGCTGGAGATCGCGCGGGACTACATGGTGCGGTTTGCCCGCAAACTCGGGGATACGGCGAAGGAGCGGGAGTGGAGCGAATTTGGAGTGGTATATCGCAGTCGTCTTCAGAAGGCGTGGAAGGGCGACTTCTTTGCGCGGTGTTTCGTCAACCGGCCGAACGAGGCCAACATAACGTTCATTGGCGCGGCGGGCGATGGCATGTCCGCCGATCCGAAGACGCCCGGAGCGTACTTCCTCAACAGTTTCTCGTGGTCTGTGCTCAGCGGCGTGGCTACCGATGAACAGATCGGCATCATGCTGGATCGTTTGGAGGCCATATTGTTGACGCCCGTGGGGCTGAGGCTCTCGTCGCCCACGCGTTTCCGACTCCTGATGCCGCATGCCGGCTCCGGTGACTATGCCTACGGTGATCGCGAAAATGGAGCGGTCTTCAAGCATGCGAATATGATGGCCGTGGTGGCGTTGTTGGAGGCTGCACGCCGGGTGGAGAATCGGAGTTTGGCGGAACGGCTGGCACGGTTGGGGTGGAAGGTGTTGCAGGCTACGGCCCCGTTCATCGCGTTCAAGGATCCCTACCGGCTGGGAGGCAATCCACGCTTCTGCACGCAGTATACGAATCCGGCAACCCAGGAGCACATCGGGCCGTTGCTCAGCGGAACGGCACCGTGGATGTGGCTGGCCTATCTCGGCATACTTGGCGTCAGTTTCCGCGATGGGCGGGTGATGGTGGATCCTCTGTTGCCCGCGGAGTGGGAAGAGGCGCGAATCGATATCTGCGTGCCCGCCGGCAAGTACCGGATTCGTGTGGCCAAGCCGGAAGGTTTCTGCCGGTCAAGGGATAAGGCGCCTGCCATCTCCGTGGAGGGGCGCTCGTGCGAAAGCGAGTTGCCGACCGGAAACCCTGATGGGCGTGTATGTGCCGAGGTTGTGTTCGACTGAGGCGACTACGTCAGGGCTGCTGGAGTACGTGCAAGGCGTTCAGGAAAAACTGGACGGCTACAGCAGCGAGCAGCAATCCCATCAACCGCGTGGTGATCTTCATGGGGATGGGGCCTATCCTTTTGGCTCCATGCGCCGCCAGTTTCAATGTCAGGTAGCTCAAGTAGCACACGAGGCAGACGGCCAGGAGCAGGGCGATCACGTACACGGCTCCTTCGGCTTTGCCGCGCATCATGATTGCGGTGGTGATGGCACCGGGTCCGGAAAGCATGGGTACGGCGAGGGGCGTGATGGCGATATCGTCCTTGGTGATGCCCGCATTCTTTTCCTCGGCTGTCTCCTGCACGGTGGATCGGCGTCCGCGAAGCATGTCGTGGGCAACGAGCAAAAGGATGAAGCTACCGGCAATCTGGAATGCGGGCATGGTGATGCCGAAGAGCTTGAAGATCGCCAGTCCCGTGATGGAGAAGAAGAGAAGTACGCCAGCGGCAACCCAGCACGCCAGCCTCGCCATACGAATTCTTTCCTCGGGGGTGTTCGTTGCTGTCATTGCCAGAAAGGCGGGGATGGTGCCGACCGAATCGACAATCACGAAGAGCGATGAGAAGGCCAGCAGCGTATAGGCACCGAGGTTCATCGGCACTGCATAGTGGCTGAATCGCCGGCGGATGTCGAGTGGCTCGTGGCAAGGGGCGCTGGAAGTCCGTTTTTCCAAGGGTTGGAAAACTCGCCGGCCATTTTGCCTCCTCAGGCGGCCAAGTCCAACCCTTGGAAAAATCAGCGCGTGACCGCGGGTATAGCGTCGAGGTGTGGTGCTACGGCGAGCATGTACGCGTTGTGCGGGAGCCAGTACTCGCGGCTGTCCCACGTTGCACCCCATGTCGGGCGATCCTTCAAATCGCCGACGATGCCGTTGGGGATGCCGCCGATGAAGCGGCCTGTTCCTAACTTCTCGTCGATCACGGGGGCATTATTCCAGCCGAGATAGTCAATCATGCAGTAGCCGAGGGGGTTCATTCCGACGACCCACTGTGCCTGATCGCGGGCCATCCGGCGAAGGTCGTCACGTCCGGTAATATCGGCGTACTTCAGGGCGGCGAGTGCGATGGCTAGGTGATCGCAGTTCAATCCGTGGAGTCTCACCCAGCTCTTGGGGTGCGTGAAGAACTGGAGCTTGAATCGACCGTGGCCTGCGGGTTCAAGCGCCGTGACCATCTGTCCGTACGGGGTGAGGCGGGCGCCCCGGAGGATATTCTCGGAAAAGTACGTGTCCATGGCGAACAGTATCTGGGATCTGAGGGGATCGTTGTTCGGAAGCAGTTGAGTCAGTTCGATGAGTCCGAGGTAAAGGCCGATGGCATGGAACTTCTTGTACTGCCGGTCGCCAAATGATCGCGCGTTGGGTCGATCAAGGAAGTCGCCACGCAGGTTTTCTTCGACCGTATTGGTCTCCAGGAATTGCCGCTGCAGGATCAAGGGTACGGCTTCCCGGGCGCGCTGAAGGAGAACCGGATCCGGACTGGTCCTGTAGAGTTCCACGCAACCCCAGAGGTAATTTCCGATTTCGCCGGTGGTCTCGTTAATCCAAGTGCGTCGTGCGAGCCGCTCATGTGTCTTGCGCGCAGCGAGAAGCGCGCGGGCAGCCAGGTTGGTGTCGACGTGTGCGAGTGCGGCGGCCGCATGGGCCATGCCGGCGACATAGGTGGTTTCGTAATTCAGGTTGTTGCCGGTTTCCACTTTCCGAACCGTAGGGTCCTGATTCGGCCGCAGTTCGATGGGGGACCAGTTATTGGTTGGCGCGACGGCCAGAAAGACGGAGCCGTTGGGGGCCTGCATGGCAAGGAGCCATTGCACGCTACGTTTCAGTTCCTCGACGGGATACACCTTGGCGCCAGTGGGCTGAGTCGGTGACTCAAGCAGATTCTCGGCGATGCCGTAGGCGACGTGGGGCATGGACCACATGCGGACAGCGTAGTCACCGGCTGCATCGTGGTAACCGCCACGGATGGGGTCATTTCGGTGGCAGATGTCGCCGCAGCGATAGTCGTAGAGGAAGGAATACTGAGAGGGTACGACCGTGGAAGACCAGAGGGCTTTGGCGATACGGAAGGGTCCGCTTTCGATGTTGGTCGAGCCGCGTACTCCGCTGAGTTCGGCGGCGAGGCGGTAAGAGCCTTCTGTGGTCAACGCGCTGAACTCCGCCAAGGCATAGAAATCGCCCCATCGAGGGTCGGGCCCTTGAATCTCCATGGAGCCCAGCATGACGGTTTGTCCGCTATCGCTGAGGATTCGGAATGAGCCGGCATCGAAGGGGGCCGTCTCCTGCCGCGGAAATCGGAAGACTGCGCGCTTGGTTTCGTGCGGTGCATAGCCGAGTTGGCTGATTGCCAGAATAGTCTGAACGGGGCGTGGTGGCAGAGGGAGTGTGGAGGAACTCAGGGCTGTGGGTATGCGTGCAAGGACGTCGAGCGTACATCCTGCCTGCTCCCAGTTTGAGGGGTTCCGCTGATGAACATTGGCGGCCATCCAGACAGCCTTGCCTGTGCCGAACGAATTCACGCTGAGAGCCACGATGCGTTCGTTCACGATCTGTGGTTGATCCGGCTGGGTTGTTGTTCGTTTGGAGTAGGTGGGAAACCACGCAAGAACGGCTGCTGTTGTGGAGGTTGTGGCCCAGGCGGCCGTGGAGGCGTGTCCGAAGTTCAAGGTGGGGCCGAGGCCCGCCACCAGTGGGTGGTCGAGGGATGTCTCCTCAACGAGCGCGTTGGTGAAAAGCGTGGGACTGTCCGAGAGTGCGGTGCCGAACTCATCGGTGTCCAGAGCCTTGATGCCGAAGATATCCTCGTAGTGCCAAGGGCGCGTCCAGTCGGCGCCCTGTATCCGCCCGACTTCGTTAATGCCTACGAGCACACCTCCGTCCCGGACGTAGTCACGCAGGGCCTCCTCTGAATCGCGGGATAGGGCAATGGTGTCTGCAACGTAGATGACGCCGAAGCGTCGGTGGCCGTCAGAGGCGAGATCGTCTTCAGTGATTTGTTCCACGGTGAGCCCGCGTCGATGGAGACCCTCGCGAAGTTCCTCGACGATATTGGAATAGGTTTGAGGGCCCTTGGTCCACGCAGCAGTCTTCGCAAATTCGACGTTTGCCTCGGAGAGTAGTACGGCGCAGGGGACAGGGGGGGGCGGGGATACAACGCGCTGCGGCTCCTTTACGCGGCATGACGCGGTCAACAACAAGGAGAGACAAGCGAGCTTGATTAGGCACCGACACATGATCGATACGTATATCATGTGCAGACGTCGGCAGCGAGCTTCAAAAGAGTGAACAGCTGTCGATTGGCGCATTGACATGTGGTCCGGCACGGGGGAAATCATCGTGCCCTTTCGGCGCGCATCGTAGTACACTGGCGACCGCAGGATGGGGGGGGCATGTCCTTCATAGAACTGGCGACCAGAAGACAGAGTACGCGGAGATACTCCACCCGGCCGGTATCGCGGGAGATTGTGGAGCGTTGTCTTGAGGCGGCAAGGCTCGCGCCATCGGCCTGCAATTCCCAGCCGTGGAACTTCATCGTGGTGGATGACGCGGAGCAGAAGAATGGGCTGGCGCGCGCCGCGTTTGGCGGTATCTACTCCATGAACGCCTTCGCGGCGATTGCGCCGGTGCTGATCGTGGTGGTCACCGAGAAGTCGCGATATGCGGCACGGCTGGGTGGATTGATGCGCGGGGTGCAGTACAGCCTGATCGATCTGGGTATTGCCTGCGAGCACTTGGTTTTGCAGGCTGCGGAAGACGGTGTGGGAAGTTGCTGGCTGGGCTGGTTTGACGAGAAGGCTGTGAAGAGGCACTTGGGGTTGCCGCGGGGTGCGCGTATTGACGTCATCATCAGCCTCGGCTATCCGGAGAAGGAAGAGCACAGGGAGAAGGTGCGTCGGCCGCTGGATGAAGTGCGTCGGTACGCCGGATCGTGACCCATGGAGAGGAAGGAAAAACACAGATTCTGGTTCTCCTCGCTGGCGCTTGTGATCCGCGAGTCGGTGCGTGCGTTTACCAGCAATCAGCACTTATCGGACGCGGCGACATTGGCGTACTACGGGTTTCTGTCGCTGATGCCCCTGCTGCTGATTGTTGTATTTCTCCTCGGTCTCTTCGTCCAATCGTCGGAAGCCGTGTTGGACGCCATGGACAATCTTGTGACCCAGCTCTTTCCATCGTTCAACCAGGCCGTGCTTCGCGAACTATTGGGTATTGCGCAGCAGAGAGTGTGGGGTGGTGTGAGCGTGGTTCTCCTGTTGTGGTCCACCATGCCGTTTGCCGGGGCGCTGCGTGGGGCGATGCTGCGCGTTTTCCGGTCCGAGAAGAAGGTGCACTTCATCAAGGCAAAGCTGTTCGACGCGGCCGCGATTCTTCTGCTGCTGGTGCTTTTTGTCTTTCTGGCTGCGGGGAAGGTGTTCCAGCCCTGGCTGGCGCGCTTGCCCTGGGTGGTACCGGGCAGTTCCATGGCAGTGAAGTGGGTGTTGACGTTTCTGCTCATGGTGCTGGTGGTGATGTTTGTCTACCGCGTATTCTCGCCCGTGCGTCTTGCCAAGGGACCGTTGCTGGCGGGATCGCTGACGGCAGCCATCATGCTTGGCGTGGTGCGGCCCATGTTTGGTGTGTTCCTCCGGTTCAATCCAGACTACGGCTACGCTTTCGGATCCTTAAAGGCCGTCTTCCTGGTCGTGGTGTGGGTTTACGTGACGTTTGCCATCCTTCTATTTGGCGCGTGCGTGGCCGCGACCGTGCGCCGGCGGGAAGCGCTGGTATTGCGGGGGCTCTTCCTGCAGGAGCGTTCACCGCGGGCGTCGAACGCGTTGCTGAGGCGGTTCACCCGCACCTACGACGATGGGCACGTGTTGTTCAGGGAGGGGGATGTGGGGCACGAGATGTTTTACGTGGTGGAGGGCGCTGTTGCGTTGAAGCGGGGTACGGTGACGTTGAAGACGGCGGGTGCCGGGGAGTATTTCGGCGAAATGTCCATGCTGCTGGATGCGCCGCGTACGGCTGATGCCCTCGTTGCTGCGCCGCGCACGATGCTGGCCGTTGTATCGCGCGACAATTTCGACCTGATCCTGAGTGAGAATCCGCGAGTAGTGCTGGGCATACTGAAAGAGATGGCTGTGCGGCTGAGTGAAATGGACGCCCGGTTGCCATCGGCTGGCAAATAGTGGCATGCGAGTTCGGCGATGCGGCGGGTGTGGGGCCAAGAAGTCTTGCGGGTCAGTTCTCGTGTTCTCATAATGGGGCACGAGGCCAACACGGAGAAATGCCATGCATGTGCTGCTCTTCCTGACGACGGTTTTCGTATCCTTCATCGTGGTGCGAATCGGCGCGATTCCTTTTGAACTGACGGGTCTTGAGCGATCGCTTGCCGAGTTCCAGGCTCTATCCTGTTTTACCGGCACGGGGTTCACAACGCGGGAAGCCGAACTGGTGACGAGCAATCGTCAGCGTCGCCGCATCGCCTCCATATTGATGGTGTTGGGGAATGCGGGGTTCGTCACGTTGATTGCGGCCTTTGCGAATACACTGCGGACCCCGGTGACGCGCATCACGATCCCCAAGCTGCATGTCTACTTTCCGGCATACCTGGTGCCATGGTTGAACCTGTTCGTGGTGATCCTGGCCATCTACCTGATCTACTTGTTGTTTGTCCGTTCTCTGCTGGGGCGTAAAATCACCGCATTCCTCCGCGAACGCGTCTCGCGAGCGGAGGGGGTTAGGCGTGTCACGTTTGATGAGTTGCTGGTCTCGACGGGTGGGTATGGGGTGTCCAGTGCCGTGGTGTGCGAGGGCAGCGTGGTGTTGGGTAAGACGCTTCGGGATGGACATCTTCGCGCGGGCGATATCACCGTGTTGGCGATGGAGCGCGATGGAGCCTCGGTCCCCAATCCATCTCCCGACACGGACATACGGATGGGTGATCGGCTGATCTGCTTCGGCAAGCTGGAGAACATCCGTGAAGTGCTTTGCGGGAAGCATGGTGTTTCATGAAGCACGCACCATGGCTGACCGCCGCGTGTTGCGCGAGTTGGGTTTGCGTGATGCTTCTTGCGGGGGTAGCAGGCTGTCGCTATCGGGCCGAACAGACTGTTGAGCCTTCCACGGCTTTGGTCGCCGAGCCGTGCCTTCCTGTCTACACATGCTCGCCGACAGATGACGCTTTTCTGGATGACGTCGAACGACGGGTCTTTGAATACTTCTGGGCGGAGGTTTATCCGGAGACCGGTATTGCGATCGATCATACCGAGAACCGCATTGGCAAAGTGGCGGCGACGGGTTTTGAGCTGGCTGCCGTATGCGTTGGCGTGCATCGGCAGTGGATCACCTACGAGCAGGGCTACGAGCGTGCGTTAAGGATTCTGAATGCATTTTGGGATGACCCTGACGATCCGGCCGATGGGTTTGCCGAGGGCAAGTTCGGGTTGTACTGGCATTTTGTGGACGGCCACACGGGACGGAAGATGCCGCTCGATTGTGTGGCGATGTGCGATAGCGCCGACTTTGTGGCGGGGGCCATTCTTGCGGGCGAGTTTTTCAAAGGCACGGAAGTGGAGACGCTGGCAAACCGCATCTATGACAACGTTCAGTGGGATGCGTTTGTGATGCCCAAGGCGGATGGATCGCCCGGGTTGATGTCCTTCGGGTGGGTGCCGCTTGGGGTCTCCGAGAGTTACCCCAAAGTGGACGGACTGCTTCCCATGGCCATGGAGGGTTTGTCTGACAATTCGCTCCTGATCTACGTATTGGCTTTGGGGTCCGATACGCATCCGATTCCGCAGGCCACATGGGAGCAGTATGTAGACACGTATGCCATCGACGAATACGCGGGATACTCCTGCGCGCGCACTGGAGCGCTTTTTTGCAGGCAGGTTCCGCAATCCTTCATACGGTTCAGCAGAAAGCGCGACAGGAAGATGGATTACTTTCTGGATACGGCAAATGCGATTCTGGCCGACCGCGCCTTCAATGTCCGTGAAAACAACTATCCGCCGGAAGCGTGGGGTCTGACCGATTGCTTCGGCAAGGAATCCTACAGCCACGGCGCGCCGCCTGGTCCCGTGATGAATGACGGAACGGTGGGGTCCACGGCTTTTGTCGGTGCGTTGCCGCATGTTCCGGACGTGTCCCTTGCCGCGATGCACTTCGCGCGAAATCGCCTCGGTGATCGGTTCTGGGGAAAATACGGATTCACAAGCAGCTACAATCTGAAAAATGACTTCTGTAGTCCGCTTTACGTGGGCATTGAACTGGGTCCGATCATCATGATGATCGAAAACTATCGCAGTGGGTTGATCTGGGATCTCTTCATGCGTCACAAGGCCGCACGCAATTTCCTCCAGCGCGGCGAGTTCAGTGGTGTCGTGGACGACTTTGAACTGCCTCCCGAGGCGCCGACCTATGCAGACTGGAGCGTGATCGGTGGGCGGGGAATTGTCATGGGCGATGCTGCGCAACACGGGCGATTTGGCTTGTCGATCAAGCAGAACGAGGGGGCTGGGATATCCATCGAGGGACAGTTGACCGACAACGACCTGCTGGACTTCAGCTTTGGCGCATTCCTCACGTGCTGGGCGAGAGACATCAACCTTACGAGCGCAGTGCTCAGCGTGAATGGATATGCAACGCGTGTACCGTGCGTGGGACGGCTGCCGGGTTCTGACTGGACACACTTCTACTTCGCATTACCTGCTGCCGTCCGGACCGGGCAACTTTGCGGTGTGCGATTCGACGGCTCGGTGACGGGTTTGAGTCCGGCATTCGACAACTGCACGATGGAAGCCGGTATGCCCGCGAGCGTGCCTGCAACACCGATGGATTTCACAGCGGGCGAAGGCCGGGTGCCCGGAACGGTCACGCTCCAGTGGATGGTGCCGGGTGGGGATGTGAGGGCTTTTGTGATTCGCATATCGGGCGATGGCGTGGAGGGGAGCATGCATCGCTTCGTCGAGCGAGACGTGTTGGAGTCTGCGGGTGTCAAGCAGGAGGAATCCGTAAGCGTGGCTGGATCCGGGCTGTATCGTTTCTCTGTTGCTTCAAGGGATCGATTCGGCCACACGAGCCCATACAGCCCCGAGTGTGCGACTCGAGCGCGGGGAGGCAGTGCCGTTGTTCGTATCCCTGCCGTGGATGAGTCGGGTATGGTTCGATGGCCTTGGACAGACGAGGGGTGGAGCGTGCGCGCATCGGAACCTGATGCAAGTGGCGGTCGTCACATGGACGTTACCTTCAAGAAGCGTCAGGCTTGGGACTTTTTTGAGATACCCCTGAATCCGGACATGGTGGCGATGTATCGCTATCTTGTCATCCGCATGCGGGGCGACGTGAAGCTGTTGGCGAAGCTTTGGAGTAGTGATGCAAGCCAGTCTGACATGAACGCGCCGGCGATCAGCACCGATGGCGATTGGAAGCTGCTGAAGTACGACACGACCACGGCGAATCTCAAGCCCCGCGACAGACGTGAAGTTGTGAAGCTGTTGCTCTTCCCCGCAGCCGGTCTGCCATCCGCTGAAGGCTCATTTTCGATCGACTGGATTGAATACGCGGGTGAGTAATCAGTCCGCGCCAGACGACGCGACGTCAGCCGGAGGAAGGCGCAGCACGACATAGATGTTGTTGTGACAGACCTCGGCAGGTGCAGGTCGCCCCGTTTCCCTCGCAATTCTTTGCCAATCCATATGCGCTCGTTGCCCATGGCGAAGCAGAACCAATAGGCCCGCGTCGCGGGGCAGGGTTGCGACAAACTCCTCAAGCGGGGTGGCCGCAGTGTAACGCGTTATGATGTGGCTGTAGAACATGAGGACGCCGGCAGTCTGTTCGATGGTCACGGCGATATCATCCTCTTGAGCCGCGGGACGGAGGGACAACGCGATGTTCTTCAGGTCGGATGAGTAATCCGGTGTCCCCATGAAGCGTGGCGCAAAGACGGTCAACGACGCTGCGACAAGCGCAGCGAGCGCGATGGCGCGAAGCCCCCGGTTGTGAAAACGGGCGAAGGCCGCTTCCAAGATTCCGGCGCAGAAGAGTGCGACAAAGGGATAGATGAGCAGGAGGTACGTGTCGCGCTTGGTGGAGACCATGGTAAGCATGATGAGGATGAGCAGAGTCATGGAGGCGAAGCTTCGCAGGCGGCGCAGAGATCCCCGGTCGGCGACCAGTCCATACAGCAGACAGGCGGCGAACAGGGCGAGCGTGAGAGGGGCGTCATTCCACCACTTGTCGAAGTAGAAGAGCGGTCCACCGTGGAGTGGCCCCAGCGCCGTGGTGGTGCGGCGGAGAATGTTGAAGATCACGAATCGTTCCACGAACGGGTGTCCCCAACGGATGAACTGCAGGCCATACCAGGGCAAGCCGAGCGCAGCCCCGAGGAGGAGTGCGCGGCCGACATCACGCATGATCTGGCGTCGCACCTCACGTGTTGGTGCATCAAGAATGGGGATGAGAAACGCGATGGCGGGCAGGGGATTCTTCACCATACAGCCGAAGGCCAGCCAGAGGCCTGCGCGAAACCAGCGGGAGGAAGGGGGACCCCAGCGGAGCGCATGCGCGATTCCCAGCATGGAGAGCACCATGGCCGAATCGAGCATTCCTTTGCGGGTGTAGTTCATCCATGGGGCTGTTGTGGCCAATAGGAAGACCGCCCAGAGTCCGGCGCGCCACGACTGAGTGCGCGTGGCGATGAGGTAGATCATGCACATGCAACCGAGACCGAAGGCGGCCGACCAGAATCGCACTGCGAATTCGCTCTCCCCAAAAACGCGGAGGAGAACGGCTGTCAGCCAGTAATAGAGTGGGGGCTTATGGAAATCCGGATTGAGGGCGAAATGGGGCGAGAGCCAATCGCCGGTGACCAGCATCTCCCGCGACCGCTCTGCGGTGAGCGATTCATCCCAGACCCGGAGGCTGCCCGAAGACAGATTCCAGAAATAGAATAATGCGAGCGCCGCCACGAGGGCCGCCAGGCACAGTCGGCGTCTCTGTTCGGTAAGCATGAGTGGAGTATGACGGGCTGTTGAGTTCCGTCAACACTGTCGAAGAGGGACGCAAGTTGAAAGCGGTGGTTCCCGTCGGTGCGTCATGGTACGCTGTGCCACCATGAGAGGAGAGAACCGATGATGGCGAGACGGTTGATCATCTGTGGTCTCTTGGCCGTTTTGTTGGTAGGCGTGGGGGCGATTTACATCCGTGCGCTGTATGCGCCTCTGATTCTCGACGACGTTTCGGAACTGGCGCTGGCTCTGTCCTGGCAGTCGCCAGCGAAGGTATTGGGGCCTGACTGCTACGGGTTTTTCCGGCCGGTGAAGAACGTCATCTTCTATAGTCTCTCGAGGTTCCCCCATTCAATTCCCGTGGCAGGGCATGTTGTCTCCATCGTACTGTTTGGGCTGAGTATTGTTCTGGCGTTCTTCTACTTTCGGCGTGCTTTGGGGAGTGAGTGGTGGGCCTTGGTGGCGAGCTCGATCTGGGCGTTGGCGCCCACGCAAGTTGCCGTTGTCGTATGGCTGAGCTGCGCGAACCAGCTTGTCATGATGTGCGCGGCCTTTGGCGCCATGATCTTGTATGAACGGTCGCAGGCCATGGCGGCGGAAAGCCGATCGTTGGCCTGGATCGGAGTGGCGGTGTGCAGTCTACTCGCGATGGCGAGTTATGAGGTTGCCGTAGTCCTGCCCGCGCTCATCGTTCTCCACGACGCGCTGGTTGATTCGCATCGCCTGCGGATGCTGCGCAATCGGGCAGGATACCTTGCGCTGTTTGCTTTGGCGGGAGTGTTTGTCGCGCTGCGCTTCGTGTTGGGTAATCGCACGCTGGCGGGCAATCAGCTCTTCGCGCCGATTACGAGGGGCGAACTGGTGCTCAGTTCCGGGTATTTCATCGTGGAGCATCTCAGCCTCTGGTTGTGGCCATTTGGCCGACAGAATCTCCTGCGATCTTTTGACCTGCGGCAGGAGGGTGTGGTTTTGGCGGTTGCCGCCGCATGGTTTGTTTTGGCGGCACTGATACTGGTGAGTATTCATCTGCGGCGGCGAGCCCCCTGGATCGGTTGGGGGCTGCTCTGGTTCGCCGTGGCGCTCTTTCCGGTCAGCAACATTGTTCCACTGTTTGTCGGACCGTTTGGCGACTATTACCTGCCGTTGGCCTCGATGGGGTTGGTGCTGGCGATTGTCCTTTCGTGTCGGTGGCTGGTGGCCGGTTGGCGCCCGTCGCGCACTGTGCTTCAACGACTGGCTGCAGTGGTTGTCATCGGTGCCGCGGCGGTGTGGTTCGGTTTTCGTGTCGCCGCGACGGCGCAATGGGTTCTTACGTGGAACTCGGAGGAGGCCCTCTTCCGCAAGACCTTGGAGGCTTACCCGGAATCTCATTCCGCGAGGGGTAATCTTGCGCGCGTGCTGTCTGAAGAAGGTCTTCTGGATGAGGCCATTCGCGAAGCAAGCAAGGTGATGGCCGATGCGCCATGGCAGACGCACGCCTACTACTCACTCGCCGATGCACTGCTGCGGTATGGTCGGTTGGAAGAGGCGATGGATGTTGTCCGCCGGGTCCACGACGTGGCGCCCACGGAAGTGTATCCTTCCGTGCTCGCCGGGTTCATCCAGGAGCAGTTGGGCGATGCGGCTGCTGCGGAGCGTTTCTATAGAGAGGCGCTCAAGCTGCCGTGGAATCCGGAGCAGTCGCCGACCGCGGCACTGAACCTCGGACGGATGTTGGCGGTGTCTGATCGGCTGGACGACGCGATGGAGGTCTGGCTGAGTGCAGCTCAGCGTGCGCCGTTGAATGGTGTGATGCAGCACAACCTGGCTCTTGCCTACGCCCAGAAGGGAAATGAGGGCATGGCGCAGAAACACGCGGGGATGGCTGCATCGCTTGGGGTGCCCGTGGATGCCCGTCTCCTGCGTTCACTGCTGGCGCCCAAGACGAACAGCGTGCCGGTATCCGTGGAGCCGGCATTACCGTCTTTTACCCAGCGCGTTTGTCGCGTGAAGGTTAGCGCTGCAGGCGATGTGACGGTGGACGAGAAGAAGGTTACGGACATGGAGCTGGCAAGCGTGTTGGATGAGGTGCGCACGCGGGCGGATGCGATAGCGTTCAGTTCAGAGATTCCGACCAACACGCCGGTGTTCGAGAAGGTGATGAGGACAGGCTTGCCGGTCATCGTACGCCCCGGGGATGCTTCCCTGCGGGCGGGGCCGGCCGGGAGTGATCAGACACTCCAGAACACGAATCTCCGTGATGTCCCTGTTTCCAGACTCATTGGATATTACGCGTCACTGGCGGGTTCCCGGGTGTTGAACCCGGCAGGCATCGAGGCGCGGGTGAGCCTCTCCATGGACGATGCATCGAGGGATGAGGCGCTTACCGCTGTCGAAGTGGAGCTCTCACGCCACAACATCGCGATTTCGCGGTCGTCGGACGACAGTATTCAGGTCCGATGGAAGAAGGCCTGGTAGGTCGCACGAGTTGAAACACCGATGACGGGCAAATCCACATCCTTTGAGCATTGGTTCTCTGAGCATCGGGAGTCACTGTCCGCCGGTGGATTGTCGCTGGACGGTGGTGAGCCGGGGCGGATGCCGGCGGCCGGGTTTGCGGAGGCGAAGATCCGACTTCTGTTGGCGCGACCTTCCACCTATGACGACGTGCGTCCATCGATCACGCACCGTCTTCTCTACTGGGCCGCCAGGCAGGTGCCCGGCGTTTATGTGGACATGGCGTTCCTGCCCCCGGCGCGGGATGTTGCAATCATGCGGCGTGATAACGTGCCGCTGTGGTTGGCGTCCGGCTGCAAACGCTCGCCGCGGGATTTCGATGTCGTGGGCGTCAGTCTTTCGGTTCAACAGGAGGCATGGAATCTGCCTGCGCTTATGCATGGGTCGGGGCTTGAGCTTGCGGCGGCGAGACGGGCAGCTGACCCGACACACCCCCTGATTGTCCTGGGCGGTCACGCCGCGGCATCCACGCCCTTCCTTCACGGCAATGTGGATGGGGAGGGATCCGGCGGCCTTGTGGATGTGGTCTGCAATGGGGACGGGGTGACGTGGTTGCAAGAGTTCCTTCGCGTGTGCCTGGCAGTGAAGGATGCGGGCGGGGGGCGGGATGCCATCATCCGCGGACTCATGAAACGCGTCCCGGGAAGTTACGTGCCTGCCGGATACGACCATGTCTATGAAGACGGCACATTGCGCCTGAGTTCGTGTGATGGAACCGTGATGCCCGTGGCGTATCGGAAGGATCCGCACGACGCATGGCTTTGCGGTTACGACGGCGCCTGTATTCCATTTGCGCAGGAGGAGACGGAAGAGACCATTCCCCTTGCGGCGGGATGTGTGTACCGCTGCCGTTTCTGTCAGAGCGGTTGGGTTCGTGGCGGGCATGACGTTGCGGCTGTGGAGGGATTGCTGGCTGCGGCCACGAGGATCAAGGCCAATACGGCTGCGTCGGATCTGAACCTGTTGGCTTCGGATGCCTGCAGTGTGAAGGGCCTGTGCGGCCTGGTTGATCGCCTGTCGGACGTGTTCGAGCGGATATCGCTGAAGAGTCTGGCCGTGCCCATGCTGGCACGTCACCGCGAATTGCGGGCGATGGTGCGTCGTATTGAGAAGACAGAATTCACTTTTGGCGTGGAAGGGATCAGCGAGCGGCTGCGCGATTACCTGGGCAAGTCTGTATCGACCGAGGATCTGTGCTCCGTGCTTCGCGAGATATCGTCGTCGGGTCTGCGGCAGGCAAAGTTGTTCTTCATCATGACCGGGCGCGAGGATGAGTCGGATGTCGAGGAGTTTGCTGAACTTCTGCGGAAGGTCCGAAGGAATGTCGGCGGCACGCGTGTGATCATCAGTTTCATGCCGCTGTTCCATGCCCCGTTCACACCGATGCAGTTCGACGAGGTGCTTCCGCTGCGGGACATCATCATGATGCAGGTGGAGGCTGTGGCGAAAGGGGCAGGCTGCGAGTTCCGGTGGAGTACAGAGCCCGCCGAGATCAGGATGATGAATCTCCTGTGTCGCGCGGGTCGACGCGCGACCAGATGTGTGGTGGACCTGTGCCGGGATGTGCAACAGCTTTATTACGAAGATATATCCGCAGCCCTTTGCAGGGACATGGAGCGACGTCTTGTCGACGCCGGGCTCGATGTGGCGGCGCTGACGCGTGGTGTCAGGAAGGGCGAGAGTCTGCCATGGGATGATCTGTCCTCGGGCACGAAGCGCGAATTGCTTTGGCGATCGCATCGCAAGGGAATCGATCTGTTGGATGGCAAACACGGGCATATCGAAAAGGTGGAGCGGATAGCAGGGGGGGTGGGGGGAGGCGATGTGCCGCGGGTGGCAGAGGGTAGGGGTCGTACGGAACCCGCGATCCGGAGGTTTGTTTGCCGGATTGGAATGGAGCAGGCACGGAGGCCTGACGTGAGCGTGGCAAGGGGCCTCCTTCGAGAGTGGTTGTTGCGGGACGCATCGGCGACGCGTGCCTACGCAGGTCGGCCGGCTGTCACGAGATTCCCCGGGGCGTGGGGACTGGTGCTGCTTCAAGGTCGATTTAGAGAACAGTTGCTGTGTGATGGCCTTCCGAAAGATGTGCCGGGATTTCTGACTACTGACCGTGAGGTGGCTGCGTGGGATATGGATGGGCTCCTTTATCTTCTTTGCCTCTCTGACGGCGCCGAGGTGGAGTCGGTGCTGAAGGATGCGCGGATACCTTTCCAATCCGTGCGGCGTGACGGTGCGCTGTGGTCCGTGGTGGGGGCGAATCATCGACGTCGTGTGGGCATTACCACTGTGGAGCGGCGCACATCGGGAGAAGTTCGCGTCCTTTGCAGCGGGGCCGTGGTCGATTTTCTGACACGCGTTCATGCAGCCCCGTGGGTTGGGGCGGAATGCATCGGTCTCTTCGCGGAAGAAGCCGGTCGTGGGGGAGCCTTGCGTTGCCTGCACTTCACTGGGGATGTGGATTCGACATGGTCTGGTCCGGATCGTCTGCTTGAGCGCCCCCCAAAGTGATGTGTGGTTAATGCTCGCGGTTATGCGATGGATAGGCTATGGTAGCCCCTGTTGCATGCGTCATGCATGCCAAGGAGAAGAGCCATGAGAGACGAGCAACAACATACGCTCGCAATGTTCGTTGATTTTGAAAACCTCGCCTTGGGGTTACGCAATCGCGACGACAAGTTCAAAATCCGGCCCGTGTTGGCGCGGTTGCTGGAGAAGGGCAACGTGGTGGTGAAGCGCGCCTACGCGGATTGGAAACGCTTCGCCCCCTACTGCCGGGACCTGCACGAAGAGGCCATTGAGCTCATCGAAGTGCCCACGAGGGACATGACGGGCAAGAATTCGGCCGACATGCGTTTGTGTGTGGACGCCATGGACTTGAGCTATTCCAAACCGCACATCAACATGTTTGTCATCCTGTCGGGCGACAGCGATTTTTCACCCTTGGTGTCCAAGCTGCGCGAGAACAGCAAGACGGTGATCGGGATCGGGATGAAGGATTCAACATCCGCGCTTCTGAGGGACAACTGCGACGAGTTCATCTACTACGAGACCCTGATGGCAGAAAGCCGTCCGACGCCTGCGGCAATCAGCGGCTTGGGGGGCAAGAAGGAGGAGGCTTTCCAACTCCTGCTGGAGGCCTTGAACGCGTTGCGCCGTGAGAATCGTGAAGTGTTGTGGTCGTCGTTGATCAAGACGACGATGAAGCGCAAGAGCCCGGCGTTCAGCGAGTCGGCTTACGGGTACAGGAGTTTCAGCCGTCTGCTCGAAGATGCGGCTCAGGCCAAACTGATCGAATTGGGCCGGGACGAGGCGGACCGGACCTATATTGTGTCGCGGTTTGGTTCCGAGTTACAGGCGGGGACCGGCGAGGCTCCGCCGCAGGTCCAGCAAACGAAGCCGCAGCAATCCCAAGCACCGAGGAGAAGTCGTCGGCGCGCTCCAAGCCGTACGGCTGCGGCTAAGCCTGAAGCAGCTTCTTGAGGTCGTCCTCGCTGAGGACGGCGACACCGAGTTTCTGCGCCTTTGCGAGCTTTGAGCCGGGGTCGGCTCCGACAACTTCATTGCCCAAGCATCGCGCGATGTTCGGGCTCCTCTATATGCGTTTCGGCCCACCTGTTGGCCTCTGATATGAAGTCGGTCTCGAGAATGATTCTCAGTCTTCCGTTGGGGTTCTGGAGTCTTTTCTGAAAGGCACTGGTCAGTTTTCCGCCGTTCAGCAGATGCGTCCACCCTGCTTTGGCGTCCTCACCTAGAACGAGGTAATCGATTTTGTCGCTCACAGTCTTGGATGGTGCGGGCCTGCCTCCGAGTTTCTGGACTAGGGCTTCAGCCTTGGATCTGGGGCCCCATTTCATCCTGCCGGTGAACAGGAACACCCTATCTCCGAACTCGATCTCTGGGTGCTCGGCTATCAAATCGTGCTGCAAAATGGCCGAGGGGATATCGTGGATCAGTACGGACTCCTGTTGTTTCACGACATGTCTTGCTCGGGTGGTTTCTCGCACTAACTCCTCGTAGTCTCTTCCTTGAACCAGACAGAGGCATTGTCCAATAGGCCGCGTCATTGAGAAGTCGACGATTCTCTCATAAGAGCTGATCCCGGCGTTGCGTAAGCGTGGTAGAAGGACCCGTTGCCATAAATCCAGAAGTGATTCTACGTCACCCGAAGCGGAGTGGGGTCGGTGGCACTTCAAGCCAAAACGATCGCGCAACACGTCCAATCGATGAGACGGTGTTTCGTGGATGACGCGGCGAGAAAGCGACCAAGTGCACATTCCTTTGCGCCCTATTGTTGGAATGCCAAGCCGGGTCCATTCTGGCAGAAGAGTTCGATTCCAATCAAACGACAGGTAATGCGATGCGATGGGGCGATCTCCAACATAGGCGCGAAGACGCTCGTGCGCTTCGCGAGGTGCTATGCCCCTCTTCTTCAGAAACTCCTCAGAGTATCCGTGGACGGCGAATGCCTCTGGGGGAATTGGTACGTTGTGATTGAGAAATACTTGGAATGGTTCTCCGACGGGGGAGAGGCCCATCATACGAATGGCAGCTATCTCGATTACGTGAATAGGGGTGTAAAGCCCGTCGGTTTCTGTGTCCAATAACACCCACTCGGCTACATTGTCTGACTGTTGGTCTTTGTCAGCGAGGCTCACATTATTCCTCAGAACCGAAGCTCCCCCTGCGCTTCCCTAAGTCTTGGTTTGTCGAATCGGAGCAGGGACAGAAACTCCTCTTCGCTGAGTATTCTTATTCCAAGTGTGCGAGCCCGATTGAGTTTCGCCCCTCCTGCCTGGCTGCCAACCACTAGATAGTCAGTTTTGCTGCTCACGGCGTCGGCTACTTCACCGCCAGCGTCGCGGATGATCTTGTGTGCACCGCGTCGGTCCAGAGATACCAATGCTCCTGTGACTACGAGCTTCTTGCCGGACAGTGGCCCAGACAAGTCCTGTCCTGACGCCTTCTTCTCACTGGCGGGGTTGATCCCCAACGCTTTCAGGCGTTTGACAGTCGTTTGTCCTTCTGAAGATGCAAAGAAATCGATGACGCTTCTTGCAACAACTGAACCGATGTTGCCTCGAATGCCGTGCTCCGATATCTGACGTTCGAGATTGGCTATTTCCGCCTGTAATCTGTCGTATCTCTCTTGTCGTTCTATCTTCTCTGCCTCTGTCTTGGGAGGATGGTTTCTGGACCGTGGATTAATCGTCGCCGCCTGGGTAGATTTCTCCTCTCTGAGGACAATGGCACGCAATAGTCGCGACTCGGCGAGATCGCCAAGATTCTTGTGCTGAGCTGCGATATGGTGTGCGAGGGTCTTTCCGACGTTTGGAATCCCTAAAGCGTGAACCCACTGGCCCAATCCGGAATGTCGTGCGCGCGCGATGGCATCGATGACGCGCGTTGCATTCTTCATACCGAACATTCTGGCCTTCTTTGTGGTGCCCAGGTTCAGCTTCGCCAATCTCGCCGCACTGAAGTCGGCAGCAAAAAGGTCAAGCGGGTCTGCTGCCATCCCAGACTCCACGAGCTTGTCTGCGACCATTCCTCCAAGGCCCTCAATATCCATAGCGTCGCGGCTGGCGAAGTACTCGATGCGGCGAGCTTCTTGCGCTGGGCACAATGGATTCTCGCATCTTAAGGCGACCTCTAGAGCGCCAGTTGATTCGAGTTCACGCTGCACAACGCGTGATCCGCATGAAGGGCAGTGCGTAGGCATCGCAAACCGGCGCTCATTTCCAGTCCTCCTGTCATCAAGGACGCGCACTACGGCTGGGATCACTCGACCAGCACGCTTGATAACGACATGGTCGCCGATGCGAATGTCACCCTTCTGTATCTCATTTGCATTGTGGAGGGTGGCGCGCGATATCGTCGTTCCTTCGAGGAGTACAGGCTGCAGTTCTGCAACGGGGGTTAGTACTCCGGTGCGTCCGACTTGCACTGTTATGCCGTTGATTCGTGTTGTAGCCTCCACAGCCCATTCGGGTCTCTTGTACGCAATGGCTGAAGCGGGGGCATTGGTCTTGAGTCCAAGAGCCCTGCATTGTTGGTTGTCGTTGATCTTGATGACCACTCCATCGATCTCATAAGGAAGCTCATCAGAGCGCCTCTTGAGCTCCAGAGCCTCGGAGTGAGCATCGTTCATGTTCTTGCATTTGGACCACAGCAAGGGGACGGCAAATCCCATTGCCTTCAGTTCCTTGATCTCCTCTTCGTGCGATGAGAAATCAATTCCCTTAAGCGCACCTATGCCGTAGAAGACGGTTCTCAAGCGGCGTTGCCCCACGATGGACGGGTTTAGCAACTTCAGCGACCCAGCTGTGGCGTTGCGTGTGTTAGCGAAGGTCTTCTCGCCGACAGATCTCAACTGTTCGTTCATCGCGAGCCGGTCTTCTTCGGCCATGTAAGCTTCGCCACGGACCTCCAGCAAAGCTGGTGGAGAGGAAGACCCAACGTCGATGGTCAGGGGTATGGATCGGATAGTCCTCAGATTATTCGTGATGTCGTCGCCCGTCTCTCCATCCCCTCGCGTGACTCCATGAGTCATTCGACCGTTGACGTAGTGAACACCGATTGATACGCCATCAACCTTAGGCTCAACGATGTACTCAATAGGCGCATCTCCAAGCTCTGCGCGAACACGAGATTCAAAAAGGTGAAGCTGTTTCTCGGTCTCCGCCTTCTCAAGAGAGAGCATCGGCACTAGGTGCTTGAAGTGCTTGAACTCCTTGAGGGGTTCGCCGCCGACGCGTTGGGTGGGGGAATCGGCTGTGATGAGGTCGGGGAACCGGGTTTCGAGGTCCTGCAGTTCTTTGTAGAGCCGGTCGTAATCGCGGTCCGAAATCTCCGGCTGGGCGAGGACGTAATACAGGTGATTATGGCGGTTGAGTTCCTGCCGGAGTTGGCCGATCCGCTTCTGGGCCTCGGACTTGGTCATGGGTTCAGTTTGAATCCGTGAGGGTGTTGAATCAACGCTAATCCGCGGGCCGACGGGTCATGAGGGCGAGAGCAAAGGCCGTCGCGCCGCCGACGGCATCGGCCACCCAGTCCAGCAACTCCACCGACCGGTTGGGCGTGAAGTTCTGGTGGAACTCATCGGTGATGCCGTAGAGCGCGGCGAAAACAAAGGCCCATGTGGCGGCCCGCCATGGGCTGAAACCGCGGTCGCGTCTCAGGGCGCGGAAGAGCAGGAGGGCCAGACCGCTGTACAACACGACGTGGGCGACTTTGTCCACGCCGGGGAAAAGGGGCGGCTTGGGCGGGAGGCTGATGCAACTCAGGCTGAAGATGCCCGCGGCCCAAAGGGCTGGCGGCGCCCAGTAGAATAGAAACCTGCGTATGGATGTGTTCATCGTCACTTTTTCATGCTGTGGTTGATCGTGGGCGTGAAACCTAGCATCGGGCGTCTTGGCGCACAATCCCAATGACATTGCGAAGGAATTGGCCTCGTGGTGCAGGGCTTTTTTGTTTTGATGATGGGGCGTGGTTGCGTTAACCTCCCCGGTCGCATTACTCGGCATTGAGGAGTTGGTGATGAGAATACTTTCGGGCATACAGCCGTCGGGCAAACTGCACCTCGGCAACTATTTTGGAATGATGAAACCGGCCTTGGAACTCCAGAAGGAGGGGCAGGCCTTCATCTTCATCGCCGACTACCACGCGTTGACCTCGGTGACCGATCCACGCGCCCTGCGTCAGGGGCAGATGGATGTGGCCTTGGACTTCCTGGCCTGCGGGTTGGATACGGACAAGACGGTCTTTTACCGGCAGAGCGATATTCCGGAAGTCACCGAGCTGGCTTGGCTGTTGTCGGTGGTGGCGCCGATGGGTCTTATGGAGCGGTGCCACTCCTATAAGGACAAAGTGGCAAAAGGGCTGCCGGCGACGCTCGGGCTGTTTTCCTACCCGGTGCTGATGGCGGCGGACATCCTGATCATGCAATCGAACCTGGTGCCGGTGGGCCGCGACCAGAAGCAGCATGTCGAGGTCACGCGCGACCTCGCCATCAAGTTCAACAACGTTTACGGCGAAGTGTTCACCATTCCCGAGCCGTCGATTCGTACGGAAGTGGCGGTAGTGCCGGGGGTGGACGGGCAAAAGATGTCGAAGTCCTACAACAACACGGTTGAGATCTTTGCCGAGCCGAAAGATGCCCGATCGAGCATCATGAAGATCGTGACCGACAGCAAGACCGTCGCAGAGCCCAAGGATCCCGAGCAGTGCAACGTCTTCGCGCTCTACAAGCTGTTTGCGAGCGAGGAAGAGCGCGCTGCGATGGCGGAGCGGTACCGCGCCGGCGGATTGGGTTATGGCGACGCCAAGAAGGCGCTGCACGAGAAGTTCGAGGCCCACTTCGGGGCGTTGCGTCAGCGCCGCGCCGAGTTGCAGAAGGATATGGGCTACGTTGAGTCAGTCCTTCGCAAGGGCGCGGAACGCGCGCGAGTCGAAGCGGACAAGACGTTGAAGAAAGCGCGTCAGGCTGTGGGGCTGGAGTAGGGCTGGGCGTGATAGCCATCTCGCTTTGCCGTGACCAGTGCGGATTTTAGCCATGTCTTCCCAGGAAGAATACAAGGTTCAGCTTGAGGTGTTCGAAGGTCCTCTGGATCTTCTGCTCTACCTCATCAAGAAGGATGAGCTGAACATCTATGACATCCCGATTGTTCGCATCACCAACCAGTACATGCAGTACATGGACCTGATGCGGATGCTGGACCTGAATATTGCCGGCGAGTTCATTGTCATGGCGGCCACGCTGATGATGATCAAGAGCCGGATGCTGCTGCCGCCGGAGGAGCGTGCGGAGCTGGAGGCAGAGGAAGATGATCCCCGTTGGGATTTGGTGCGCCAGCTGGTGGAGTACAAGAAGTTCAAGGATGCGGCGATTTTCCTGCAGGGGTTGGAGGAGCGGCAGGAGGATGTGTTCGTACGGGGGGGCGAGGGTGCCAAGCTGGGGCCGGATGGCGGGGTTGCCCTGCATGATGTGAACATTTTCGACCTGATTTCGGCGTTCAACGAAGCGTTGAAGAAGGTCAAGACGGAGGAGCTCAAGGAGATCTTTGCCGAGCGCTACACGGTGGCGGAGAAGATCGACACACTTGTGAACATGATCAAGACGCGGGAGAAGATACTCTTCGGGGAACTCTTCACCGGCATGGCGTCGCGTCACGAGATTGTGTGTACGTTCCTTGCGGTGTTGGAGCTGATGCGATTGAAGCAACTGGTGGCGCGGCAGGAGTCGTCGTTTGGCGAAATATTCCTGATGCGCGCCGAGCCGGCCTGATGTTATTGGATGGCGGACCATGGAGTGGAAAGCATGAGTGACTTGGAAGTGATGCCGGAATTGAAGGAAATTGTGGGCGCGTTGTTGTTCGTAGCCAAAACGCCGATCACGGCCGGGGACATGGTCCGCGTGATGAAGCTTGTGGCGGAGAACTGGGGTGGGCCGACAAAGGACTTTGCGAAAGTTAAGGAAGAGGATGTGAAAGCCGCCTTGGACCAGATTCGCGCGGACCTGGCCGAGAAGAAGACGGGGATCACCATCGCCGAGGTGGCGCATGGATTCCGGTTTGAGAACGAAGTCACCTGTGGGCCATGGGTGCGGCAGTTGCTGGAGAAGGGGCGGCCGACGAGATTGTCGCGACCGGCGTTGGAGACTCTGGCGATCATTGCATATCGGCAGCCGTCCACGAGGTCGGAGATTGAAGCGGTACGCGGCGTAGCGGTGGACCAGATCATCCGTAATCTTCTTGAAATGCAGCTGGTCAAAATTGTCGGGCGCAGCGAGTTGCCGGGAAGGCCCTGGTTGTTCGGCACGACCTCGAAATTCCTGGAGCATTTTGGGTTGAAGGCCGTGGGAGACCTGCCGGGCGTGGAAGAGTTGCGCCGCATGGAAACGGCGCAGATTCGCAAGGCCGAAGCAGAGGCCGTGGTCGAAGGCGCGGCGGGTGATGAGGGCGAGGCCAAGGCTGAGACGGAAGGCGGGGTTGATGCCGCGGCGGAAGAAAAGCTTGAAGAGAAGCCTGAATCTGACGAAGACTCCAGCGCTGCGGACAAGGTCGCAGACGACGAGAGGGCCGCAGACGAAGAGGATGCGGAAGAAGAATACGACGAAGACGACGAGGATGATGACGAGGACGAGGAAGACGAGGACGAATAGTTGGTGACAGGGGGGAGCCCTTATGAGCCTGGACGATCTTCGAAAACGTATTGATGCGCTCGACGGTGACTTGGTCCGTCTTCTCAACGAACGTACGCAGGTGGTGCTGGAGATCGGCAAGCTCAAGGAGAGCAGCGGCGAGGAAGTCTACGCGCCTGCCCGCGAGAAGGTGGTCATGGACCGCGTGGGATCCCTGAACAAGGGGCCGTTGCCCAAGGAATCATTGCAGGCTATCTACCGTGAAGTGATGTCGGCATCGCTGGCGCTGGAGCGGGGGGTGGTGATTGCATACCTGGGACCGAAGGCCACGTTTACGCATCAGGCAGCCCGGTCCAAATTCGGCGGCAGCGTGAAATATGCCGACAGCGAAACCATCAGCGACGTCTTTGCCGCGGTTGAAAAACGCGCCGCGGATTACGGGGTGGTGCCGATCGAGAACTCCACCGATGGGGCGGTGACGCACACGTTGGACCAGTTTATAGAGACCCCTCTGAAGATTTGCGCGGAGATATACCTCCCGATTTCGCACAGCCTGCTTTCCACGTCTCCGCGGGATCAGATACGGAAACTGTACAGCAAGCTGGAAGTATTCGGTCAGTGCCGGCGTTGGCTGCATGAAAACATGCCGGGCGTTGAGCTGATTTCCGCCTCCAGCACGGCCCGGGCGGCCGAGATGGCGGCCAAGGAGCCAAATGCCGGGGCATTGGCCAGCGGACTTGCGGGGGAGTTGTATGGTCTTACCATGCTCGATCACGATGTGCAGGACCTCGGAGGCAACACGACGCGCTTCCTGGTCATTGGCAAAGCGTATGGGAAGCCGACGGGGAGCGACAGGACATCGGTGCTCTTTGCAGTGAAGCACAAGGTGGGTGCCTTGCACGACGCGCTGTCCGCGTTCAAACGCAACAGCATCAACATGACGAAGATCGAGAGCCGGCCAAGCAAGACGAAGGCTTGGGAATACTACTTCTTCGTGGATGTGGAAGGACATGCAGGCGATCCACCGGTGCAGAAGGCGTTGGACGAGCTTTCCGAGCACTGCACACTGATGACGGTGTTGGGTTCGTATCCGAAAGCGTCGGAGCGGGAGCAATGAGTTTGCCCCGTCCGAAAGGATGGGGAGAATAGAAGGTAGGATGGGTATGCGGTCGTTGATGAAGAAAGCAAATCCGTGGGTAGCGGGGCTTGGGGTGTACGAGCCGGGCCGGCCGATTGAGGAGGTGGCGCGGGAGCTCGGGTTTCGCAGTGCCGACGAGATCGTCAAGCTGGCGTCTAATGAGAATGCATTGGGCCCGTCGCCCAAGGCTGTGAAGGCCATGGCGAAGGCATTGTGCGGGATGCATCTTTATCCTGACGGCGGAGCCTTCTACTTGCGCCGAGCCCTGGCTCGGAAGCTCGGCATGGAGATGGACGAGATCATCATTACGCATGGCAGCAATGAGGCCATCGAGTTTCTCGCGCACGTGTTTCTGGATAGGGGCTCGAACATTGTCATGGCGGACCGGGCCTTTGTGGTATACCGGCTGGCGGCAGCGGCGGCGAGGGCAGAAACCATTGCGGTGCCGATGCGGGCTTTTACGCACGACCTCGATGCGATGCTGAAGGCTATCACGCCCAAAACACGATTGGTGTTCATCAGCAATCCGAACAACCCGACGGGGACCATGGTGGATGGTCGGGCGCTCGACCGCTTCATGAAGCGTGTCCCTGATCACGTGGTTGTGGTGTTTGACGAAGCCTATATTGAGTTGCTGCCGCCGAACCGGCAGCCGGATGTGTTGAAGTATGTCCGGCAGGGGAAGCATGTCTTCGTATTGCGCACGTTCTCGAAGACGTACGGGCTGGCTGGGTTGAGAATCGGTTATGCGATTGCGCCGCGGGAAGGCATTGCGCTTCTCAACCGCGTGCGTCAGCCGTTCAACGTGAATGCGGTGGCCCAGGTTGCGGCGACGGCTGCGCTTGAGGACAACGCTTACGTACTCCGGACCCGGAGACTGGTTCAGAACGGGCTCAGCCAGTTGGAGAGCGCCTTCGGCAGGATGGGGTTGGAGTATGTCCCCTCGGTGACGAATTTCATCATGGTGAAGGTGGGGCAGGGGCGCCGGATTTTTGAGGCGCTTCAGCGGGAGAAGGTCATCGTGCGACCGATGGATCCGTATGGGATGCCCGAGTACATTCGGGTGACCGTTGGGACGCGCGCGGAGAATGCCACATTCCTCCGCGCCCTGAAGAAGGTTTTGGGAACGAGAGGTTGTTAGCATGATCATCGTACTGAAGCATGATGCGACGGAAGAGCAGATCCAGCACATCGTCGAGAGCATTCGCTCGTGGGGGCTCACGCCCAACCTGAGTCGCGGCACGGAGCGGGCCATCATCGGGGTGATCGGCGACGAGCGCGCGATCCGGGCCAAACCGCTGGTGGTGTTCCCGGGTGTGGATTCGGTGATGAATGTGCTCAAGCCGTACAAGCTGGCGAGCACCGAGTTTCATGTCGGTCGCACGACCATCACGCTTCCGGCGGTCCGCAAGGGTGAAAGGCCTGTGGTGATTGGCGGGAGCGAAGTGGTTGTGGTAGCGGGTCCGTGTTCGGTTGAAACACGTGAGATGCTGTTTGAGATGGCGCGGTTCATCAAGGCGCAGGGCGCGAGCATTTTGCGGGCCGGGGCATTCAAGCCGCGCACGTCGCCGTACGCATTCCAAGGCCTTGGCGTGGAAGGTCTGAGGTATCTTGCCGAAGTGCGTGCTGAAGTCGGGTTGCCCGTAATCACAGAGGTTATGGACACGCGCGATGTGGAGATGGTGGCCGAGGTGGCTGATGTCCTGCAGATCGGTGCACGCAATACGCAGAACTTCAATTTGCTCAAAGCCGTGGGGCGTTGCTCGAAGCCGGTGCTTCTCAAGCGGGGAGTGTCCGGGACGATCGAGGAATTGCTCATGAGCGCGGAGTACGTGATGAGTGAGGGCAACGATCGGGTCATCCTCTGCGAGCGTGGCATACGCACGTTCGAGAAGGCCACGCGCAACACGCTGGATATCAGCGCTGTTCCCGTGATCAAGCGGGAAAGCCATCTTCCGATCATGGTGGATCCCAGCCACGGATGCGGTGCGTGGGACCTGGTGGTGCCCCTTGCGCGGGCTGCGGTGGCGGCCGGAGCCGATGGCGTGATGGTGGAAGTGCACCCGGACCCGGAAGCTGCGCTGTCGGATGGTGCACAGGCTCTGCGGCCGGAGCGGTTCAAGTCGATGATGAGCGAAATTCGCAGGGTGGCGCAAGCCGTGGACCGGAGTATCTGAGTGCTCATGAAACGAGTAGCCATCATGGGATTGGGGTTGATGGGAGGATCGCTGGGGCTTGCCCTTCGCAGCAAGGGGGCGGGCGTCAGGGTCGTGGCCTATGCCCGGCGTGCGGAGATTCGCAGCCTGGCCCTCTCGATCGGCGCGGCTGATGAGGTCTATGAAGAGCCCGAGCGTGCGGTTGAGGATGCCGATATGGTGGTCTTCTGTGTGCCGATTCTATCGATTGTGGGGTTGGTGGAGCGGTGTCGCGCCGCGCTGAAGCGGGGCTGTGTGGTGACGGACGTTGGAAGTACAAAATCCACTTTGGTGAAGGCGATCAGGGAGTGCCTGGCGGGAACACCCGCTTGTTTCATTGGAAGTCACCCTGTAGCGGGGTCCGAGCAGCAGGGGTTGGACGCAGCGCGTACCGATCTTTACGAGGGTGCTGTCACGGTGGTCACTCCGGAGGGAGATGAACCGGCCGGGGCGTTGGAAGCATTGAGGCGGTTTTGGGAGAAGGTTGGATCCGTGGTTCACGAGATGTCGCCGGAGGAGCACGACCGTATCATGGCGCGGACGAGCCACTTGCCGCATGTGATGGCCGCCGTGCTGGCTTCGACGGTCGGGCGTGACGGGGATATGCTGAAAACGGGCAGTTTTTGCGGGCCGGGCTTCCGGGACACGACGCGCGTATCCGAGGGATCGCCGGCGGTTTGGCACGACATTTTGCGCAGCAACGCGAAGCATGTTGCGGATGAGATAAGAGCCTATCAAGCGGAACTTGAAAAACTCAGCCGCATGATGGACAAAGGTGACTTCGAAGGCGTACGAAAGTTCCTTGGAGAGAGTCGTGATCGCCGGAGGTCGCTCCTGGCCGGCCGTCAGGCAGAAGAACAACGGGGTGACTCATGAGTCAGAAAACTCAGTCGGCGATGGTGTATCCGAGCGCGAAAATCGGAGGTGTCCTGGAAGTCCAGGGTGACAAGAGCATCTCCCATCGCGTGGCCATGCTTTCCGCTCTCGCCTCCGGGACATCGACCGTAAAGAATTTTCTCCAGTCGGAAGACTGCGTCAATACGCTGCGTGCCATGGAGGCCTTGGGGGCCAGGACCTTCTACACCGAGGAGGGGGAACTGCACATCCAAGGCACGGGCGGGAAGTTCATGGAACCCGTGCAACCTCTGGATCTCGGGAATTCGGGAACGGGCATACGCCTGCTGGCGGGTCTGCTGGCCGGGGTGCCGATCACGACGGAACTGACGGGGGACGAATCGTTGCGTTCCCGGCCCATGAAGCGAATCAAGGATCCGTTGGTGCAAATGGGAGCGGCGATTGAGCTTCTCGGCGAGAATGGCTGCGCACCGATAAGGATCAAGGGTGGGGGTCTCAAGGGGATTGAGTACAAGCTCCCCGTTGCATCCGCGCAGGTGAAGTCGTGTGTCCTTTTGGCTACATTGTTTGCCGAGGGCAAAACCACGGTGATCGAGACGATGCCGACAAGGGATCACACGGAACGATTGCTTCAGAGCATGGGTGTGCCGGTGGTGGTGGACGGCCTGAGTGTGGAATTGACCGGGATGGGGGCAAAAGGGCCGGCGCTCAAGGCCCGTGCATGGATGGTACCTGGCGATTTTTCATCCGCGGCATATGCGTTTGTTGCTGTTGCAGCGCGGCCCGGAGCGAGCGTTACCGTGCGCAACGTGGGACTGAATCCGCGGCGTACGGCGTTGCTGAATGTCTTGCGGCGTATGGGGTGTGACATACAAATCACCCAGACGAGCGATCCTTCGGAGAAGGAGCCCTACGGTGATGTGACGGTGATCGGTGCGGAACTGAAGGGAACGACCGTCGGGGGAGAAGAGATACCGAAGTTGATTGATGAGTTGCCCTTGGTGGCCGTGGCTGGAGCTCTGGCAAAAGGGAAGACGGTGATCCGAGATGCCGCTGAACTGCGCGTTAAGGAATCGGATCGCATTGCGTGCATGGCGGCGAACCTCCGTCTGATGGGCGTGGAAGTGATCGAACTTGAGGACGGCATGGAGATCGAGGGGCCGGCCGAGCTCAACGTGGCGGCCGCCGTCCGGAGCTACGGTGATCACCGGATAGCCATGTCGTTGGCCGTGCTGGCCCTGTACGGCAGCGAGCCGGTTTGCGTTAACAATATTTCGTGCATTGATACTTCGTATCCGTCCTTCTGGAAGGACCTCACAAGCCTGGGAGCTCATGTTGAGTAACATCATTGTTGCAATTGATGGACCGTCGGCATCCGGAAAATCCACGGTCTCGAAGCGGGTGGCGCAGGAGTTGGCCTTCACCTATGTCGATTCCGGTTCGCTGTATCGCGGCATGACTTGGAAAGCGATACGCGAAGGCGTGGACGTCAGGAACGCCCTTGCCGTGGTCGAACTGATGAACCGCATGAAGCTGGAATTCTTCGTAGATCATCGCGTGGTCTATTTCACGATGGATGGGGAGGATCCGGGGCAGCAGATCCGGTCGGAACCGGTCCGGGAGAGCGTCAGCGATGTGGCGGCCATTCCGGAAGTTCGTGCGTTCATCAGCAACCAACTGCGCGACATGGTTCAATTCGGCAACATCGTCATGGAAGGTCGCGATATAGGCACCGTGGTGTTCCCGACGACGCCTTTCAAATTCTACCTCGATGCATCCCCAGAAGTTCGTGCGCAGAGGCGATTCAACGAACTGGCGCCAGTTGAAGGGGTGAAGGATGTTGGGGTGGTGAGGAGTTCCTTGGCCCGGCGCGACCAGAAGGACAGCACGCGACCCACGGCCCCGCTTCAGATCGCCCTGGGAGCGACAGTCATCGACAGCACGTCGATGACCATCGATGACGTTGTGGCCGGTATTGTGGCGAATGTGCGCGCGGCAGGGGGGTGCGGTGATGGCACCTGAGCAGTTTTCTCCGTCGGGCGGAATCTACTGGATCGCCCGCTTCAGCGTCATGGTGGGGTTGAAGGTCTGGAATCGCTACAAGAGTTTTGGCAGTGAGAACGTGCCCACCCACGGTGGGTGCATGATTGCTGCGAATCATGTAAGTTTCCTGGATCCGCCGGCGATCGTAAGCGGCATTCGCCATCGTGTAGTCCATTTCATGGCGCGCGACACGCTGTTTGAGGGAAGGGTCAGGGGGTGGTTCTTCCGTGGTGTGCAATGCATACCGATTGATCGTACGAAAGGTGACGTGTCAGCGTTGCGCAGAGGCATCAGTTCGTTGAAGGACGGACATTGTCTGGCTTTCTTCCCGGAAGGCACGCGATCGGTCACGGGTGAACTGCAATCAGCCAAGGGTGGGTTGGGATTCATCGTGGCGAAAGCGGGGGTGGCCGTTGTACCCACGTATGTGGATGGAACTTTTGATGCCTATCCCAAGGGTGCGAAGAGTATCAAGAGGGTGCCGGTTCGCGTGTTCTATGGAAAACCGATAGAACCCTCTGAGATTCAACAATTTGGGGATGGGCGGGACTCCTACGAAAAGATATCGCAATTAGTCATGTCCCGCATTGCCGCCCTCCGCCCGAAGAAGGGCTGATCATCTCTCCGCCGTGTTGGTATTCATTGACATACCATGATCGCAATATGCTTATTACGAGCATGTTACAGATTTTAGCGATGAATACGCGTCCTTGAATATCTTTCCGATTTTCTTCCTAACACCTTGCGCCGCAGCTATTTCTTGACGCTGGGTGAGCGATGGCTCATCATAATCGCGATCCAGTCAAACACTATCCCCACGTGAGTCGTGAGATCGGGGAAAGAGGTTGGTTTGGCGGGGACGAGGATTGAACGCTGTAGTTCGGCTTTATCAGCCTCGGGGGGGTGAATATGACGCATGTGACATGGGGCATCGTAATTGCCTGCGGCAAAGGGGAGCAACTTACACCTGAAGCCGAGATTCCATTCCTTAACCTCGGCAGTAAGCCCGTACTCTCGTATTCCCTGATGGCCTTTGAGCAGTGTGCCGATATCTCGGGCGTCGTGGTTGTCGTTTCCAAGGAAAGAATGGACACCGTGCTCGGGATGTCCCAGATGTTTGGTTTCTCAAAAGTGCAGAAGGTAGTTCATGGTGGAACCCAGCGGAAATCTGCGGTCCTTGCCGGACTGAAAGCTCTGCCTGAAGAAGTGACCATGGTTTGTGTGCACGATGCATCCAGACCGTGTGTTGCTCAGGCGCTTATCATTGAGACCATCAAGACCGCCAAGCGTTACGGTTCCGGCGTTGCGGCCGTAGAGATTCCCGACGTGGTCAAGGAAGTGGAGAAGGGGCTTACTGTGGCGCGGACGCTGAAGGGCGGTTCATCCTGGGCCGTGCAGACACCGCAAAGCTTCAAGAGAGATGTCCTTGAAAAGGCCTATAACACGGCGAACCGGAAAAAAGCCCAGATCGAAGACGATTCGACTGCGCTGGAACTGATTGGCGAAGAAGTCCACCTGGTTCCGGCGGATAGCAAGAATCTTCGCATCCGTTCGGCGGACGATTTCAATATGGCCATGGCCTTCATGAAGCCGGCGTCCGTCTCGAATGGCGTCAAGACTCCCACGCCCGAAGTCCAGGCGGGGGTCGGATTGAGTCAGCGGCCTCCACTCTTTCGATGACCCAGCCGGCGCGGTCCTTGACCCAGAAGATGCGGAATATCCTCACGTCCCTGTCTACGGACCCCCTGTAACCCACGGCTGCCTCCACCGTTGTTACGGTGACGGCCGTATGGTTGGTGCGCTGGACGGACGTATTCCTGTCTCTCACGGTGACGTCGATAGATTCGGCGGATGAGCGCGTGTGATGGATCACTGCTGTGAGTTCCTCTCGCTCGGCAACCTTCTGCCATGGTGAGCCAAGATCGACGACAACGTTGCTGCTGAAGCAGGTCATGATTTCCCGCGCCCTTGTTAATCCCGTGAGCGGGCCTTCCCCTGTCCGTTTGGACACGAGTCGGGCGATTCGGTTCAGCTTGCCATTGATCTGCCTCAGATCATGGGTGGCTATCATATACGCAACGATGCCGGCTCCGAGCAATACGACGGCAAGCCAGAGAAGCCGGTTGGAACGCCGCTGTTGGACTTTGCCGACCGAACCGTTTTCGCGTGATGCACTCATAACTTCAGAAGACAACTCCGCCCATGATCATGGATTTGTTCACGGTGCCGAGCGTATGACGCTCTATCGGAATGGCCCGGTTGTCGCCTGCCACAAAGTACTCTCCATCGGGAACGGTCATCTCCGGCATCGTCCAGGTTCCGTGTTCTTCAATATACGCCTCCTCGAAGTTTCTGCCATCGATCAGCAGGACGCCATTTGAGAAAGCGATGCGCTCTCCAGGCAGGGCCAGTATGCGTTTCAGGTAGAAGGCGCGTGTGCCAGACATTGAGATGACCACCACATCGCCTCGCTGCGGGTTTCGCCAAAGATGCTGGAGCAGGCAGGCTGCATGCATTTCCCCGTTTTGGAATGTGGGTTCCATACTGCTGCCGCGGACGCGGACGGGCAGGCAGACAAAACGGAAGAAGAGCCATGCTGCGATTGCCACGAGCAGTCCCCGCCGCAGCGTGATCCGCAGGTCGCGGCCGACGAGGATTCGTTGGAACAAGGAGGCTTGGTGGTCCGGTGGCGAGAAATGGAGGTGCAGGCTCATGACGGAGTCGATGAAGTCCGCCTCAACAAGGGCTGAAAGGCCTCGGGATCACCGGGAGGAAGCGTGCGGACTGTGGCCAGCTGGCGAAAGTGACAAGCCGAGCGCCGGAAAGCGTCATTGAGTTCTCGGAGGGACGACGGACGGCAGGTCTTGAGCCACGCGGTTGCGTAGTTCTTGCGGTAGTCATCCAACCGATCAGCCAACGCACAAAGAGCCTTGGCGGTGTGGGCATCTATCTTTCCGCCGCGCCGGGCTACATCTCCCTCTATCATCGACTTCGACGCTGTCATGTCCATGGCTTGTACGGCGAGACGTATCTGTGCGATGTCGCTGCCAGTCAACCATCCGCCGGGCGTCAGTTGTCTTGCCATGTGGAGACAGGATCGGAGCGTGGAGCACCCGGAGCGGGCGCGCGAGGCACGCTGGTGTGTGTCATCATCGATTCTTAATCCACGGATCAGCGACGGCCATTCGCCGATGCCGGCGGTGCCGGCGCGGGTATAGAGAAGGGCAAGGCGTCCGGATGGATCGTCGGCGAAGATGCGGGAAAATGCTGTATCAAAAGCGAGCCGTTCGTCGGAGCGCGGGTTCCACGACATGGCCGCGCCGAGCGCCATGCCGTGATAGGAGCAGGGGAGCATGTTGAAGTGGCCCATGTCGCCCCAATCGGTTGTGAGTACGCCGGAGGCGCCGAGGCGGCGGGCGGCACGGGCGTAGCCGGCGATGTTGCCCCGTGCTTCTTCCACCTCGTTGAAGACTACGCGATAGCCGCGTGTGGAGGGACAGACGATGGCGTTGAGTCCGGCATCGAGAAAAGTCTTCACCTTCTTGAATTTCGTCGTGGGCGAGTAGCCCCAGTCCAGTATGCAGCAATCGCGCGGCAGTTTCCGGATGGTTTCCGGGTAGTGGAGGAGAACATCGCCCCAGAGCATGAGTTGTTTGCCATGGGATGCAGCCCTGTCATGGACGAACCTGACGAGTTGTGCGTAGAGATCGGGGATGGGCAACGGACGGCGCTTCGAGCGCTGACTTACGCCGAGGTCGTACGTTTCATCGCCGCACATGTTGAAGAAGGGCGCCGAGAAAAGCGGGAGAAACTCATCCAGCATGGCGTCGAGCAGCCGGCGTGATGCGGGGAGTGTTGGATTCAGAGTGGCTCCGCGTAAACGCTGGAACCACGTGGCGTGCGCCCAATCTTTGGCGGGCCAGACGGCCTCGGCGCAGTTTCTGTAGGCAGGCAGGCTGAGGACTTTGCCCATGTGGCCGAAACAGGCAAGGCTTGGGACGAACTGTATGAAGCGGTCGCGGCAGAAGGCGTCCAACTCTCGAATGTCATCTGCGCTGAGCGGGTTGGATCCGGCGCCGATATTACGATCGAACTGGAAATCAAAGACGTGCTCCACGTACAACTGGAGCATGTTGATCTTCAGTGCGGCAAGTGTACGGATGAGCTGTTTCAGTGTGGCGATGCGCGGAACGCGACCTCGGCTGACATCGAGATAGAATCCGCGTTGTGCGAAGGCCGGTGCATCGCGGATCACCATGCAGGGCGGAATTGTGCCCGATTGGCGAAGTAACTGCGTCAGCGTCTGGATTCCGTAAAAGAGGCCCGGAGCGCCGCGGGCCGAGATGTGAATGGCGTCGCGCTGGACGGAAAGCGAGTAGGTCTCGTCGTGGGAGGAGGGTCCGCAGGCGAGTTCGATCCGGAAGCCGGCGCTGGTTCGTGATCCCGGGGCGCGGATGACGGGGAGCAGTCGAAGATGCTGTCGTAGGAATGCAGCCAACGCGCGAGTGGCAAGGTGGATACTTTGGGGCGCGTCCTGCGGAAGGGTAAGTACGATGTCTTTCGGGAGTTGGGCTGTTCCCCCTGTGCGACGGACCGTCTGCGGTTCTGGTATCCAATACAGCGTCATGATGGGACAGCATTAAACGCGACTGCAGGAAAAACGCAAGCTGAGGAGTGCATGCAGTTGATTGTACCCCGGATTCTGTTATGAGTTCTCATCATGCCACGCGAGATAAATCCCAAGGAAGCATCCCCGGCTCCCCGCCGTATGGTGGCGCGCTTCGAAGGGCACGTGCAAGGCGTGGGCTTCCGATACACGACGGTTCATATTGCCGCGTCGTTCAAGGTGACGGGATTCGTCCGAAATGAGCCGGACGGGTCGGTGCTTGTCGTCGCCGAGGGTGATGAAGTGGAGTTAATGAGATTCCACACCCACCTTCGTGCTTCGCAGTTGGGACGGTACATCATGAGCGACAAAATCACATGGGAGCCTGCGACAGGCGAATATGCAGGGTTCAGGGTTG
>Ga0116158_10000225_pt1 | contig 59740 bp, 55 predicted proteins | sample AD_UKC052_MetaG_FD_89883 | JGI IMG/M metagenome (GOLD analysis project Ga0116158, IMG submission 89883) | Active sludge microbial communities of municipal wastewater-treating anaerobic digesters from USA - AD_UKC052_MetaG | ecosystem: Engineered > Bioreactor > Anaerobic > Digestate | place: USA... | reverse complement strand
GTCAGGGAGGGGCAACCCCTCAATATGAAGCTTGCGCTTCCCCTGTCTGTTATTGGAAAAGAGAATGTCTGGATGGGTGTCGTGCTCGAGAACGAAAACAAGTTTTGGGATGTCACCAAGATCGCGGCGACCATCGAGTACGACAGTACCAGGCTGGCTCTGGACGGGACACCTGCGACAGCGGTGATAGACAGGATTGACAGGGCCGGCAAGGGGTTTTGCTCCTGGAATTTGCGCGTTCTCAGGGAAGGCGAGACCAAGGTTACCGTAAAGGTTTCAGCAATGTACAGGTCGATGCCGGTTCGTCTGGAGTATAATCATACTGTAACAGTCGGGAACAGGTAGGGGACGGGAAGCGTCCGCTGGTATGGAAAACAGTTTCAAAAAACGTGTTGTCAGGACCATCGTCTTCGTCTCGGCTTCCTTTGCCGTGCTGGCTTTGCTGGCCTTTGTCGGAATCAACTCATGGCTCCCGGACTACCTGCTCAAGAAATACATCAACAAGAGCCGTGAATTGGCACAAGTCCTGAGCAGGAGCATTGACGGGCAGAGTATTGATACTCCCCATGAGCGGCTCGTCCGGCGGATCGTGCAGCTCAATTTTCCCGAGGAACGGAATTTTGTCCATATCGTCATCCGGGACAAGAGCGGGACTCCGATGTATGTCGAGAGGGGTGAGCATGATGAACAACCTCTCTCCGAAATGCTGGACAAAAAACGGGAAGGCGTCGAGGAACTCAGTGAAGACGGACCGTCACAGATCGTCCAGTACAAAGAACGGAATATTGTCTACTATACGATTACAACACCGATCATTCAAAGCGGGAAGAAGACCGGTGACGTTGTGGTCGGGTTTTCAAAAAAGTATCTGACCGACAGGATCGAACTCAACCGCTCCCAGGTTACCCAACTGGTTTTTCTCGGATCCATCTCTTTGATCGTTGTCCTTCTTCTGTCGTTTTTGTTCATCATGCATTTATTCATCAAGTTCAAAAAATCGGAAGAAACTGCGGATTCCTTCAAGCGGATGGCCTACGTTGGCGAGATTTCCAGTGGCCTGGCCCATGAAATCAGGAATCCGTTGAATCTGATGTCGATCAATCTGCAACTGATGCGGGAAGGCCTTGAAAAGGGTGAGACAGAGCGGGTTCTGAAAAAGATCGAGATTCTCGAAAAGGCGAAAGACCATGCCGCCCGGATTCTCAGCGAGTTTCTCGGTTTTGCGAAGATGCGCAGTAAGGAGCGCGAAATCTTCGGAATGTCGCAGATCATCGACGAGATCCGGAATCTGTTCAGCGCCGAGGTCCAAGCCCGACAGGCCGAACTCGAGATCATCATTACGCCCGATGATCTCACCATCCGTGCCGACCGGGCCGAGATCCGACAGATCTTGATCAATCTCCTCATCAACGCTCTCGATGCGGTCGGTACGAGAGAGGTTCGGACGGTCCACATTGATATCCAGTCAAAGCGGCATGATCTCCTGATGACGATTTCCGATTCAGGATCCGGAATGGACGAGTTTACCCTCGCCAATATCTACACGCCGTTTTTTTCCAAAAAGCATGGTGGAACCGGTTTGGGACTTGCCGTAGTCAAACGGATTGTGGAAGAATACGACGGCAAGATAGAATGTCAGTCAATTCCCGGGCAAGGTACTACCTTTGTGGTAACCCTGAAAGGAATTCTGGCCCAATGAAAATCCTGATCGTTGATGATGATCCAGCCATAGCAGAGTCTTTGGCGGAAGCGTTAAGCGACGGAAATACCGTCTGCGAGACGGCCAATGACGGGAAAGCGGCGCTCTCTTTGCTGATGTCCGGTGTCTGGGACATTGCCGTCATCGACTTGGTCATGCCGGAGAAAAACGGGATTGAGGTCCTCGCCGAAGCACGTGAGTCCGGCATCAGAACGGAATTCGTCATGGTCACCGGTTTTGGTTCGATCGAGACGGCCATTGACGCGATGAAACTCGGTGCTAGCGATTACCTCACAAAGCCCGTCAATCTGGAAGAACTCCGCTGTATCATCAGGAAGCTCACCGAACATACGAATCTCCGCAAGGAGAACGCCAGACTGCGCAAACTGGTCATCCCCGAGGATCCGGTTCAGGAACTGATCGGATCATCTTCTGCCATGCAAAAAATCCGCGAGACAATTGTCCAGGTTGCACCGCGTCGGGTGACTGTTCTGATTGAAGGGGAGAGCGGTTCAGGAAAAGAAGTCGTTGCCAGTGCCATAGCCCGTCTTTCAGGAAGGAAGGACAAACCGTACCTGAGGATGAATTGTGGTGCCCTGTCACAGGGGATACTCGAGAGCGAACTCTTCGGTCATGAGAAGGGGAGCTTTACCGGGGCGATCGGGCAGAAGAAGGGGATTTTCGAGGCCGCGGACGGGGGAACGCTCTTTCTGGACGAAATCGGAGAAATGCCACTCGAATCCCAGGTCCGGTTGTTGCGTGTCCTCGAGAGCGGGGAGTTTACCCGAGTCGGTGGTGTCCATCCGGTGACGGTCGATGTCAGGATCGTTGCTGCAACCAACAAGGATCTCCGAAAGCTGGTGGATGATGGCCGATTTCGCGAAGATCTGTATTACAGATTAAATGTGGTCCGGATTTCCCTGCCGCCCTTGCGGGAGAGGCGTGAGGATATTCCCCTTCTCTTGCAGCATTTATTGGTGCTGTATAATGCCCAGAACAATACGGATTTTCGCGGTTTTGACCAGGAAGTGGCAGCCATTCTCTCCGGTCTGGAGTGGCCGGGGAATGTCCGTGAATTGCGGAATGTCGTCGAACGAATTCTTGTCTTTGCCAGGCAGGATTTTGTCACGCTTGAGGATCTTCCGGAGGATATCGCGCAGCGCGAAATTGCCCGGATCGGAGAGAGTGAGACCGGAACCATGGCCGAGATCGAGAAAAAAATCATCGTACGGACACTCGAACAAACCGGAAACAATGTCCGGAAAGCAGCCCGGATTCTGGACATCCCTGTCCGGACGCTCTACAGGCGGATCAAATCATTGGGAGATCAGGAATGAGTACAATCGTCCGTGTCGCACTTGCCCACCATCACGACAGGAGCTATGACATCCTGATCGAACCAGGACTCTTCCGGCAGATTCCGGAGATGCTTGTATCACGGTTTCCCCGTCATTCCTGTGCGATCATCTCCGATTCCAATGTGGCAGCCCTGTACGGTCAAGACCTTCTCGAAAGAATCCGGGCCGTGAGCGGGAACCCGTGTTTTCTGTACACATTTCTTCACGGGGAAGAGCGCAAGACGAGAGAGACCAAGTCGATGCTTGAAGATGCGATGTTCCACAATCAGCACGACCGGAAAACACTTGTGATCGCACTGGGCGGTGGGGTCACAGGAGATCTTGCGGGTTATCTGGCCGCAACCTATATGCGGGGAGTGCCCTTTGTCCAGATTCCGACGTCACTTTTGGCCCAGGTTGACTCCAGTGTCGGCGGAAAGACCGGGGTTGATGTTCCGGCGGGAAAGAATCTCGTCGGGGCCTTTTGGCAACCATCTGGTGTCTATATCGATCCAAACCTCCTCTCGACTCTTCCTGAAAGGGAATACCTTTCAGGTCTTGGTGAAATCGTCAAGCACGCCCTGATGTTTTCGCCCGAAATGATCCACCTGCTCGAACACGGGCAGCATCCGATCATGGAGCGGGATCCCCTGATGATGGCCGATCTGGTGGCGAAGAACTGTACGATCAAGGCTGGAGTTGTTTCAGCAGACGAGACGGAAAGCGGTTTGCGAAGGACCTTGAATTTTGGGCATACGGTTGCGCATGCCATTGAACTGGCTTCAGGGTACTCTGTATCCCATGGCGTGGCAGTCATGGCGGGGATACTTGTGGAGGTCCGGGCGGCTGTTCTTTCCGGACTGCTCTCGGAAGAATCCGCGACTGCCATGGGGACGACTGTGATGCGGTATCTCCACAATCCGCCCGGGATTCAAAACTTTGACCCGGATACGATGGTCCAGGCCATGCTCCTGGACAAAAAAAATACGGAAGGGGCGATTCACTGTTCCCTGCCGGAGGCTCCCGGTATCCCTCCTGATTGCACATGGACCAGGGCTTTTTCGGAAGAAATCCTCAAGGCGGCCTTGCGGGATGTCTTTCTCCCGACAGGGGGTTGAATCTCTCGAAGCAATAGGAAGCGAAGCAACCTATAGGTATATTTGAAGGATTGACTGGAAGCAGACAGGGTTGAAGAATGTTGAAAAACAATATCAAAAAGTTGCATTTTATCGGAATTGGCGGGATTGGCATGTCCGGGATAGCCGAAATTTTTCATAACCTCGGTTTTCCCGTGTCCGGATCCGATCTGGCTGAATCCCGCATCACAAAGCGGTTGGCTTCCCTCGGGATTACCATTCACCTCGGGCACAACGCATCCAATGTTGCGGATGCTGATGTTGTTGTCTATTCCGCTGCCGTTCCTCCGACAAATCCCGAAATTGATTTCGCACGGTCCAAAAAGCTCCCCTTGATTCCCAGGGCGGAGATGCTCAATGAGTTGACCAGGCTCAAGACCGGGATTGCCATCAGCGGGACCCATGGCAAAACAACGACAACCTCGATGGTGGCCGAGATATTTGCCGAAGCTGGTCTCGATCCGACCTATGTCATCGGCGGGAAACTCAACAGTATCAACAGCAACGCCCGCCTCGGCAAAGGGGAACATATCATCTTTGAGGCCTGCGAGGCCTTCGGTTCGTTTCAATACTTCTCCCCGATTGCCATGGTTCTTCTCAATATTGATTCGGACCATCTCGAGTATTACGAAACGATGGACAGTCTCCGGAATGCTTTTCTTTCCTTTGTCAACAAGATCCCGTTTTACGGGATGGCCATTGTCAATAACGATGATCCCAATGTCAGGATGATTCTTGACCGTGTTTCAAAGCGGATTGTCAGTTACGGGATCGACAGCGAGAGCGATTATATGGCCAAGAATCTCCAGTTCCATGACTGGTCCTCGTCGTTCGATCTCGTTGCCAATGGAACCAATCTTGGCCGGATCAAGCTGATTCTTCCCGGAAAGCACAATGTGAGCAACGCAGTTGCCGCTACTGCCGTTGCCCTTGAAAACGGTATTTCCTTTGATGCCATATCGCGGGCGCTGGGCCGGTTTGTCAATGCGGACAGACGCTTCCAGATCAAGGGAGAGTATCGCGGGATCACGGTTGTTGACGATTACGCCCATCACCCATCCGAAATCAGGGCCACACTCGAAGGGGCGAGGCAACACCCGGGAAAACGGATCATCGCTGTCTTTCAGCCCCACCTTTTTTCACGCACCCTGCAGTTGTATGCCGATTTTGCCACTGCCCTGTCGATTGCGGATGAGGTGATTCTCCTTCCGGTCTACCCGGCCCGTGAAAAACCGATACCAGGTGTCACAAGTCAATTGGTTGTTGATGCCATGGGAAAAGCCGGCTATTCTTCCTGTATCCTCCACGAGGACCCGGCTTCACTTTCGAAACTCCTCCTTGAACGGACCAGGGAAAAAGATCTGGTTCTGTTCCTCGGTGCGGGAAGCATCTGGCAGTATGCCGAAGAGTTTGTCGAACTCCTGGCACGGGAAGAAGCCCGCTATGGTTGACCATGTTTCCGGACAGGCCGGTCTCTGCCTGTCCAGTACCTGATACAAAGGAGTCTGACAATGAAACGATCCGCAAGGCCTGTGTGTACCCTGATTCTGGCTGGCATGATCCTGTTTCTTGGAGGTTGCGGTTCTTCGTATTATGCCAAGGCTGTCGAGTACCGTGAGACCGGCAGGCTAGATGAGGGAATCGCCTGGGTTCGGGAGAAACTGCGGGATGAATCGGGCGCTTTGGACATGTTTGATGCACACCGTGTCGTTCTGCAGTTCTTCGAAGCGCTGGACAGACTTGACGAGGGATTCGCTCTCTATGCACGGTTCCGCGATCCGGCGTTGACGAATTATATCGCGGGATTGAAGTTCCAGCATGAAGGGATGCATGTCTCTGCGACCAATGCCTTCAACCGGGCGCTCAAGATCCGTCCGGACGAGTATGCCATCTGGTACGATCTGGCGGTTTCCCTGACCAGGATGGGAAAGTACAAAGAAGCTCGCCAGATCCTCGGCAGGGTCTACAGGCTGAATGATTCCTTTGCCCCGGCCATCTACGATATGGGCGTTCTTTACGGGTATGGCCGGAATGAACCGGCAGCCGGGATGTCCTGGCTTGTCGAAGCTCTTGACACCTATTATCCATTCGAAAAGAATGCCATTCTGGATGCCCGAATCACTCTTGGCCTTTTTTCGGAACTCTCCGGAGAATGGGCACGGGCCAGGGATACCTACGAAGCTTGCGGTCCCGAGAATTTTGCCAGGGTAATCCGGACCGGAGATCCGGGTGAAGCATGGGCCCGCACCGGGAATATCGCTCATGCCCGGGAACTCTGGCAAAAAGCATTGGATATTCTCGGATACCAGAATGCCCGTGGACGGCATTTTTTCAAAAAGTTCCATGGGTCACGACAAGGGCTCGTCGATTTCTCCGAAATCAAGTTCAAATATGCGACCATCGAGTCACGGCATGAGGATCTTCCCCGTTTTGTCTTCGCGTCCGAGCAGGAACCGGTTTTCCTGACAAATACTTGGGGGCCCATGCATGCTGTTTTTCAGAAAGATGGCATGAGTGATCTTCATTTCGGATGGGACACCTGGTATGTCGAATACGTCGGAATCTTGTCCCGACCACAACCGGTACAGGCCTGGATCCAAACACGGGGCGTGGTTTCAATGACCAATACCAGGGACGGTTTGCGGGCCTATGTCTCCTTGCAAAAATCATCGTTTGACGTGCAAGTCCCTGACCGGGAGAATCCTGGTTCCTATAAAACAGAAACATTCTGGCGTGAGGGGAATCCGAAAATCGGACTCTACCAGGGAACCCGTCTTGTGGCAAACTTTTCTCCGGTCATGATGCACTTCCACAGTCTGGTCGTGGCGGATGTCGACGGTGATGGGTTGGATGACCTTGTTTCATGCGGTTTTGACGGAGCTGGTCAGCTCGTCCTTGACATTCGGGTGCGATCCGGCGGGAATTGGAAGGCCCTGGCCCCGATGACCTGTGGACTCGAGAATCCGGCCAACGGGTTTGTTCTTCTCGATCTTGACAATAAGCCCGGCATGGAGCTTGTCACCTTTTCCGGGTTGATTTCCTGGGCGGATGTGCATGTTCTCGGCCAGCATGGATACCAGAAGAACAATCTGGTCTTCCCCGAATTTGCCCGGGATTTCAGCAGACGCTATTCCTTCCTGGACCAACAGAAGATCAATGAGCGTCTGTATTCCGACAAACGGACAGCGGAAGAGAAGGCCTTTGTGACGGCAATCGGACAATACCGGAGCATCGCCGACGGGATTGTCCGGGAGAGCGGACAGTGAAGATCCGGTTTGTGTTGCTGCTCTTGATCCTTCCATGTGCAGCAACAGCTTCTGCAACCTGGCGTGGGCATGCGCTCATGCCGGGAACCGATTTTGCGACCTGGTATTATATTGCCGATACCGGAAAACCGGGCCCCCGGATCCTGATTTTTGCTCCCCACAGTGATGAGCAGTCAGCCGGTGAGTATCTCGAATCCTTTGTGAAAACCCTGGTCCCGGATCGTGGTTTTGTGATTGCCTGTCCCTGGCCGGTGGCCCCGGCCAGAAGGATCAATTCACGACTCTACATTGAAGATATCAACAGGCAGTTCGGATCAAGACGGGACAACTATACCGCAATCGATCTTCTTTCCCATCATGTCAGACGCTGGATGGAACTCTACAACATCAATTTCGTTCTCAATCTGCATGAAGGATGGAAACAGTTCCGGAATGACTGGAACGAGTATGGCCAGAGTTTTTTTATCGATATTCCGGAACTGATTCCGATGGCGGAACGGGTTGTTGGTCGCGTGAATTTACGGATCTGGGCCCAAAACCGTTTTGTGGTCGTTCAACAGCCCATGCCGGATACCCTCACGTGGTATTGCGCAACAAGGGGTGTGCCCGCGTTTGGCATCGAAATAGAACGGGGTCTCCCGCTTCAGACAAAAATTGTCTACCAGCGCATCGTTCTTGAAGAATTCTTCCGTGAACTGGGGATCAGGACTGTCCAGAGACGATAGGGCTCAGGCCTTGCAGCCACGTTCGATGTTCTTCGCTTCGTCCCACCATGCATCCATCGTTTCCAGGCTGCATTCCGTCAGGACAAGGGATTCCTCCCGGGCTCGTGTCTCGATATGCCGGAAGCGGCGGATGAATTTTTCCGTTGTCATGGTCAGGGAGTGTTCGGGATCGATCCCGCTTTTTCGGGCAAGATTGACAAGAGCAAAGAGAATGTCGCCGAATTCCTCGCGGATTGCTGCCTTGTCCTGCTTCGATTCGGCCTCACGGAGTTCCTGGATTTCCTCCTCGATCTTTGCCAGAACATCTTCGGGATTTGTCCAGTCAAAACCGACGCGAGCGGCTTTCTGCTGGAGAGCCATGGCACGCGCCAGTGATGGCAGGGAAGACGGGACGCCATCCAGAATGGATGCCCGGCCCTTTTTGTCCTTCTCGCCTGCCTTGATCCTCTCCCAGTTGGTGAGGACCGTTTCGACATCATGCACGGCTGCATCACCGAATACATGTGGGTGACGCGAGACCATTTTGGCATGGATTCGTTCGAGGATCTCCCGCATCCCGAAGTGGCCAGCCTCTTCTTCAAGCTGAGCCAGAAAGACGATCTGAAAAAGCAGGTCGCCGCTCTCTTCGCATATCCCCGGTTTGTCTCCACGGGCCAAGGCCTCAAGAAGCTCATGGCATTCCTCAAGGATGAAAGGGGTGATGCTTTCAAGCGTCTGTTCCCTGTCCCAGGGACATCCATCTGGGCCTCGTAGCCGTGTGACGAGTTCAAGAACCTGATGGAATGCTTCAAGACGGGCGTCCATATCTGTCTCCATATGTTGTAGACTCACCCAAAGATACCATCATTCCCCGCCCACGTGCTCCCTTGTCTTGATGCTTCCTTCGTGAGTATCTTTACATAGATATGAGTAATGCCACCTTTCCATGACAGGATGCTCCCTTGTTCCTCAAGAATCTCAAGATCTATGGTTTCAAGACCTTCGGGCGCAAGGTCGTTGTTGATTTCCAAAAGGGGATCACGGCCATTGTCGGACCAAACGGAGCAGGGAAGTCCAATCTGATTGATGCCCTCAACTGGGTGACCGGTGAGACCAGACTTTCTGATCTGCGTGTCCGGACATCCGAACAATTGATCTTTCATGGATCGCCATCCCTCAAGCCGCTCTCCCTGGCTGAAGTCTCTCTGACCATCGAAAACACGGACAATCTCCTTCCCATTGAATACGCCGAGGTCAATATCACGCGCAGGATTTACCGGGACGGTACGAGTGAATTTTTCATCAATAAAAACAAGTGCATTCTCAAGGACATCACAAACCTTTTTCTGGGAACAGGTGCCGGCCGTGGAGCCTACGCTTCCATGCGACAGGGCGAGATAGACAGAATCCTCAAGCAGAAACCTGAAGAACGCCGGGAGATTTTTGAGGAAGCCGCAGGCATTCTCAAATACCGGAATAAACGTCGTGAGACCGAGCGGGACCTCGAGAGGGCCGAGTCCAACCTCAAACAGATCCGTCCAACACTGCTGGAGGTTGAACGGCTCTATCATGCCAAGAAAAAGCAAGCCGAGAAGGCAGAGCGCTACAACAAGCTCATGGACCGGCGGATTGCCGTCGAAGTCGATATCCATCTTGTCAAGGTGTTCGATCTCAAGCGCGAGCTCGAGAGTAAAAACGAGGTTCTTCAGAAACAGCTCGACAAAAAGCAGACCCTGCTTGACAAGCTCAAGACCATCGAGATGGACATTGATGCCTCGCTTGCACAGAGTCAGGACCTGCAGCAAAACCAGCACTCGACGCAGACAGAGATACTCAAGCACGAGACCGAGATCAGTGCCCTCCGCCAAAGGATTGCCTCCCTGGGCGACCGGAAGATGGCCCTAGAACTGAATATCAAGGAATGGGATGCTGCGCTCCTGCAGAGCGACCAGAGGTTGGCCAAGATCGATTCCATCCTCGAGGATCTCGCCAAGGAAAAATCGAATCTCGCAGGGATGATCGCCGAGCGGCAGGACAATCTTGAGCAGTACGCCCGGGATATCACAGCCATTCAAAAAATTGTCGATGATGACACGGCCAATATCGCGGCCTATCACAAAAAGATTGCCGATCTCGATATTGCTCTTGCTGAATCCCGGCAGCGTCTTGAAGAGGTCATCAACCGCATGGTTGAAGCCATCGATAAGCGCAAAGCCGAACTCAAAGGCTCTGCGGAACTTAAACAGGATCTCAAGACAAGCATTGCCCGTGCTCTTGACGAGCTTGGGGTGTTTCTCAAGGGGCGCAAGGATGTCCTCTCCGATCTTGCATCCCTTGACATCACGCGACACAGTGACAAAGAAAAAGTCAAAAGCACCCTGACCGCGCTCAGGGACAGTTTTGAACAGCGGCTTGCTTCGGTTGAACACCTTCGGCAGCAATTTTCTCAATTGGATAATCTGATTTCCGGATTTGACGAGATCATTTTTGCCCGCGAAGGGATTCACGCCCAGAAGGAGTCCCTCGACAAGGCAATCGGGGACATGCAGCGTGACGAGAAGGCACACAAGGAACGGATCGTTTTTCTTGAAACCGACATCCGGAACCAGCAGGCCAGGATCGAGACGATCAAGCAGATGATGCATGACTCCCAGCTCGCCCTTGTCCAGATGCGCGAGAAGAGCCGGGCTGTTGAAGAGAGCATGAAGACACAGCAGGGTTTCAGACGGGATGTCGAAAAACAGCGTGAAGGGGTGGCTGCCAGCATCCGTCAAGCCCGGGAGACCATTGCTGGGATTGACACCGAGAGTGCAGGCCTGGTCAAGGATCAGGTCCGGGTTGTCACCAGTCAGGACAAGCTCAAGGCTGATCTGGCAAGGATCTCCAAAAACCTTTCTTCGATTACCCAGGCATCCTCCGGCAAAGAGAAAAAAGCACGGGAGTGCAAGGAACAACTGGAAGAGTTCCATGCCAGGATAGAAGAGGCCACACGGAGCATCACCACGATCGAGGTGGAGATGCGTACAATCTACGAGAACTTTTACGAGAATTACAGCATCGATCTCAAGGAACACGAAAAAGAGATCCGCAACCGAAAGTTTGACGTGGGGGAATTGCGCACCGAACTCAAGAAGATCAAGGACGAGTTGCGGGATCTGGGTCAGGTCAACCCGATGGCGATCGATGAATGTCGTGAACTGGACGAGCGGTACCGTTTGCTCAAAGAACAGATCGACGATATCGAAAAATCCCAAAAAAATCTCGAGTCGATCATCAAAGAGATCAATAAAAACTCCGAGGAACTCTTTCACCAGACGTTCAACAGGATCAAGGTCAATTTCCACAAGATCTTCCGGCGGCTGTTTGACGGGGGCAAGGCCGAACTCAACCTGACGAATCCCGAAAATGTTCTCGAGTCCGGGATCGAGATCCTTGTCCAACCGCCATCAAAAGCCTTGCAGAACGAAGCACTTCTCTCTGGTGGAGAGGCTTCAATGACTGCCATCGCCCTGTTGTTCGCCATCTTCATGGTCAAGCCCAGTCCGTTCTGCCTTCTGGACGAGATCGACGCTGCCTTGGACGGCCCGAATGTCGAGCGATTCAAAAAGATGCTTCTTGAATTCCGGGAGACCACACAATTCCTCATCATTTCGCATAACATCAATACCCTCAAGGTCGCGGACGCACTCTACGGCATCTCGATGGAAGAGGACGGCGTTTCAACCGCATTGTCACTGGATGTCAATGAACTTGAAAAGTTGAAAAAGAAGTATGAGGTAACCTGATTCCGTTGCCGGGCAGAGAGATGGGGTGTCATCCGCTATCATGAAACAGGATTTCGATCTCCTCGAAGAACTCAAGCGTAACAAATGGCCGCTCGCCGGGATGAGTGTCGCCGTCTTCATTCTGACACTCCTGCTCTTTTCCAAAGGGAGCGACCCGCTGTCGTCGCGTCAGGTTGAAGAGAAGGAATTCCCGACAGAGGAATCTCGACCGATCGAGAAAAAAGACGGAGTCCTCCTGGATCTCTCTGAGCAGCTTTTTGAGGCGGACAGATTCTCCCTGGCTGGTCCGGTCCGGTTTTTCATCCGTGGAGCAGGAACAAATCTCGTCCAGTTTCAGCGCAAGATGTACGAACTTGATGAATCCATTCTCGACCCGCGGGCCTTTCCCGGGACCGAGTTTGTCCGGTATCACAAAGAGACCAGGACCAATCCGAAGATGCCTGGCCGAAACAATGGAGGGAAAAGATGAGATCCTGCTTGCTCTCTGCAATTATTCTCGCAACAGGTTGTATCGGCCTTTTGGCCCTTGAGAGTTTTGAGCAGAAGACCATCGAGGTCCGGGTCGGTGATCTGGTCACTCTCCCGCTCCAGCCATTGGCGGGTGGTTCCTGGGAGCATCGTCTGATTACCCCGGCACTGCTTACGATCCTCAGCAACAGGCGCCTGGATGACCGGATGGAACTCCTGGTCAAGGCCTTGGCTGAGGGAACGGGCAGGATTGAAACCGTGCGGATCGTATCAAATCGGGTCGTCTTGCGGAAGTACTTTTTTTTCAGGATTGCAAAACGGTCCTCCGTCGCGGTGACCAATGCGCAGACCGATTTGACAAACGGGACTGACATGCCCCGTGACGGGAAGGAGAGTGCCGAAGACAGGGATTTTTCACAGGCACTACGTGTGTATGAGGAAGGGGAGTATGATGAGGCCCTCCGGGCCTTTGAACTCTTTGTCCGCCGATATCCCCGCAGTTCAAGACTGGGGCTGGTAAAGCTCTATGCCGGACAGTCTCGCTATGCCCTTGGACAATACCAGCAGGCATTGGCAGATTTCAGGATCGCCGGGTCCAGTGAGGATGAACGGGTCCGCCTTCTGGCCAGTATGTGGACCGGACATGCGGCCGAAGCCTCGGGCAATCTGGATGAGGCTGTCGAAGCCTTCATGAACGCCATGAGTCCCCAGCACCCTGATATCGATATTCGGGCCAGGACAGGCCTGGCAGTGACCTATGGACGGCGGGGAAGGCTGGCTCTTGCCGGTGCCCAGTTCACCCGGATCTTCCGATTGTATGCCGCAACCAGACGCCAGAATCCGGGCTATCTCCCGGCCCTCTATCACGCGGCCAGATTTTATGACCGGGATGCCCGGGATGCTGAATCCGCAGTCCGGCTGTATCGAGAGTTTCTCGAATTGGCCCAGGATTCCCTGCGAAGCTCCTCCAGTCCTGTCGGTATGCCCGAACTCTCGAGGCAAACGGCTGAGGTGCGGGCCCGTTTGGCATGGTTGCGGGCAAATTATACCGATTACCGGTGATACACCCTTGTTCTCACCGGTTGCCGGGAAACCGCCATCTTGATACCTTTATGATTGCAGTGCATTTCTTGTTTGGGAAGAGACCCACGCCATGTTTGAGCAATTGACCGCCCGCATCAGCGGGATACTTGAAAGTTTCGGGAACAAAAAACTGACGGAAGCGAATGTCAGGGAAGGCATGCGGGAGGTCCGCTTGGCCCTCCTGGAGGCTGATGTCGCGGTCAGGGTTGTTGACGAATTTGTCGAGAGTGCGACAACCAAGGCGCTCGGAGAGGCGATTCTCCGTTCCGTCAGTCCGACGCAGCAGTTCATCAAGGTGATCTACGACGAGCTGGTTCGAGTCATGGGTGGCGCAGGACAGCAGTTTGCCCTCAGGAAGGGAAAGCTGAACATCCTCCTCTGCGGACTCCAGGGTTCCGGAAAGACAACGACAGCCGCCAAGATCGCACTCATGCATAAAAAGCAGTACCGGTTTTTACTGGTCTCTGCCGATACCTATCGTCCGGCCGCCATGGAGCAGCTCAAGATTCTTGCCGCACAGGCGGGTGTCGGATTTTTTGAACAGGGAATGAAGCTCAAGAATCCTGTTGATATTGTCCGCAAAGCACGATCGTATGCCGACGAGAACGGGTATAATGGGCTGATCATCGATACGGCTGGCCGGATGGAAGTCGATGAAGCGATGATGAAAGAGATCCAGCAGATCTCCAAACTCGTCAAATTCGACGAGACCTTCTTTGTGGCCGATGCGACAGCCGGTCAATCCATTATCCAGACCGTTTCCGCCTTTCACGAACAGTTGCACCTCACGGGACTGGTCCTGACAAAGTTCGACAGTGATACCCGGGGTGGTGCCGCTCTCTCGGTCAAGGCGGTCACCGGGAAACCGATCGCCTGGGTCGGAACCGGTGAAAAACTCGAGGATTTCGAGATATTCTATCCGGACAGGATTGCATCCCGGATTTTGGGCAAGGGAGACATCCTGACCCTGATCGAAAATGCGCAGAAAGTGATCGAGGCCGAGGATGCCAAAAAGCTGGAAGAGAAATTCCGGGCCAATGATTTCAATCTTGAGGATTTTCGCGACCAGATAGCGAGATTGCGCAAGATGGGACCACTCTCCAAGGTCATGGGCATGCTTCCCGGCGTGGATGCCGAGAAGCAGAAGGACTTCAACGAACGGGATTTGATCCGGATCGAAGCCATCATCAATTCGATGACAAAGTTCGAAAGACGGAACGTCAACATTCTCGGACCAACGCGACGGAAACGGATCGCCAAAGGAAGCGGGACCACTCTGGCCGAAGTCAACAGGGTTTTGACGAGGTTTCAGGACATGAAGCGGATGATGAAAAAGTTGTCGAAAAATCCGCAGATGTTTGATAGATTTAGTGAGGCAGACATGCAGGGGATACCGCCCCTGTCATAGATTAATTTGAGGAGACACCCTTGGTTCGCATGAGATTGATGCGTGGTGGTACAAAGCGCAAGCCTTTTTACAAAATTGTGGTAGCCGATATCAACTCGCCCAGAGACGGCAAGTTTATCGAAATGGTTGGCCGGTATCACCCGCTCAACAAGCTGGAGCCTGTTGTGCTCAATGACGAGAGAATCAAGTACTGGCTCTCCAACGGTGTCCAGCCGACCAAGATTGTGCATGATATTCTCAAGAAAAAGGGCGTTCAGGCCTGAGTGTTCTTTTTCAATCCGGCGCGCCCGTCTCAGTGCAGCACACTAAGCCCTTGAAAGGAGAGCCCGGTATGCAGGAAAAGGAACTGGTAGAGTACATTGTCAAGTCGCTTGTGGACAGTCCTGAAGATGTGTCGATCAATGTGATTGAGGGCGAAAAATCCACCATCATGGAGCTCAAGGTTTTGCCTCGTGATGTGGGTAAGGTTATCGGAAAACATGGCCGGATTGCTCAGGCCTTGCGGACGATCATCACCGCTGCGGCGATGAAAGCCGGGAAAAGGATTGTCCTCGAGATTCTGGACAATCCCCGGGACGAGAACGAATAATTCATGATTGTTGTTGCAAAAGTTGGTGGCGCGCACCTCTCCGGAGAGGTGCGCGTCCGGTTTTTTTCCGATGATCCCGAGGAGTGTTGCGCCCGAGGCCCGCTCTATCCGGCGGATGATCAGGGCGTCTCTCCTTGGCGTGTGCGGACGCTCCGTCAGGGCAACACGATGGCGATTGTGCAGTTCGAGGGAATACGGAACAGGGCTGCCGCTGAAAAACTCAATGGAACCTTGCTCTATCAGCCGAGGGAGTGTTTTCCCGACCCCCTCGATGATGAGTATTACTATGCCGATCTGGTCGGTATGCGTGTGATCCGCGCAGATGATCAACAGGAGATTGGTGCCGTGACCGAGGTTTTTTCCAGTGGTGCCAGTGATATCCTCGTGGTTCGTGGAGTTGATGGAAAGTGCATCAACATCCCATTCATCAACCAGGCTGTCCCTGTTGTCGACAAGGATACCCGGACGATCGCAATCCTTCCCGAATTTATCCCCTGATCTTTCCGGAGAAGCCATGCGCATCCAGCTTGTCACACTCTTTCCCGAGATCGTCACCCCTTGGATACAATCCGGGATTCTGGGGCGGGCGGTTTCTAAAGGACTTGTATCCGTCAGTGCGGTCAACCCCCGTGACTGGGCACGCGACATCCATCACAGGGTCGATGATTACGTGTACGGTGGCGGTCCGGGGATGTTGCTCAAACCGGATGTCATGCAGGAGTGCATCACGGCTCTCCGGAAAAAGGGTGATCGGGTGATCGCTATGGTTCCCGGGGGGCGCACGCTTGACAGGAAGACCCTTGTTCGGTTGGCGACGCTCCCGGGGCTGATTCTCGTGTCTGGACGGTATGAAGGTTTTGATTCGAGATTCCTTGAGACAGCCGTGGACGAGAGAATCTCGGTTGGCGATTACGTTGTCATGGGCGGGGAGGCACCGGCATTGATTCTCCTTGAGGGGGTCGTCCGCCGGCTTGACCATGTTCTGCATGATGCCGATTCTGTCGCCAGGGATTCGTTTGAAAACGGCCTGCTTGAAGAGGATGCCTATACCCGTCCCAGGATCCATTGCGGGATGGAGGTGCCGGAGGTGCTGATTGGTGGCAATCATGCGCGGATCGAGGCCTGGCGCCGTGCGAGCAGCATACAAAATACATATAAATATAGACCAGAACTGCTTTTGAGTAGTATTTTAGATGACAGTGACCGTATTGTCCTGAAAAACAGCTACAAGGAGCTTTACTGTGGAGAGCATCATACAGGCCATAGAAGAAAAACAGATGAGGGACGTGCCCGTCTTCAACATCGGTGACACTGTTCGTGTTTCAGTCAAGATTCGCGAAGGAAAGCGTGAGCGTGTTCAGGCGTTTGAAGGGATCGTGATCGCAAGATCCGGTCGTGGTCTGACGCAGACCTTCAAGGTGCGCCGTGTGTCCTTCGGTATCGGTGTTGAGCGGACCTTCCTGATCCACTCCCCGTTCATCGAGAAGGTGCAGATCGTGCGGCATGGCCAGGTTCGCAGGGCCAAGTTGTATTATCTCCGCGACCGGGTCGGCAAGGCTGCCCAGGTCAAGGAAAAGATCACACGCGCTTGATCTATCCGGATGATTCCCGTGAGGAAGCCCTGGCTGCCCGGGGATATCGTTGGATTGCTGGAGTCGACGAGGCCGGACGGGGTTGCTTGGCCGGTCCAGTTGTTGCGTCGGCCGTGATTCTGGGGGAATGGCGCCATCCCCGCATCAATGATTCCAAAAAACTCACGCCAAAGATGCGTGAGTTTTTGTATGATGAAATCATGGCTCATGCTCTCGCAGTCGGCGTGGGCATGGTTGGCGAAGAGGAAATCGACCGCATCAATATTCTCGAGGCGAGTCGGCTTGCCATGCAGATAGCCGTTCTCCAATTGAAACCCGGCCCGGATGCTTTGCTCCTTGATGCCATCCAGATCGAGCATCCCGCCCATCAGGTCAGTCTTGTCCATGGTGATGCCGTCTCGATCTCCATAGCCGCCGCATCCATCATTGCCAAGGTAACGAGGGACAGGCTGATGCCGGCTCTGGATCAAGCCTGCCCGGGATATGATTTCACCATCCACAAAGGCTATGGAACGGCCCGCCACCTTGAGGCCTTGACACGTCTTGGTCCATGCCGTTTCCATCGAAAAACCTTTACACCTGTCCGGAATCTCTTACAATAAAGCCGTCATGCTTCCTGTCATACATCTTCAGCCTCAGTCTTCAACAGCTGTCTGGGGAACAGTCCTCAGGCCTGGAATGCTTGTGCGGGGACGTGTTGTGGCTTCGGGCAACGGGATGGTTTTTGAGCATCCCTCCGGTAAAATCGCAATGGAGCGCGCAGGACAGTCAGAGACAGGATGGAAGACCTGGCGTGTGGAGCAGGGACCGTCCGGACTTGTCCTCCGTGCCGTCTCCAAGGCTGGACAGGCCTCCACAGGGCCGCAGGATCCGCTTACGGCACTCCAGCGGATGCTGACGATCCTGTTTCCCGGCAGAAGGGCACATAAAGGGGAACGGACTTCTGCACAGAGGGAAGCGGCATCTACCGTTGAAACGCTTCTCCTGGCAGCGCACCCCGAATCGGAGCAGATCGTTCGTGAACTCTGCAAGAAGATCCGGACGCACCGGAGTCCGCTTGAACTCGGGAATACCCTCTACGGGCAGGCTGAAGAAGGCGTGGCGGACGAGAAGGGCGTGAGACTGCACGCCATGGATCAGGGAGATGCGAGTCTGCTTGTCTGCCACAAGGTCTTTCCCGATAATGAGAATGTCCCGGTCCTGCTCGTCCGGACCGGCCAGGGAAAGGATGCTGTGATCTGGCTCTGTACCGGCTTGGAGTTGTCTGAATTGGGGGCAGTTTTCATCGGTCTTCGCATGGATCAGCACCGGATCAGTGCTGACCTCTGGTGTCATGAGCAGCACATGGAGACGTTGCGCGAGGAACTGGGTGTACGTTGTCCATGGCCGGTGCGGATACGGGGGACTCGGGAGGTTCCCGAAGTCCTTGCCTGGTCCTTTGCGAGTATCATGGAGAGTCTTCCGGGGGGCGTCGATGCCAAAGCCTGAGAACTTGCAGGCGTTCGCGATGGGGTATCAGGAAGGGGATCATGCGCCCAGACTCCTCGCCCGGGGCAGGGCTGAACGTGCGAAGCGCATGATCGAGTTGGCCGAGGAAGCCGGTATTCCGGTTCAGGAGGACAAGGATTTGGCGGAAGTCTTGAACGTGCTTGGGGAGGGCGAGTACATTCCCGAGAAATTGTATGAGGCGTTCGCGGTGCTCCTGGCGGGGATCTATGCAGCAAATGAGCGATTGGGGAAAAGGAATGGGTGAACAAGAAAAACAGGGACTGAAAAGGATCCGCACGAAAGATCTGGCTGACGGGATGATGTTCACAAGCACAGTCTATATCGATAAAAAAAACATCTTTGTTTCGGCCAATGTTCCGATCAAAAAGAAGGATATTGAGCGTCTTCTGAATTGGGGGATTCTCGAGCTGGAGACGGCGGGTGAGATCGTCCCGGAGACCATTCCGGTTCAAAAAACCAGTCCCCAGGATTCCCCGCACCGGGTGGAGGCCGTCGCCCGGATGGAAGCGGAACTGAAAAAGCTTGTTGAAGAGCAGCTTCGGAATCGCAAAACCCCGCTCCCGCTCAAAGAGCCGACCGAGAAGCAGGCTCCCGGGAGGGACCTGGGGGCCCGGGTCACACTCGCCGAGTATCATACCTCCTGGATAGAGGATTGTGAAAAACAGATTACGTCAGCCCGAAATAATGTCCGGCTTGACCGGGGCGAGGCAGGACGGGTTGTCAAGGAGATCCTGCAACTTGCGGAGCGTGACAGTCAGGGGCTTTTGGGACAGATCACACACAGGCAAAAAGGGGAATATCTCGCGGTTCATGGAACCAATGTGGCCGTGTACAGTGCCATTATCGGGATGCGCATGGGAATTGAGCGCGAGGCCCTCACCAATCTTGTCATGGGGTGCTATTTCCTCGATATCGGGATGGTTCGCGTCCCGGACGAGATAACACAAAAAGAGGGCCGGCTCGAGATCGAAGAACTGAAAAAGATCCATGCGCACCCGGTCTATGGGTACCAGATCCTTGTCCAGCAAAACGGATTTCCGATCGAAGTCGGCATGGTGGCACTCGAGCATCACGAAAAAATCAACGGGGTCGGGTATCCGCGGAAACTCTCCGGCAGAGCGATTACACTCTTTGGCCGTCTGGCCGCCATTCTTGATACCTATGAGGCGATGACCGGACACAGGACCTACCGGGATGAGTATATCTCCCACGAAGCCATGAAGAATCTGATTGCCAGTGGCCAAACCCTGTTTGACAACGACCTTCTTGCAACGTTTCTCAGAGAGGTCGGTGTCTATCCCGTTGGTTCGCGGGTCCTACTCAACAACAATGCGGTCGGGGTGGTCATCGCAACCGATCCCGCCCTTCCGATGCGGCCTGAACTGCAGATTGTCCGGGATGAATTCGGAGATCCCGTTCTCCATCGGGAGGTCGTCAGACTGGCACAGGAACGTGACCTGGTGATCATGCAGGCCATTGATGAAAAAGACATCCGGAATGGGTAGGGAACGCCAGATTGCCGGTCAACAGGGTGAAGAACGTGCCGTCAGCTATTTGACAGAGGTTCTTGGGTATTCCCTCTTGTCCAGGAATTTCCGGACACGAGATGGCGAGATTGACATCATTCTGATGGATGGTGAGACACTTGTTTTTGTGGAGGTCAGGACCACGCGGGAAAAGGTGTTTGGGCCCGATTCGATAAATTTCAAAAAAAAGCAAAAAATGTGTAAAGTTGCGCTCAAATATCTCGAAAATCTGAAGAGGGACTACAAGCGAATGCGGTTTGACGCCGTTTTCGTGGAAAGGGAGCCTGCTGAGGGTCTTGAGCATGTAGAGAATATTATCATGCTGGCTTGACAAGGATGTCGGCCACCAGGTCAAAGGATTGACAAATGATGGACAGTAACCAGAGCAAGGACATGATCTGTAGCGAACCGCAGTCACCTGCGGTTAGAGGCGTTGATGTGGACAGGGATGGCCGCATTCGGGATCTGCGTGAGAAGATCAATGATACACGGTACCTTGAAAACGCTTTGAAAAAAATTGCTTCAGATCTGGCCCGTGAGTTCTATTGATACAGGGCAGCCAGGGGTGAAGAAATCCTCTTGAAGCAGGCTGATTCCATGCCTATGTTTCATGGGTACATGAAATCCAAGGCGGGTCGGCCATGAGCCATATCTCGAAACGAATGTCCACCATAGATGCATCCGGGATCAGGAAGGTCTTCGACCTGGGTGCCAAGATGAAGGATCCGGTCAATCTCAGTATCGGACAGCCTGATTTTGACGTTCCCGACGAACTCAAGACAATTGCCATCAGTGCCATTCAATCCGGTTTCAACCGGTATACACAGACTCAGGGTACCCCGGAGTTGAACGAAGCAATCCGTGCCTATCTCAAACGGACAGCCGGTTTCGAGCCGGATAGCACTATGGTCGCGTCCGGTGTTTCCGGGGCGCTCTTCCTGTTGATTCTGGCAACCATCGATCCGGGTGATGAAGTTGTTTTCCCTGATCCGTATTTTGTGATGTACAAGCATCTTGTCAATTTTGTCGGTGGTGTGCCTGTCTGCGTTGATACCTATCCGGATTTTCAGCTTGATCCCGAAAAGCTTGCTGCAGCCATAACAGACAAAACCAGGATGATCATCATCAACAGTCCGTCAAATCCGACAGGCGTGGTCTATTCTCTTGAAACGGTTCAAGCCATCGCCGAGTTGGCGCGGAAACGGAATATCCTCCTTGTTTCTGACGAGATCTATCGGGAGTTCTGTTTCACCAAAGATTTTCCCAGTCTTGCCACATGGTATCCCGAAAAGACGGTTGTCTTGAACGGATTGTCAAAATCGGTTGCGATGACCGGTTGGCGGGTCGGTTTTGCTGCCGGGCCGGCCGACATCATCAGCGAGATGATCAAGCTTCAGCAATACACCTTTGTGTGTGCGCCATCCTTTGCGCAGAAGGCTGCGGTACGGGCCTTTGAACTGCCGAATGGCCACCTCCAGTCATACATTCAACGGCGGGACCAGATATATCATGGTCTGGTAAATGCCGGATACGATGTTGTCAAACCGGAAGGGGCGTTCTATATCTTCCCCAAGTGCCCGGCAGACGAGAGCCTCTTTATCGATGCCGCTCTCGAAAACAAGCTCCTGATCATTCCGGGATCCGTATTCTCCGAAAAAAAAGGTTGGTTCAGGATTTCGTTTGCGGCCAACACAACGGTCCTTGAAAAAGGGATCGAGATCCTCACACGGTTGCGGAAGCAATTTGCCTGACAAGGAGATACAGCATGTCTGAAGAGCGGAAGCAAGAGGGGCAGGGGAGCTCCGGAAAAAAAAAGAACAATCGTCCGAGATGGTTCCATAAAAAAAATAAAAACAAAAATGGACAGCCCCAGAATCAGCAACGGGGACAACAGGACCAATCTGCCCGGTCCGGTCAGGATCGTGGAAGACAGCATCAGCAGCGACGGCAACAGCAGAATCAACAGCGCGATGGCGAGATTCAGGGCATGCCGATGCAGATGGTTGATGGAAAACTGAGACGTCGGGACAAGCTTGTCTCCGTTTTCAATATTCAGCAAGTCATGGATAAGAGCCAGGCCGACTCCAAAAAAGAAATTCTCAGATTGAAGCAGGAAAAAAAATCCTGCGCTCTTTGTAATCAGGAAATTGAAGACATGCTCTCGGCTGTCGGCCATTCCGAAGGGGATGGCTGGTGTCATTTTGAATGCGTCCAGAAAGAACTGGCGAAAGTTGAAACCTTGGCTGAAAACGAGAAAATTGTCTATGTGGGAAATGGCGATTTCTGCATTGTTCAGGAGAGACGGAATCGCGGCAAGATGTACTATTTTCTTCGAAAACGGATTCATTGGCGTGAGTCCGAAAAGAGCAAGAAAATCTGATTCTGCCACCAGAAATTCAACTTGCTTCGATTACTCCAGGATTTGAAGCCATGATGAAAGAAACATCAAAAAACACATTCACTTCATATTTGCTTTTAAAGTAAATTCTCAAGTAGTCTTTAAAAGTCTCGGTTCCTTTGTTTGCTTCTTTTCTTCTTGATTCTTTGTTTGCTGACAAGGGGCTGGCTTTCTGCTTGCTGGCGGGAGAAAGTGCTTCTCTGCTTGCCGACTTTATCCGTGGCTTGGTTCTTGTTACGAAGGAGTTTCTTGTAAGAAAATGGCCTGTTATTGCTCTACCAGAAGACCTGTAATATGTATTATGTAAACCAAAATGCGTGACATTTGCCAAGAGTCGGGTTGGCCTCAACCGTATTGTTTTGTTGTCTCCAATCAATGCATGGGTATTTGTCGCTCCCCCGATGTCGGTTCAATTTGTGTAGTAGGAAAGGCGATGCGATTCCCGTGTGGAAGACTCCGTATGATGGTTTGTAGCTGGAGCCTCAAGTCCGGGATCTGCCAACGGATGGAACGCGCGACAGGATTTTGGCGTCCTCCATGCTGCTCACATCCTGCGACAGGAAGAAACGATACCATAAGGACACCGCGCTGATGACGCTCGTATTTGAGTGCTTATTTTACAGGAAAGAAGCGGAACAGAGGATCGATTTTCACCTTGCCGGCAAACAGGAGATCAATGTTTCTGGCTCCAGCCTTGTATACGGCGATATCAGGACTCCACGACGAAGCCGGATCTCGCTCAAGGGTTTGAGCCATCGCGAGGAGGTCCTTTTGTATCAGACGTGCCCTTCCCTCCCACTCCCGTGCCTTTTTGAATTCCTTGATACGTCGGTGGTGACGATAGAGTGCATACAGGCACTCCGATTCACGAAAAGTGACACGCACGATGTTCTCCGCCCTTTTTTGCTGAGTGCGGAATTTATCGAGATGGCGGATCGCATTGATGTAATGTTCAGGGTATTTGTGGTCTTGATTCTTGTCTTCGTAGATCCGCGCCAGGATGTACCAGGCCCGGGCAAGATAGTAATCCCTGGAGATATCGATGTACTGTGAACCAAGACTGTCAATTAAACCACCAGGTTTCAGTGCATCAATGACATCCTGCAGATAATCCTGCATTTTCTTGATATGGGGATTCCTGATTGAACCCGGATCAATGCTTTCTCCGATCTTGAAATGGGTCTGGGAGAGATCAAACAAGGCATCAAGATGGAGATGGATGTATGTCAGCGTTTTGGATTTCTTGACGAGCTCTTCGAAATGGTACAATGCGAGATTCCAGGCTTGCTGTGATTGAAAGATCCTGCCGAGTTTATAATGGGTTTCGACAAGACTCGGGTCAAGACGGAGCGCTTCCTGATACGAGATGATGGCTGCCGAAAGATCTCCGGACTGGTACTGGTAGTCACCTTTTGCCATGACGGTAATGGCAGGCTCGGGAACCGACGATACGAGTGGTACCGATACCAGGAGAGCCAGAAGCAGGACCTGTCCCTGAGTCATTTCATAACCCCCTGATTTTTCTCTGCATCTCCAACAGGAAACTGCGATAATTCGTGTTCCCCGTGTCGAGGGCAAGTGCCAATTGCAGATGTCGTGCCGCATCCTGATAGTTCGAGAGAGCCGCGCAAACCACAGCCATCGTATGAAGGACAGGTGCAGAACGAGACAACTCCAGGGCCGATCTTGCATATCGCAGGGCGTTGAGCCTTGTCATATGGGCTTCCTCTCCACGCTTCGACCGGGCTTTCTCCGTCAGTGCAAACGCCATATTGTTCACCCATTGAAGATTCTTCTCCAGCCCGGGCGCCTTTGTGAGCATCCGGTTTCCCCAGTAGACGGCTTCCTGATATGCTCCCGGCCTGAGGGCGAGATTGAACACCAGTTTCATCTCGTCGAACGGGGGATCGGCCTGTGCAGTCACATGAGCCCGGAGATACTCCAACGCCAGTTCATTCTCGCCGGTTTTCAGAGCCAACCAAGCCGCAAGGGGGCGCAGATTTGTCGCAAGACCTGAATCCCGGATGCGATCAAGCGCGTCACGGTAGCGTTTCTGCCCCATCAACCAGTAGACACCGCTTGACAGTGGACTTGCTGCGTTCCCCGAAAAGCCCCGCAGGGCAAGCAAGGCATCCAGGACAGCTCCGGGAAACATCCCTCCCGACTCGACGAAGGCTTTGGCATTGGTTCCCTCACGCAGAACAAGTTCGGGCCAGGATCTCCAGATCGTGTTGATCATCCAGCTGCTGTTGCTCCGGAAACAAGCCAGAGCAAGCAGGACGCCCTCCCTGTCCGGCGGGATCCCGGCCACCAGCCTGTTGGAGAGAGCAAGAGAATGCTCTCCGAATCCGGTGGTTGCCGTTGCGGACTGGTCACTCATGGCCATGAATCCCGGGACAAGGCAGAGAATCAAGGCAACGACACCGATCCACGCCGCAGGAGACGGTCCCATTCTCGTCTCAGGGGAGCCTGATGATTTGGCCGGGATAGATCAAGTCCGGGTTGGAGATGTTGTTGAGCTGGATCAGCTTGGTGGTTGTCGTCCCGTTGCGTGCGGCTATGCTGCGCAACATTTCACCGTACTGAACGACGTGTTTTTTACCGCTCGATGTTTCGATCGAAGGTGCTGCCGCCTTTTTGGCCGGTGTCCGGGCAGGCACGTCCAAAACATCGCGGGTTGTCGACGGTGCAGGCTTGCGGACCGTCGTCGTCGGAGCTTCGTCGTCAAAGAGATCATTTTGCGAACCGGTAGACTTGGTCGCCGGTGTGGTCTGTCTGGGAAGCGTTGTATCTGCGAAGGACTCGTCGGCTGCCTTTGTGTCAGGACGAACCGGAGTTTTTGCCTCTTTTTTGTGGGTGTCGGTTTCGGTAGCCCGAGTTCTTGTGTCGTCGGTCTCATCAGCTTTTTTTCCGGCTGTGTCGTCGCTCACATCACGGATGTCCGCAGCTTTTTTTCCGTCTTCCGAGCCCTGTTCGGTTTTGATATCATCGCTCGATCCATCGGCGACACGGTTGCGGAACAATGGAGAATTCGCGTCACTCGATGTGTCGGGATCGCTCGCCATGGCAAACTGGTTTGTCGCCAGATTGTTGTTTTTCAAAACTTCATCAGCCTGGTTTTCGTACGTGACCTTTTGCGTCGAGAAGACGACAAATGTCGTGAGAACAAGTGTAAGGATAGCGGAAACATAAATTGCAATATCAGACTTCTTCATGACAAACCCCTCCCGTTTTTTCCCATCATCGGAAATCCGACACAATATGTAAACGAAATCGGAAGGGATTGCAAGAACTTTCGTGCAAAAACCTGATTTTTTTTTGTTGTATCTCATTATTCTGCAATATGTAAAGAGAATCGTGGAGATACTTTAAGAGTCACTTCCAGAGAGTCTGGTCCTGCTTGATATGTTCCTCAAGTTTTCTGTATTGCATGGATTCAAGAAGATGTCTGTCGAGGATTGCATCTTCGTCATCAAGATCTGCTATCGTCCGGGCGGTTCTCAAGAGACTGGCGACGGCTCTCGGTGAAGGCGCGTACCGTTTTCGGTATTCGGTCAGCAAGCTATCCAATCCGGTTTTCAGGTCAATCCTGTGGATGATGAGATCGTCACTGACACAGCCATTCCATGGCCGGCCGCAGTTTTGATACCGTTCTGTCTGTCGTTGCCTGGCAATGAGAAGTGCTTTTTTCCATCTGGAAAAATTTGATGGTTCGGGCAAGTCCCCTTCCCGTGCTTTCATCATCGGAACTTGCAGATCGATCCGGTCCAGTATCGGTCCGGCGATTTTTGCATAGAATCGTCTGATTTGCCAGGGTGAGCAGATGCAATGGGCTGAGCCATCCATGTAATTCCCGCACGGGCACGAGTTCATCGCACTGATCAGCAGAAATCCTGCGGGAAATGTTGCACAACCCGAGGAACGTGCGATGGTGATTTTCTTTTCCTGGAGAGGTTGTCGCAACGTGTTCAGGACCTGGACTCTGAATTCCTGGAACTCGTCCAAGAACAGGACGCCGTTGTGGGCAAGAGAGACTTCACCCGGGCGCGGGTTGGACCCTCCTCCGATGATGGCAATATCTGAAGCGGAATGATGTGGCATGCGGATCGGCCGTTTGATGTCGTCCCATGCTCCCTTTTCCTCCCAACCAAAAAGATTGTAAATAGCGCGGGTTTCGAGGATTTCTTTCTGGGACATCGGGGCCAGAAGACCGGGAATCGCATTGGCAAGCAGTGTCTTTCCCACGCCCGCAGGCCCGTACATGACAATGTGATGCCATCCGGCTGCGGCAATCAAGGCCGCCCGTTTTGCCATCTCCTGACCCTGTATGATTGCAAGATTTGAAAAATCGGGATTCCAAGAGCCGGGATCCTTGTTGTCCGGAATCGAGAGTGTGAAACCGGAACCGGTTTCGAGGCAGTTGGCCGCTTCTTGCAAAGTTGATACAAAACACAGTTCACAATCATCGATGGCTTCAAGTTCGCTCCTGTTCTCTTCCGGGACTATAAAGCGCTTTGTGCCTGATGATATTGCTCCTATCAGCATTGCGAGGATTCCCCGGACACCCCGGATTTCTCCGGAGAGCGAGAGCTCACCCATGATGCTGATCCCGGAGGAATTCTTGGGATGGATCACTTCAAGTGCTGTCAGGATTGCCAGAGCCATCGGGAGATCGTATTTCCCGCCGTCTTTTTTCAGTTCAGCTGGAGAGAGATTGATGATGATTTTTGAGAGTTTGATGCTGTACCCTGACTCCCTGATTGCTGTCAGGACACGGTCTCTGGCTTCCTGAATGGTTTTGTCGGGCAGGCCGATGATTGTGCACTGGGGGAGTCCACGGGATACCGTGACTTCGACCAGGACATCCAGGGTGTCCATACCCCTGAGGGAATGTGATTTGAGTGTTGCGAGCATGGGAGTACCTCCTGCCCATATACACGTCAGGGGTACCCTTTCATTTTGCATTTTGACAAAAAAAGTGGACTCTTTTGTCAAAGAGCCCACTCTGAAAGACGGATCATATACAACTCGTGAATTTACTTGTAGAGCAGTTCTCTCTCGCTCATATTGATCCATTGTCTGGCACGATCGAGATACGCAGAGTCTTTGTGGTAATCGATAACCATCTGGAAATTCTTGATGGCTTGGGCATATTGTCGCATGTTGTAATAGACCATGCCCTTTTTGAACTGTGCCGCAGCATCTTTGTGATTGCTTCCATTTGAAAGGACGAGGTTGAAATACCGCAGTGAGGAATTCCAGACTTTTTTCGTGTAGAAGATTTCACCAAGCCAGTAGAGGCTGGATTCACCCCAGAGCGTATTGGGGAAGAAATTCACAATTTTCCGGAAATAGAAATACGCGTGATCAAGATCGCCCTGATCCATCCAGCGTTTGGCGTAATAGTACGTCTGCTTCTGGAACGCGTCTTTGACATCGTCAAAATACCGCTGATTGTCGAAGTTCTTGTGTTGGAGCATATCCTCATAAATACTGATCGCTTTCCAATACATGTCTTTCTGAACATAGACACGGGCTTCACCAAGACGAGCCAGATCGTTTCGCGCCCGTTGGAAGTGTTCCATGGCACCGTCAAGATTCTCCCTGAAGAGCTTCAGATAGCCCAACTGAGTCAGTATCTCGTCACGTTGGACCGGGTCAGAGGTTTCCATATGAAGCTTGTGGAGATAGACTTCGAGTGATTCGTCAGAAATCTGGTGCTTGCGATTGATCTCGCCCTGAAGAATGATGCACTTGGTTGTCCATTCATTCGGCTTCATGTTCTGGATGACGCGTCCCAGAAAGAGCATGGCCTTTTTTTCTTCCTGCATGTTCACGAGACAAGAAGCCATGTAATAATAGGCGGCTGCACTCAACTCGGGATCAAGGCTGTCAACCTTGATATCGGCAAAGGCATTCAAGGCTTCGCGGTATTGCCCGGTCTCGAAGTTGAGGATTGCTTTTCTGAAAGCACGATCCGCGTACAGCAAATTTTCCTTTTTGGGAGTATTTCGGAAGAGAAAATCTGTGTCTTTTTCGATGAGTGTGCGGGAGTTCTCGTTCTGATACTGCTTCTCCTGTACAACGAGATCCTTGATGTCCTCGCTCCGGTTCTGACGGCCATTCCCGTAGACGATGACAACAGCGATGATCAGTCCTGCGACAAGAACACCCAGGATGGCGATCCAGACCATCTTTCTGTCCATATTGATCGGTTCTCCCCTCAATTTGTTAACGCATGCGTTCGACGCAGCGATTGATCCAACCACGACTCTCCTCAGGGAGAGAGTCTTTCAACTTGATGAATTCCCGGAAAGCTGTCGTGTATTCTCCGAGATAGAAATATGCCTGACCGATAAAGAGTGTGCATTGCCTCTCGACATCAGGATCCCGTGTGATTGACTGGAGTCTGCGCAGCGCGTAGATGTTCCCGAACAATCCATTCTTGTTTCCGGAATCGCGATGATTGAAAAACGTCCGGATCTCTGACCGGAGTTGGGCAACACCCGCTTCCCGATAGGGTTCCGGGACGAGATCATTGCGGGCAATGTTTGTCACTGTGACGGGCCTTCCCGTTGTCACAACCCGCTCGTTGGTGACTGTGACATGCCTGATATTCGTCAGGTGGACAATATGCTGATTGGTGACAACCCGGGTGTTTGTCACCACCCGCAGGTTTGTGACCGTGCGGTCACTGATGACAACCCTGTCATTGGTCACAAACCGGTCAACCTTGATCAGGTTGAGATTGGTTGACCATGCGTTGACAGACTGTCGATTGGTCTGGAACATGAGATAGAGATTTGTGTTGGTCTGGACAACATTGATGATCCGGACATTTGTAACGTACTCGACAATATAATTGGTACGTCGGACATAAAAATCCGGGTATGGTACAACCAATGGTTGTCCGATCGTGTTCTCACCCGAGAGAAGAATGTCATTGGTTTTTATGCCCTCGAAGGAAACGATGGAGAAAAAGTGATTTCCCGGGTTTGCAGCAGCCATGCTGAAATTCGTTTCTCCACTTCCCGGGCGGACAGTATGGACAGGGACCGCGGACGACAGGGCACCTTTGATCGTCATTGGAGCTGTTGTATTGTGATAGATGACCAGCCCGGGGAGTCTTTGATCACGGTACTTCCAGCGCAGTGTGACAACCCGTGAGTTCGGATCGAACGAAGAATTGATTCCGGTGACAAGGAGCGGCAAATCGGGACCGCTCTGGATCTTGACAGCCAAGGCTGCATCTGTGACATTGGACCCGTTTCGAAGGACTGTGCTCTGTCGCCCACTGGGATTGCGGGTCACGATCGCATGGTAATATGAGCCCTCTCCACTGACGAGAACCGAGTAATTCGTTGCCGGTGACTGGACACGGCCCACCTCCCGGACACCGGGATCCTGGATACTGATGAACGGAGATGTTGACTGGTAGATTACGTACATCAGGGAATTTGTCGTGGTGGCAGGGTTGTTCCACCTGAGATGGATCATCTTTGAGGAGGACTCGAAGGCCGCTGCAATTCCGGTCACGATCGGAACGCCCTGTTCGACACTGATGGCATCGAAGGTATAGCTCTGATCGAATGCGGGCCTGTAGTATTCAAAATTGTTTGCATCGACGACTGTGACAGCATAAAAATATTTCCCGTCAGGGACATCGGAATCAGTGTAGACTCGAACACCGGCGTCAACGAGGCCTACCCGTTGAGCGGTATCCAGCGCCGCTTCGGAGGACAAAAGCGTCGAGCCCCGATAGACTGCGTACCGGGTACCTTGAGTTGGTGTGTTGATGACGGAACTGTCCTGCCAGCGTACGATCACTTTCCCTGTACCCGGATCCAAATCCGTTTGTATCAGGGATGCACGGGGCCAGGATGTGGCTGGAGTCGAAGGGACAAAAAATCCGCGTCGCATGGGTGCTATGCTGGACGACGAGGATGAAAAAGCGACTGTCCGGGCAGAGCTGGCGGCTGATGAACTTGAGGCAACCGCTGTATTGGCGGAGCTACCCTGTTTATCACTCAGCCAAGCTGGAAAGAGCACCATTGGACTGCTGAGGACAGCAGCCAGAATCAAGCGCCGGATGTATGCGGTAGAGAGACGTTTCATCAGATATCCTGGTGTACGATTTATCCGGGTTTACTCCGGGCTGACCTTACTCAAGAGCCAGACGAGCGAAAATGAACCTATCAGTGCAGCGACGATTTTGATGTCCAGAAGTTCAACTTCGATGATTTTACTACCTAGGACAAAGTGTCCAAGAAAAGCGCCGACGATGCCAGTAATCATGGCACCCCAGAGATGCCCGAATGTGTGCTTTTTCAGTACACGATACATGATCCACCCGGTTGCGCATCCGAGAGAAACCATCTTGAGCAAGTTGAGCAATGCATCCATAGAGCAGGTACCCCGATGTGTAAATTTTTCCGGACTGACACAGCCTCAGTCTATTTTCGGCAAATGTGCGGAAAATGCTTACACCGAAGAAGAAAAATTGTGGAAGGATGCTATTGCACCTGGACAGGAAGGATTTCCCCCAGGGCGCTGTTGGTACTGTACCGGTAATCCCAGGCAGACACGGTGAGATACCAGGTTGAACCCGGTGACAGAACTGCGCCGGAGGGATCACGTGTAATGAAACAGATCCGCCGTTGGAGTTCAGAACTTTTCCCGAATGGAAAGCTGGGCAGTCCACCCGAACTGTTGGGGAGTACGTCCGTCCGGTTGCTCGCAGAAGCATGTGTCGAACCCATATACACATTATAACCGGAGAAAAACTCCTCGTCGTTGAATGCCCAGAAACTGGCGATAATCGTGGAATTTGACGAAACAAGGGTCAGTCCAAGAGGTGGATGCAAAGGCGTGGCCGGAGCGAAATTGTTGAGGTTGCACGAGAGGAGTACCGTTGTTGCAGCCGGTACAAGAACACAAAAAAGGAACATCTTGCGGAACATGGCTGATTCCCTCTCTAATTGTTCGTGATGACCAGGTTGGTGACATCGCTTGTGATCGAGTTCAGCTTCCGGATTGAGTCATAGGCTGAGACTCCGATGAAAATGTGGGAAGTGAACAGCGTAAAGGGATGCCGGTTTCTGTATCGGCCGTCAAGGACAATCTCAACCGTTGAAGGCCTGAGAAATGGTGACGTCACTTTCTGTGTCGGGATGCTTTCAGTGTTGACATTGGTGACAATCCAGGTTTTATTGACCACCACCTGTTTGCTGTCTCCGATATAGACGTTGAAGCCTGAAAAGTTGTCCTCGTAGTTGTATGAGGTGAATCTGAGGATGATGGCATTGGTCCGGGAGAATGCCGTCAACGCCATGGGAGGATTGGGGTCGGCCAACGATTCAAACCCCTCAATTCCGCAACCGGAAACAAGAACTGCGAAGAGAGCAAAAAACAATCCGTGGCGCACCAATTTTCCTCCTGGTCAGGATTCATTTCCACCCCGTACCGTAAATCTACCCTATCATGGACCTCGTGACAGCAGAAAAAACGGGCCGGAGAAACGGTCATTGATATGGGTATCAGTAGAGTGCATCACCGGTAATCCGGTCGAAAAGAATGATATTTGCCAGGTCAAAAGAAATTCCGACCTGCATTCCAGGAACAAGGTCTTGGCACGCGGATGCCGTTGTCCGGACAGGGATCATTGCTCTGTCTTCAAGAACAACAGTGACCAGCATATCCGGGAGAATCCGTTTCACTGCGGAGACTTCTCCAGGCAGGCATCCTCTCTCTTCGATGCTTCCGATTCCGATATGTTCGGGTCGAACAAGGAGAATCACGGGTTGTCCGTCCATCAGTCTGCTTTCGATTACCGGAGGAACCGGTATGGAACGGGATTGGACAAGAACAACCGGCCCATGTTCACGGATGGAGATCGATCCGTTGATTCTGGCGGGAGGAATGGAGGATGTCAGTCCTGCAACATGGATATTGATCGGTCGTGAGTACAGAGCGTCGGGGGATCCGGTTTGAGCGATGCTTCCATCGTGCATGACGGCAACCAGATCGGCAATCGAGGATGCTTCTTCGGGGGTAGACGCGGCATAGAGGACCGTTGGGTGGTATTCTTGTCGGACAGCGAGGAAACAGTCTGTGAACATACCGTGATCACGGGGCGGGAGCGACGCAAGTGGTTCGTCGAGAAGGACGAGATCAGGATGATCGATGACCGATCTCCCGAGTGCGACCAGTGCCTGCTCAAGACGGGACAGGTCATCCGGCTGGCTTTCAAGGACGGATTGGAGAGGCAAACATGACAGGAGACGGTTGAGCCGGCTCGAAATGACATGCGCGGGCGTTCTTCTCACCTTCATGCCAAAGGAAAGGTTGCGCTGGACATTCATATTGGGGTAGAGTGCGTACTCCCGAAAAACCATTCCGATCCTGCGGTCGGCCGGTTTCAACCCGTCAATCATTTGACCATCAACCCGGATTTCCCCGGATCCGACGGGGATGAAACCGGCCACTGTTGCAAGCAGGGATGTTTTGCCACTCCCGGAGTCTCCGAGAACGGCTACGCACTCCCCGTCCCGAATTCCGAGCGAGACTGTTTTGAGGGCCGGGGCCGAACTCGTTGCGACACGATCAAGGACAAGATGCGGCACGGGGGGTCAGCCCGGTATGGCAACAGAAACGGATCTCATGGTTTGCATCCGAGGTAGCGTAGGAGCTTGGCGATCCGGGATTTCATCTCTTTCCTGGGGACGATCAGATCGACAAATCCCCGTTCGACGAGGAATTCAGCGGTCTGGAAACCCTCGGGAAGCTTTTGGCGGATGGTTTGTTCAATCACCCTGGCTCCGGCAAATCCGATCAGGGCGCCCGGTTCGGCAACGATGATGTCACCGATCGAGGCATAACTGGCGGTCACCCCGCCCGTGGTCGGATGTGTCAGAATCGAGATGAATGGGAGTCCGGCACTCTTCAGCTTGCCCAGCCAGGCGCTGGTTTTGGCCATCTGCATTAATGAAACGATACCCTCGTGCATGCGGGCACCACCGGAACACGAGGTGATGATGACAGGGCGTTTGTGCTTGAGAGCCCGGTCAATGGTGCGGCAGATTTTCTCACCGGCCACCGAACCGAGACTCCCGCCAAGAAATTCGAAGTCCATGGCGGCAATTTCAACAGGAATACCGTCAAGACGACCACTTCCCGAGATCACACTTTCACGCAAGCCCGTTTTTTCCATGGTGATGGTAATTTTCTCGCGGTACGGACCCTTGCTGTCCGAGAAAGCCAAGGGATCGGTTGACCGAAGGTTGGCGTCCTCCTCCCGGAAACTGCCATCGTCAATCAGGAGAGAGATACGATCAGATGCCGAGATCCGTTGATGGTGGCTGCACTTCGGACACACCCGCAGATTTTCTTCCCATTCTTTGTTGTAAACCGTCTCACCGCATCCGTCACACTTTGTCCAGAGATTTCGGGACTGCTGATCCTTTTTGCTTGAAGCCAGAACAGTATACTTGGGTTTACTGAACCATGCCATCATGTCCTCCGGGAGAGCCCATGAACCTCGACTCTACAGCAAAAATTTAGCCATAGAGTCAGGGATGAGCAAATGCAAAGCGCGGGAGTATTTTGGACTCCCGCGAGACCGAAGTTTGTTCAGTCACCTGCAATATCCACCAATTCATAGATGGTGACCGGCTTATGTTTCCCTTTGACCCTGACCATGTCCAGCTCACGGACAACAACCCGGTCGCGAACCAGATCGAGTGTCGCCTCACTGATGATGATACTGGTTCCGTACACCTTGTTTGTCCCTTCAAGGCGTGCGCCAAGATTGACATTGTCACCAATGACAGTGTAGTCCATCCGGCTCTCGGAGCCGATCTGACCAACGAGCATTTCACCGGAATTCAGTCCGATGCCGATCCGCAGACGTTTCTCCTCTGGCAGTCCGGCGTTCAGTTTTTCGAGGGATGCGATCATGTCGACGGCTGTTCTGCAGGCGAGCATGGCATGGTCGGGTTGGGAAAGAGGCGCCCCCCAGAATGCCATGATTTCATCACCGACATATTTATCCAATGTCCCGTCGTAGCGGATGACAATATCCGTCATTCTCGAGAGATAGGAGTTGAGAAGCTGGACCAGATCTTCGGCCTCGAGTCCTTCAGACAGGGTTGTGAATCCCCGGATATCCGAGAAGAGGACCGTCATTGAACGTCGCTCTCCACCCAATCTGAGTTTGGATGGGTCCTTGAGCAGTTCGTCGACGACGTTTTTATTGACGAACTTGCCGAACTGGGTCCGAATGTACTTTTTTTCGGCCTCTTCGGTCAAGGTTTTATAGATGGTTGTTCCAAGGAAGGTAAAGAAGACTGCCGCCAGGGGCATGGACATATTGAGGATGTAATTCCCTGTATACAGGGCGTATGCAATGATGATGAAGAGGAGCGTCATTCCCAGGGCAAAGATTGCTCCTTTGAGCGTCGAGAGTCTGGCCAAGACCAGGGCAAGGAGAACAGCAACCATAAAGACAACGAGGGCATTTGTTTGTGAAGAAGCCCGCTGGAGGAAATTCCCGGTTATGATCGTGTTGAGTGTGTTGGCCATGACTTCAATCCCGAACATCTGTCCGACAGGTGTCAGCCAGTAGTCCGTTGTCTTGTCATCAGCCTTGATGGCAAGTTCGAAGAGACCAATCATGAAAATCTTGTCCGAAAGGCTGCTGAGCGAGTATTTCTCGAAGCTGGCGAAAGAGGAAAGCTCATCCTGGTGCTCGACAAATGTACCATGGGGCCCGATGTAATGGATGTCAAGAACGCCGTTGGAATCGACGGGAATCACAAGATCCTTGCGCTCGATGCGCGCAATCTTGCCATCCTTGTCCCGGATGCGATATTCCGCGTCCATCAGGGTCACGGATTCTCCCGGCAGAATGCGGACTTTTTCCGGGGGAACACGAAAATACTTCATGGCCAGCAAGAGCGGTGCTGACGGGTAGTACCGGTTGGGATATTTTTCGTCTTCAAACCGGGAGACAAGTTTCCAAGAGCGAATGGTTTCGTCAGCGTCACGGACAGCGTTGGCGAATCCCGCACCGTCGACAGATTCGATCACTTCGGGGATAGGCAGGGAGACGCCCGGAGCGTAGATTTCACTCCGCTCGCCCTGAGTCTGGTCAGCGGCGATGGTGTGTCGTTGAAGGGCCTCAATCCGTCTCGTGAAGTCCGGAGGGTTCGGGCTCCTGTTGTCATCATTGAGTTTATAGTCGACAAAGACGGAACTGTTTTTGGCGAAACTGTTGATAAGGACTTGATCGTCATCCTTGTCCTTGTGATCCAGCATGAAAACGTCGAAAAAAACCGCTTCGGGATAATTGAGGATGGCGTAGAGCCCGCCGACCAGGTTCGCATTGCTATTGGTGACCGACGATTTAGGCTGTTCGCGGATCATCCCGAGCTGATACTGCTTGTCCCACTGTTGGGCTTCCGCAGCCAGGGTCGGCTTGACCTGGATGTTGACCGGGAATCTGGTCGTATTCGTCCCGAAGGCAATATGCCGGTTCTCGACCCCATTGGTATCGACACTGGTGACGGCAAAATACCAGCGTCCCGGTTTGACTATCAGGATGTCACTGAAAATCTGTTCATCGGCAGAGGCTATGGTCCTGGAGAGAGTCGCTTTTGCCAGATCATCCGTGGTCCTGATTGGCGATTCGCTTTGATAGACACAGTACCTGGCATGGGCCGGATCCTGGATACCGTTCCATGACAGGGATATTGTCAACTGCCCCTGTGAAAATTTTTCAAGGGGCCTCGCATATGTTGAGCGCTTCCAGGGAAATGGGCCAAAAGCGGAAAACGCGTGCTCGTCCATCTTGATCACATGAATATCCGGGCTCTTCCCTTCACGTGCGGTTTGCAAATGGACGTTTTCCGACAATGATCGGTCGCTCTCCCGTGCGTAACGGATTTCATGCCGGAGATTCATCAGGAGAAGTTCAATCTGCTGGAAGAGTCCCCATTGACTGAGGATGAAAACGATGAGAGCCGAGGTACCGAGTGCGATCCCGAGCCCTGCCAGGTATTTCCGGATATTCGTTATGTTCATGATGAACCCCGCTTTGATGAATGAACGACTCCCCCACTCTACCATGATTCCAGAAACTCGGCAAGCACACTGAAAGTACGCCTACGTGGATATACGTGGTTCACGGGGAAAATATGGCCTACGATCACTGCAGGGGGACTATGGAACGCATCGGGATGTCGTCTAATCACCACTTTTCAAGGATCTCGAGGGCCGGCGCCTGGAAATCGCCCATATCTTCGACGACAGATATGGAACCGAACATCAGTGACAGGCCATCCCTGGCCATCATGGGTTCAGCCGGTTCAACCAGAATCTCACGGATCAGCAGACCACGGCTTTCCGTGATATTCCCGGTCTGTTGAATGATCCAGTACGGAATATCCAGGGAGAGTTTTTGCCAGCCATCAAAATCCACCTGGCCAGCCCGGAGCAAGTAGTATGACCCGGTGAGATTCTGCACCAGTACCCAGAGTCGCTCGTGTCTGCGGGTACCTTTGACAGTCAGGATGATTTTTCGGCACACATTGGCTTTCAAAGGTGTCTGGAACCGGACGATGGCACGGTGAGAGCCTTCCGGGACCCAATCGGCCCGAATCTCCAGGCCCGAGAAAAGAGGATGGGCTGCTTTCGAAAGCCCAGAAGGGGTGACCCGGGTAGTGAGCACGGAGACATTTGTGTATCCGTGAAACCGGGTGGCAAGCGCAGGGAGTGTGAATGCATCAAATGTGACCAGTCTCCGGAATTGCCAGAATTCTTTCTGGTTAAAGAGAGTTCTCCGGATTCTGCTGACCGCCAGATTTGCCAGATGCAACAATGTCGGTTTTTGCCTGGATGCGTTGTCATCGAGGACGACGAGCGCTGTGATGAAGAATTTTTTGTATCGCTCCGAAAATGGTCGACTGGTATCTGCCCGGAGCGGGATGGTGGCTGAAAACCGTCTCCAGCCGTAGTGGCGTGTTGTACCAAAGTCCAGGGTGTAATGCTGCCCCGCTTCATCCCGGTAGATGACACGGTACCCATGGCGGATCCCGTGCCCGTGTCCCCAAAATTCGATGCTCTCGGCCCAGAGCGGCAACTCGATGGGATGAAGAAACTCGAGATTGACCAGATTGAGCCCTCTCCGGGAAAAGGAGAGATCGATCCGGGCGACCTGGGACATGTTGGTATACATCCGTGTCAGGGAACCCCTGCTGGCCACCATCCGATTGGAGGATTGTTCAGCAATGAAGAAAGAACTTCCTTTCATGCGGAAATCATTGCTAAAAAAGGAGACAACCCGGTACTGTTCGTCCGACTCCCAGAGCGAATCAATCTGACGTTCGGTCTCGACGATCCGGATCCGGGGGGTATGTGTGTAGATGTTGTAATTCTGCAAGGGGTCTGCATCCAGCAAGGCTGCAGACCCGAGTATCAAGAGAAGCAGTACCTCGAACCAGGCTGCCCTCATCGGTTTCGGAAACGCCTGACAATCATGAAGACGAGGGGTCCTGCAAAAACCGCAATCAGGATCGAACCGAGGATCCAGAGCAATGGATCGCTTCCATGGGACGTGTCTTCAAACGGGTCCTGCTCCTCGGGTGTGGCCGAGAGGATGCATTGCCCGAGAAGCCTGGTTCCCGTCGGCGTGCGGAACTGGATCAGCGCCAACGAACGTGCCTTGCGAATCTGGGCTGCAAAGGGTTCGAGATTCCGGCGTGATCCCTCATCCAGAGTTCCTGTGATCGAAGCGAACAGGGTTGTCGGGGCAATGGAGAGACTGACATCGTGTGCCGTGGTATTCAGGAGATTCGCCGCATTGGCGCCAAAGACGGTATTGACGTTCCCCCGGACTTCACCCTGGGCAGCCAGGGATGAGAGTGCCGGTTTTGAAAGACCGACCAGGACATAGCGTCCGCAGGCAGCCACATGAATGTCCGGCATCCTGAAACGGGGTGCGGAGAATGTCACGATGGAGACGCCGGAATCATCCGATTGTGTAATCTCCAGCTGGTTTCCCGTGGGAAGTGCCGAAAAACCGGCAAGGTGTTTGAGAATGGCCTGGGCGGAAGCTGCGCGTGGTGTTTCAAAGACGAGCACCCCATCCAGTGATTCCTGGAGCCGGGATGGCGAAATCGACAGAATGGAAAAATTCTTGAGAGAACGAAGGACAACTCCGATGCGACCTGTCAGGTTTCCCAGGATGGCATTCTCGACATCCAGCATGCCGATGATTCGTTCCTCAAGGGGTTTGCCTCCGGAGAGGAGCCGTGTCAGCGGATTGTCAAGATTCCTGGTACTGCGCTTGATCTGTGCGAGAACAAAGGGGCGGAGCGTCTGGTCCCAGAGACTGCGAAGATTCATGATGAAGGAGAGTCCGGCCAGATCGGTCTGGGCAAAATACGGAGCGATCCCCTGCCCGATCTGGGCCCATCCGAACGGGAGCGCAAAGGGAAGAGCGGAGCGCAGGGGGGCGATCGGATCAAGCGCGATGGACGGGCCGGTCACTTCGGCGAGTATCCGGTCCGATTCACGGGTCAGCGTGATCAGGGAACGGCCAGGTTGGGCGTATACCGGGAGCATACCCCCGGAGATCAGGGAGTTGTCGGCCGAGATGACAGCAACGAGCGTGGATGAGGATGAACGGACACGCCCTTCAAGATTTGTCCAGGCAGTCTGATTCGTTCCGGCAACGACTTCGCCTGCCAGGATGTGCAGCCGATCGCGACTGAGGATACAACGGACCTGCCCGGTGGCGGCCATTCGGACGGAAGCGGAGTTCGTAAAAGCTCCTGCCATGCCTGTGGCAAAACGTTCAGCCTTTTCGGGATCGTTGAGGGGAATGGATGCATAGATCCCCCCACCCCGTGTTCCGGCAAAAGCCATGGGTTGATCAATGGCAAACCCGTTTTCGGCGAGTGATCCCGGGGAGAGGAGATCCAGACCGGTTTCGTTCATCAGGTTGTGGAAGAGTTTTGTCTTGAGCTCACGCAGGGCTTCATCACCGAAAAAATGGACAAAAATCGTAAACAGATGACGGGCCGCTTGTTCATGGGAAGGAAGAAGCACGAGGGCATCTGTCTTTGTCGGGAGATACTCGAGAAGCCCGGCGGTTGCGAGCTGGTCGTGGCTTTTGGACCCGCACGAGAAAAGGACAGATCCGGACAGGAGAATGGCGAGGATCAATGGAATCTTGTTCATGTGCGCCTCACAGCATCGCTGATTTCAATCCGGCTTGCAACCAGGGCGGGAACCCAGGCCGCGACGAGGGATGTCAGAACGGAGCCGGCAAACAGGAGGAAGAGGAGCGAGGGAGAGACAGGGAAGATGGATTCCATGGATTGCAGGAAGGCCGGCAAAAAACTCCGTGCCAGGGACCAGGCCCCACGGACCAAAAAGACACCGAGGACAAGCCCGATCAGGCCCGTTGCGCTTCCGACAATGGCCGCTTCACTCATGAAGAGGGACCGGATGATGTTGCGCGTTGCTCCGAAGGAACGGAAGAGTCCGATTTCCATCCGGCGTTGGTTGACGATGACGGTAAAGGCGTTGAAGATGCTGATGGCCGCAACCATGATGATGATGAACGAAAAGAGGCCGAGAATAAAGGTGACGAGGGTGATCAGGTTGGAGAGTTTTTTCTCGGCAAAGACGGTAAAGCCGGTTTTTTCGATTTCGTCGGCAATGGTTGCGACCTTGTCCGAACTCGAGGCAAGGATGTAGACGCTGGAGTATTTGTTTTCGGTCCAGCCATCGACGAACTGGCGGTTGAAGGCGCGTACCCGGTCAAGGGGCATAACCAGCCCGAGCATCTCCGCTTTTTCGGTAAACCCGACAACCCGGCAGGGAACGGATGTCACCGGTCCCCCTGCCCTGCGCAGCAGGGTCGATTGTCCCAAAATCAGGTCGAACTGGAATCCGATCAAGGCCTTTTCGGAGAGTTTGGGGAGGTTTTGCCCGGCGGCGAACCCCGAGTTGTAGATATCCAGGATGTGGCGCGACAGCAGGACCGGGATGGGCCAGGCCTTGCCGTCGAAAGCCGCGTTGGTCAGTGCGATATCCTCCCGGATCAGTTCATCCGGAGCACCGGACATGATCAGGTCCGTCCTGTATCCCCGCCGAAAGCTCTGGTCGGGCAAGATGGACGAAAAGGACAGGACGGCCGAGATCGGGAAGAGGACGTTCATCACCGGATAGATGGTGCGGACACCGTTGATCGAATGGAAACGGTCGAGGGCTTTTTCGGTGATCGTCGCGGAACGCATGAAATCCGGCTGGCCGAAGCGGAAGACACCGAGGGAGAGTTCGGTGGTCCTGACCCGCATCATGTTCATGGGCAGCTTTTGCATTTCACGACCTACAATAAAATCGTTGATACCGCTTCCGATGGTCACAAAAAAGTACAGTGACCCGATTCCGATGATGATCCCGATGCTGGAAAAGAAACTGCGCAAAAAATTCCTGCGAAGATTGGTGGCAAGGATCGGAAGAAAACCATGCATGAGCTTATGCCCCCTTCTTTTTCGTTCGGACCGGTTTGCGGGGTTCTCGTCCGGTTGTTTTGACGAGTTTTCCGAAATCGAGGACAAGTGTCCGGGCCGCAGCTTCAAAGAAACGCTGATCGTGGCTGACAACGAGGATCGTGGTCCCCTCGGCATTCAGTTTTTTGAAGAGTTCGATGATCTCCAGACCGGTGGCCGCATCCAGGTTTCCGGTCGGCTCGTCAGCCAGGAGCAGAGAGGGGGTGCGGACGAGGGCTCGGGCAATGGCGGCCCGTTGAAGCTGCCCACCCGAGAGTTGGTGCGGGTATTCATTGGCTTTTTCGGGAATCCCGACCGTCTCTAAAATGGACGAGATCCGCCGTCCGAGATCGTGGTTCGTCTTTTTTCCGAAGTACAACGGTGCCCGGACGTTTTCGGCCACAGTCAGGCGGGGAATCAGGTTGAAGCTTTGGTAGACGAAGCCGAGATGGTCTCCACGGAAACGGGAGAGTTCCCGGTCCGACATCTGGTGGATGTTCCGCCCATGGAAGAGGACTGACCCGGATGTCGGTGACAGAATGCCCGCCATGATATTGAGGAGCGTTGTTTTGCCGGAGCCTGAAGTCCCCGCGATACAGACGAAGTCACCCTCGGCGATCTCGAAGGAGACATCATCGAGAGCCAGAAAGGGCTGGCCGGCAACGGTAAACCGTTTGCTGATGGATTGGACCTGGATCATGAGAATTCGCTTCCCGTTTCGTGATGAATTGGAATACAAGAAGAATGTAGCACGAAGTGACGCTTCTTGTCTTGTCTCTTGTGCTGCCGGTTTTTTTGTACGGGGAACAGTATCCATTCGCGGGATTGACGCGAGTCGTGTGATGGACGGGAACAGGTTTGACCGAGGGGCGCCGTGAAGAACCACCCATGGCATGGATACAAGCAATATCAATGCCTTGGACACACTGTGACAAGTTCCGGGTCGAACGGTGCAAATCTGTTGACACCCGCCAAGCATGATGAGTACAATTCAATCGTGTTTACGGGGCTGTAGCTCAGTTGGCGAGAGCGCTACGTTCGCATCGTAGAGGCCGTGGGTTCGACTCCCATCAGCTCCACTTTAAACAAAAAATAATTTCCCTTTATAACAATTAATGGGTTGCAACTCGGCGGCATTCCCCTGACGGGTGAAGTCCCTGCAAAGGGAGACTTTGCCTGTCTCGGGGAGCTGCTTCCGACCCTAACCTTTCGGGTACTTCGCCATGGCTCCCGCGCTGTTCGGACATCCTGTCCTGCGCAGGACGTCCGCATCCGGCTACCAGTCCCGCGCTGTTCGGACATCCTGTCCTGCGCAGGACGTCCGCATCCGGCTACCAGTCTCGCTCTGTTCGGACAAACAGGGAAACTATTGTCAGGCATGAATGACGTCTGCTCCATTACATGGAGCTATGAGCGTGAATGACAAGATACTGTTCCGAAAATCTCTTGATGTTCTCTGAAGCAGATCTCCTGCTCTCAATGCTTGATGTTAAAAGAACTCGTAACGAGTGAATCCCGATGGAGGCTTGATATCCAATGTTGAAAAAAAGTTTATTCGTTATTGTTCTGGTGTTGGTTCCGGTATCAAGTGGATTGTATTCTGGTACGGCCGTGACGAATATAAGTTCCACATCAAATCATAGTTCTTTATACTTATACGTTCATGGCGGATATATGAGATCATTGCTTGCTCCAAATGAACAGATGCGGAACGATCTTGTCAGTGAAATGTTTGGTAAAATCACAATCAGCTACCAAGATGCGAGTATAATAGAAGATGAGGATTTATTTCGAGGAATTTACGCTGAATTATTGTTTGGTCCGGAAAACAGTTTTTTCATGGCCGGGGCAGGCATTGATTTCGGATTCAAGGTCTTTAAATTAAATTTAGGTGTTGGGTATTGTTTTTCGGGGATTTTTCAGGAAGTCGTACAAGACAATGTGCATGGTTCCTCGTTATCGCTGGGTATGACGGTTGATTTGATTCAAAGGCGTGATATCGGTTTGTCTGCAGGCGCAAAGTATTACTTCATTCAAGGCAACAAAAATGTCGTGTTTCTCGATACTCATCTTGGGCTGAGTGTTTATCTGGCATCTGAGATTGAGAACGATGCATGGGTTTCAACATCAAGACCCAACCGAATTCATCTTGTGATTGGATTGGAAGCGATATGGTATGGTGCAAACAGTCAAGCCGGTGGCGATCACTTTGGTTTGGGCGCGAGTGGTCAAATCAATTATTCATTGACCACTTGTTTGCATATTGGGCCATATTTTGGATTGGGATATATTTCAGCTGACAAGGACTCCTCGTTTTCTTCTGTGATGGGAAAAATACTTGTGCCATTATCCTTTGGTTTTACCATTGATTTTAACGAGCATTTTTTTTATCGATCAAAAAGAATCTCCCATGCTCGAGAACTCTGGATGTATCAAAAACGATATCCCTATGCGGAAACTGGAATGTTAGCTACACCCTATCTTATGGTTGCCCCGGGGGGCTTTTTTGTTCAAGATTTCAGAGGCGGAGAGAGTATAGCATCATCTGTGTTTGTACCCGGATGTGTATTCAAAATTGGTGTCAAACACAGCCATTGTATCGGTACATTTGGTTACCATCTGGCACTCTATGTCCCCTTTGCCAAGGCTGATCCGATGCTCTTGCTCGGAGTTGATCTTTGATTTGAGATGGAGTGCAGGAAACAATTCTCGAATGTCCATCCTGTTTCAAAAACTGGGCCGACATGGTGTGTATGGCATGAAACAGGGTACGTCCGCATCCGGGTGGTTGACAATCTACAGAATTTTGACAAACAGGACGGCCTGGTCATCTTCCTGCTTTTCGGATGCGACAAAAGACTGGACATCCTGGAACAGGTGTTCAACCGACTCCTGTGCTGATGACTGACGGTTGTCAAAAATGCATTGTTTGAGTCTTCGGGAGCCATACATCTCGCCACAATCGTTCCAGGCTTCGAGTATGCCGTCAGTGTAGAGATGGAAACAGTCTCCCACGGCAATGCTTCCGATTTTCATTTCATACACGGTATCCGGGTTGACATTCAAAAACAAGCCGGAGAGATCTTCAGAAACAAGGGCACCGGTTTCATTTTTATAGATCAGCATCGGCGGATGTCCCGCATTCGAGTATTGGTAGGTCATCTCTTCGAGATTGATCGAGAGATAGCAGGCGGTGACATAGGTTTCGGTGCCGGTCAGCAATTCCGTAATTTCCCTGTTGACTCTCCCCATGATTTCGGAAGACGATCTTCCCCACTTTGCATGGGTATTGAAAGAAACTTTGACCATCGCCGTGATCAGGGATGCCGGGACGCCATGTCCACAGACATCGATAATGTAAAAGCCGTAGCCGTTTTTTCCGTACCGGATGATGTCAAACAGGTCTCCACCCAATGCTTCCATGGCTTGGTATTTGAAACCGATATCCAGACCGGCATAGGCCAGGCATTGTTCATGATCGGGAATCATGGCCATCTGGATCTTTTTTGCAATGTTGAGCTCGTTTTCGATGTAGACCGTTTTTTTGTTCAACTCCGCGTTGGCTTTTTCGAGTTCGGTTGTCCGGAGCAAGACCAGGTCATTCATGCTCTCGGCGTAGGAATGCAATCCGGTCTGCATTGTGTTGATTGTCTCGGCAACCATCGCGAATTCATTGTTTTCCAGCATGATGATGGGATGATCGGAACTGAATCCGGAAATCGACTTGAGATGAAGACTGATTTTTTCCAGCGGATTGAAGACCAGAGTTTTGAGGATTCTCCAGAGGATGGCACTCAGAATCAGTAAAGAAAACAACTGCAGCACAAGAAACGGGTAAAAGACTTCGAACCTGTACTCACTGATGGAAATGGATGTCACCAGATACCAGCGGATGAGGGGGATCCAGGCAACCGAAACAACGGTATTCACATTGTCGGAGAAGATCGTCTCGATTTTTTTGCTGTCAATCTTGACGGATTTCATGACTCTCTTGTAGACAGCCTGATCCATCCCGTACAGCTGGAAGATGTTTGTTCTGTCAATGTACTCCGGATTGATGTGGATCTTGATGATGCCGTTTTCATCGTGCAGGATCGTATCATGATGTTTCCCGAAATGATCGGTCAAATTGCTGTTGATCAGATCATAGTCGACCCCGGTTCCGACCACACCGTACTTCTCGTTCCCCACATAGACGGGATGATTGATCCAGAGCTTCGTGCTTTTCAGTGTTTCGTTGTAGTCAAAGTTGAACATGTATTCTTTTGACTGCAGGGCATCCCAGTACCAGGCATCGTCATGGTCCTCTCTGGACAAAATATCCGTGTTGACCCCGTTGTACCACAGGATTCTTTCTTTTTCAGATACGGCAAACGTGTCAATATTGCCTGTCATCTCCTTGATCTGTTTGAGGAGTTTTATGACGGGCTGTGTGTTGACAGGATTTTTGACCCATTCAACGATTTCCCTGTTTTCGGCCAGATACAGGGCATATTTCAACTGTGTCAGCAGTTTTTCACTGGCCTCGTCCTTTCTTCTTTCAAGCATTTCGAGGACGTACTTCCTCCCCAATGACAACAAGAGGTTCTTGGTGATCTCCATTGCGGCAATTGTTGATAAAGTCGCAATCAATATGAATACGAGGCCTGTTCTGAGAAGAATGGCGACTTTCAGATTCATTCTGTGGTCCGTCTCGTTTCTGGAGATAGCTGTATTGAACAGTAGCATTATCCACCATGACTGTTTATCTTGACAAGAGAATCCATTCCTGTTTCAACCGGGCGGTTCCATGATATGAGCGATAAAAGGCAGTTCCGAAGATTTCCCGTCTACCAGTCAACGTTTTTCAAAACATCCAATCCTGATGAGGTCTTTGAATGCCTTGTGCATGACCTGAGTATCAGCGGCATTCTGATAGAATCCGGGTATCATCTGGCAGAGGGTGATATCATCACGGTGGCCATCCGGTACGGGAAAAAGATCTTCAGCGAAGAAATCAAAATTGTCCGGCAAATGCGTCTGATCACCCTCCGGTTTGGCGGAATTTTTCTCTCTGAAAACAATGTTGACGCCAGGCGTGAGTATTTGGAGAGCATCGAAAAGCAGGAAAGCCTGTAAACAACCCGTAACAGGTCGCGGGCACCACAATGTACTTTCATGCAAGCAAGAGTCCTGTGTGTGTCCTTCCGACGCACTGGTCTTCCGACAAGGCACAACGGGTGTATACTCGTTCGTATGACGGAGGAACGCCATGGTGCATTGGGTACGGGGAGTGCTTGTCGGTACAGTGATGGTTGTTGTGGCCTGCGGGGCTCAAGGGACGCATGTCAGGGCCGCCCAGAGCGGGATAGCGAATGATTCGGTCAGGCTGGCTACTGCCGAGTATGCACTCGGCATCAAGGCATATAAAGAAAAAAACTGGGCAGTTGCGTTGGCCCATATCCAGCGTGCGCTGGCCATTGTTCCTGACAATCATGACTATCGATACTGGCAGGGCGTAATTTTCTATCAAAAGGCGGATTACACTGCCGCACTTTCAACGCTGGCTACCCTGCCCGTTTCCTATGCCTGGTATCCTTCACGCTGGTACCAGGCCGAAGCCGCTCTCCGGACCGCACGCACCAATGAGGGTCTGACAATCATCGAGCGTGTGCTCGCGGTTCCCGATGATGCAACACAAAACCAGCGACACATGTATGATCTGCTCTGGCGGACTCTTGGTCGGCTTGCGCCCGGCGATCCGCGCCGCATGCAGACCACGCTGCGCCATGAGGCTAACTGGCTGGCCCGGGTTCCGTTTCAGGCCCCCGAACACGATGCCTCCATGTACTGGCTTGCCAGGATCCATTTTGAAGAAGCGACGCGCCTTGCGCGAAGGGGAACAGGAGCCGGACAGGAGATTCATGACAATTTCACGCGTGGGCTTGCGCTGCAACAGCGTGCCGGACGGTATGCCAAAGACCTCGATCCGACTCTTGTTGCCCGGGCCTTGCTTGAAAAAAAAGACTTCATGACGGCGATTGTCCTTCTCGACAAACTTGCGCCGGAACAATTTCCCTCGGCCCGGGGTTGGACACGGGCATCCGCCCTCATGGGTTTGGGCAGGACCAATGAGGCCGCCCGTGCGCTTGAGGACTGCCTGACCCGCCCGATCCAAATCGGGTGGCACGCGGCCCTCTATTCAAGCTGGATCCAGACCCATACCGCATTGGTCCGGATCAATGCCGAAAAACCGGCAGTTTTGGCCGGAGAGATCCCGGGTCTGGATGCAGAAGTCCTGCGGGCCGCGACTGTTTTGGCTTCGCGCGAACGGGAGCTGTTTGATTGGGCCCAGGGTACACACTGGGAGTATGTACCCTGGGCCCGCTTTGTCATCGCCTGGGCCTGGAGCCGGGCGGCCGAGGTGGCGTTGGCCCGCGGGGATGCACAGGAGGCGGCCCGCTGGTATGGTCGGGCCGAGACGCTGGCCTCCCGCGGACTCGGTCAGTACGAGGAGAGTCTCAACCGGAAGACACTGTCCCATTTTCGCCGGTCGGCCGAGTTCTGGCATGCCAAACTGAACAACGTGCATGCAGAGACCGTCCGCTATCGCATGCTGGCCTGGGTCTTTGCCGGTCAGGAGGATGGTCATCCTGTGACAACCGGGCGACAGGCAGCTCTGGCCCGCTTTCTCACCAGAGGTTTTGCGCAGTTGTCAGCCTTCTTTTTTTATGCCAGTAATGGACGCTTGCTTGTCGAATACGAGGTGCGCATCCGGCCAGAGGGGATACCCGCCTACCGGAGCGGGGTCTGGCAGCCGGTGGACCGCGATCCCACTGGCAAACCCTTTGCTGCCGTCAACTATATCGAACCGGATCTGGAGAGTCTGGGCCCGGTTAAAAACGAACTCTTTTCGCCAGCAAACCGTGACCGGGATGCCTTTGTCTTTTTGTATCCCGGAACGAGCAGCGAACCATCTTCGGAGAAACTAGCCGGAGCCACGGCGGGCTTCTTTCATCCGTTCGGAAACGGGACTGCTGGCGGAAAACGGGCCAGGATCAATGCCCGCTTTGCCATGGCCAACGTGATGGCGACCGGTATGATCCACGAGATGTTCCATCACATCGAGGATCTCTACCGGGACAGATCGAATTTTGTCAAACATGTCTACAAGCGCGAGTACAGACACCTCTGGCCGGCCTGGTATGCCGGAACGGGGGAGATCGACTATTACTTCGAGGTGTTCAAACGGATTCTCAATCCGGTCGGGTTTGCCCCCATGCAGATGCGGGAGCCCTGAGGTTTTATGGTTCGAGGATGTACGGTTTTTTCACGATGGGGATGATCTTGAGATCCCGCACGTTGAGAAAGATCCGGCCCGGGTCAAACAGAGCGAACCCGACTGCGAGGCCCGGATTTCGTGATATGCCGGACCAGGACTGTTGCGCCAGGACCGGGGGCGGAATATGGGCCGGAAAGATCTGCAGGCTCTGGGGATGGACCCTGAAGCGCCCCTCGGCGTAGTAATCGGGGATGATGTTGATACCGAGCCAGGTTCCGGCCTGCGGGGTGACACGATGAATCCGGTCCATGACCACAGGCATCGAAATCCGCCGTCCCTGATGGAGGGCTGTGCAGAGTGCGTCCGGGTGGGCGGTCCTGATTCTGCCAGCCGGAGTCTGCATGCTGTTGATCGCGGCAATGATGGCGTCGCCCAGACTGCTTTGGACTTCGCGGATCCGGATTCCGCGCTGGCCGCTTCGTCCGAGGATCTCGATCGATTCATCAATGGTTCCTGCACGGAAGCGGCGGCTCCCTCCTGCCGGTTCCCGGATCCCGGAGTAATAGCGTTTCCAATTCCGTTCGGGAATATCGTGGGTCATGCGCAGGAGGGTGCGATTCTTGAGAACGAAGGCCCGGTCCCGGTTGGCCTGATCCCGGTAGCGGACAAGATACTCGGGGATGATGCTCCGGCCACCTGACCGTCGGGCCAGGCTCTGCAAGACCTGATGGGTTCCTGTGGAGGCATCATCGGCCGGTATGGTGATCAGGCGGATCCCCGGAGCCTCGAGCCTTCCCGCATCGAAGCCGTGCTGTGGCGCGCGACCATTGGCATAGAGCACGGCGTAGCGCCGGGATCCTCCCCGCCAGGTGACCGAGCCAACCAGTCTCTGGAGAATTCCGTCAATCGGGAGAAGGCCATCTCCGAACCCCGGCTTTTCGTCCCGGATGATCTGCGCAATCCGTTCACTGGAAGGTGACAGATCGTGGAAGGAGAGCCTTTCCGAGCCTGAAAAGGTCATCAGGCCCCAGTGCACATCCGGGACCGGAAGCCCGTTTTGCAGGGTGATCCCCATTCTGGAGATGGTCTCCGACGCATCATTCAGCACACGATGCATCGATCCTCCGGTTTCGACAATGAAGACGATATCGATTTTTTGGTGCGTTGCCGGCCTGCGTTCAAAGGCTCTGGCCAGGGTTTCGAGGGCGGTCAGACCGGAACGGGCCGAGCCTTCGGTCCTGATGCTTGCGGTTCCCTTGTTGAGAAAATGGACCTGTCCATCACCGTTGGCGGCATTCAGGACAAAGAGTTCCCGGCATCCAGCCTTCCGTGCCTTTCCAAGTGCCTGTGACAGGGTGTCGGCATCGAGGATGACCGGGATTCTCGGGGTGAGCGGTGAATGGCGCAGCCTGAATTCGAGCGCCTGCCCGGTGTTGATGACACGTTCGCGGGGGACCAGTGTCCGGCCATCGATCCAGAGAGCAGCCCGCGGGGTCGTGGCCGCACCAAGGAGGCCGGGCAGGATCAGGAGACATGTGCTCAGGCAGACGAGTCGGATTGATTTGGGCATACCGTATTCTAGCATGAGTCGTCTCGTGAAGAAAAAAAAGAAAAAATGTTGTTTTATGTCGAAACAATGTTATGTTGTGCATGTTGCTGAAACAAAACATTGTTCTGCAAAGGAGGTGCGTATGGAACAGGAAACGGACTTGATATCGAAAAAGGATCTTTTGTCCGAAACCGGGATCTCCTACGGACAGCTCTATCGCTGGAAACGGGAGCGCTTGATTCCGGAGGAATGGTTCATCAAGCAGGCTTCGTTTACCGGGCAGGAGACGTTTTTTCCTCGGGAAAAGATTCTCAAACGGGTCCAGGAGATTCTGGCGCTCAAGGAGCGGCACTCATTGGATGAGTTGGCAGGCATGCTCTCTCCGGATGCGGCGACTTCCATGGGGATTCCCGCTTCGGATGACCCGCTCCTTGCCAGGCTCCCTGCCCTCCTTGGACGGGATGCGGTTTCCGCCGGTGAGGCCGCCTTCACCTGGGGCCTCGCGCAGATCGGACGGTTGGAGCATGTTCCTCAAAAAAGCCTTGAAGACCTGGTCAAACGGACGATTCCGGTCCTGGTCGGACTCAAACTTGTGGACACGGTCTGCACTGTCTATCGCCTTGGTTCAACCTGGCACGCGGTGTTTACCCGGGGAAGCACTCGCCCTCTTTTTGATTCCGGAGTGACCGTCTCCGGTTCGTTTACCTTGGAGGAAGCCATCAGTGACATGAGGGCCAGTCCATGCTGATGACACTCTGTATTTCATTCCATAACAGAAAGGACAACATAATGAATGACATCAGAATTGACGGAACAGGAACAATCGGAGCGGGAGAATATGGCTTGGTCAAGGTGGACGGCGTTGGGCGCTGCAAGGGGGATCTACGGGCCGAGTCGGTGCATGTCGACGGGATATTCCGCTGCCGGGGTGGTATTCATACCCGACGGCTGGATTGCGATGGTGTCGTCAGGATGCATGGGCCTCTCCAGGCTGGCTGGATCGGGATTGACGGCATGCTCCGGGTTGAAGGATCCCTCACCACGGAGGCCATGGAATGTGACGGCATGCTGACGGTGTACGGGGATGTCAAGGCCCGAGAGCTGGATGTGGACGGGCTGATGACCGTTCGTGGTGGCACAAAGATCGAGGCTACGAAGATCACTTGTGAGGGCATGATCCGTCTGAACGGAGAGATCTCGGCGGATTCGATCGAGGCTGACGGGTTCATCCGGGCCAAAGAGATCGTCGGGGAAACCGTCCGGATCAAGTCGCGACGCTTCGGCCTGTTTGCTTTTGTGATGCGGCGTTCGTCCCGGATCCCCTTGATAGAGGCCACAACCATCGAGTTGCAGGGTGTCCGGGCCGAGACCGTGAATGGGCAGGATGTCACGATCGGACGGGGCTGCCGGATCGAGCGTCTGGACTGCTCGGGAAATCTGCGTATCGCCCGGGGGGCCAAGGTCAAGACCCTCACGGGTGGGTACACTCTGCACAAGGAATGAGTCACACGAACCGACTGCAGGCTTCTGGCGCGTTCCGTGACGGCAGGAATGCGTCGTTTTCTCTGATTACGGCAGGCTGTACGAATCCGTATGTCCGTATCGGAAAGTATTTGTACAAACTATCTGCCTGCTCCGATGGTCCATGTCAGGGAGAACGCCAAGTCGAGGGAGGTTGTGCATGTCCGGTCGAGCCAGCCGGAGATGGACTCGTTGACCCGAAGCAGTGCCCCCCACACCAGGCCCCCCCGGCTGGATCCGCTCTCCAGGACCAATCCGGCAGTCCGTCCCGTCCCGGTGACTCCCGGCAAAAGCCCATCGCCGGCGCTGACCAGGACGGGCCGCATCGGCCAGACCCGGATTCCTTGATCGGTCTGCCAGACGGCATATCCGGTCCGGATCCTGATGGTGTTCAGATCACAATCGATCTGGATCGCCGTCCAGGCTCCATCGCCGTTTTGGTTGGACCGCAGTCCGGCCGAGAGGTTCCAGAGAAGACTCTCGCCAAGACGGCACACGACTGCCAGATCCGTCTTGCATGTCTCGCTGCCTTCTTCGTCTACCCAGTCTGCCCCCCTCAAGCGGAGAGTCCAGGCAGGATCCGGTTTCCACTCAAGCTGGATTCTGCCCGAGGTTTTCCACCCGACATTTTCCCGACCGAGGATGGCCAGCGTGCCTTCGATCCCGAGAGTCTCGTCGAGTCGGGTTCGCCCTTCAAGAAGGATCCCCCGGTTGGCTGTCAGGTCCGAAGCCAGCCCGTCCAGGAGTCCGGGGTGGATCCGGCTCCGGTCGTAGAACACGAAACCGGCACGGGTATCCCCATCGGCCAGCGAGATCCCGCCGGCTCCACCCCTTGTTTTGAGGGAGGAGGGTTTGCCACCCTCGAAGGCGGTGATAAATTCGCCGGAAATGAGGCAGGCTCCGATCTGCACACCCGTAGACAGGAGCACGCGGTCGCGTATCGACGATGTGAATTCCGGCCTGCGGGTGTTCGGCAAAAAACCATGGTCAAAGGATTCACGGATCCAGAGGGCAGACACCCTGCCCCAGTCCGCGGGCAGCCAACTCGCACCCAGGCCCAGTCGGAGATGGTGGATCGGGATGTCACCCAGGCCGGTCACAAGCGATGAGAGACTCGAGGTGATCCGGTCATTCGAGAGTGCTTCCTCCCTGAGTGGCCAGGCCATCAGGCCGGCCGAGGCCGAAAACGTCCATCGTCCGGCTTGATACTCGCCGAGGAGACCACTGGTCACCTCGGGCGTGCGTGTTCCGCTGACGGGGATGTAGCCCGGCATGGAGTCTGTTTCCAGGCTGAGATCGCCGGCCGAGCGCTGTTTTCCCGAAAGGAGACCGAGAGGTGAGCGGAGCCGGTACTGGCCGATGAGAAGATTCCAGTCCGACGGTGCAAGACGGAGATAGCCGGAGAGCTCCGTCACTGGCCGGGGAAGCCGGGTCCCGATCCCGAAGATGCCGGACATGCGCCTCTCGGCAAGTCCGGTTTCTCCCCGTGCACCCATGCGGAGTTCAAAACCTTCGCTCTCGAGAGACAGGGCAAGAGGGAGGCGCCATGTCTCTCCCGAGTTACGGGCCCCCGCGCGAAGCATCCCCCGGTACGGAGTGTCGAGCGTTGTGCGCCGGGCTTGCAGAAAGCGTCTCAGTCGGCCATAGAGATCTGCCGTCATCCCGCGGACGGCGAGGAGTTGCCAGCGTTCGTACAACCCCGGTTGTCGGCAGGCATGGGCGATCCGGCCCGCCATGAGTGGTGTCATCCCCGGGATCGCTTCCAGCCGGCTTGGTGTGCAGCCCGCGAGGGGGATCGGATCCGGGGCGGCTTCCTCCTCCTGCGTCTCTTCATCGTTGTCCGAAACGTCATTGATGGCATGGAAGGTCTTTGTACAGATGAAGGCATTCGTAAGACGGATATGACGGAATTCCGGGACGTGAAACAGGAGGAGGAGTTGCGCGGGATTTTCAAAACCACCCAGTTCGCTCCGGATTCGTTCAAAGAGTCCGGGACTGATCCTGAGACGGGTGAGCCGCACGAATTCTTTTCCCGTGACCGTGTTCAGTTCCGGGCGTTCTTCGGCAAAGAGCGTGAGCGGAGTCAGGAGAATCCAGGTCAGGATGAACAACCTCGGGCTCATCGGGGGTCTCCGAAGACCAGGGGAATCCAGTTTGTCGTTTCTCCCGGAAGGAGTGCCAGATCGGCCGGATCAAAAAAACCGTGCAGACTTGTACGCAGGAGGATGATCCGGCGGGCCAGATCGGCGCGGATCCCGCGTGCCATGAGATGGCGAATCTCCATCCCGTTGATCCAGCTTGTCTGCCCGGAGGCATTGGTCAGGAGATGGAGATTGGTTCCCGATTCCATGACAGACGAACGCGCCATCCAGGGGAGCAGGACTCGCCGGGTGATTCCGTGGACCCGGACAAGATCCTGGACACTGGCAAAGGGGCGCTCGTTCCGTTCCCGGATGATCCGCGAGGCCATGCGTCTTGTCATTCCCGGAAGTGAGAGCAGGGTTTGGAGGGAGGCCGTGTTCAGGTTGACCCGACCCTTCCAAGGCTGCGTTTCTTCACGAGATGGCGAGATACTGATGGAAAGCGCGTGTGTCAGGAGATGTGACGCCAATCCAAGCCGGTTGGCAAGTGCAAATTCGAATTCACCGGCAGAGAGGCTCAGTCCGAGTGCCAGGGCCGGTGTGCCGGGCTCGCAGGTGGTGAGGATCTCCAGCCCCGGGACCGGGATCCAGCTTGCTGAGAGGGCGGTCTCCTGTCCCCACTCGTCCGCCTGGATGCCGGCCCGGATCGTCCACGAGGCGGCGACCGGGAATTCAAGTCCGGCCCGCATCCGTGTCGACATGTGTTCTCCCGCTTCGAATTCCGGTTGATTGAAGGCATACACGGCCACACCGAGGGAGAGTCCCTCCATTGGAACGATCCGGATTCCCAGATCGCAGGCGAGCGTGGTCCAGGCATTGTACCCGTCAATCGAGAGGCGTATGAGACGGGCCTGGAGACCCGCCGAGAATCCCGGGAACAATGAGACGCCGGTACCCAGCGAGAAACACTGTTCATCCCAGAGTCCGTCCGAGGAGAGAGACCAGCCCAGCCCGATTCCCCAGTTTCCGGGGAAATCAAGGACAAGACCCGTGACAGCCGTGTTGATCTCGACATCCGGAACGAGCCCTCCCGAGAATCCGTAGGCATACTCGAATCCGGCCGGAATCAAGGCCGGGTTGTGCAGGACGGAGAGTGCTCCGGCGGGACTGGCAATTCCGGTCCAGGAACGTGCCAGTGATCCGGCATGGTCCACCAGAGTGCCTGCACTCTCTCCATGCAGGGAAACGCCGAATGAGAGACAGAGCAAGAGCTTACCGATGATGGGGCGCAATCCTGAGCAGACGTGTGACATGGATGCTTTCTCCGTTCTCCAGGCTGATCTCTGCTGTCAGACAGAAGCGGCCAACCGGCAGAAGCCGGCCGTCCTCCTGTTCCCGTGGAACCGGGATGCGCCAGACGCCCGGTCCGCCGAGTTGACCGGAGACCTCTGCAATCCTCCGTCCGCCCAGCGTGAAGAGGCAGATCCGGGCGCTCTCCCCGGTTTTCAGGGTGAGGATGGCGGTTCCGGGACGATCCCGCGTACTGACCGGCTGCTCCAGTACAAAGCGCTCCGGTTTTTTCGTGAGCTCGAAGAGGGGGACGGCCGCCGATCCCGGAGTCCCACCATGGTAGCGGCGGACCAAGGGGGCCGATGGTCCGGGCCCACGTTCCCAGGATGTGCCCTCTCCCGCGTCCTCGAACCAGACCAGGACGTCGAGGAGTTTTCCGTTTCCGTCTTCGAGGAGGATTGCGCCACCATCATTGGGCAGTCCGTGTACGGCGAGCCTGGATCCATCGATGGTCAGATGGATCCGGCCTGCCTGGTGCGGTGTGGCGGACAACCAGTCGCGATAGCGTCCAGTGTAGCCGGGGGCGGTGATCAGGGCGATTCCGCCTGGAGCCAGGAGGATCCCGGCCGGAATCCCGGAGAATGGCCCGTTCCAGGGGATCAGGGCCTGACGTTTTCCGCCCGGTGTCGCAAGCAGGCAGGTTCCGAGATCGATCGTCTCTCTCCCCGGGTTGCAGATCTCGATATATTCGTCTGCGGCACCACCGCCGCCGGCCGGGTGGGCCATGACCTCACTGATGTACACTCCGTATCCCGGTCTCCCGAGGCTGCAGAGTATTCCCAGGATCCAGATACCGCGGAGCCATCGGTTCATGCCTGTTCCTCCCTTCATCTTTCCATGAGAGGAGAGGTCCGGGAGAGATTGGCGGTGCCATGAAAATGCAAAAAATCTGCCCGGCGGGTACCGAGTCACGCCATGACGGGGAGGTATAGGGATTGTGCGCTCTGTCTGGAGCGGATTTTTCCCGGCATGGGTGTGCCCGAGGGTCGGAACAGGAGACTTGAAAAAGGCTGGCGTTCCGGGTAAATTTCGGATACATTGTTCTCGGGTGCCCCATGTACAACTACGAAAACCAGGATTACCTGCAGCATCTGACTGAAAAGTCGGAGCTCTGGTATCAGGATGTCCTCGCAGCCCTCCTCTCGGTGCAACCGAAGGAGGTCCTTGAGCTGGGATGCGGTGACGGCGGGTTCTCGCGACTGATGGCCGAGCAGAAAATCCGGGTTTTGGCCCTGGATCATTCAAAAACGTTTCTCGAGTATGCCCGGCGCCGGACCAAGAGCCGGCTGGTCCAGTTCGAACAGGCCAATCTTGACAGTGCGGTTGGTCTCCATATTGCCGGTCGCCGGTTTCAGGCTGTTGTCTCGGTGGACGTGATCGAGCATCTCAGGCGCAAGGAACGGCTTCTCAAGGATGTGGCCGGTGTGCTCGAGGAAGACGGGTATCTCGTCCTCCAGGTTCCCAATCTCTATTGCAACATGATCAGCCAAAACTATGTCCATTCTCCGATCAACCTCCTGCGCAAGTTCAGGCGCGGCGTACGCGGGGCCTGGCGCCAGTTCAGGCACAAGCCGCCCGAGGACATCTGCCGGGTCGAGTACGGTCTCGATTACCGGGTGGCCGATCATGACGCCGTCTGGCTTTCCTCTCCGTTCTGGTATCTGGACTTTTTTCGCAGACACAACTGGGAACTGGTTTCGTTTACATCCTTCTCCTTCGATACAAACAAAGTCTGGCTCAAGCGCATCCTGCGACTGGCCGGGCACCTTCCCCTCCTGCGCTGGCTCGGGGGGCGCATGATCATCATTGCGCGCTACCGGGGCAAGCAGCCACGACCACGAAAGAAACGAGCAGAACACTGATGCGCATTCTTTTCCACCTCACGCACAAAAACAACCTCTACGCCAGCCGCTTCATCTACGAGGGCTACAAGGACGCGTTTCTCGATCTGGGACACGAGTTTTACACCTACACCAATAATGACAATCTGGCCGAGATGCTCGAGGAACATAAACCGGACATCTTTTTCACGGCCTCCAATTTTTACTGTTTCAAAGCGCTCGATCTTGATCTTCTGTCCGAGCATCGCAAACGCGGGATGAAGGTCTTTGTCCTGGTTTCCCTGTACCACAATCCCCTCAATCCCCTCTACTCCCTCGAACGCGAACAGGACAAGGTCGAGCTGATCCGTTCCGGTCGTTTCGGGGATGCGTTCTACAACTTCTTCCCCCAGTCCATGAACCGGGCCTTTACCGATGCGACCGGGTATCCCTGTCACACCGTCCTCCTGGCCGCCAACAAGAAGCTGCACTATCCGGTCGAACCGGATCCGGCCTTTGCCTGCGATATCGTCTATATCGGGTCCAACCTCAAAAAAAAGCGCGAAGCCTTCGAACGCAAGCTCTATCCCCTCCGCAAAAAGTACGAGGTCAAGATCATCGGAAGGGACTGGACGGTGACCGATCGTGCCCTCGGGGTCCTCCAGCAGGGAAGCCAGTATCTCGGACTGCGTGTCTTTGACAATCTTCGTTCCCTCTCGGTCTCGCTCGAGGATGAGCGCAAGCTCTACGCTTCGGCCAAGATCTCCGTCAATATCCACGAGTTCCAGCAGAACATCTACAGCCACGATCTTAACGAGCGGACCTTCAAGGTACCGGCCTGTGGCGGGTTTGAACTCTGCGACAATGTCCCCGGGCTGCGCGAGATTTTTTCGACGGACGAGATTCCCATGGCCGAGACGGACGATGTCTGGTTCGAGACCATTGCCTGGTTTTTGGAGCACGATAAGGAGCGTCGCGAGATCGCAGCCCGGGCTACGGCCAAGGTTCTGGCCGAGCATACCTACCACAACCGGGTGGCCCAGCTCCTGGCCGTCCATGCCAGATTGTAAAGAGCGTTTTTCAGGTGCTCCATGACCGGGCACGAAGCCCGGTTTTTTTTGCTTCAGCGATCGAGTTCAGCGCAGAAGGTTCGACAAGATCAGGATCGCCTCTCACGAAGGCAGGAAACCCTGACGGATATCACTAAAGCAGAGCATGCTTCACATAATGCTTTAGCAGTTACTCTTCAAGTTGGCTTACGCAGGATCCGCATTGTCCGGACGGGATGCAGAAGGATCGAGCAGGCGAGACGGAAGGCATACCCGGCTCTTGTCAGGAAGGTTCTAAGCTTGCGGGCTGGACGGTGTTCCCCGTACTGATACTGTCTGAGGAACGATGTGATCCCATTGGCATGGGCAGGATCGCCCATTCGGTCTGTGGTGTCCGCCTTCTCCGCCCGCTTCAGGACAAAGCGCAAAAATCCCCGGGAGTCACTGGCAGCCACTGCAAGCCCGGCACGGCTCGCTGCGATCGCAAGTGTTGTTGCCGTAAAATTGGAGAGGTGGGCTTCCTCGAAAAAGCGCAGGAGTGGGAAGCCGGCCGATGGATGCAGAAGATTGGGGACTTCGATGTAGAGCAGTCCGTCCGGAGTGAGAAGTGCCCCTGCCCGCCGCAAAAAGGCGACCGGGTCGGCAACGTGTTCCAGGGTATGCAGGCTGGTGATCAGGCTGTAGCCCGCCTCCTGCCCGCATGCCGTTTCCTCGAACATGCCCTGCTCGACATCGAGGCCGAGAAGAGTGCGAGCGGCCTGTGTGCAGACGGGTGAAGGTTCAATCCCCCTGACACGGGCCTTCCGCTTTTTTTGGATCTGCCACAACAGTCCGCCGTAGCCGCAGCCGATGTCGAGGATGCGGTCTTCTGGCGTGATGCGTCTTCCCAGGAGTCTTTCAATCCAGACGAGGCGGGCCCTGCCCCGGCGCACATCATCCAGAACCGAGATCCGGGTAAAGCGCGAGAGTTTGACGGTCTGTGCGTTCCAGTAGCCATCCCCTGCATACAAGCTGGCCAGATCCTTTTGGCTTGAGTGCTGACGGGGTTGAAAGACGAGCCCGCAGGCCGGGCAGAGCCGGTTGTCGGGGCGGGAGACGGATGCGGCCAGCCTCATGTCCGAAGTGCCGGAACAGAGCGGGCAGTCCGCTCTTCCGGCTGCGGTTTCAACGATCGGATTGTCCTGGTTCGGCATCACTGGTCCCTGTTTTCAGGTTTTTGCAACATCACGGCGTAATACTCGCCGGGCAAAAAACAGTCCACAATATCGTGAATGATGGTCCCCATCCTGAGCAGGGGATAACTCCAGAGATTCATGCAGCGCCGGTTTGCCACAACACGGTACCCGGGAAAGAGTTCCCTGACGCGGCGGGTCGAGAGTCTCGGGAGGTAGGTTTTTGCCGGTTTCCGGGATATCCTGCGCAGGACCGAGACAAGGCTTTGCCGTAGCCGCACGATCCAGGAATCGTAAAAATCGAACAGGAGGATGTACCCTCCGGGCAAGATTCCCTCATCAAGATGCTTTGAAACCGGGGGCTGGTCGGCAGCCGGGATGCTGTTGTAGACATAGATCGCGCTGATGCAATCCAACCCGCACAATTTTTTTGGAAGCGGCTTGTACAGATCATGCTGAAAAAACGAGATCCCGGGATTGACGGCGCGGGCTGTTTCGATGAAGGTGGGGATGAAATCGCATCCGCTGATGAGTTTGGCATTTCCGGCCAGTTCAGCCCAGAGGTTGGCGATCCGTCCCCGGTGACAACCGACATCCAGGATCCTGGCATTCGGGATGTCCAGTCCCGCCTGCCTGGCGAAACCGGTCAGGATCCGGATCTTTTCGGACTCGAAGCGTCTCCCATACCAGTGACCGACCGAATAGCGGTTGTCCACAGTCAGGGAGAGATCCTGCGGGGCTGCATTGTACTTCGCATCCCGCTCGTATTTGGCCCGCTGTCCGGCCCGGGTCGGCCCGCGCTCAGGGGTTCGTGCCATCGGATCTGCGTTTCCTGCGCACGAACCACTCGCCCACCGCGACAACCAGGATCAGCCCGTAC
>Ga0116158_10000215_pt1 | contig 61665 bp, 53 predicted proteins | sample AD_UKC052_MetaG_FD_89883 | JGI IMG/M metagenome (GOLD analysis project Ga0116158, IMG submission 89883) | Active sludge microbial communities of municipal wastewater-treating anaerobic digesters from USA - AD_UKC052_MetaG | ecosystem: Engineered > Bioreactor > Anaerobic > Digestate | place: USA... | reverse complement strand
CCGTGCGGGTGCGGCTTGATCTCGGTCGGCGGCTCGGGGAGCTTGTTCACAGCGCGCGTGTAGGAGACGGAAGTGGACGCTGTCTTGGGATCCTCCGGTTTCTGGCCTTTAGGGTCGGACTTCTGCATCAAGGTCAGCCGGTAGTGGAGTGCCAGGTGCGGGTTCACGATGGCGCACTGCTTGAGGTATTCGTCGACCGAGAGCCGGCCGCGGACGTAGGCGGCCTCCATCTCGATGGAGACGCAGGTGCCGTGTTTGTACTGGATGTCCTTCTCCGGGCGGCCGTCGGGTTTCACGGGGTGGAAGGTGGGGAGCCACTCGACTTCCTCATCGGCGAGGACGGTGGGCTTGTTCGAGCGCGTATCGATCTGCACGTCGATGCGATGCGCGGTCTTGCTGCCCTTGATCTTGGAAAGAATCCGCGTGGAGTTGCCGGTGGTCAATTGACCGTACATACCCGCTGCGCTGATGCCGATACCCTGCTGGCCGCGGGACATGCGGAGACGGTGGAACTTCGAGCCGTAGAGCAGCTTCGCGAAGATCTTCGGGATCTGCGTCTTCATGATGCCGGGACCATTGTCGGTGATGCTGACGCGGAAGCGATCATCGGCGGTCTGCTCGATGTCGATGCTGATCTCGGGGAGGATGCCGGCCTCTTCGCAGGCATCGAGCGAATTGTCCACGGCTTCCTTCACGCAGGTCATCAACGCCTTGCGGGGACTGTCAAACCCGAGCAGGTGGCGGTTCTTCAGGAAGAATTCGGAGACGGAGATTTCGCGCTGCTTCTGCGCCATAGTCTCGGCGGTTTCGGGTGCAGCGTTCTTCTTGGTGTTCTTGGCCATAGCGCTCCTTGGAAAATTGAGGACTAAACTACCCGCGTGGGTCAAGAGGGGCAACGGGAAAGAGGGTTTTTTCCGAGGCGGCTCGCAGTGCTTGTGCGGCGACGCGGACGGGAGTTGGGAAGTAGATGTGCTGCGATTTTCCAAGGGTTGGAAAAATCGCTTCAGGATTTTCCAATGATTGGAAAAAGCGGGCGCGCGGGCAGGCTCAGCCGCCGGGTCTTGACACGAGGCGCGGGTGGGGTTATTAGTTAAACATCTGTTTGAAACAAATGTTGGGTGTGCATTGTTGTGTGAGGAAAAGAATGACGCAACCATCTGATAATAAAGGCGATGCGAAGGCTCGCATCATGCACGCGGCCTTGTGCGAATTCGCGGTGATGGGGTTCGACGCGGCTACGGTCCGCAGCATCTGTGAAGCGGCTGGCGTGAACGTTGCGGCGGTGAACTACTACTTCAACTCCAAGGAGAATCTCTACCACGAGGTCATTCGGGCGCAGTTTGAGGATTTCGGAGTTCAGCTCATTCGTATCCCCGACAAGGTCCACGACGAGGCCTCGTGGCGTGCGGCAGTGCACGAGTGGGTGCTGCACAGCCTGCAGATTGTTGTCGATGATAACCCGCCGCACGTCTGGGTGAATCGCCTCTTCATGAATGAGCGGCACCATCCTTCGAGTCAGTTGCCGCTGCTCCTCGACAGCTTCTTCAAACCGGTGGACGAGAGCCTTCGTCGCCTGATTCGGATGGGGATGCCTGCGGGGGCGGATGAGATGGATGTTCAGATCTGGGCTACATCCGTTCATGGGCAGGTCAGCATGTTGGGGCAGCGGTCGGGGCCGTGGAAGAAGATACTCCTGCCGCCAGACGCGGAGCGGGGGCGGTGGCTGTTGAAGATGGCGGAACATATTTCGAGCAGGATCATTTCGGAACTCAAGTATCGGCCGGCGACGGAGAAGACCCCATGAAAACCCTGTCGAAGATCGGTGACATTTCCAGGTTTGTGGTGGTGCTGGCCCTTGGCTGGGCCGTGTCCGGATGCGGGACGATGAATCCCGAGAAGACGAGGGCGCGTCACGCGGAGGGCTATCGTGAGGATCTTCTGGCTGAGACGACGCACGTGCTGGAGCATTACACGAATCGTCTATCGATGGCCGACTGTCTTGCCCTTGCGCGCGAACGCAGCCTGTCGCTCACCGTGTCGCGGCTTGAGGAGCGGCTGGCAAGGATCAACCGGCAGACGGCGTTCAGCGCGTTCCTGCCGCAGGTGGAATACGAGTTCCAATCGGTGAATCTCAGCAAGCCGCCGGAGAAAGCCATCAGCGGCGGGGTTGTGCAAATGCAGGATCAGAATGTGAGGGAAGGCGCGCTGCGGATTGTGCAGCCGGTCTTCACGCCGAATGCGTGGCTGATGTATGTCTCGGCGCGTCGTGGCGCGGATATTCAGAAGTTGGCGCGCCAGCGGGCGGAGCAGCTGTTGGACCTTCAGGTCGTGAATCTCTTCTATCAGTACACAACGCTGGCGGATCGCGTGGAATCGACCCGCCGGGGGCTGGAGTCGGCCGCCGAGTTGCAGAAGGAATCGGCGGCGCTTTTCCGCGAGGGCTATCTGCTGGAGGCCGATCTGCGGAAGGTGGATACGCTGCAGGCGAGTCGCGCGCAGCAGCTCTCGGCGCTGGAGCGGCAGCTTGGGCTGGCGAAATCGCGTTTGCTCGAGGCGTTGAATCTGTGGCCGCTGGCAGACGTGACCTTCGACACGGAGTCGCTGGCAAAGGCGGTGGCAGAGCCCGACGTCGCGGGCCGCGGAGTGGAAGAGTGCATCTACACAGCCCTCACGAACCGCCTGGAGTTGTTCGCGGGCGACCGGGGCATTGAGCTGAGAAAGAACGAAATCCTGCGTTCGATTGCCCTCTTCCTTCCGAATCTCTACGGCTTTGCGAATTTCTACACGACATCGGATTCCTATACGGTGAACGATCAATATTGGGGCAGCGGGTTGCAGGGGACGATGTCGGTGTTTGCTGGTTTCCGCAATGTCAACGCGTACCGGGCGGCGCGCGCAAATCTGAAGCAGGCCTACGTCGAACGCGAGGAGCAGTCGATGTCGATCATGGTGCAGGTGATCGAAGCGTGGAAGAACCTGCAGGATGTCGGCGGGCAACTCGACGTGGCGCGCCAGGCCGCGGAGGCGGCGCGGCTCGACATGGCCTCCGCCAAGGCGTCGTACGATGCGGGTACGGAGAGTTTTTCGAGCTGTCTGCAGGCAACGGCCGCGAGCGAGTCGGCCGAAGCGGCCTTGCGGGCGGCTGACAATGCGAAGGCCGTGGCGCTGTATGTGTTCAACGATGTGATGGGTCTGAACAAGGAAGCGAGAAATGAAAACAAATAGCATTTGTCTCTTGAGCATGGTGTTGGCCTTGGCGCTGCTGGGCGGTGGGGTGGGCTGTGGTCGCAAAAAGGCGGTGGGAGCCGCGGCGCGCGTGATCAAGATCACGACCGTGCAGCCGGTCGTACGGACCTTCCGAAGCAGCCTGCGGGTGCAGGGCACGGTGGAGGCGAAAAACACGGCGGGCATGGCGGCGCTGGTTGGTGGCATCGTCGAGGAGCTGTTCGTGGATGAGGGGGACGAGGTGAAAGCGGGGGCCTCGCTGTTCCAGACGGACAAGAAGAACCTTGAGAATCAGGTTCAGATTGCGCGGGACAACGTGAAGGTGGCGGCCGCGTCGAAGGTCGAAGCGGATGCGGCATGTCGGCAGGCGGATGCGATGTTCCAGAAGGCGAATGCGGATTATCAGCGCGCGAAGAAACTTTACGAGGTCGACAAGGCCATCACGCTGGATGCCTTTGAGCGAGCCGAGACGACGTTCAAACAAGCGGACGCCGGGTTGGCCCGAGCGAAGGCGGCTGCGGAACTGGCTGCGGCCCGTGAGACGCAGGCGGCCTCTTCGCTGGGGATTGCCGAGAAGCAGTTGGAGGATTCGCTGGTCAAAGCCCCGTTCGACGGCGTGATTACGCGCAAGCACCTGGAGGCCGGTGAATATGCCAAGGCCGGAGACATGGTGGTCATGCTGGAGGATCCTTCGGTGCTGGAGGTGTCCTTTGTACTCGCCGCGCAGCACTACGAATTGGTGAAAGCCGGCGAGACGAAGTTGCATCTCCTGGCGGGCGCGCAGGATCGGGGTGAAGCCGTGGCGTACTACAAGTCACCAGCGGTCAATCCGGTGACGAGAACGTTCGAAGTGAAGGCCGGCATTTCGGATGCGGCGGGGTTTGCGCCGGGCATGCTGTGCGACGTGGATGTCACGGTTGGAGATCGTGAGGGGTTGGGTGTTCCCGATGTGGCCGTGGGACGTCGCAGTGGGCAGCCGGTGGTATTTGTGGTCAAGGGCGGCAAGGCTTCGGCTCAACCCGTGAAACCCGGATGGAGTGAGGGCGGGTTTACGGAGTTGCTTGATGCGGATGCCTTGTCGGGCGCCGACGTCGCGGTGGAAGGGCTTTCGTTCCTGAACGACGGGGACACCGTTCGTCTCAATTGATGTAAGAAAGGGCGCGACCATGTTCCTATCCAACGCATCCATCAAGAGGCCGATCGCCATGACCACGGTTATCCTGGTCCTGACGGTGTTCGGCCTGTTGGCCTATCGAAACATCGGGGTCGACCTGATGCCGCAAGTGGAGATGCCGTTCATTACGATCGTGACGGTGTATCCCGGGGCCTCTGCAGACGAGATCGAGACTTCGGTGGCCAAGAAGATCGAAGATGCCGTGGTGGCCGTGGACGGTATTCGCCATCTCGACTCCACGTGCATGAACAACGTCTGCCAGACGATGATCGAGTTCAATCTCGGTCGTGACGTGGACTTTGCCGCGATGGACGTGCGCGAGAAGATTGATCTTATACGGCAGGATCTGCCGGACGCGGTTGAGGACCCCAAGATCCTGAAGTTCGACATCAACGCGCGGCCGGTGGTGACGTTGGCGCTGGCGGGCGATTTGCCGGTGGACGAGTTGTACGACTACGCCGACAACCGGCTCCGTGACCGGTTGTCTACACTGGAGGGTGTGGCCAACGTAGAGGTGGTCGGTGGCGCGAAGAGGGAAGTCCACATCCTCGTCGACAGAGACAAGCTGGCGTCAAAGGGACTTACCACGCCGGATCTGGTCAATGCGATTGCTGCGAACAATGTGAAGATCCCGTCCGGCACGCTTAAGGCTGGTCAGCGTGAATTCTCCGTCACCTTCGATGGCGAGGCTACGAGGATTCAGGATCTTGGCGATATCCAAGTGGGGGTGCTGGCGGGCGAACGCGTCTACCTGCGTGATGTGGCACGGATCGAGATGGGGACGGAACGCGTCGAGACGGAGGCCTTCATTCGTGGGAAATCCTGTATTGCCATTCGGGTGGTCAAGAAAGGCGAGGCCAATGCGGTCAAAGTGGTGAACCGGGTTCGCGCGGCGTTGGATGGAATCCGCCAGGAACTGCCCGGGGGGATGGAGCTGATTTGGTTCCGCGACGACGGCGAGTATATCGAATCGACCGTGCGGGATGGGTGGAGCAGTGTTATTCAAGGTGTTCTGCTGACGGGTGCGATTCTGCTGCTCTTCCTCCAAGATATCCGGACGGCTTTTGTGGCATTTGTGAGTATCCCGGCGTCCATCGTGATTTCCTTCGCGGTCATGCCGTCGCTCGGCTACACGCTGAACACACCGACGATGACGGCCTTCGGTTTGTCAGTGGGTATCCTTGTCACCAATTCCATCGTGGTGCTGGAGAATATTGCCGCGAAACTTTCCGGGCATCGCGACCATGTGAAGGACGACGTGCAGAAGGCGACAGCGGGTGTGGCCGTGGCCGTATTGGCCAGCGCACTGACGAACATCGTGGTGTTCGTGCCCGTGGGCATGATGAAGAGCTTGAGCGGTCGCATGCTGAGTTGCTTCGGCGTGGTGATCGCTTCGGCAACGCTCGCGTCGCTGTTGATCAGTTTCACCCTGACGCCGATTCTGGCGATGATTCTCCTTAGGAAGGAGTCCGGGTTCAATAAGCACCTGCAATGGATATTCGGTCCCTGGCAGCGGTTCTACGCGAGACTGGAGGCCGCCTATCATCGTTCGCTCGAACGGATATCGAAGAGGGCGGGGCTCGTGGTGGGTGTGACGCTGATTGTTCTGGTGGTGTCGCTCATCACGATTGCGCCGCGCGTGTCGATGACCTTTGTGCCGCAGGCGGATCAGGGCGAGGTTACGATCAAGCTCGAGTATCCCGGCGACTTCAACGTGGAAGAAACCGGTCGCCGGGCGGCGGCCGTGGCCGAGAAGATTGCAGCACAACCTGGAGTGACGGAAGCCATGGTCATTGCCGGGAAAGTGCAGGGCATGCTGGGTCAAGTCTCCGAGGGCCCGTATCTGGCAGAGATACAGGTCAGGCTTGTGCCTAAGACGGAGAGGAAAAAGGGCATCGAGGCCTTCCGTGACGAGCTTCGGCAAATGCTCCTGAGCGAGCCCGGCTGCCAGTATTCGGTGATGATTCCATCCACGATCGGCGGCGCTTCGAAGATGATCGAGGCCAAGATTGCCGGCGATGACCTGGACGTTCTGGCCAAACTCGGTCGCGAGGCTGCAACCATTGCCGAGGAGAGTCCGCTGACCGTCGACATCGAGCACTCCGTGCGCGTCGGAAAACCCGAACTGCGGGTATATCCCGACTTGCCGGTGTTGCACGATATGAACGTGCCGGCTCGAAGTCTTGGACTCGCGCTTCGCGGGAACATCGAAGGTCTGAAGGCGGCCACCTTCAAGAAGGGTGACCGGACCTACGATATTCGCGTGAAACTCGAGGAGCAACCGGGTCGCGAGCAAGTACGCGCGATGAATCTTCCGCAGCCCGATGGCCGGCCACTCAATATTGATGCTCTTGCACGAATCGAGCCGGATGAGCAGCCGGTGCAGATCATCCGCAGCGAGAAGCAGCGCGTGGTACGGCTCTACGCGGATCTCGCACCCGGCGCCGGTCTGGGCAACGCGGTGACAGCTCTCCGGACGTCGGTCGAGAAGATCCTTCCCGCAGGCTACAGCCTGACGTTCACCGGTATGTCGGAGAAGATGGCAGAGGCCTTTGGCGAGTTCGGGAGCGTGACGATGATCGCGATTCTGCTGACTTACCTGCTGCTCGCTGCGATTCTCGAATCATGGACGCAGCCGTTGATGATCATGATGACGGTGCCGTTTGCGTATCTCGGTGTTTTCGGGATTCTTTGGATCACCCGTTTGCCCTTGTCGATCCTTGGCCTGCTCGGCGGTGTCATGCTGATCGGCGTGGTGGTGAACAACGCGATCCTGATGATGGACGAAGTGAACGTGCTTCGGCGGGAACGGGGCATGCACAAGCGCGAGGCGATGTTGAAGGCGGCGACGCACAAGTTCCGCCCGATCTTCATGACATCGATGGCGGCGGTGCTGGGCATGTTGCCGATGGCGATGGGGCGTGGGCTCGGCAGTGAGATTCGCGCAAGCATTGGGGTGGGGTCTGTGGGTGGCATGGTTGTATCGAGCATTCTCTCGCTGTACTTCATACCGCTTCTCTACATTCTCGTGGGCCAGACGGATCGCAGCCAGGACAAAAAGTCGCACAAACTGGAAGCTGAGACGCCGTCGGAACCCGTGCGCGCACCGGATTCCGAGCGCTGAGTCGGTGATTTTTCCAATCCTTGGAAAAATGCGGAGCGGTTTTTCCAAGGGTTGGAAAATCTTCGCCCGGTCAGGCTGTGTCTGCCATACTATGGCCATGGGAGGGCGGTTATGAAACGACGTGGCGCGGTTCTCGTGGTGCTCAAAGCGCTGGGTGTAGTGGTGCTGCTGGCCATGGCTCTGATCATCGCGGGTCGTTTCCTTGTCCAGCCCTGGCCGGAGCGCGCGCCGGGCGTCGTACTCGAACCTGCGCGCCCCATTCTCCGGGAGGCCGATGTAACGCCCGACAATGGCTACTATTACCTTCGCCAGATCGTCCAGCCGTCGGCGACTTCTCAGTGGGACAAGACATGCTTCTCGGAGTTCGCGGCGTGCGGATGGGGCAAGGGTACGTCGACCCAGTTGGAGGTATGGGTGCAGGCCATGGAGCCCGCGCAGGGGCTTCTGCGGAGCGCGGCGGATTGTACAAACAACCAGGTCCCGTCGGTGGACTCGTTCACCATGCTGGTGCCGTACGTATCGCCATTCCTGACGGCGGCCCGGTCGGCATGCGTCATGGCTGAACAGGCGGCGGCGCGGGGTGATTGGGAGGAGGCTGGGGAACACTATCGAGCGGCCCTGCAGACGGCAGACCAAGTGAGTCGTGGGGGTTCGGTGCTTCACGTACTGGTGAACATTGCGGTTGCGCGCGTCGCTTGCGACAGCATGCGCCGAACGGTAATCGAGAGAACCCCGTCATCTGATTTCCTTGTGCGGATGGAAGCGTTGCTGGGAGAAATCGATCGTGACCTCGAGCCGTTCTCTGAGTGTATACGCTACGAGTATCTTTGCTGGAGAAACGGCATGTCGGAGTTCTACCGCGCGCCGCGCAGGTTCTTCAGTATCGGCGATGCGGAGGACCAGACGGAGGGCGCATGGTTCAACGTCATCAAGTGGCCCGCGTTGTGGCTGATGGGCAGCACGCCGTCGCAGACTACGCGGCACATGGAGGCGATGTATTCGCAGATGATTCAACTGGCGGAATCGGAACGTCCGCCGCAGCGCAGTTTTGACGACATTGTGCCGGGGCTTTGGCCGAGGGGCACGGTTGAAAGGGTAGGGATGTTCACCGACGATTGTGTCGGGAGAATTCTGGTGGCCTTGCTGATGCCGGCGATGGACAACGCGATGGAGCGCTACTGGGGGCACAGGGTTGCGTTGCGCGGTACGCGGTGTGTGCTGGCGATCCGGGCGTACGAGTTGAAGACGGGGCGAGTGCCGGATAGGCTGGAAGAGCTCATCCCGGGTTACCTGTCGGCCGTGCCCGATGATTGCTTTGCGCCGGTGCCTTCGCCGTTTCGGTTTGCGAAGCGGGATGAGGGTTGGGTGGTCTATAGCGTGGGGCCGGACGGGGTGGACAATCGGGCGCGGTATGACTGGCTTTCGCAGAGCGATCGTGCCGCCCATGGTACAGAATGCGATGTGATATTCGGATTGGACGAGTCGGCGCGGCGGTGTGAGGAGTATGTCGATGCGCAGTCCCATCCATCCGTCGGAGTTTCCTGTCCGCGCGGCGACTGATGTGCTTGGATTTGGGCGTCGACGGTAGTACGTTCGGAGCACGTCCTGCAACTAGTTCATGGAGGTGAAATATGGTCAGCGCGCTGGTACTTCTGAATGTGTCGCGAAACAAGATCAACGAGGTCGCGGGGAAATTGGCGGAAATGGATGGCATCACCGAGGTGTACTCCGTGGCCGGCGAGTATGATCTTGTGGCGGTGATCCGCGTGAAGGACAACGAGGATCTTGCGCAACTGGTGACGAATCGTCTGCTCAAGGTGGAAGGCATCACCAAGTCGGAGACGCTGATCGCTTTTCAGGTCTATTCGCGTCATGACCTGGAGTCGATGTTCTCCATTGGCGCCGACAAGTAGAGAAGGTGGTCGGTCGCGTCGTGAAGCTTGTCATCCAGATCCCGTGTTACAACGAGGAGCCGACGCTTGGCGTCGCGCTTGCGGCGTTGCCGCGGTCGCTGCCCGGCGTTGACGTGATCGAGTGGCTGGTGGTGGATGACGGCAGTACGGACCGCACGGCGGAGGTGGCGAAGGCGGCCGGCGTGGATCACGTGATTCGCTTCCGGCGACATCGGGGTTTGGCCAGAGCTTTCATGGCGGGGTTGCAGGCGGCGCTGGCCGCAGGGGCGGATGTTATCGTCAATACCGATGCCGACAATCAGTACAGCGCGGCGTCCATCCCCGACCTGCTTGCGCCCATCCTGGCGGGCGGTGCCGATATTGTCGTTGGCTCGCGACCGATTGCCGAGATCGAACACTTCTCGCCGCTCAAGAAACTTCTCCAGCGTCTGGGAAGCTGGGTTGTGCGATTGGCGAGTAATACGGCGATCGACGATGCGCCGAGCGGATTCCGTGCTTTCACCCGCGATGCGGCGATGAAGATCAACGTGTTCAGCGAGTACACCTATACGCTGGAGACCATCATCCAGGCGGGTCAAAAGGGGATGGCCGTGGTGGCGGTGCCGATTCAGACCAATCCGCCGTTGCGCACGTCCCGTCTTGTTCGGAGCATCCCGCAGTATTTGCTGCTCTCCATGGCGACCATTGTCCGGATATTTGTCACGTATCGTCCTTTGCGGTTCTTCACGTTGATGGGGTTTGTCTTCTTCATCCCAGGGTTCCTGCTGGGAGTGCGGTTTCTGTTCTACTACTTCAGCGGGCATGGCGTTGGTCACGTGCAGTCGGTCATTCTCTCGGGGTTACTGATGGGGGCAGGCTTCCTGCTGATGGTGATTGCGCTGGTCGTGGATCTGATCGCGGTGAATCGGGTCCTGCTGGAGAATGTGGACGCGCGGCTGCGGCGTATCGAGGGCCGGACGGGTTCCGGTGCGCGACATGCCTGACGCGGTCGCGCTGAATGACGGCGCAAAGGCGGTTTTGGTGGGGCCGGCTCTTCCTTGCCGTGGCGGTGTGGCGCAGTATTCCACGATGTTGCACAGGACATGGCGCCAGCGTGCCGAACTCCTGACAATCTCCTGCGCAGAGAGTTATCCATCGTGGCTCTATCCCGGGCGGTCCACCGTCGAACCTGGTTTTGAGCATCACCAAGAGCCCGGCGTTGAATACCTATTGAAACCTTTTCAGCCTGCGAATTGGAAACGCGTGGCGCAGCGGATTCTGTCTCACGGGGCTCGGACCGTGGTGTTGTCGTGGTGGACGGCATTCTGGGCGCCGGCGATTGGCCTATTGGCCCGGAGGTTGCGCGCAGGCGGCATGCGAGTGGTCTTCCTCTGCCACAATGTTTTCGACCATGAGCCGTCGTGGTGGAAGGTTGGCCTGACAAGATGGGTGTTGAAGTCCGGCGATGCCTTTGTCACGCAATCACAATCCGAGGCCGACGTGCTGCTGAAGCTTCTCCCGGGAGCATGCGTCCATGTGTACCCGCATCCGGTGTTCACGCAGTATCCGGAGGCACAGTGCAAGATGCCGCGCCGTGCGGGGCTTGAGCTCCTTTTCTTTGGGTTGGCGCGGCCCTACAAGGGCTTGGACGTGCTGCTGGGTGCGATGCGGTTGCTCAAAGGAGAGGACGTCTTTCTGACGGTGGCCGGCGAGTGGTGGATGAAGAACGACGCGTTGCGTCGGGAGTTGGCGGCCTGCGGCAATGTGGAGATTGTGGACCGGTACATTCCTTTCGCGGAGACGGGCGACTACTTTCAGCGTGCCGACGTTGTGGTGTTGCCGTACCGAACTGTCACGGGCACGGGAGTTGTGCCCCTGGCCTACCGCTATGGAAAGCCAGTGGTGACTACACGGGTGGGTGGACTGCCGGAAGTGGTTGAGGACGGCGTGTCCGGGCGATTGGCGGATTCAGGTGATCCGCAGGCCTTGGCTGCAGCGCTTCGTGAATTTCGACCGGGGCATGGGTTGCCGGCGGGTGGGGTGGCGCGGGTTGCGTCGCGCATGACGTGGGCGGGGCTGTGTGATACGTTGAGCAAAGCATGAAGATATTTCGTTTTCGCGACGTGGTTCCCGAGATACCGAGGCTTCTGTTTCGCAGGTCATTGCGTTTCCGTTTTGAACTGCTGCCGCAGGAGGCGCGGAACCTGTCCGGCAGGAAGATCATGAATTTTTTTGTCGCGGGCTTGAATCAGTTCTTCAAACCTGCGCGCCCGTTTGGCCATCCGGTGGTGGCGCAGGTCGAGCCCAGCAACTACTGCAATCTGGCGTGCCCGTTGTGTGTCACCACCTCGCAATCCAATGCGCGTCCGCGCGCGCTGCTGTCCCTGGAGACCTTTAAATCGTTCATCGACGAAGTGGGCGATTACCTGTTGATCATCGTGCTTTGGAATTGGGGCGAGCCGTTCCTGAACCCGGACCTGTGCCGCATGATTGCCTATGCCAAGAAGAAGGGCATCGTGGTCCATTGCAGCACGAACGGGAATGTTCCGATGGACGACGCGAAAGCTGATGAACTGGTGGCGAGCGGATTGGACAGCCTGGTGTTCGGTATCGACGGCGCAACGGAGAAGACATATCGGCAGTATCGGAAAGGTGGAGACCTGTCGCGCGTCATCGGCAACATGGAGAAGATTATTCAAGCGAGGAAGCGGCAAGGGGTGACGACACCACGACTTGTTCTGCGATTTGTGGTCATGAGTCACAATGAGCACGAGATCGAATTGGCGCGGGCGTTGGCTAAGAGAATTGGTGTCGACTACTTTTCACTGAAGAACGTGGACCTTCCATCCTCGTGCGGGGAGGACCTGGACAGCAAGTATGTGCCGGTGGCGAACAAGTACCGGCGCTATGAGTACGGCGAAAAGGCAGGTGATCGGAAGAGACAGCCCTTCGTCTGCCCGCGCCCGTGGAAACGCATCACGTTGGATGCTTTGGGGCACATCATCTTCTGCGAAATGGACTATCAGAACCTGCATCCCTTTGGCTGCATGAACGAAGGCGAGAGTGCGATGAGTGCGTGGAAGGGAGATACGGCCGCGAGCTTCCGGCGCGAGTTCCACGACGGCCACAACCGATTTGCTCCCTGCGTAACCTGCACGTACAAGAACAGTACGACAGACGGCTGCATCATTGACTGCGAGCGGATGCGCCCACCCCGGGGGGCCTGAGACCTGCCATGCTATGCAGCGTCATCATTTGCACCTTCAACCGTGCGCCACTGCTCCGGCGCGCGCTGGAGGCCTTGGAACACCAGACGCTTGCCCCCGACACGTACGAGATTCTCGTGGTGAATGATGGATCCACGGATCATACAGCGACGGTGTGCGAGGAGATGCGATCACGCCTGTCCGGCCTTCACTGTATTGCCATGTCTCGGAATGTTGGGCATGCCGCGTCGTGCAACGAGGGGGTGCGCGTGGCGCGTGGCGATTACATCCTGTTTACTGATGATGATTGCGTTCCTGATGAGCATTGGGTTGAGAGGATGAGGTCGGCGCTGGATCGTGAACCGATCATCACGGGCGCGGTCGAGAGTCCAAGATCTCCCTATATCAAACTCTGCCACAACATTGACCAGTTTCATCGCTACATGCCGGGTCGCCCGCGGGGCCATGTGCCGTTCATCGGTGGTGCCAACATCGGTTTCCGGCGAGCTGTGCTTGAGGAGCTTGGGGGCTTCGAAGCGGGGCGACGTCTGGCGTTCGACACGCAAATTGCGCTGCGGGCGCAGGAGGCGGGCTATCACGTATGTTTCGAGCCGGATGCGATTGTGCTCCACGATCCCCCGGCCGAGCGATGCCATTTTGTGGAGGTGCTGCGCTATTCGGCGTCACATGCGGCGGCTACAATCTCCTTGCGGATCGAGCACGGGAACGTACTGGGGACACCCTTCGTGCTAAAGTCTGTGCCCTTGCTGATACTGTCGGCCCCCGTGATCGCTTCCGTCGTAGTGGTGCGGATGTTTGCAGGTAACCCGCGGCTCTGGACGTGTCTGCATGCGGCTCCCATGGTGTGGCTGATGAAACTGTCTTGGTGTTGGGGTGCTGCCCAGGGGCTCCTCAGGTTGCGTCGCAGTGAGAAGGGGACCCCATGACGATGCCCGAGATGTCTGTCATCATCCCTGCAGAGCATCGCGGGAAGTTTTTGGCGAAGGCCATTGAATCAGCCATATGCATGACAAGTCCTGCCGGCGGTTTTGAAATCATCGTGGGTCTGCTGCGCGGTGATACCGATGCTCGTCGCACGGCCGAGGAAGTGATGGGACGGGCCGGTGTGCAAGTGCATCTTGTTGAGGCAGGGGGAAGAAGCCACGCCAGTATTCTTAATGCTGCGTGCCGCCTGGCACGGGGAAGGGTTTTGGTATTTGCCGACGACGATTGTGTATTTTCTCCGGATTGGCTCGTGGTGCTTGATGAGGTCTGGAAGACGCATCCGGGCGCGGTGATGGTCGGTGGATCGGATCGCCTGCCACCGGGTTCTTCACCGTTCGCGCTGGCGCTGGACGTTGTGCTCAACTCCTGGGTGGGTTCGGGCATGGCTCGCCGGGGCGAGGGTTGGCGGGCGGGGACCTACTATCCCAAGCTGTGGGGTATGGCCATCCTGAGGGAGAAGGCGATGGAGTTGGCCAGACCATCCGACAATGGTCCGCGCGTGTTCGATGAGGACCTTGAAGTGATGGAAGCGGCGGACCTGGGGAGTCGATGCCGTTCGGCCGGCTATCAGATCCTCTATTGCAAGGACTGGGTGATAGGGCATCACCGCCACACGAACTGGAAACTGTTTGCCTTGCGTTGCTGGCAAATGGCCGTTGCAGCCAAGCGTCTTGGAACGCATGGGTTTGCGCACGGACTGCTGGCCATCTGGAACGTGGGAATGTTGCTGGCGGTTTTCGCCGCCGTTCTGGTGGGGGGATTCCGTCCAGTCGTGCTCTCGGCCTTTGGGTTGTATGCTGCCATTCTGCTGACGATGGGGCTGGTGGGTGCCGTGAAGACGGGGCGTGCGAGTGTTGCGTGGAGGGTCCCGCTACTGCTGATGGTGGTTCACTTCGCCCGCGGATGGGGCTATCTGCTAGGCTCTCGGAACGGGAGTGGGGTATGAGTTCTTCAGCGTGGTTTACCAAGGCCCGCGCGGCAGCCGGGATTCTGCACGGGTCACGAACTTTTGGTGGTCCGGTGCAGGCCGGGATTGGACTTTCGCATCACTGTAATCTGAAATGCATCCACTGCTATTTCTTTTCCCCGGTGGCGTCGATGCCGAACTCGCGCGAGCGGCGTCGCGGTCTGCTGGGGAACGCCCCGGCGGCCGACAGTCCCGTTGGCATTTCCCCGATCGATGTTGATCCGACGGCGGAGCATCGACTCATCGACGAACTGTTGCGCATGGGTACGCGCAGATTTCAGTTCACCGGCAACGGCGAAGCTTTCATGCATCCGCAGGCGCTCGACTTCATGCGTCAGGCCAAAGAGGGTGGGGCCTTCTGTTTCTCGAATACGAATGGGACGTTGCTTCGACCAGCCGTGATTGACGCACTGTTCGACATGAGCTTTGACGAGTTGAGAGTGACGGTGATGGCCGGCACGGCGGACGGTTATGTCCGCACGCATCCGGGGGTGCGAGCGGCGATGTTCGACCAGCTTCGCGACAGTCTCCGTTACATCGCGGAGCAGAAGCAGCGGCTGGGGCTGAGGAAGCCGTGCGTCAAACTGGTCATCATCGTCGTGAAACAGAATCACGACGAGTTGCTGAGCTTTGCGCGTCTGGCGGAGGACGTGCGGGCAGATGGCGTGCTGATCAAGCCGGTGGATGACGTGGGAGACCCCGGGTTGCTGGCCGTCGTGCCGAGCGATGAAGAATCGATGGTCGTTCGCCGGCAGGTCGATGAATCGCGCGGCATGTTCGAACGAGCGGGTATCGGTCACAACACGGACCATTTCCTGTCGGTCTTTCAGAGGAGGTTGGACACCGCGGAACTGTATCGAAGCATTCCGTGTGTCTATGGCTGGTTGTCGACGTTGATCGAGGCCGATGGCACGGTCTATCCCTGCTGCCGTTGTTACGATACGTTGGGCAATGCATTCGACAGCGGTTTCGCGGCTATCTGGGAAGGTGCTGCCTACCGTGAATTTCGGAGGCAGGCGATTTCATTGCCGCGAGGCACGACGGCGGTCAAGGGGTGCTCCTGTGAGCGATGCGTGCATCACGAGGCGAACATCAAGGCCTATGGCATGATGCATCCTTGGGCACGGCGTCGTCTGCGCAATTTGGCGGTTAGTCGGGGTGGGGGAGACGGGGAATAGCGCCCTCGCATTTTGCAGGGCAGTTCGTTCCTGTCTTGCCGTGGGACTTCACAGACGGTAGACATCTCCCATGCGTTTGCGAATCATCGTCTCGGTACTGCTCTTCCTGGCGATTCTTGCGCTGGGCGGGGCCTATTACCTTCATCACGCGAGTGATTTCCGTCTCATCACGACGCTTGCGGTCATGCCGGTGGTTTTGCTGGTGGCGTGCAAGGTGTCGCTGGCCGTGCTCCAGGCCGTGCCGCTGCAATTGCTTACGGAGCCCTACGGCGTTCGCCTGACGTGGCTCCAGGCCTTCAGCCTGTCGCGCGCGACGATGTTCACCTCCTTGTTTCTCCCCTTTCCGGGTGGTGCCTCGGTCAAGGCGGTCTACCTCAAGAAATTCCATGACTTCAAGTATGGCTCGTTCATCGCATCGATGAGCATATCGGGCATTATCAAGATCATGGTGATCAGTATGTTTGCGATGGTGATCACCATCCCGTACCTGCCGGGTTCGGCGATGCTGTTGCTGGTGGCCGGAGCATTCTTCGGTGCGTCGGCAGGATTCCTGTCGCTGGCCCATCGCATACCGGACCGTTGGTTGTCCTTCTGGGGAAGGCTGCAGAAATTGGCAGCCGAATGGCGAACGATCCGGCATAACCGGTTGGTGCTGTTGAAGGTCGCCCTGCTCAATGCGTTCGGTCTGCTGATTTCCATCCTGGCCATCTACGAGGCCTTCCGGGCATTTGGGCTGGGGATCTCGCTGGTGGCCGCTGCGGCAATCTCCTGCTTCCTGAACCTGGTCAGCACGATGAAGCTCATTCCGGGTGACTTGGGAATTCGGGAGTTTGTTTTTGCGGGCGTATCAGGACTGTTCGGCGTGGGCGTAAATGAAGGCCTGCACGCGGCAGCGCTTCATCGGATCGTGGAGACGTTGCTCACGCTTATTCTTGCGCCGGGCGCCATGGTGCCGCTTTCGATGAAGGCGAAGGAGGCGGAATGATTTCGCCATCGGCGGACGTGCCGGCCGCGGGGCGGAAGAGGGCGCTGGAGGTGATCCTTGGCGTCGTCTTGCTGGCGATCCTGGCGGGCTACGTCTTTGCATCGCAGCTTCGCTTCCTGGACAATGACGAGTACGAGCATCTCCACAAGGCGTGGATGATGACGCAGGGAACCATTCCGTACTTCAGCGCGACCGCGCTGCACATGCCACTGCTGGAATGGGTCATTGCCGGCATCATGAAGTGCACGGGCGAGTCCGCGCTGATCCTGCGCGTGATGCGGTTGGTGATGGTGGGGATCATGCTGGCGTCGCTCGTGCAGATACACGCGATCACATCCCGGCTTTTCGGCTCGGTGCTGCAGGCGCGGCTCGCGCTTCTGTTGCTGTGCAGCAACTTCATCTGGATGCAGAAGGCGATCGAGATTCGTCCTGACAACATCATGGTGTTGTTTGTTCTGCTTTCCTTTCGGGTGTTGATGCGCTGGTATCGCGCACCGAAGGTGCGCGACGCGTTGTGGTTTCTTGTGCTTGCCGGGCTGGCCGTTTTGGGCAAGCAGAACGCGCTGGTGTTTTATGCGGTGGTGGGCGTTCTGTTCTTCGTGGATGCGTGGAGGCGAGGCTGGATTGGCTGGCGCACGTTGACGGCGATGTTCTGCGTCCTGCTGTGCCTGGGAGTGTGGCCGTCGTTCAGAGCGTTTCTCGATGCAACGCTTTGGCATCTGGCGCGGAACCCGGACAGATTCTCGCCCTTTGTGAAATTCGGGAAGGCGTGGGCCTTCAACCGGACGCTGTTCATTCTCTTCCTGTTTCAAGTCTTCGCCCCGCTGCGCCTGCTGCCGGAGTATGAAGGACTTCGGAAGCATATCCGGCTGATCCCGTGGGTGGCCTGTGCCATGCTCTTCGTGATCAACCGACCCTTCCTGCAGGAAGGGTTGGTGATGGCGGTGTTCATGAGCATTGTGGCCTCTGACCTTGTCGCGAGGGCGGTGTCCGCCTCCAACTCGCTGTTGGCGTTGGCCATCAGTGCTTTCATTGCCGCCCCGGCGCTCGTGTCCGCTCCGGACTACGCGCTGAAGAAGACGTGGACGCGGGAGTACGAATCGACACGGGAAATCTTGCGGATATCGGAGCCGACCGACTTGGTATTCGACTCGTACGGCCGGGCGATCTTCCGGCATCATCCGCTGGAGCCGCAGTTCTTGAACTACCATCCGAGGCGGTTCTATCGGCTGGATGACTTGCAGCGCAGTGGGGTGAAGTACCTGATGCTGGACCAGATTTACACGCCGCGCCTACCCAAGCCGGTACTGCAGTGGATGAGCGACAACTTCGAGCCCACGGGTGTGCATCCGGACATCTACGTGCGGAAATCGGGCGGCTGAGCGGATGTGCGTTGATCCAATTACGCGTTGTGCCGGATGTGCATGACGTCGCCATCCTGCACTTCGTAGGTCTTGCCTTCCAGTCGCAGCGTGGCATTTTTCTGGCACGCGGCCATGGACTGGGTTTTCAGCAATTCCTCGCATCGCACCACTTCCGCGCGGATGAAGCCCTTCTCAAGGTCAGTGTGGATTTTTCCGGCGGCGGAGACGGCAGGTGTGCCGCGACGAATGGTCCATGCGCGAACTTCGTCCTCGCCGACGGTGAAGAAGCTGATGAGATCGAGGAGGCGGTAGGCCGCCTGAATCAAGCGGATACGCGCGGGCTCGGCGATGCCGTAGTCCTTGAGAAATTCGGCCTGGGCCCCGGCGTCGAGCTGGGCCATTTCAGCTTCCAGCGGTGCGCAGAAGAAGAGCGTATTCAGCTTGTGCGATTCCACCATCTTCTGCAGAGCATCGAGCCCTGAACCGTCGAGTTGTTTTTCCGTCACGTTCGCGATGATCATGATCGGCTTGAGGGAGAGCAGTTGCATGCTGCGCAGCGCCTTGTCGTCCTCGGCCGAAAGTGCAAGGGTGCGGAGCGGCAGGTTCTCCTCCAGATGCTTCTTGCACTTGCCCAGTGATACGGCTTCGGGCTCAGACACCTTCAGGCCGCGCTTGCGATCCTGTTCGATCCTCTCCAGGCGCTTTTCCACGCGGTCGAGGTCGGAGATCACAAGCTCCAGCAGAACGGATTCAAGCTGAGAGGCGGAATCCAGCGGGTTGCCGCGGTAATCCATATCGCCGAAAGCTTGGACCACCAGCGCAAAGGCATCGGCATCGCCGAGGAATGTGGTCAACTGGGCCAGCGAGTTTTCGCCGTCGGGGGAGGGGGGGACGGCCACATCGACGAAGGTGACTTCCGCCGGCGTGAACTTCTTCGGCTTGAAGAGATCGCGCAGGTCATCGAGCCGCGTGTCGGGCACTTTGACCGTGCCGATGTGGTGCGCGCCCTTGGTGAAGGAGTGTTGTCCCTCCGGCGTGTTGGTCAGGGCTTGGAACACGGTACTCTTGCCGCATCGCGGCGCGCCGATAAGAAAAAGTTGTAAAGCTGGCATGGGCCGAGAATTAACCACGAAAGGCGCAAAAGAACACGAAAAAACTCTGCCAATTCGCGAGAATTAGTGTATTTCGTGGTGCCGCTATGCCCGGACTCTACATTCATGTTCCGTTTTGCGTGAGGAAGTGCAAGTACTGCGACTTCTATTCCGTGCCGCTGGACGGCGCGACGCCGCGTTTCCTGGCTGCGCTGGAGAGAGAACTTCGCCAGTTGCCTTTGGATTTCGCGCCCGACACCGTTTACATCGGTGGCGGTACACCGACGTCCATGGAGCCGGAGGCGCTCAAGCAGCTTGTGGATATCCTGAAGCCGGTTGTCGCGCGCGGCCGCGTGATCGAGTGGACGTGCGAGGCCAACCCGGGAACACTGACGCGGGAGAAGGCGGACATCCTCAAGGCGGCAGGTGTGAACCGGATGTCGCTGGGCGTCCAGTCCTTCAGCGCCGAGACGCTGGCCTTTCTAGGCCGTATCCACAGTTCGGCGGAAGCGGTGGACAGCTACCAGCTTCTGCGCGACGCGGGTTTCGACAACATCAACGTCGACCTCATGTATGGCATCCCCGGCTGCTCGCGCGAAGATCTCGAGGACGATCTTGGGCGCGTGCGGCAGCTTGCGCCGGAGCATATCGCCGCCTACTGCCTGATCTTTGAGGAGGGGACGCCGCTGACGCAGATGCGCGACGCCGGCAGATTGGAAGAACTGGACGATGACGAACAGTTGGACCAGTACCGGTTGGTTCGCGCGGACCTCGGGGCTGCGGGCTATCATCACTACGAGATATCCAACTTTGCGAAGCCCGGGTTCGAGAGCCGGCACAACCTGCTGTACTGGAGCGCAGGGGAGTACATCGGCTGCGGTCCGGCGGCGCATTCACACTGGCGCGGCGTCCGATTCGGCAACCCGAAGAGTTTGGAAGAGTATTGCGCCGCACTGGAGGCGGGCCGCTCGCCGCGATCGTTCGAGGAGAAACTCGAACCGGAGGCCAAGGCGCGCGAGATGCTGATCATGGGTCTGCGCCGACTCGATGGAATCAGCGTCGGCGAATTTCGCCGGACCACGGGTTTTGACTATCGCGACTTGAAGCCCGCCGAAATCGACTGGCTTTGCCACATCGGCATGTTGGAAGAGCAAGACGGCCGCCTGCGCCTCACCGAGAAAGGTCTGTTCGTGAGCGACTCCGTATTCGCCGAGCTGGTTTAGCGGTCTGTTCCTGGATGGCTTTCAATTGGAGCACCGCCTCCATATCCCTTGGTCTTCCGATGGCCAGCTTTGCGCGGATCAGTGCATTCACTTTGAGAATTCTACAGGGACCGCTCGGCAGGATGACGGAAAGGCTTTGGCGGCGCACCGAGGCAAACCCTCCGAGGCCTTCGATTGAACCCAGGCAGTCGAGCTGACCATAATCGGTGTCCAGATAGAGATTCTTCAGCCCGCGACAACTTGTCTTGGTGAGCTTCAGGGGCCTTCGCTGGGGAGACATGCGATGAACGGGATGCAGGTCCTTCAAGGCGGTCTGCAACTTCATGAGATTGGCCGCGGAGCAACGAATACAGACATCAACGTCCAAGGTCTGGAGCGTGATTCCGTGAGCCATGGCCGCATAACCACCCACGACAACAAAGTCCACGTTGTTCGTGATCAATCGAGCCAGTAGAGACTCAAGGTCAGCCACGGCTCTTCTCCACGGCCTTACGCAAGGTGAGTACGGTGTTCAGCGATCGGGCGTGCACGAGCGCGCGTTCGGCAGGCGTTCGTCGCAGGCTGGCCTTCAGCAGGGACATGTCAAACCCGTACCGCCTTGCTTTCTGCCAAGCCGGTCCCCGGGCAGGCGTGAGTTTGTTTCGTGACGAGGCCACGCATTCATCCTAGCGTCGTGACTCTTGATTTCAAGTTGAATGGAGCGGCGATTGTTTTCCGGATGAGTCGGCAACGGCTGTTGGATGTCGTATACTCTGGGAGTGAAGCCATGAACGGAGTCATTCTCCAGGCGTTGCTGGCGGGGCTTTCGACCGGTGTATTCTGCACCGCGTACTGCCTGCCGTTTATCGCACCCTACATGGCCGCGGAAGGGCGGTCTCTCAAGGAAAGCGCCGGGGTGATCGGCCGTTTTCTGGGGGGGCGGCTTACGGGCTACGTACTGTTCGGCGCGCTTTTTGGCTACCTCGGCGAACGCCTCCACGGTGCGGTGCTGAGCGTAATCCTGTCGGTGGCGCTGGTAGCGATGGCCGTGCTGCTGATGCTGCATGGCTTGGGTCTGCTCCAGCACCGCTGGAAATGCTGTTCGCAACGGCTTGACCGGCGTACACCGTTTCTCATGGGGTTGCTCATGGGCGTCAATGTTTGCCCGCCGTTCATGCTTTCGCTGGCCTACGTGGCCACACTCCAAAGTGTCTTGAACAGCATCCTGTATTTTGTTGTCTTTTTCATCGGGACGTCGGTCTACGCGTTGCCGCTGGTGTTTGTCGGACTCTTGGGCCGCATGCCGGAGTTCCGGCGCGCGGCGCAGATCAGTGCGGTAGCCGTCGGCTTTCTATTTGCAGCATACGGGCTCTATTCGTTGGGAGCGGGTGGCCTTCACCCGCATGGACCATGAGCGGCGCACCAAGCGCACATTGGATTCACAAGCTCAACCGCTACGCGGCATGGACCGCTCTAGTTGTCGTCATCCTCTTCATCATCACCGGCTACGGTATGACGAAGCGGATCATCGATCCCGATCTTGCCCGGCTGCTGCATGGCCGCGTCCTTCCGATTCCTCTGTTTATTGCGCTGATTGTGCACGGTGCGGTGAGTGCGCGCGGTGCGTTGCGCCGCTGGAAAGTGTTTGAGCAGCAACGATGGGCCGACGTCTACGTAGTGATTTCTTCGGTCGCGCTGCTGGTCTTGTTTGGATGGCTTTTCTGGAGATGAACCGTGATCAGGAAGTTTCTAGCCTTCATCTTTCTCGTGCTGGTTGTTGGCAGCGCGGTGTTTCTGATTGTCGCCCGTGAGCGGACTGTCGCCGTGGAGACGGCGGGTGGTGGGGGGACCAACGAGCACCGGGCAATGTGGTACGACAAGCTGGCGGGGGGGCTGGTGCACTGCCGGCTTTGCCCGAACGATTGCCGCTTGTCGGAGGGGCAGATCGGCATCTGCCGCGCACGGAAGAACATCGGCGGCGAACTTTATTCCATGGTTTATGGCAAGATCGCCTCGGTGCATGTCGACCCGATCGAGAAGAAACCGTTCTTCCACGTGCTGCCTGGCTCGACCGCGTTCTCGATCGCCACGCCGGGCTGCAACATGCGGTGCCTGTTCTGCCAGAACTGGGAGATTTCACAGGCTTTTCCGTGGGATATTCGGACTTCCGCAGCCACACCGGAGGAGGTCGTCGATGCGGCGCTCAAGAGCGGCGCGCCGTCCATCGCGTTTACGTACACGGAGCCGACGATCTTCTACGAGTACATGATCGACATCGCCAAGTTGGCGAAGCAAAAGGGGCTGAAAACGGTGGTTGTCAGCAACGGCTACATCAACCCGGAGCCGTTGCGCGCGCTGCTGCCGTTCATCGATGCGTACAAGGTCGACTTCAAGGCCTTCAATCCGAAGTTCTATAAAGAGCTGACCGGCGGCAGTCTCGATCCTGTGTTGAACACCATGAAGTTGATTCAGAAAGAGGGCGTGTGGCTGGAGATTGTCACGCTGCTGGTGCCCGGCCACAACGACAGCGAGGAAGAGATCCGAGGGCTGGCGCGCTGGATCAAGGATAACCTGGGGCCCGACGTGCCGCTGCACTTCTCGCGTTTTCATCCGCAGCACAAGATGCTCGATCTTCCGCCGACGCCGGTGGAAACAGTCATCCGGGCCCGCCAGATTGCGATGGAGGAGGGCCTGCATTTCGTTTACACCGGGAACGTGGCATACGAACCGGGAGAGACAACCTACTGTCCGGGCTCGGGCGAGCCGGCCATCGAACGGCGGGGTCAATTTGTTGTGAAGAACAACATGAAGAATGGAAAGGGACCGGATGGGCAGGCGATCCCGGGAATCTGGGAATGAGGTCAGAGTTCCGGCTTCAGCCGGAAGTTTTTCAGGCGCTTTAGCGCCGTACGAATGGGGCTGAAGCCCCGCAGAACTTCCGCGTGAACGCGGAACTCCGGCGGCGAACGGAGGCGGTATGAGATGTCTGCGTATCTTTTGTCTTGGCCTGTTGTTGGGGCTGGCTGTTTCGTGTTCGCGGGAAGCCCCGGCTCCGATCACCGGTTGTCCGCCCGTGGTGGAAGTGGAGGGGCCTGTTCGCATGCCTGCGGTTGCCGGTGCGTTCTATCCTGCGGATCCGGCTGAACTGAGTCGCGCGGTGGATGGCTATCTTGCGCAGGCCACGCCGCCTGACGTGGCAGGGCAGATTCGGGCGGCGATCGTGCCACATGCCGGCTATGTCTTCTCCGCACCTGTCGCGGCGTATGTGTACAAGCTGCTGGCTGGGCGCAAATACGACACGGTCGTGTTGATCGGCAACAGTCATCATGAAGGCTATCCCGGCGTGTCGATCATCGCCGAAGGCTCCTTCCGGACGCCGCTGGGCGATGTGCCGATTAATTCGGAATTGGCGCGGAAGTTGCTCGCCGTGGGACGAGCCATGCAGTTCAGACAGAGTCCTCATGGCCCCGAGCATTCGCTCGAAGTGCAGTTGCCTTTCCTGCAGAAGACGCTTGGAACATTCAAGATCGTTCCGATCCTGCTGGGCACCGAGTCGACCGATGTCGCCCGCATGCTGGCGGCTGCGCTGGCAAAACAAGCGGGACCGGATGTGCTGGTTATCGCCAGCACGGACTTGTCGCACTATCCGAGGTACGACGATGCGGTTTATGAGGATCAGGCAACGCTCAATGCTGTTGAGAGTGGTGACGTGGATACTCTCGAGCGGACGATGCGCCAGATGGAATCGATGCGGCTGCCGAACACCGCCACGCTGATGTGCGGTGAGGGCGCGGTCAAGACGGTGATGCTCTACGCGCGGGCCATCGGCGCGGACCGGGTGAAGGTGCTGAAATATGCCAACTCGGGTGATACGGCGGGTTCGAAGGATCGTTGTGTGGGTTACGGTGCCGTGGTGTTCTCAAGCGAGAGGGAGGCTTCCATGCAGAACAAAGAAAACGAGGTCCTGAACGCGGAGGAGCGAAAGGCGGCGCTGGAACTCGCGCGGCTCACGGTGGAGACGTATGTACGGACCGGAAAGCGGCCCGTGTGGAATAAACGGTTGCCCGGGCTGGAGAAGCCTCTCGGGGCATTTGTCACGCTGCGGGAGAACGGCGAGCTGCGCGGTTGCATCGGGCGCTTTGAACCGGACATTCCGTTGTCGCAGGTGATTATCGAGATGGCCATTGCCGCGGCCACGGAGGATCATCGATTCCCGCCGGTGTCGGACAAGGAGTTGGGAGAAATCGACTACGAGATTTCCGTGCTCAGCCCGCTACGCAAGGTAAAGAGCTGGAAGGAAATTGAGCTTGGGCGACATGGCGTCGAGGTTGCGCGCGGGTTCCGGCGTGGCGTCTATCTCCCGCAAGTGGCGACCGAAACCGGCTGGGATCTCGACACGTTCATGTCGAGCCTTTGCGCGCACAAGGCGGGGCTGCCCGCGGATGCGTGGAAGGATCCCCAGACGGACATCTACGTGTTTACCGCCCAGGTCTTCAGCGATCACGAGTAGTCGCGGTTCCCAGCAGGCCCGCGATAGTCAGGCCATTCACCGCAACGAGCGCGAGGAGTGTCTCGTAGAGTCCGAGCACCGGCAGCAACCACATGGCTGTCAGCAGCGCGCCGAGACACGAGCCGAGAAGGTCTGCGCCGTAGACTTGGCCGAGATGGCGTTCATCCGACTCCGCGCCCGAAAGCAGGACATGGTTGGCGGCGGGGAATTCGAAGCCGGCCAGCGCACCGGCGGCGGCCGCCAGCAACACGAAGACGAACTCGAGTCTCGGTGATGGCTGGATGTGACAATGGGCCAGCCATGCCGCGCCTCCTGCCAGCACGGCGCAGAACGCGGTCCATGCGATGTGCATGCCAACAAGCATGCGCGGGCTTGTTCGCTCCATCAGGTGTGTGCCCGCCCACGTTCCCATCGCCATGCCCAGCATCAGCCCCGAGATCAGCAATGAGATCTTGTAGTAGAGATAGCCGTAGTATGATTGGAAGGCGAAGATCAGGATGATCTCGCATGCCATGAGCGTAAAGCTGGCCGCGGCCATCGCGTGTGGCACTGTTCCGGCCGGTCCGCGTGCGCGGCGTTTCCACCATGCTGCAGCCCACACGGCCAGCAAGAGGATAAGGCCCGCCCGTGTATGTCGACCGATGGCATCCAGTCCGCGCGCGGTGGCAGCATGCAGGGCGCTGGTCCACCAGATGAAGTTGTAGAAGCATGCCGCTGGGTGGAGGTCGCGGTTCATCATTGCCGTCCTGTTGGCGTCGAGCTGTGTCGTCACCTGGGGAATGCGGTCGGTGGTCAGCCGGTACTTCACGTAGGCGTCGGTCAGGAACGCGGTCTGAACGTTTCGCCCGTGTAAGCGGGCGAGCAGCGGTGCAGGGTCGCAATCCAGCGCGCGGCCGGGCGATGCGATGAAGGTCAGCGTGTATTCGGGGAGGAGGCTGATGTGGCCGTACACCGACTGCAAAGTGCGGTACACCGATGCGGCCAGATTCTCCAGCTCGGGCGAGAGGTAGTCGGGCGAGAAATCGAGCCGGGACGCTACGACCCCGTCATCACACAGGATACCGCGCAACTCCTGGAAGAACTCCTGCGTGTAAAATCTGTTGATCAACGCCGTGCTGGGATTCGGCAGATTCACGATCACTACGTCGTAGGGCGCCGCTCCTGAGGCCTGTTGCTGCTTTACAAAGAAGCGACCGTCGGCGTGCACGATCTGGACGCGGGGATCAGCCAGGGCCTCGCGGGCCGGACCAGCGAGATAGGGCTCGACAGTTGCGATCAAATCGGGATCGAGTTCGACATAATCCACGTGCTCGGGCTGGTGCTTCAGAATCTCCGCCAATGCCCCGCTGAAGCCGCCGCCGAGCAGGAGGATGCGGCGCGGTGCGGGGTGCATGAGAAGCGGGAGATGAATGAAGTACTCGTTCAGCATGCGGTCGTCGTCGGACGCAAGGAGCAGGCCGTTCTCGTAGAAGTTGAACTGGTCGAGGATTCGTGTGACAGCGATGTTGCCGTGAATGGAATTGCGCGACACCACGACATCCTGTCCGGGAAATCGAAGAGGCACGGTTTTCGCATTCATTCTCGGTGCCGCAAAGAAGACCACGGCGGTCAGCGACGACACCGTGATCAGCGCGAGCCGGTACCCGAATCGGCGGTTGTGGGGATGCACGTAAACCATTGCGCCTGCCAGCACGTTGCACCACGCGGCAATCGAGAGCGCGCGGAACGCATTGGCGGTGATCAGCCAGTAGCCGAAGAGGGTACCGCCGATGACGAACCCGAGTGTTTCGTAGAAGTATGACGAACCGAGAATGCCGCCGGTCGAGGATGTGCGGCCTGCCTCCTTCCACGCGCGCGCGCCGAGAACGAACTGCGCGCCGAGGACGAGGCAGATCGGCGCGAGCGCGAGCAGGGAGCCGAGCAAGGCAGGCAGCAGGTCCGGCACCTCGCCGGGCGTGGCGCTGGTGAACAACCGGCTGGCGCGAACGAGAAAGAGCTCCGCGGGCAGCAGGGCTGCCGCAAGAACGTGGCAGATGATGAGTTGTCGCTGGGGTCTGGCCGATTGCGAGAGCCACCGGCTGGCCGCTCCGGCGGCGCAGCCGACCCAGAGCAGCCAGGAGAACAGGGTCCAGCCGATGAAGAATTCATTCCCGTAGAAGACGATCATCAACTCGCGCAGCAAGACCACCTGCGCGAGGATTGAAGTGATGCCCAGCGTAACAAACGAAAACGCCATCACGCGCTTCATGATGCGCATTGTACCCGGTTCCCGAGGATTGAGAAGCGGGTTCGCAGCCGCCGCGTCAGTACGGCAGCTCGCGCCCCGCCGCCTGGATGGCGCGAAGGCTGAACGAGTGCTGGATCACCGTCTCGCCACGGTCGCTCCGAATCTCGAGGGTGATGAGCGGATCGGGTTTCTCCCAGTCGATGGTGACCAGTCCAAAGTTATCGCCGGTGTAGACCTGGCTGACGCGCCGCGGATTGATCTCGGCCAGCGGGATATCCGGCTTCATGTTCAGGCTGCTGGATGTGAGATCGTAGAGCGGGTAGGGGGCGCCGTCGGGCAGCAGTGAGAGTTCGGCGCGGTGACGGTCGCCGCTGAGGAATATCACGCCATCAGCTTCGGTGTCGCTGATCATGTCGAGCAGGAGTTGCCGCTCGTGGGGAAAGTTCATCCATTTCTCCCAGTGATGATCCTGGGCGACAACCTGGATGCCGGAGACGACGAGCCGGAGTTGCGCGGGCTTGCGGAGTTGTTCGCGGAACCAGGTCCATTGCGCGGGGCCGAGCAGTGTGGCGTCGCGGTCGGTGGTGGCATCGTACGGGCCCTCGCCGGGCAGGCGCGGATTCATTGGGTGGAGCGGGCTGCGGAAGCTGCGCGTATCGAGGAGGATGATCTGAACTTGTCGGCCGGGAGGGCCATAGACTCGCGCGCCGTAGAGGCCTTCACGGGTCCATCGTGGTGAATCTTCCGGCTCGCCGACGAAATCGAGGAACAGGTTCTGCGATATTTCCCGTTGCGGGTATTCGCCGCCCGCGTCGTTGTAGCCGTAGTCGTGATCGTCCCAGATTCCCCACCACGGGCAGGTCTTCACAAACTCGCGGAAACCGGGATTTGAGCGCTGCTTCTCGTAGGCTTCGGCCTTGTCGGTTGCATTGGTGGTGTCGAGATAGATGGAATCGCCGATCAGCAGAAAGAGATCGGGCTGTGCCTCGGTGATGGCGTCCCACACGGGCTGTGGGTCATCCTGGTGAAGGCAGGAGCCGAAGGCGACGCGCGTGAGCGTGTTAGTGAACAACGTCTCGGCGGAAACCGGGCCCGCGGCGGCCATAAGAAATGCCGCAACGATCATGACATGACGCGATCGATTCATGCGGGGCTGATTTTTCCAAGCCTTGGAAAAAATAGCGACAGATTTTCCAAGCATTGGAAAACCGGCCATTTTATGGCGCCTGCACGCGCACCCTGTAGTACAAGCGGGGGGCTGTGCCGGTGATGGTGAGCGACATCGGGCCGCCATGGCCCGTCACGGTGTCTCCGGCGGGCGTCCATATGATAGGGGTGGCCAGATTCGTTGTGCCGTCGAGGCGGTACGTTCGGGCGGCCGAGGAATTGAAAAGGACCGAGGTTGCCGAACCCGATGCCACGGCGACTCTGAAGACCGACGTGGCGTTCATGGGGTTTGTGTCGGCCACGTATTCCCGGTAGTTATTCATGCCGTCTTCGTCCACGTCGTCGCCTGCCGCGCAATCCAGGGAACTGCCGAAGTGCTCCGCTTCCCACGCATCTGCCATGCCGTCGCCGTCTACATCCTGATTTCCAAATGCATGCAGGTCTACATCGGGATCAAAGGACCGTGCGCCGTTCGCGTCCAGACGGTTGGCGCGAATGTTGATCCAACCGCCGCCGGGCGTGCTCTGGTCCCACACCACCATGATGCCGCCCGATGGATGAGTGACCGTGCTGCTGTGCTGCTGTTCGGACAAGTCGATGATATTTGCATTCATGTTGGATGGCCACGCCCAATTGCCGGTCGCGTCGATCCTGTTCGCGTAGACTTCGTAGTCGTAGCCGTAGTTGCTGCGTTTGTCTTCCCATGTGACGTAGGTGTTGCCCGAGGCATCTGCTGCGACACCGGTATGGAGAGGCAGGGAGGCATTGCTCGAAACCACGGTACTTCCTCCCAGCGGATTGCCGTTGGGGTCATACCTTTTCATATAGACGATATTGCCGGACTTGCCCGATACGACAACATTGTTGGATGCGTCGGTCGTGACGCTGGCTTCACTTAAGCCCACGTCCACGTTATTCCAAACCGTGGTTCCGCCTGTGTTCAGCCGTTGCAGCCATGTGCTGACGGTGCTGACGTCGATCCGGTAGGCGTTGATCGTATAGATCGCGTTGTCCGCGGAGATGGCCATGCGCTGGTCCCACTGGTTGGAGCCCTCCCCGCTGGAGACGTCATTGGTCCACACTTTGGTCCCGTTCGAATTCACCTTGGCGAGGAAACTGGCTCGTCCGTATGGGCCATAGCGTTGATAGTGGATGTAGATGAAACCGTTGCTGTCTACAGCCATATCGTGCCCGATGGTTTCCGAAGGCTGCGAATTCACGAGCACTTCCGTTGGCCATGCGGGGATGCCGTTGGTGTCCAACTTCATCATCCGCAGTTCCTCGAACCCCCGTCCCCAGACCACGTAGAGGTTGCTGCCCGAGATGGCGATTTGCGGTTCGGGCTCCCATCCCGTGGGATAGGTAATGCTGAGCGTGTTGACCTGCGTTGAGTTGGTCCATTGGATGGTGCCCGCTGCGCTGATCTTCTGAAGCTGAATATTCTTGTCGGTCAGGTTAAACCAGGTGACGTAGAAGAAGCCGTCAGCAGCCCGGGTGATGTCGGGATTCCAGTGATGCTTCGTTTCGGCGTCGGCGCTGAGCACAATCAAGCTGCCCAGTACGACGGCCATCCACGCACGGCTTGATACAGGAACCATTACAACCCCCGAGTCTCGGCACTGATAATAGACGGTGAGTTCGAGCTATGCAGCGACAATTTTCCAATCCTTGGAAAAATGGGAGGCTGATTTTCCAAGGCTTGGAAGAAAATGCAGCAGTTTGTCCAAACGTTGGAAAACGAGAGATAGAGGGGGAGGGAGGGGGGGGCACTACCGTGCCGCGTGGTGATGGGACTACCACCTTATGCGCATATGCGCATAAGGTGGTCATGCGAACCGGGTTGCGGAGCCGTGTTGAGGGCCGGTGCGGGTTAGTGTGAAGGCGCTGTAGCGGCCAGCGGTAAAGGTCCCGGCAATCGTGGAGCCGTGTTGAGGGCTGGTGCGGGTTAGTGTGAAGGCGCTGTAGCGGCCAGCGGTAAAGGTCCCGGCAATCGTGGAGCTGCCTTGCGGGCTGGTGCGGGTTAGTGTGAAGGCGCTGTAGCGGCCAGCGGTAAAGGTCCCGGTGATCGTGGAGCCGTCTTATGGCCCGGTGCGGGTCAGCGTGAAGGTGCCGGATCGGCCGTCAGAAAAGTAGCCCGTGATGGTAGCGCCGGATCGTGTTCCTGCGAGGCCATAGCCCAGCGACTGGCCTGAGCAGGGTCCGCTATCCACACTCCCGGACGTGGAGATGTTGATCGTATCCGCAGAGGTCCATGCGCTTGCCGATCCGGATACGCCGCCGTAGCCCGTGATGTCGCAGGTCGAGGTATTTCGGCACTGCACCGAGCTGAATTGGGCCGAACCCGAGGCCTGTCCTTGCGACCAGGTTATCGTCAACGTCAGGGTGCCGCTCGACGAGTAGGAACAGTTTCCGGCCGATGACGAGTAGCTGTAAGGGCCCACCCATGTTCCGCTCCATGGGTCAATGGGGGGTGGGGGATCTTCGGGATCGATGACGATGGTGACCTGCTGATCGATGGCGGTGCCGCACAGCCCTTTCATGGTGATGGTGAACCTGTAGGTGCCGGCGACCTTCGGTGTGCCGCTGAGTACCCCATTGGGGGCGAGGATCAGTCCCAGCGGCGGGAAGGCGCTGCCGGTGGCCTTCATGAATGTGTAGGGCGGCTGACCTCCCGTGCCGATGAATTTGTAGGTGTAGGGTTGCTTCACCTTGCCGTTGTGGGGCACAGGATTAATGAGCAGCATGCCTTGTGCGCCACCCGGCCCCATGTAGGAATTGCCCCAGTTTTGGCCGGAGACGATGGGGTCGGTTGATAAGGGTGGGCGGATGTACCAGTTGCCCGTTGCCGTGTGATAGACGGCAAGGTCGTACGTGCCATCACCATTGAAATCGCCCGGCACCGGAATGGCGCCGTTGAATCCCCAATTCTGGCCGGCGAGGATCGGCTGAGTTGACGCAAGCGGACGAATGTACCATGTGCCCGCCGCCGTGTTGTAGACGGCGAGGTCGCAGATGCCATCGCCGTTGAAATCGCCGGGGACAGAAATCGCGCCGTTGAATCCCCAGTTCTGTACGTAGGTAACCATCGGCGACACGCCCATCAGCAGAATGAACCAGTTGCCTGAGCGCGCGTCATAGACTGCAAGATCCCAGATGCCGTCACCGTTGTAATCGCCCGAGACGGGAATGGCGCCCTGGTAACCCCAATTCAATCCGGCCGCAATGGGCTGCGTTGCGCCGATGGAACGGATGTACCAGTTGCCGGTGGCCAATTGGTAGACGGCGAGATCCCAGACGCCGTCGCCGTTGAAGTCGCCCGACACCGGCACGGCTCCGTCGAAGCCCCAGTTGTAGCCGGAGACGATGGACTGCGAGGCGCCAATTGCGCGGGCGTACCAGTTGCCCGAAGCCAGGCTGTAGACGGCGAGATCCCAAACGCCATCGCCGTCGTAATCGCCGGGCACCGGAATAGCTCCGCTGAATCCAAATTTCTGGCCGGAGAGAATCGCTGTTCCGGCACCCGGGGGGTGGATGTACCACTTGCCCGTACCCCATTCATAGACCGCCAGATCGCTGATGCGGTCTCCATTGTAATCACCGAAGGGCTGCACGGGCTGGCGTCTGAACGTCACGCGCACGGAGTGGCTGCCACCGGAACTCACGACCCAGGTGAAGGATGTCCCCCCGTCCTGCACCCGTGTCAAATCCACATACCAGCCGTTGACCGAACACCGGGCTGCGGGGATGCCGGTGAAGGTACACGATTGTCCTTCCTCGGCGAGTTGTCCGCCCGACGGGCTAATGGTGCCTCCTTGCCCCGCTGAAGCCGTGATGGTGGCCGAGTTTGCTGCGCGAAAAGTGACCTGTACCGTATGATCGGTCTGGATGTTGCTCAGGGCATAGGTTGATCCGCCATTTTGAGTCACGTTACCATCAAGGTACCAGCGGTCCACAAGGTAGTGGAGGTCGGGCGTGGCGGTGAAGACCTTATTTGTTCCAGCTGACAGGGTTAGTATGCCTTCCGGACTGATCTGTCCATTTGCGCCATGGCCGGACTGCACCGTGAAATACAGAGGCCAGGATTCCGAGACGTTATCGCAGGTGTAGATCAACTCGCCAATTGTCGTCGCAACCAGTTTCTTCCCGTCCGTTGACGACGCTACCGATGTCCAACTACGGTTATCAGCGCTGGCGGTCCACGTGGCGCCCGTGTCGCCGGACGTGTACACGCGGTCTAGCTGTGCTGCGGCCACGAGTTTGCTCCCATCTGCCGACGAGGCCACCGATATCCAATATGCGCTGATGCCGCGCGCAGTCCAGTTTGTCCCGGCGTTGGTTGATGTGAATATCTGACCCGGATAAACCACGGCGACCAGTTTGTTCCCATCTGCCGATGAAGCCACCGATCGCCATTGTCGACTACTCTCGCGCGCGGTCCAATTTGTTCCGGAATCGGTTGATGTATAGATTTGACCGCCCATGGCCACGGCGACCAACTTATTCCCATCCGCCGATGAGGCCATGTATTTCCATTCGCGATCCTGCTCGCGCGCAACCCAGTTTACCCCGCCGTCACCCGATGTGTAGATCGATCCGTACCATACGCCCGCGACCAACTTGCTCCCGTCTGCCGAAGAGGCAATCGACGTCCAACTTCGGGTGGTTGCACGTGGTGTCCAGTTGGTGCCGGAGTTGGTCGACGTGTATATCTGACCGTCGTACACCACGGCCGCTAGCCTGGTCCCATCCGCCGACGAAGCGACGGACATCCATTCTCTGTTGCTTTCGCGCGCCGTCCAGTTGGTGCCGGCATTCGAGGAGGTGAAGAGTTGGCCGCTATTATTCTCCCCGGCCACGAGTTTATTACCATCTGCCGAGGAGGCTACGGATTGCCAGCTGTGGTTGTCGCCTCGTGGAGTCCAAACCAGAGCTGCCGTGCCCGTCAGCGGCAGCGAGCAGAGAACCAGCGAGGCGAGCAGCAGCGGAAAGAGAAAGACTCTCCGCTGAATGCGGAGAGAAAACGCAGGACTGACCCCAACAACAGCCCTCATGCCAGCAATTGTGTGCCGGGCCTATTGGGCAGGCAAGACGAAAAGCGATGACCCCACTTTCCGGTGGCAACGACACGTGTATGGTGGGTATCATAAAGGCCAATTCATGTCATGCCCGGGTGGCGAAATGGCAGACGCAAGGGACTTAAAATCCCTCTTATGAGATCATTTTATTAGCGTTTGTTGTTGACTGTATCCTTTTTGTATCCTTTACTCGCATTAGGAATGAGCGAAAGGATACAGATGAACGAAGTTAGAAGCACCCCCTCTCAGGGGCCGAATGCGGGCTTTCCTCTGTACGCCTTCGACATTCTCGACAAACCGACAAACCACCAAGGGGGTACACCATGAAGCATCGCACCGGGCATATCTTCAAGCGAGGCGACACCTACTGGCTGCGGTACACGGTTGCCGGCGAACGAGTGGCACAATCACTCAAGACGAAATCGGAACGCACGGCCAAGACGAACGCCGAGAAGATCATGGCGCCGATCCGCGCCGCCGACGGAGCCGAAGCCCTGCGGGCTGTTCAATCTCGCCTAATGGCTGCTGTGGACACCGCCGGCAAGCTGAACGATGAGGCGCACCCGCCTCTCTCGCTTCTTAAGGCGTGGACAGCGTACCAAGACAGTGAGAACCGCCCGCAGTCTGGGGTAGTGACGTTGGCGGGTTACGAGGGGCATTGGGCCGCGTTCTGCGAGTGGTTAAAGGAACACCAACCCGGCGCCCAGTATATGAGGGACGTCACCCCCGAAATGGCTGCCGCGTTCATTCGGCAGCTGTCCAAGAAAGGCTATTCGGGCAACCGCATTAACAAGTTCGTGCGGTTTCTGGAAACGTTCTTTCGCGTACTGGCGAAGACGGGCCGTGTTACCGTGAACCCGTTTGAGGACATTACCCGGCGCAAGCAAGTGCCCGAGAGCAAGCGCCCCTTCACGATAGAGGAACTGAAACGCATTATCGAAACCGCCGAGGGCGAACTTCAAACTCTGTTCATGCTTGGCACGTTCACCGGCTTGCGTCTGGGTGATGCCGCAACCCTGCAATGGGGTGAAGTGGACCTTGCTCGTGCGATCATTCGCCGCGTGCCGCGCAAGACGGCCCATCTTGGCAAGGCCGTGATTATCGGCATACCCGCCATACTCGGGGAACACTTGGCCGGCTTGAAGCGCAAGGGGCCGTTTGTCACGCCCGAAACAGCCGCGCAATATGAAGTCGATGCCCCTGGACTATCGCGCCGGATTCAAGACCACCTGATAAACTGTGGGATTCAGACGATCAAGCCCGGCACCGGCTTTGAGATCGTGAAGGGCAAAGACGGCAAGCCCGAGGAAAGATACACCGGCAAACGCGCCGTAGTGGTGGCCGGGTTTCATAGCTTGCGCCACACCTTCGTTTCCCTTCATGCCCAAGCCGGCACCCCGCAAGCCGTGATGATGAAACTGGCTGGGCACGGCAACCCGATGATGACTGAACACTATACGCACATAAGCGAAGCCACCGCCCGTAGCGCCGCCGCCGCCTTGCCGGCGATTGTGGGCAAGGCCGCTCCCGTCAAAGTCTTGCCCCCGGCGAATCTGGCCGAACGCGTGAAGCAACTGGCTGGCAAGCTGACGCCGAAGAACGCTGGGACAATTCGGAAAGAATTGCTGGCGCTGGTGAGTTGACTAGCGAAGCCCATTCAACTAGTTGCTTGGACGGGTGCGGGTCGTTCCGAGGTAAACAACAGAGAGGGCCGCCACAATGATTCTACAGCGGATAGTGCTTATATTGGGGTGCGTACTGATAGCCATCATTGTCATGTTTCCGCCGTATTTCGGAACCTATGTTCGAGATGGTGACAATTTAACACGTTTCATTGGTTACTATCCGATTATCAAGCCGCCGGCGCCCAGTGTGGTGGCCACGAAGATGGAACTCGAAAGTGGAGCCTATGCCCCGCAGCGTCGCTATCACTCGCAAATCGATGTTGACCGACTATATGCGCAAATAGTCGGTGTCGTCTTGTTGGTCGTTGGCTTGGTACTGGCCCTGCGACCAAAACCAAGCATGAAGACAGCCTCAGACGTCCGCTGGAGCGAAAGACCAAGCTGAATTGTCCATAGTCGCTTTATTCTTATTTGCCCCGGCCTGTTACAGCCGGGAAGGTCCTGCCGCGGAGCTGGGCGTGCTGTGAAGGGTTACGAGCATGAGTAAGAAGCAATCCGAGCCAAGACTTCTTTTGGCAGCGAATCCGATTCCAGAAGCAGAAGCGGCGACGGTGGCAATGTGGGCGACGAACACGCGCAACGGGAGCCTGCCGTGAAACTGACTTGGAGCTATCAGGGCGTGTCTGACAATACGGCAAGGCAAGTAAAGAGAGCCCTCAATCGCGTGGTTGAAGTAACGCCGGCACTTTACGATATCTTCATGCAGAACTTTGCCCGCGCAGTAGATCACCACACGTTTTATTGCGACGATCTGCGCGATACCGCGTCGAGCCAAGTAGTGAAGGATGACCTGAAAAGGCTCCGCAAGGCGTTGGTTGTGAGCAAGACCACTTACCTGATGCTGATTGATTGGGATAAAGGCATTTATCAAGAACATCGGGAAGATGTGTGCGATGCATACGAGTTACTCTCCAAGGTTGTTGACGCAGCCTACAAGGAACACAGGCCGGGCCGCGTGGGGAATCCGTATTCTAGGGTTGACCGCAAACTGGTCGTAAGCCTTGCAGACATATTCTTCCGTTACACAGGGAAGAAGCCTACCGCCTATCCTGATGGGCCCTTTGCCGACATCGTGCGGGCCGCATTCTCCGAAGCGTGTCCGAAGCGCGATGTCGGCGGGCGCAAGGTGCTAACAAGCGGCATTAAGGCGTGGCGCACATATCGGCAACAACAAGCTAGTGCCAAGCGCCAATAGACGATTCTCTCAACGGGCTATCCCGCCTTCTCTCCTCCCCGGTTTGTGTTACCCAACCACCGGGAATATTTGCATTGGGGACATGGGCGTTTTTGCGCCTGTCCGATACTGTGCCTTCTAGGAATTGGGACGCCTTTTTTTTAGGCGCTTGGTCCAATTCTAGAAGCGGAGGAAACCATGAAGGACAGACGGTTGAAAGTGGCGAGAGTGGCTGCCGGGCTGACGCAGATGGACGTTGCCCAGAGCGCGGGTGTGTCCGAGGCGCTTATATCGAAGTACGAGACACGCAGACTCACCCCGCCTAGGGGCGTTCAAGAGAAAATCGCGGCGCGTTTGGGTGTGTGCCGGTGGGAGGTGTTCTAATGCACGCTGCCACCATCGACGCATTGAAAGCGTTTCTCAGCGCCTTGCATGAGCCGCCCGAGACCGTGGCGCGTATGCTGGCCGCCGCCAAAGAGCGAGCGCCGGCGCCCGAGGTGCTGCTCACCACCAGAGCCGCCGCTGAGTTGTTGGCGGTTCACCCGCAGACGTTGTTCCGGTACCGCCGGCGGGGCTTGTTGCACAGCCTGAAGCGCTCGCCTCGTTGTATCCGCTGGCGCAAAAGCGAGGTTGAAGCCTTGGCGAGTGGGAGGGCTTATCCATGAATAACGCAACCCTGCTCTGCATGGCCGGGCAACTGCGGGATGCCGCCGATGCCTATATGCGCCGAGGCTGGCACCCCATCCCGATTGCCGCGCCCGTCTTGGGCAACGATGAAACGGGGAAGATCCCGACACTCAAAGCGTGGCAGAACCACATGGCAAGCCGTGGCGATTTGCCCCGGTACCGTGACGGCATGAATATCGGCATAACCTGCGGGCCTTCCCGTCTTGTGGTGCTGGACTTCGACGCACCCGAAGCATACCTGATATGGGCTGCCGCACACCCCGCAGCCGCCCGCACCTACACCGTGGCTCGGGACAATGCCGAGCCCGGGCGCCGCCATTTGTACTTCACCCTTGGCGATGAACAAGAGGCGCCGGCGCAATTGACAAAGACGGGAACGGGATGGGGCGACTTGAAAAGCGAGGGCGGGCAAGTAGTCGCACCGCCAAGCGTTCACTACACCGGGGGCCGATACGTTGTCGTACAGGATGCCGAGCCGTTGCCGTGGCGCACCGAGTACACGCCTGACATTTACGAACCGGGATTGAAGAAGAAGGCGAAGCCGCCCGCACCTGCTCCCGCGCCGGCACGGGAAGCACAAGGCCGGGGAATACCGCCAAGCGTGGCCGCCCTGTTGGACGCCGGGGCTGCCAAGGGCGAACGCAATCAAACCGCGTTCCACATCGCCACCCAACTGCGGGACGAAGGCTATTCCGAAGGCGAAGCACTTTCCATGCTGCAAGGCTTTGCCGCCCGATGTACGCCACCGATTGGTGATAGCGAATTGCGGACAACCGTTCAAAGCGCATACAAGGGCACGCCAAGAGAGCCGGCCCACGATCCGAATGCCACAGCGTTCTTTGGCAAGAGCGCCCCGCAGCCTACGGCAACCCCGCCGGCGCCGGATACCTGGCCCGAGCCGCAACCGATAAGCGCCCTCGGAGAAACGCCGCCTCCGTGGCCGTGGGAAACATACCCCAAGACATTGAGGGACATTGGCGAAGCAATCACAGAAACCATGAACACTCCGCCGGAACTCGCGGGGCTTGGCTTGTTGTGTGCCGCGTCAATCGCTTGCCGGAACGTAGCCCGCGTGGAAATCAAACGGGACCACCGGCAATATCCGAATGTCTACGGGATGGGCATTGGTTCACCGGTCACGGCAAAAACACCCATTGCCCGCGTGGTTCAAAAACCGATTCTTGATTTTCAAAAGGTTCAAACAGAGGTTTATGAAGCCGAACTCGCTACATGGGGCGCCAAGGTAAAAACCGCCCGAGCGCAAATCACTGGCATCGAGCGCAAGCTGGCAAAGGGCGCCGAGAATGCCGATGAACTAACCGCAGAACTGGCCCGGCTTGGCGCGATTGAAAACACGAAGCCGACCGCGCCCGCGTACGTTGTGAATGACGCGACGCCCGAAGCAATGGCCCGGCTTATGCACAGCAACGGCGGGCGCCTTGGCGTATTCACTTCCGAAGCCCGACAAGTGTTGAGTATCGCCCGGGGCCGCTACAGCAACCAAGGGAACGACATTAACCTATGGCTTGCGGGGCACGGGGGCGATTACTTGCGCTATGACAGGAATGCCGCCGACAAGCCGCCGTTTGAAATCCACTACCCGGTCTTATCAGCGTACCTTGCAACGCAACCTGACAGCCTGCGAACCTTGGGCGCCTGCAACGAAATGCGGGAAGCCGGCTTTCTGGCTCGCTGGCTTTTTGTGGTGCCCGAAGCAAACGGGGCAAACGAATACCCGGTTGAATCAATCCCGCCCGAGGTGTTGAACCGATACGCCCGCGTGATGAATGCGCTTCTGCGGATGAAGCCCGACACAGGCGCCGAGGGAGATCCGCTGCCGCACCTTGTACGCATGGCGCCGGGGGCGTTCCATCGATGGAAGCAGATACATGACGCCATAAAGGCCGACGCGATGAAAGCCACCCCGCTGTTGGCGCAATGCCTGGGCAAGATGCCCGAACACTTGGCCCGCATTGCGCTTGTGTTTCACCTTGTCAAAAGCGCCGATGCAGGAACCCCGCCGGGCACCTTGGAAGAGTCGGACATTGAACAAGCCTACAGCCTTGGGCTTGTCCTGCTGGCGCATACCCGCCGAGCCGTGGCGCTGATGGGCGAAACCATAGAGCGCAACCAAGCCCGGGAACTGTGGCCCATAATCGCCGCACACCGGGGCAAGCTGAGGGAACTGCGGGCCGCCGAGGAACTGGGCGAGATCGAAGCCGTGAAGCCCCGTGACGTTGCCCGGTACTGCTGGGCAGGCATAGAGGATACCACCGCCGCCCGTGACGCCTTGGAAGTGCTGGAGGTGAAAGGCTGGTTGCGATCCGCAGCCGTGGCCGGCAGGGTGAGGGCCGCACCGGCGCATGAGTTGTACTACCTGTATCCCGCCGGGGGCGCGCGCCATGATTGACAGAATGAAGGACAACAAGCCGGGCGAGGTGGTCATGGTGGGGCAGGGGTTGGACGGCAAACCATACCCCATGCGGAAGGGCACCGTTACCGTCCTGCATATCTACCATGACGCCGACTGTCTCGGCGCAAAGGGTCGCCCCGACTTGTGCCGCTGCAAGCCGGATATAAAGCTCGGCCCACTAACGCCGGCATTGATGGAAAAGGTTATCCGAGACTGTGAGGCCGCCAATGGATGTTGACCGTCACAACAACGCCCTAGCCCCCATGAGGTACCGTAAAAACATTAGAAAAAAAAGAAGGTTAGGGCACGGCACCCATTTTCGCGTCTGGGTTGCCGAAAACGGGGTTAAGGTGAAAACGTAATAACTCTATATTTCCATGATGTCGACGTTTGAGGGAGTGCTGAGCTTCCACGCCAACAGGACCCGTGACGGGCACTGAATGTCAGGGCGCCAGTGTAGAAGCGGATTGAGTTACAGTCGGTCTAAGGATTCCTTCTCATCCTCTAAGTGAATTGGTGGTGTGATCAAGTTCTCAGGGACCTCATTAGCGTCTCGTAACGTCCTGAGAAGTCGTGAGCCGCGCCCATTGCGAGCAGCTTCAAGTACCTTCCGAGACACCATCATGAGCGCGGATTCCGACGGTTGATACTCAAATGTTGCTGCGCGCTGCGCGAATGAAGGCAAGCGCCACATCTGTTTTGCAAAATCTCCGTTCGTGCTTATCCAAGACAAACCCCCATAAATCTTCCATGGACCGGCGCAGTTCTTTACCAACAGCGCTGCGACTTCCTCTGTAGTAAGTTGTTTGCGATCTTCCCTCATATATGCGATGCACCCAACGACATCCCCCTCCATGGCCACGACTATTCTGTAAGGCCCCGTAAGGAAAACGTACTTGCGATAGTGTGGCGAGGGAATCTCAACAGGATTGCCGTAGCGGGCCTTTGCCTCGGACAAACTCTCATTAAGGCGCCCCTCGGATGAGGCTTGCATAACAACGAGCGCAATGGCCGCGAACCATACAGAGCTTTTCATGCTGTCTACTGTCCTCCGATGTAGCCCCCATAATGTGAGGGGTCCTTATTTGGGCCATAGATGATAGCGTTCTCGACGTCATGTTGCCGCTGTATTTCTCTCCGCTCAAGACGGGCCTCGCGCTCGCTTTCTGCTGCGGCTGCGGCTGCCTGTTGTTGAGCCTGTAGTTGTTCTTGCTGCTGTTGTTTTCGGACTATCTCCTGTTGCGCATACTGCTGCTGCAACTGTCTGACCCTCTCGGAATATGCGACTGCATTTGTTGGGTCATACCCATACTTGTCCTGCAGGTCCTTTGGTAAGCTTACGAACAGCACCTTGGCAACCCCGCTCGCATGGTTGACCGTGATGCCGTCAGGCTCAACGCGGGTAACCTTGCATCCCTTGTACACCGTCTTGTTGAGCAATGTGATGTCCTGTCGGTCTGAGGGCTGAGGTAGAGTTCCCTTGGCAGTGGGAGCATTGCCGCTCTTGGTCTTGTCCACCTCTGCGACAATGGCCGCATTGGTCTTTGGAATATCGACCTCTCGGGAGTAATCCCGGTATGTGAACAAGACGCGGTATGTGTTCGCGTCCTCCGATACCACCTTGTATCGCTTGGACGGCTCCAAAGGGACGAATCCAGCAAACATCTGAACGTTAGCTAATGTGCGGAGTTGAACTGTGTCCACCCCAACATTGGCCGTCGGATTCATCATCCTGTCGTTCTTGGCAATCATGCCGATAGTCGCATTGGACCCGACCCCGACAAGAACAAGATAATTGCGCTCTGTTTCCTTCAGAAGGGGATACTCGGAGAGCGGCGCTGGCTTTGAGAGAAACTTGTTCCCGTCAATCGGCACGTACATCGTTGAGTGTGGACTAACGAACGGACCTGCTTTGTCGGCATTGGCGGCCATCACCAGCATGGCGGATGCGAGCGCAAATAGGCAGCGGACGTTGTTCATCCTCATAGCACCTCCCAAGACAATCCTGAACGTTGGCGCGAGTGGATTCAAACTTTTTACTATCATGCAGGCTAACATCTAGAATTGGTTCTTCGCGTTTCCCCCCTCTGTTACTTGGCTGAAACCACGATTCTGCAGGGTGACAGGACACGGCCTCCGGGTTGAAGCCTTTTTGTTCTTTGGTTCGGGGAAACCCAACTGAGGGAGATAGACACCCTCCCCCCATGGCAAAAGGGATGCCGGTAGGCCGTGCTTGCCCGCCCCTAGCGCCCATCCTCGGCCCCTCATGCTTTGCGCTACCCTACGCCAACCCAAGCCGTTCTAGTGACTGCTGGCACCCCAAGGCGCCACGATATTGCGATAGCCTTTGTCCTCATCCCACCCCTCTGGTTTGTCGGATTGTCGAGTTTGTCGACGGGGTAGACGGTAAACAAATGTATCCGTGCCACCCCCTCGCCACGCTCGGGCGGTGGTGAGGGTGAATAGGCCCGCAAATAGTGTGTGATACGGGTTGCACGGACATGACCATGGTCATGTCTGTACATGGTATCTGTGCAAGAAAAATGGCTGACTGTACGACACCCTATAGATCATTGCGCCTGTGGGTGAGTGTATACAGGCGCACGGATTTGCGCGGGCCCTCCCCCTAGGAGCGGACACTTTCCAGTTGCCCGCAGGGGGCGCCGGGGGCAAGATGCCGCCATGAATCCGAAAGGGATACAGAAAAGGATACAGCCGGCGCCGAACGCGCCTGAAGCAAGTGTATCCCTATTGTATCCCTTTCAGACACCCGCACACATATATCAGTTGACAGCGATTGAAAGCAGTTGCGTGCGCGTTTCATGTCGTAAACATGCGTATATACGCGTGTTATGACCGCAAAACAAGGTAAATGCCCGGGTGGCGAAATGGCAGACGCAAGGGACTTAAAATCCCTTTCCTGAAAGGGAGTGTGGGTTCGAATCCCACCCCGGGCACTCTTCCCCCAGCTATGCCTTGGTGATGACGTAGACCGCCACGTTGGCCAAGAGCGCAGGGACCAAGCGGGTCTCCCGTCTGCCCGAGAGGAAGACGGCCTGTTCGATGCGGGCGTTCAGCTTGTTGCAGAACTCGAGGAACTGATCGAGGGTGATTGCACGCACACGCGGTTCCCCCGAGGCCAGCGTGAATCCCGTACCCCGGCCGCCGAGCGCCCGGAGTCGCTCGCGCCAGTAGCCCGCATTATCGAATGAAATGATCGCGTGGCGGCCGACGCGGAGCATTTCCTTCACGACGGGCGCCGGGCGATTGAGGTAGGCGAGGGTCTGGCTGAGAATGACATAGTCAAAGGCGTCGTCGCGGTAGTCGGCGATGCCTTCCTCGATGTTGCCGTGGCGGACGGAGAGGCCGCGCGTGATGCACGCGCGCACATCATCTTCGTCGATCTCAACACCGCGCGCTTCGACGTGTTTCCGCTGCACGAGTTCCTCGAGCAGGATGCCGTTGCCGCAGCCCAAGTCGAGGACCTTCGACCCTTCCGGGACGAAATCCACGATCGCTTCAAGGTCCAGTCTTTGTGTTACGTCCGTCATGGCAAATCACATGAGAGGTTGGGCTTTGCGCGGAAAAAGTCAACGGGATTTCGGGTCACGCGGGCTTGGGCAGCTTGGCGTGCTTCGTTGTGCCACGGTTGACGCGGGATAGGAAATCCCGGGTGAGGGTGGCCAAACGGTCAAGTTCCAGCAGGAACGCGTCGTGGCCGTAGTCGCTCTGAATTTCGACATAGGTCGCGTCGACGCCATTCTGGAGAAGAGCGCGGACCAGCTCCTCGGATTGTTCCGGAGGATAGAGCCAGTCGGAGCTGTAGCTGACGACGAGGAATTTGGACGAGACGTTGCGGAACGCATGCGCGAGATCCGGCTGCCCGTACGAAAGGTCGAAGTAGTCGATCGCCTTGGTGATGTAGAGGAACGTGTTGGCATCGAACCGCTTGGTGAAGGTGAGCCCCTGGTGTTTCAGGTAGCTCTCCACGCGGAACTCGGTCGCAAATTCGTAGCCGTAGTGTTCCCGCTCCTGGAGGTGGCGGCCGAACTTTGCGCGCATCGACGTTTCACTCAAGTAGGTTATGTGGCCGATCATGCGGGCGACGGCGAGGCCGGCATCGGGCCGCTCGGATCCGTAGTAGTCGCCCTTCTTCCAGTTCGGGTCGGCATAGATCGCCTGGCGCGCCACTTCGTTGAGCGCAATGCTCTGCGCCGATACGCGCGCCGTCGAGGCCAATATGATGGCGCTCTTTACGCGGTCGGGATAGGAAACAGTCCACTGCAGCGCTTGCATGCCGCCCATGCTTCCGCCGGTGACGCACAGCACTTTTTCGATACCGAGATGATCGAGCAACAGCCGCTGCGCTTCGACCATGTCGGTGACGGTGACGACGGGGAAAGAGAGGCCGTAGGGGTTCCCGGTGGCCGGGTTGTTGGAGGAGGGCCCGGTGCTGCCTTGGCAGCCGCCGATGACGTTGGAGCAGAGGACGAAGTACTTGTCGGTGTCGAAGGCTTTGCCCGGGCCGACGGCCTGATCCCACCAACCGGGCTTGGTGTCGTTGGCGGAATGGCGACCCGCGACGTGGGCATCGCCGGAAAGGGCGTGCAGGATCAGGATCACATTGCTGCGATCCTCGTTCAGCTCGCCGTACGTTTCGTAGGCAAGCGTAAATGGCCCGAACCTTGCCCCGCTCTGGAGCTTCAGTTCGCGGTCGAAAGTGACAAACTGGGTTTTGACAATCTTGTCCATCCGTCACCGGTAATAATGAAGTATTGGAGTGCCGGGGGCAATCTAAAGCGCGATCACCACCGGCACTCCGCAGACTTTGCGGTTCAGCGGCCCGCCGCGATGGCGAGCGCCTGCTCGATATCCGCCTTGATATCCTCGACATCCTCCAAGCCGACGGACAGTCGGATGTAATCCTGGGTCACGCCGGTGGCGGCCTGTTCCTCGGCCGACAACTGCTGGTGCGTGGTAGAGGCCGGGTGAATCACCAAGCTCTTGGCATCGCCGATGTTGGCCAGGTGTGAGAGCAGCTTGACCGAGTTGATGAACTTCTTCCCGGCCTCCAGCCCGCCCTTGATCCCGAAGCCGACGAGTCCGCCGAAGCCCTTCTTGAGGTACTTCGTCGCATTCGTGTAACTCGGGTCACCCTCGAGGCCGGGGTAGGTGACCCAGCTCACATGGGGGTGTTGCTTCAGCCAGCGCGCGATGGCGAGGGCGTTCTCCGAGTGCTTCTGCTGCCGAAGCGGCAGCGTTTCCACGCCCTGCAGCAGCAGGAACGAGTTGAACGGGCTCAGCGCGGCGCCGAGGTCACGCAGTAAGGTCACGCGCACCTTGAGGATGAACGCAACGTTGCCGAGACCCGGCACGTTGCTGAGAGCGTCCCAGTACACGATGCCGTGGTAGCTGGGATCGGGCTCGGTGAACTCCGGGAACTTCCCGTTGTTCCACTTGAACTTGCCCGAATCCACGATGATGCCGCCCAGCGACGTGCCGTGCCCGCCGATATACTTCGTGGCGGAGGCGACGATGATGTCCGCGCCATGGTCAATCGGTCGAACGAGGCCGACCCCGACCGTGTTGTCCACGACGAGCGGAAGGCCCGCTTCGTGGGCGATCTTCGCGATCGCCTCGAAGTCGGGCACGTCGAGTTTCGGATTGCCGATCATCTCTGCGTAGATGGCCCGGGTCTTTGGCGTGATGGCCTTCCGGAACTCCTCGGGGTTGCGCGAGTTGACGAACTTCACCGTGCGGCCGAGTTTGGGGAACGTGTAGTGCAGGAGCTGGTAGGTCCCGCCGTACAGGTTGTTCCCGGCGACGATCTCGTCGCCTACGCGTGTGATGGCCAGCAGCGCGTAGCTGATGGCCGACTGCCCGGAGGCTACGGCCAGCGCGCCCGTGCCACCTTCGATTGCCGCGATGCGCTGTTCGAGCACATCGGTCGTGGGGTTCATCAGCCGCGTATAGATGTTGCCGAATTCTTTCAGGGCAAACAGGTTCGCGGCGTGTTCGGTGCTCTTGAACGCGTAGGAGGTCGTCTGGTAGATCGGCACCGCGCGCGCGCCGGTTGTCGGGTCCGCTTTTTGTCCTGCGTGCAGGCAGGCCGTATGGATACCTTGCTTGGTCTTGTCGCTCATTGTTATTTCTCCCTTTCTTCAGGCGCGCGCCTTGTGAGGATCGCACGCGTAAACTATCACACGGGGTGGGGGAATTCCAGCGGCAGCCCGGTAGCTGAGCCGCCGGAATCCCCCCGGTCCCCTCAATTTCGATTTCCTTCGTTGTTGTTTCTGCCCTGTAACTCCGCAAACAGCCGGTCGCGCCGGCGGCGTGCCTGGTGGCTCGCCCGGGTGCCGAGCGAAGCCCGGACCCGTTGCTTGGTGAAGTCTGGAAGATGGATCGTGTAATGCACGAACCACGTTCCGTGGTTATTCCAGAGGTGATGGTTCGGATTGCCACGCGGCGTCCGAATCGACAGGTCACACTTGGCCATGATGCGTCTCCTTGCCCGCTTCCGCAGGCTGTTTACGCATCAGGATGCTGCGAACAAAAAACCGCCGATCCTGAACAACAGGACGGCGGTTTACGCTCGCGGAGACTATTATTCAAAGGAATCTTTCCTTCGCTCATCCCGGCCGCGCACTCGCGCTGCCGGAGGGCACCTTGGCGTCTCCTGCCAGGTTGCCGTGTTCCGATCTACACCGGAACAGCTCCTGATGTTCAATGCGACACAATACCCACGTTTTGGAAAACGTCAAACAGGAGTTGTGTCATAAACTGCGGCGGGGGCGTTTCAACCCGTGATGACGGCCCTGATGATGGCATCGGCCCAGCGGTTCAACGCGGGAAGGTGTGTGGCCGCAGTGGCCTGAATGGCCTCGGCTGTCAGCCCCGACAGGGCGACGTCTTCCTGGCAGTGCGCGCATAGCCGATCGACTCCGGCAGTATCCAACTCGGCGTGGAAGAGCAACCCGTACGCGCGGCGGATACGAAACGCCTGAACGGGAAAGAGGTCGGACTTCGCCAGCACCGTGGCACCAGGCGGCGCCTCGATTCCTTCGCCGTGCCACTCAATGACCTCAAGCGGTTCAGGAGCAGTACGGAAGACGGGATCGCCGGCAGCGGCCGACGTCTTGTGCAGGCGCGTAATGCCAATTTCCGGTGCGGGGCCTTTGTACACCGCGCCGCCCATGGCCTTGGCGAGGAATTGGCTGCCGAGGCATACGCCGAGATAGGGCACATCCGCGTTCACGCAACGGCGGATGAAGTCCGCTTCCTGACGAATCCACGGATCGGGATCGTTGACCGACATCGGTCCGCCCATGACGAGAAGAAAATCAGGCAACTCGGAAGGGAGTCCCAGTTCCGGTACGAGCCGGCACGTCAGGTGAAGACCGGCGTCGACCAGTGCCTTCTCGAAAACGCCCGGACCTTCAAACGGAACATGTTGGAAGCAGAGAGCCGACATAGAGGAATGGCTGATGGGTAATGGTTGATGGCTGAGATTACAGGCTGACATAGCGGAAGCCGAGCCGTTTGGCCTCGCTGCGTGAGTAGAAGTTCTTCACGTCGACCAATACCGGGGTCCGCATCATCTTGCGGATTGCGCGGAGCGGCAGCGACTTGAATTCGTTATGCGCGTTGATCAGGATCACCGCGTCGAGTTTCCGGGCCTTGTCAGGGGTGAGCGTCGGCAGGCCAAAATGCTTTTTGATTTCCTTTGCGCTGACCAGCGGCTCCCAGACGGAGACGCGTACGCCGAAGCTCTTGAGCTGTTTCACCACGTCCTCGGCCCGCGTGTTGCGAAGGTCGGGGACGTTTTCCTTGAAGGTCATGCCGAGGACCCACACGTTGGCATTCCTGGGCAGGCAGCCCGCCTTCGTCATCTCCTGGATGGCCATATCGGCGACGTAGTAGCCCATGCCGTCATTGATCCGGCGGCCTGCGAGAATGACCTCGGGGTGATAGCCGAGTTCCACGGCGCGGTGCGTCAGGTAGTAGGGATCGACGCCGATGCAATGACCGCCGACGAGGCCGGGGTGGTAGCGATGGAAGTTCCACTTGGTTGATGCCGCGTCGAGGACTTCCTTGGTCTGCAGGCCCATGCGGACAAAAACCTTCGAGAGCTCATTCATCAGCGCGATGTTGAGGTCGCGCTGTACGTTCTCGATCACCTTGGCCGCCTCGGCGGTCATGATGCTCGGTGCCTGGTGGATGCCGGCCTTGATGGCCTTGCTGTAGGCCGCGGCGACGCGGGCGATGGCCTTGGGGCTGTGGCCGCTGACCACCTTCACGATGTTCGTCACGGAGTGGACCTTGTCGCCCGGGTTGACGCGCTCGGGAGAATAGCCGAGATCGAATTGGCCAAGCTTGAGGCCGGACTCGCGTTCCAGGATGGGGAGGCAGAAGTCCTCGGTGACGCCCGGGTAGACGGTGCTTTCGTAGCAGACCAGCATGCCCTTGCGCAGGATGCGGCCGACGGTCGTGGAAGCCTTGTCGAGCGGTGTCAGATCGGGGTCGCGTGCCTCGGTGACGGGCGTGGGCACGGCGATGATGATGAACGTGCACTTTGCAAGGTCCTTCGGGTTGGTGGTGAAGGACAGGTTGCGCTGCTTGAGTTCGGACGGCTCGACTTCGCCGGTGTGGTCGCGCCCGGCACGGAGTTCCTTGATGCGCTCCGGCTTGGCGTCGAAGCCGATGACCTTGTAGTGCGGCGCGAAGGCGGTGGCGAGGGGCAATCCCACGTAGCCGAGTCCAACGAGGCCGATAACTTCCTTATTCGCTTTCTTCATCTTCCCACCTGTGTGTTGAAGGATCGACAGCGACAAACTACGTCCAAAGCTGTTCCGAGTATATGCCCCGGCGGATCAAACCGCGAACCCCTTCCGCGACGCGGGCCTTGTCATCCGGGTAGGTCACACCCAGCCACTTTTCCGGAGAGGTCAGGACATCCACCCTTGCGCGGACCGCGTGGATGAGTTCGTCCACGACGGCGGGCAACATGAATTCGGAATCGGGTTTCGAGCCCTCGGCGGGCAGGAACCTTCGAAAGGCGTTGTCCAGATGAGCAAAGATGTTCGGCGTGAATCCCCAGAGATTCATCGAGACAATTTCATCACCGCTGAAGAGCGTGTTTCCGTCCGCGGCGGGACAGGTGGCGCCGCCCTGACCGTGCGGCACGATCTTGTGGCGCTCGGTGACGGATACGAGGCGGCCGTCGCGGACTTCGCAGACGCCGCGGGAGACGGGGCCGTGCTCCGACAACGTGTTGCGGAGAACGAAGCCGACGAGACAGTAGTGGTCCTCCTCGGCGGCAATACTCTTCAGCCGCGAGGCGAGTAGTTCAAAGGACCGGCGGCCGTAGAAATCATCCGCATTGATCACGCCGAATGGTTCGCCGTGGATTTCGTGGCGGCAGGCATACAGCGCGTGGCCGGTGCCCCAGGGCTTTGACCGCGCGGCGTGGGCGAAGCCGGCAGGCACATCCTGGGTTTCCTGGAACGCGTAGCTGATGGGAATGCGTCCGGCGAAATGCGGCTCGATCGTGGAGCGGAACGAATCCTCGATGTCGCGACGAATTACAAACACGACACGCGAGAACCCGGCGGCGATGGCATCAAAGATGGAGTAATCGATGACGATCTCGCCGGAAGGTCCGACAGGTTCGATCTGCTTCAAACCGCCATAGCGACGGCCGATCCCGGCGGCGAGGACGACGAGTGCGGGAGCCTTCGCGTTCTGGGTGTTGAGCTTCATTCGGCCTTGTTGCTCATTTCCGCCAGCTTCTCCATCTTCGCCCGCGCAGCGCCCGAATCGATGGACTGTGCCGCGACGGAGAGTCCTTCCTTGAGGTCGCGCGCCTTGCCGCCCGCGACAATGGCCGCGGCAGAGTTGACCAGAACGATATCGCGTTTCGGGCCTTTCTCGCCGGCGAGGATGGCGCGGACGATCTCCGCATTTTGTGCAGGGTCGCCGCCGACGAGGTCATGGATTGACGCGACAGGAAGGCCAAGGTCGCCGGGCTTGAGTTCATAGACACGCACCTCGCCATCGCGTACCTCGCCGATCAACGAGGCCGCCGTGGTGGTGATTTCGTCCAGCCCGTCGCGCCCGTGGACGACGAAGAGGTGCTTGGCGCCGAGTGTTGCGGACGCCTGGGCCAGCGTGGTGACGAGGCTTTCATGGTAGACCCCCAGTACGCCGTGACGTGCCCCGGCAGGATTGGAGAGGGGACCAAGGATGTTGAAGATGCTGCGGATGCCGATCTCGCGGCGCGGGCCGATGGCAAACTTCATGGCCGGGTGGAGCGTGGGGGCGAACAGGAATGCGATGCCGATTTCGGCAAGGCAGCGGTCCATGACGGCGGCCGGACAATCGATCTTCACGCCGAGCGCGGCGAGGACATCGGCGCTGCCGCACTTGCTGGAGACGCTGCGATTGCCGTGCTTCGCGACGGTAATGCCGGCGCCCGCGGTGACGAACGCCGAGGCGGTGGAAATGTTGAATGTATGGGCGCCGTCGCCGCCCGTGCCGCAGGTGTCGACAATGATTTCGCCGGGAGCGTGGACGGCGGTGAACTTTTCGCGCATCCCTGCCGCGCTGCCGGCGATGACTTCCGCGGACTCGCCGCGGATGCGGAGCGCGGTGATATAAGACGCGATCTGGGCAGGCGTCGCTTCGCCGCCCATGATTTCGGTCATGGCGGCGTGCGCCTCTTCGCGCGTAATCGCGCTGCCTTCAGCGAGCTTGGCTATCAGTTCCTTAATCATGCCTGTTCTCCCTGCTATCCCTTGTCCAATCCGAACCTCAGATACTCCTCAATCGCGTAGCGGTCCGTCATACCCGCGATATAGTCACAGACGGTTCTCCACAAGCCTTCCGTGGGCAGGCGTGTGCGCGCCTTGCGGCCCATCGTCTCGGGGTGGTCGATGTAAAAGAGGAACAACTTCTTCATCATGCCGACCGCCTCATGGCTGCCCCGGCTGACGGCGGAGTTGTAATAGACCTCCCGGTAAAGAAATGCGCGGAACGGCTCGAGCATCTCCTTCATCTTCGGGCTGAAGGCGACAAGCCGCTCGGAGCACTGCATGACCGCTGCGGGCGATCGTGGCTGGTGCTTGCCGAGCAGGACCGAGCTGGTGCGGATGACGTCCTCCACCTGGATGTCGAGCAGGCAGCGGATCGTGACGTCGAGCAACTGGTCCGCAGGCGTCGTCGGGAACTGGGCATGCGCGCGCTCCGAGGCCTTGCGCCAGAGTTCGAGTTCGTGGAGCTGAAGCTCGGTGATGAGCCCCGCCTCGCAGGCGTCATCCACATCGTGCGCGTGATAGGAGAGATCGTCGGCGATGTCGGCAATCTGCGCCTCGATCATCTGGAATGGGCCGATCGGGTGTTCGTCCAATTGGGCGCCGGGTGTCGCGGCCTGATGCTTGCGCAGGCCCGCGCGGACTTCCCACGTCAAGTTGAGCCCCGGAAAATCCGGATAGCGCTGCTCGACGACCTCGACGGCGCGGCAGCTCTGAAGGTTGTGGTCGAATCCGCCCTCATTCTTCATGAGTTCGTTCAGTGCCGCCTCGCCGACGTGGCCGAATGGACTGTGGCCGATGTCGTGCGCGAGGGCGATGGCCTCGGTGAGATCCTCGTTGGCCCGCATCGCCCGCGCGATCGTGCGGCCGGCGGCGGCCATCTCCATCGTGTGAGTGAGGCGGGTGCGGTAGTGATCGGCCGTGCCATTGACGAAAACCTGGGTTTTGTATTCCAGCCGACGGAACGCCTTGCAGTGCAGGATGCGGTCGCGGTCGCGCGCGTATTCTGCGCGGTAATCGTGGAGATGCTCGGGATAGCGGCGGCCGAGCGACGAAGCGCTGTGCGCGGCATAGGGCGCAAGGCACTGCTCCTCGATTTTCTCCTGGTCGCGGCGCGAATGAATCATGGGCGGCATCATACGTGGTCGCGCGGGCCGACTCAACAGTTTCGGAAGGGTGGTGGGCTAAGTTCCCGGTGCCATTCGGCGTCGATAGAATGCAATGAATTCCGTGGGGGTGAGCACGCGCATGGCACCGCACGCGCGGGGTGGAAAGTGGCGGCGATTGCCGGTGACGAGTGCGTCGGCTTGTGCGGCCACCGCAACTTCCAGAAACGGCTCGTCGTCATGATCGGGGAGGGGGTGTCGAAGCGGAACGCCTGCAGCGAAGAAGGCGCCTTCTTCGATGAAACTCAGAAACTCGGCGACCAGGTCCGGCTGAAATTGAAAACGGGGCCTCTTCAATACGGCGGAGTATTCCCACAGGATTCGCGCGTCCACGCACAGGCGGAGCTGTCCGGAGGCGATCATGCGGACGATCTCGCCCGGCGCAGAGAAGGGGGAGAGCAGTCCTGAAACGAGCACATTGGTGTCCAGCACGATGTTCATTTGGATCGCGCGCGGCGGACAGCGCGGATTTCAGCACGCACGTCATCTGCGCTGAGTTTGTCCATGCCGCGACTTGCGGCAGCGCTTTGTAATTTCGTTACCGCCGCGGTCGCACGAACCTGCCGTATCGCGTCGAGATTCTCTTCGAGATTGGACTCATCGACGGAGGAAAGGATCGCGACCGGCCGGCCGTTGCTGGTGACCACCATCTCCCGCACCACCGGGAGGGTTCGCCAAACATCTCCGGATTTGCCCCGCAAGTCCCGCACGCTGAGAAATTTCATAATGCACCTTTAATGTCACTCAGTAAGGTACACAATTGTGACACGGCGTCAAGCCTTTGCATGCGGGGAGCGCTGTCTCACGGGGCCGTGTGAGACTCGCGGTGGAGCGGTTGCTGGCGAGGGCGGATTTTGGGTTTGTTTCGCCGTCGCGGATGGGGTATTCCGAAGGCGACGCCGGAGCACGTATGCACGAGAAAACGATCAGTCAGAAGAGCCTCTACAAAGGACGTATCCTTGGCCTCGAGGTTCAGGAGGTGGAACTCGCCAACGGCAAGATGGCCTTCCGCGAGATTATCCGTCATCGCGGAGCCGTGGCCGTGCTGGTCAGAGCACCCGACGGCCGTTTTGCCCTTGTCCGCCAGTTCCGGAAGCCCGTGGAGTTGGAAATGCTCGAGGTGGTTGCGGGGAACCGCGAGGCAAACGAAGAGGCTGAATCCTGTGCCCGCCGCGAGTTGCAGGAGGAGACCGGGTTTGTTGCGGCCACGATTCGCTATCTCGGCTATATCTATCCGTCGCCGGGCTACGTGGATGAGCGGATCGACCTTTTCTATGCCGAGGCGACGGAGCCAGCCGGAATGACCGATCCGGACGAGGACGAACATCTGGACGTGGTTTTGCTTGATCGGAATGAAATCACGGAGAGAATCCGTCGTGGCGAGATTCATGACTCGAAAACGCTGGCCACATGGCTGCTTTTTGAGAAAGTGGTTGGCGTGTAAGGGGTTGTGCTGAATTTGGGCGGGAAATCGCAGCGTGAACGACAAACCGAAGAACATCTGGCAGCGGACAAGGCAGTTTCTGCTGCACGACGTGTGGGATATCGATGTCTCGTCGCTGTCCGCCGCCAAGAGCTTTCCTGTTCGGATTGTGCGGATATTCCAGTTGGTCATCAAGGGGTTCAAGGAAGACGATCTGCCGGTGCACGCCTCGGCGTTGACGTTCGTGACGCTGATGTCGCTGGTGCCGATGCTGGCGGTGGCATTCGCGTTATTGCGCGGGTTCGGCTTCGGGCAGGACGAGATATCGAAACTCCTGGAATGGAAGGATTCGATGCCGCCGCAGTTCGGCGCGTTTGTTGACCAGATCCTGTCGATCGTCAACTCGACCAATTTCGCCGCGCTGGGTTGGGTGGGTTTGGTTTTTGTCGTGTTTACGGCGTTGCTGGTGTTGGGGAGCGTGGAGATTTCGTTCAACCGTATCTGGGGCGTGACGGCTTCGCGGACGGTGTTTCGGCAGGCGGCGAACTACATCAGCATTCTCGTCCTTGTGCCGCTGCTGATCGGCGTGGAGAGCACGGTGGAGGCTTCGCTGCGCGGTGGGCTTCCGTTCCTGCCGGAAACCGTTGGCTTCGTGGTCCGCAATTTGCTGCGTATCACATCGTTCCTGACCACGTGGTTGGCGTTCATCTTCCTCTATATCTTCCTGCCCAACACGCGGGTGCGCGTGTTGCCAGCCGTGGTGAGCAGCGTCGTTGTTGCGTTATTCTGGCTGGGGTGGCAGAAGTCCTATATCGCGCTGCAGATCGGCGTCGCGCGCTACAACGCGATCTACGGCACGTTCGCGTCGGTGCCGATCTTTCTCGCGTGGCTATACATGAGCTGGGTGATCGTGCTGCTCGGCGCGGAATTGGCGTTCGCGCTGCAGAATGCGTCCACCTACCGGATGGAGAGCGCGGCGGATTCCGCGAGCGCGAAGTCGAAGTTCATCCTCATCGTGTCTGTCATTCTGCACGCGGCCGAGGCCTTGGCCGGCGGGCCGCGGTTCGATACCGGCGCCTACGCGCGCAAGCATCGCGTGCCCATCCGGCTGCTGAACGAAATGGTCCGTATCCTGGTGAGCCGTGGCCTCCTGGCGGAGACGGCCGGGCAGGAAGGCTGCTTCGTACTGCTGAAGGCGCCGGAAACGATTCATGTTCGCGACCTGGTCGGCATTGTCGCGCAGGAAGGTGCGCAGCCCGAGGCGCTTGGTCTGACGAAACTCGATCTGCCGGTTGAACGCGTATTGAAGGATTTGGAGAGCAATCTGGCGCAATCCATCGGCGATGTAACGATCAAGGATTTGCTGCCCGCGGAGGAGAGCCGGCCTGCTTGAACCCCGGCCTTGGTTCCGTCCGGTCTTTTACCCATGGAGTGATGACGCATGCCGCCCATTGATTTTGAGAAGGCCCTGAACGATGAGCAACGCGGTGCCGTGTTTGCGCCCGATGGTCCCGTGCTGGTCATCGCGGCGGCGGGCACGGGCAAGACGCGCACGCTGACCTATCGCGTCGCGCATCTTGTGGAGCGCGGGGTCGATCCCCGGCGTGTCCTGCTGCTGACGTTCACCAACCGCGCCGCGCGCGAGATGTTGGAGCGCGCACAGGGACTGGTGGGCGAGGCCGTGGGCGGGTTGTGGGGAGGTACATTTCACCACACGGCAAACCGCATGCTCCGACGCCACGCGGAAGCGGTCGGCTACCGCTCGGATTACACGATTCTCGACGAGGACGATGCGCGGAGCATCGTCCGCAACGCGGCGGACGAGATGGGCCTGCTGGGCAAACATTTCCCGAAGCCCGACGTGCTGCTCGGCGTCTTCGGGTTGGCCGCGAATCGGGAACACACGGTGGCCGATACCGCGCAGGCATGGTTCCAGGATGTGCCGGTCAACCCGGACGACGTCGTGCGCGTCTTCAAGGCCTACGAGGCCCGGAAGCGTTCGCTCAACGCGATGGATTTTGACGATCTCCTGACGAACGGCCTGCGACTTTTCCGCGAGCACAAGGAAGTGCTGGAGAAGTATCACGATCAGTTTCTCTACATCCTCGTGGATGAGTACCAGGACACCAACTTCATCCAGGCGGAATGGGTGGACCTGCTCGCCGCGCAGCGGCGGAACATCATGGTGGTGGGCGACGACTTTCAGAGCATCTACTCGTGGCGCGGCGCGGATTACCGCAACATCCTGAACTTTCCGACGCGCTATGCCGACACGAAGGTGTTCAAGCTGGAGACCAATTACCGCAGCGTGCCGGGCATTCTCCACGTGGCCAACGCCTGCATTGCCGGCAATCCGGAGCAGTTCCAGAAGAACCTTCGCGCGGTCCGGCCCGCGAGCTGCAAGCCGAGGGTTGTGCGAATGCGCGCCGGAGTGGAGCAGGCCCGCTACATCATCGAGCGCGTGGCCAAGCTGCGGCGGCAGGGCGTGCGGATGCAGGATATCGCGATCCTGTACCGCGCGCATTTCCACGCGATGGAACTGCAACTCGAACTGGCGCGGGAACACATACCCTTTGTCATCACATCCGGCATCCGCTTCTTCGAGCAGGCGCATGTGAAGGATGTCTGCAGCCTTCTGCGCCTGCTGGTCAATCCGGAGGACGAACTCGCGTTCGTCCGGCTCCTGGGGTTGCTGCCGAAGGTCGGCGAGAAGACAGCGCAGAAGATCTGGGCGGCCCTGGGCAACAAGGTGGACCTGCGCAGTGCGGCCGGGGCCCAGCGCGTACGCGAGAAACTGCCTGCCGCGGCGCGCGAGGTGTGGAAGAAGATCGAGCCCGTCGGCCTGGCTTACGATGCCGAAACGCTGCGCGACGATCCCGGCGAAGTGATCTTCCGGTTCGTGAAGAATTTCTACCACGACCACGCGGCGATGACGTACGACAACTATCCGCGCCGGCTGGAGGATATCGACGCGTTGATCGACTTCACCACGCGTTACGAATCGGACGAGGATTTCCTGAGCGAAATGGCGCTCTTGACCAACATGGACGCGGAGGCGGAACCGGTGGCCAACGAGCCCGGCAACGCGCTGAAACTCAGCACCGTCCACCAGGCCAAGGGGTTGGAGTGGAATGTCGTGTTCCTCCTGTGGGCGACGGACGGCATGTTCCCGTCGAGCCGCTCGATGAATGAGGTGGGGGGGGAGGGGGAGGAGCGCCGTCTCTTTTATGTTGCCACAACGAGGGCGAAAGATGAGTTATATCTCTGCACGCCCGAAATCCGGCGGACGAGAGACGGCGGGGTGATCTACTGCACGCCGTCGCGGTTTGTGAGCGAGATACCGCCCGAACTCGTCGAGCAGGAGTACGTGGGGTTCATCTGAACCGATGGTGCGAGGTGCGCGGATGAAGGTCTATATCACGGGATGCCGGGGACAGTTGGGGTTCGATCTGCTCGACGTGCTGAAGGGCAAACACGAACTCGCCGGGGGCGATCTGCCCGAACTCGACATCGCCGACGCCTCATCGCTCGCCACCGCGCTGGATGCTTTCCGGCCGGATGTGATCATCAACGCCGCGGCCTTCACCCGGGTGGATGCCTGCGAGACCGAACGCGATGCCGCACATCGCGCGAACGCCGTGGGTCCGCGCCTTCTGGCCGAGTACACGGAACGTTGTGGCGCGCTGCTGGTGCATGTCTCCACCGATTATGTTTTTGACGGTCGCCGGCCCGTGCCCCAGCCGTACGTCGAGACCGACCCCGTCGGCCCGACGTCGGCGTACGGCATCACCAAGGTCGAAGGCGAAAAGGCCGTTGCCGCAGCCACCCGGCGCTTTGCGATTCTTCGCACCGCGTGGCTCTATGGCGTTCACGGGAACAACTTTCTCAAGACGATGCTGCGTCTCTCGCTGCAGGGCAAGGCGCTGAAGGTTGTGAACGATCAGCATGGCTCGCCGACATGGTCGTGGCGGCTCGCCCGGCAGATCGACAAGGTGATCGACCACGGCGCGCGCGGCCTATATCATGCAACGGCGGAAGGTCATTGCACGTGGTTCGAGTTGGCCCGCTATTTCCTCGAGCGGATGGGCGTGCCGCACAAGCTCAGCCCGTGCGGGACCGAGGAGTACCCGACGCCCGCGCGGCGGCCGGCGAACTCGATTCTCGAGAACGCCGCGCTGAAGCGGGCCGGGCTGAATGTCATGGCCCCGTGGGCGGAGGACGTGGACGAGTTTGTGAAGCGTTACCGCGAGCGCCTGCTCGACGAGGCCGGGAGAGCGAAATGATCAGGAACCTGATGGTGACGGGCGGGTGCGGATTCATCGGCGTCAATTTCATCCGCCACGTGCTGGAGGAATCGGACTTTGCCGGCCGCGTCATCAACGTCGACAAGCTCACCTATGCCGCCAATCCCCAGAGCTTGGAAGATACAGCAGCCCGCGCGGGTGCGCGCTACGTGTTTGAGAAGGCGGACATTGTCGACCGTGCCGCGATCGGCCGGATCATGGACGAATACGAGATCGACGCTGTCTGCCATTTTGCAGCCGAGTCGCACGTGGATCGCTCCATCCTTCGCCCCGACGAATTCATCCAGACCAACATCGTCGGCACCCACACGCTGCTCCAGCTTGCGCGCGAGCGCATGCAGCGGGTGACGCTGTTTCACCACGTCAGCACCGACGAGGTGTTCGGGACGCTCGGCCCGCACGGCTTCTTCACCGAGGAAACACCGTACCGGCCCAACAGTCCATATTCCGCGTCGAAGGCCGCCTCCGACCATCTGGTGCGCGCCTATCACGAGACCTTCGGCCTGCCGGTGACGATTTCCAACTGCTCGAACAACTACGGCCCGTACCAGTTCCCGGAGAAACTGATCCCGCTGATGATCCTCAACGCGCTGGATGGCAAGGCGCTGCCGGTCTATGGCGATGGCAAGAACGTGCGGGATTGGCTCTTTGTGCGCGATCACTGCCGCGCGGTGTGGATGATCATGAACCGCGGCCGCAAGGGGCAGACCTACAACATCGGCGGCCGGAACGAGATGCAGAATCTCGATGTGGTCCACACGATCTGCGATCTGGTCGACGAAATGGCCGGCCCGTTGAAGAGTGGGGGCGCACGCCGCAAACTGGTCACCTTCGTCAAGGATCGGCCGGGGCACGACCGGCGCTATGCGATCGACTGCGCGAAGATCGAGCATGATCTCGGTTGGCAGCCGGAAGAATCGTTTGAGACCGGACTGCGGAAGACGATCAGGTGGTATCTGGATAACGCCGGTTGGGTCAAACAGGTCCGCAGCGGCGATTACCAGAAGTGGATCAAGGAACATTACGGTTGAGTGCGAAGATTTTCCAATCCTTGGAAAAATGGACGGCCAGTTTTCCAATGCTTGGAAAAACGGAGAGTGATATGAAAGGCATCATCCTCGCGGGCGGTTCCGGGACGCGGCTCTATCCGATCACGCGCGTGGTCAGCAAGCAGCTCCTGCCGGTTTACGACAAGCCGATGATTTATTACCCGCTGTCCGTTCTGATGCTGTCGGGCATTCGGGAAATCCTCATCATCTCCACGCCGGAGGATCTGCCGAAGTTCCGCGCGCTGCTGGGCGATGGCTCGAAGCTTGGGCTCCAGTTTTCCTACGCCGAACAACCGAAGCCTGAAGGACTGGCCCAGGCTTTCATCATCGGCAAATCGTTCATCGGCCAGGGGCCTGTGGCGCTGATCCTGGGCGACAACATCTTCTACGGCCATGGGATGACGGACATCCTGCTCCGCGCGGGGAAACTAAAGGATGGCGGTCTGATATTCGGTTATCTCGTCGGCGACCCCGAGCGCTATGGCGTTGTGGATTTCGACGACAAGGGGCATGTGCTCAGCATCGAGGAAAAGCCGGCTAAGCCGAAATCGCGTTACGCCGTGCCGGGCCTGTACTTCTACGACAACGAAGTCATTCACATCGCCGAGGCGCTGAAGCCGTCGCCCCGCGGCGAACTGGAGATCACCGACCTCAACCGCCGCTATCTCGAAAAAGGAAAACTGCGGGTCGAGTTGTTGGGGCGTGGTTTTGCGTGGCTGGACACGGGCACGCACGAGTCGTTCCTTCAGGCGTCGAATTTCGTGCAGACGGTACAAGACCGGCAGGGGCTGAAGATTTCGTGTGTGGAGGAGATCGCGTTCCGGCAGGGGTACATCACCGGCGCGCAGTTGGAGAAGCTGGCCTCCGAAATGTTGAAGAACGACTATGGACGCTACCTGCTGCGCATCGCGCAGGGAGAGGATTGATGTATGGCGATGAAGGTTGAGAAGCTGGCGATCCCGGATGTGCTGCTGATCACGCCCGACGTGTTTCCCGATCCGCGCGGATTCTTCCTGGAATCGTATCATGCGGAGAGGTATCGCGCTGCGGGTGTGCCGGGCGAGTTTGTTCAGGACAACCATTCGCATTCCAGTCGTGGCACGCTGCGTGGCCTTCATTTTCAATTGCCGCATGCGCAGGCAAAACTGCTCTACGTGCTGCGCGGTGAGATCTTCGACGTGGCGGTGGATGTCCGGCGCGGTTCTCCAACCTTTGGAAAATGGGTGAGCGCAGTACTGTCGGACCAGAACAAGCAACAGCTCTTCGTGCCCGAGGGTTTCGCACACGGATTCTGCGTCACCAGCGAGATCGTGGACGTGGTGTACAAGTGCACGGATATCTACTCGCCGAAGGACGATCACGGCGTGCTGTGGTCCGATCCGGCGTTGGGCATCCCGTGGCCGGTCAAATCGCCGACGCTGTCGAAGAAAGACGCGCAGCTCCTGCTGCTGGCGAACATCCCGGAAGCCCACCTGCCGGTCTATGGGCGGTAGAACGCGGGATGCAGAATGCAGGATGGCGGTCTGCTGGAGCCGTGGAAGTCCAACCACGAATGGACACTGATTCACACGAATTCCATCGCACAGGGGTGAGGGGATGAGGAATTGCCCACGAAAGGAAGTCGTGGGTGTTCGATCAAGAACACGGTGTGACGAAAGATGAAGGCAGCGATCATAGTGGGCGTTCTTCTTTTGGCCGGATGCGTTGCCTCTCCGCCCAAGACTTCGACATCGGAGCCGACCATTCACATCGCGTCCAACGGAGTCGTCTTCATCACACGGCAACTTGACGCTCCGACCGATGCAGGTGAAGCCCTGCAAGAGCTTGGTGTTCCGAAGAACTGCAGGATCCGAGTGGAGGCCGAACCGGGCACGCTCCACAAGTACATCAAGGCCGTGTTCACGGACATCGAAAGCAGCGGCTACACAAACTCGCGCTTCCACCAAGTAATCGAAAAAGGCCCCTGAAGGCTGTCCCGGAGTTTCCGATCCCAGTGTCCACCAAGATGGGATTGGGAATTGCCCACGAAAGGGCACGAAAGACGGCTGCGGATTCATGGTACCGCGCCGGGCACGGAGGCCCGAGAAACGGACGGTTCGGAGAACCGTCCCTACCAGCGGAGGGGAGATCCAGGCCGACCCGCCGCGGGCGGTGGCGGGGGACACGTTGACTTCTGTTCTTGTTCAGTCAAACGGATCGCTTTCCGGTCCGAGCCAGCGGCCGAGGGTGGGGCTGTAGTAGCGCGAGCCATCACAGAGCAGGCCGGTTTCCGTGTCGGTGTACAGGGTCCGGAATCTGAAGGGATTGGCCTCGGCTGCTTTGCCTTCCATCTCCAGCGTTTCGCCGAGTGGTCCGTAGCTGTAGTGTCCGACGACCGCGCCTGAGTCGGCGTCAACGAGCTGGCTCACATTATCCTGCCCGTCGTGGCAGTAGAGCAGAGTCGCATCCGGCTGAATGGAGCAGAGCAGTGTCGCGGCCCCTTGGCAGGCGATTCCATTCGGGGCCCAGATATAGAACACGGCGGACCGTTGGGCAGTCTTTCCGTCGTGCCGGATGATCTCCTCCCGCACGATGTTCCGGCCGTCGTACACGAAGAGATGTTCGCGGAGGGACGCCCATTGGTTCTTGCGGAAGATATCGATGCCCTTTCGAATGCGCCGCGCCTGGTAGTCGTAATTGAATGCCAGTCGCAGGGCGCCTTTGACGGGTTTCAGCGGGGTCATGGAAGCGAGTCGGTTTTCGGCATCCCAGCCGTAGACCCAGCAGGCGTCATTCGTCAGATTCCCCCTGGCGTCGTAGAAGAAGTCGCGCGTGGGCTGTCGGGCGGAGGTGGGCGTGAGTCGGGTGCATTGGCCACGGCCGTTTACGGTGATGAGGACCTCTCCGCCGGTATCGGACACCATTCGGACCAGATTGCCGCTCAGGTCGTAGGCGTAGCGGAAGGCGTTGGAGCCTGCGAACGACTCCAGGAGTTCGCCGCGCGGGCTGAAGGCGAAGGTGTTGGTGATCACGGATGCGGCGATGTGATCCACGCGTTGCGTGGCACGGCCGAGCGCATCGTAGGCATAGTCATATTGCGAGACGGTGTTGGTCCCCGCAAGATTCCACACCTTGGTGCAGAGGTCGCGATGAGGCTCGTATTCGTAGGAGGTCCACTGCCGGCGGTCGTTTAGCCATTGTTGGACCACGTTGCCGCCCGGGGTAAAGAACCACGTCCACGCGATCGGCCCCTCGTTCCAGCGCAGCCTGTTGCAGCGGCCGACACCGTCGTATTCATAGGACACGCTGTGGAAGATGTTGGTCGTGCCGGTGGGGCCCAGCGAGAAGTCGGTGAGACGTCCCGCGAATCCCCGGGTGGAGTAGGCATATCGCAGAACGGCCTCGGACTGGCCTGTCAGGATCTCGCTCTGGACCTGTCCCTCGGTGGTGTAGGTGAATATCCGTGAGCCTGCCGCGTCGTGGACGTTCAACACTCTTCCCGCGTGGTTATAGGTGAAGCGGACGTCGGGGGTGGCGTCGGAATGGTCGATGACCAGCAGTTCGCCGGTGCGAGGGTCGTGCATG
>Ga0116158_10000213_pt1 | contig 62032 bp, 44 predicted proteins | sample AD_UKC052_MetaG_FD_89883 | JGI IMG/M metagenome (GOLD analysis project Ga0116158, IMG submission 89883) | Active sludge microbial communities of municipal wastewater-treating anaerobic digesters from USA - AD_UKC052_MetaG | ecosystem: Engineered > Bioreactor > Anaerobic > Digestate | place: USA... | reverse complement strand
TCGCCGCTCGCCGCATTATTCCCGAGGCGGATCGCGTCGTCATCTCCGGCTTCAATGAAACGCCCCTCCTGCAGTATTTCGGCGGATTTCAAGGAACGGGAGGACTCTACTGGGAAAATGCTCGTGGCTTGCATGCTACGATCGACTTCCTGGCCGCTCACGATGATGAAGATGCCAGGCGAGTGGCCGTGGAGAGATCGTTGAGAGGCGTCATCATCTGGTCCAGTGACGAGAAGATCGAACAATTCCACTTCTGCAAATATGGACACAAAGACCCCGAATCCATACGCAAGACCCTGGCCTACAGACTAACCCACGGAGGACCCTATCCTGACTGGATTGGCCCCATACCATTTAACAGCACGCCGCTCGCCAAAGGCATGCAGTTCACGATCTTCAGGATCCTGCCGGAGCGTGCCGCCCTGTCCACCCCTATTCCCGCCACGGCTGTCCAGCCTGATATCTCAATCGGCGTGACTCAAGGCGCGACATCAACTCCGGCCGATTGAGCGGCGTGGCCAGAGCCACCGCCTCGTTCATCGTCGACAAGGCCATGTCAAACTGCCCATCCGCGGCATAGGCTGCAGCCAGTGTATCGAGGATGTGTGGCTGCTGCCGTGCGGTCAACTCAGCAGCCCGTTCTGCCAAACGGATAGCTTCCGACGCATCGCATCCCTCCCGGGTGGCCAACAGCCAGGCCAGATTGTTTAACACTTCCACATTGTTCGCCTGAAGCCGGACCGCATCTCTCAACACACGAGCAGCGCCGTCATAGTCTCCGCTCTTGGCAAGCGCTGCTCCGTACATGTTCAATGCATCCGGATTGGACGGGGCAAGTCGAACCGCCTCCTGAAGATGGCGCAGCGCTCCATCAATATCACCCTTCATCAGAAGCAGCTTTCCCACCAGGAAGAAGGCATCGGCATCCCAATTACAAAGACGAAGCACATCCTGAAAACGGAGCAGCGCGTCCTCGTTGCGGCCGCTCTTGAGATAGGCCAAGGCTAGATTGTACTGTGCATCAATGAGGTCCGGCTTGAGTTGCACAGCTCGCGCCAACGTTTGGATAGCCTCATCCTGTCGCCCGGCCTTGTAGAGGATCGATCCCAAGTTGTTCAGAATGCGGGGGTTATTGGGCCGATACTTCTGAGCCATCTCAAAACACGCCAGCGACTTGTCGAACTCTCCAAGTTTCCCATGGATACTTCCCGCGTTTGCATAGGCTTCGCCATAGGCTGGCATGATCGCAATCGTCTTTTCATACCAACCCAAAGCTTCCTTGTAGCGCCCGCGATCCTCCATCGCCCGGCCCATACCCTCGAAGGCGATGGGATTGACGGGGTTGATATCCAGCGCTCGCTGGAAAATCTGCTCCGTATTGGCCCAGTAGCAAAGATACTTGCGCGTGGCCCCCATGCAGAGAATGAGCAGCAGCGCTGAAATCAACATCCCCACGCGTCGCCTGTCCTTGACAAACGTCGCGCTGACCCACGTCAAGGCGACGGCGACCCCAATCGAAGGGATGTACGTGAATCGGTCTGCCACATGCACAGTCCCCACACGAACAAAACCGATTACTGGAACCAGGACGCCCAGAAACCAGAACCATCCGACAGGAAATGCGGGGATCCGACGCCGCCAGCCTAGAGCCATCCATGTCACACCCAAAAGTGTCAACCACGAGAGAATGGCCACAGGCCATCGCGCCAGGAGATCGGAATAGACAATAGCGAGGTTGGTTGGCCAGATAAGCTTCCCCACGTAGAAGAGATACGCCACCGAGACATCAGCCAGCCGTGTTGCCAGGGGAATCTGCGCGAGCGACTTTACGGCATCATCCGCAGCCTGAGTGCGCATAGTGATGACGCCGAATACCACGGCAAGTACGAACAAAGGAGCCTTCTCAAGCAGCAGGCGCGGCAAACGCCGAACAGCCTCTTGCGCTGTATCCCCCGCCCTGTTGAGCGGCCAGTAATCCAGCAACAGGAGAACAAACGGAAAGGTCACCATCATGGGCTTCGCCAAGAGCCCCAAAAGCATGCACAAGAACACCGGCAGGAAACGCGTCACACTCTGTCGTCGGACATACCGATCATAGAGCCCCATCCCAAGCAACCAGAACAGAGCACTCAACACATCCTTGCGCTCGGTAATCCACGCCACTGACTCAACACGCAAAGGATGCCAGGCAAACAACGCCGCCACAAACAAGCTCGGCCACCATCTGCGCGTCATACGGCTCAACACGAGAAACAGCAATACGGCGTTGAGCGCATGAAGGATTATGTTGGTGACATGATAAGATCCGGCTTTCGGCCCGAGCAGGCTGGCGTCCACCATGTAGGAAAGCCACGTCAGCGGAATCCAGTAGCTCTCATGAACCGATGTGAAAGCCCACCGCGCCGATATGGCAGTAAGGCCCTGCCTCACATAGGGATTCGCCGAAACATACTGAGGATCGTCGAAATTGATGTAATCGAATGATGCCGCCGGCCAGAACAGCCAGACCGTCGCGCCGAAAAGCACCAACGCCGACACCATCGTTCCTGCATGTGCCAATACGTACTTTCTGATTCTTCCTGCCATGGGACAGTCTATTAGCAAATCTGAGGGCTGTTGGAAATACTCTGTGACTGCGCCGTCTCTTCCCTTCAGCTAAACAAGAACCGGAGCGCAAGAAGATAAAGAAGAATTGTGACCCCAAGGAAGATTTGTTCCAATCGAAGCATGGATGTCAGATTGAGCCAGACAAAGATCAGGCCCTTTGCCGTCGTTCTTGCGCTGCTGCTTCTGTATTGTGTGATTCAGCTTGCCGTTCAAATACATCAACAATCCGCCTCCGATTATGCCACCTATTGGTTTGCATCAACCTTCATCAACGCGCATCCCGGATGTGACATCTACTCCGCTGCTGGGGAGCGGGGAATGCATCTTTTCTTCAGCGCGCACCCAATCCACCGCCTCTTTTGCGAGGAATTTGAAAACACCCAAACGCCCTTCTTCTACTGGCTGATTGGCCTGACAAAAACCGGTGATGTTCTGAGGGATACGAGAATCTTTCAGACACTTTCTATGGGGACCTTTGGGTTCGCCCTTCTCTATTTTTTCTCCAGGAACCAAGTCTCCATGAACACGGGATTGTTACTGTCCATTTATGCCTTGGCGTTCTTCCCTCCTCTTCGATCTGATGTGGCCAATGCCAACACCAATCGGCTCTTGCTCTCAATTGTTGCGTTCAACCTTTTGCTGGCCAAACAAAGTTGGAGGGCTACACATTTCTTCTCTTGGGTTTTCTGGGGTATGGCAGTTACCCTCAAGCCAACGATCATCATGGCCCCCTGCCTGTTGTTCTGTTCCCATATAGTGGGCAGGCAATTCAGACTGCTTCGCTCAGAGGCCTTTGGCTTCCTGACGGGTCTGACAACAGCCTTCCTTACGAGTTCCATTTATTGCAGTAACTGGACGGCTTGGCATTCGTGGCTGGTCCGCATCCTGAGCCTTCCCCTTTCAGCTAGTCCGCTGGAACACTTCAACTTCTCACTGCCGCAACTATGTTTCAATGCAATGAACTGTGATATCTCCCGCATAACAATGCTGGTACTGCTGCCGTTGTCTTTTCTTGCACCACTAATCATCATCCATCGCGCCCTGAGCCATCGCAGAGTGCCGTTGCCGTTGCGGACGTACAAACCCGGCCAAGACCTGGATTACCTCGTGGTTTGTATCGGTCTGTTAATCTACCTCCTCTGGTCTCCCCTCGTCTGGGTACACTACAACCTTCTGTGCCTCCCTCTCCTTATCTTCCTGGTACAACGCAATCTCGTTCAGCAACCTCTTAAGTGTTGGGGAGATTTCCTGAAAGCCGGATGTACCGGGGTTGCGGTCTTTCTCTTATCCTATTTCAGCACGTTTCTTGGATTGGGAGGCAGGAACACTCTATTGATCTTGGGTAGCCTTATCTGGAGCGGTACCGCCATCCTGTTCGTGTTGGGGCTGATCCATCTGCCCAAGGTTATTCGGATGGATCCTGTCCGTGAACCATCCGAAGTCGAACCAAAATGACCTATCCGTATTTGCGCGGCTTGCGATGCCGAATGGTTGTCCGATGACTGGAAAACTATCCTGCAGCCCCTCAACGCAAACGAGCCGCAAGCGACTTGGCAAGAATCACCAATCCCGCCTTGGCCAGCGCCAAGGTGTTCTTATGCATCGATTGACCTGCCACCCGGCTGGCATAGGATACCGGCATCTCCAAGATGCGAAGACGAAGCCGGCCCGCTCGAACCACCATTTCAGCCTCATAGCTGTAGGCATCATCATGAAAATCGATCGCCGCAATCGCCGCTCTTGTCCACGCCTTGACCCCCGCCGTTACATCGGTCACCCGGTGACCAATGAGCGAAGAAACAAACAAGGACACGATGCGGTTACCCAGATCGCGCGTCGGAATCCTTTGGTACGCCCCCCAATCCGCCCCGGGAAGGAACCTCGACCCAAGGCAGAGATCGCAGTTCCCGTTTATCACCGGGGCCAGAATGCGCGGCATGTCGGACGCCGAAAACTGCATGTCCGCATCGAACTGCGCCATGATGTCGTGCGAAGCCCGCGCAATGCCTGTCTTGATGGCATGCCCCTTGCCTCGATCATTCTCGTTACGAATGGGAATGATCAACGGATGTTTCAAAGCCATGGATGAGGCGATGTCAAAGGTGCCGTCCGTACCTCCGTCAACCACCAGTATCTCCGCTTCGGGAAGCACCTCTGTGAGTTGCACAAGACAGGCTTCAATGGAGGCTTCTTCATTGCGGCAAGCCACAATGATGCTTACACCCTTACCCGTTTGTGCCTCGGCCATGTCCCGCCTCCTGGGCCCACATAGTACGGATACACCTCGCCGATGACAACGCCGATACGCCGCACAGTCCCCAATCTCCTTGACGATACCATCACACCTCACCATGCTGGATTTCATCATGGATTCTCATGCATTACCAATGGCCCCGGGGCCCTCCAAAGGAGAAGCACCACGATGCTTCGTGTTGGGCGGCCAAGGCTTCATCGGATCGGCCATGATGAGGGAAGCATCCCGCCGAGGCTATGCAGCGACAGCGGTAACCCGCGAGAATTACAAGTCTCACACGGGCACATCCTGCGATCTGCTGATCAATGCGAACGGCAACTCACGCAAGTATCTGGCCAACCAGAATCCCGCTTTGGATTTCGACCTTTCCGTGCAGTCCGTCATGCGCTCGCTGGAAGATTTCCACACCAGGCATTATGTCTACATCTCCAGCATCGATGTGTATTCCAACGTGGTTGATCCACGCGCAAACTCCGAGGATGTGACCATCGAAACCGATAGACTGCCCCCCTATGGCTTGCACAAGTATCAGGCAGAAATGCTCGTCCAACGTTATGCCCCGTCATGGCATGTGCTTCGGACAGGCGGCATGGTGGGACCCGGACTGTGGAAGAACTCCATTCACGACATACTTAAGAACCACCCGCTCCGCGTGCATCCCAATTCCAAATACCAATATCTTCATACGCAAGTTTTTGCGCATCTGACATTCGACCTTGTCGATCGAAACATGGGACCCCTGGTCTTGAATGTGGTTGGCGACGGTCTGCTCTCGCCGGCCGAGGCAGCAGGCTGGGTACCGCAATACAAGCTGACCACGCTTACACCTGATGTCCCCATGGAGACATACCACGTGAATCAGGATCGGCTGAAGGCTCTTTGTCCTGTTCCCGCGACAGGCCCGGCCGTGCGACAGTTCATTGAAGATGTTCTCGCCGGGCGCGAAGAAATCGCATAACTCACTTCGGAGACAATTCGGCCGCCTTCTTGAACTGGTCCATGCGTTTGCGGAAACGGGTTTCGAGTTCAGATTGACCAGAGCGAGCAGCAAGTGAGACCGCCGCCTGCTCTGCCTCAATTGCGCGCGCAAGATCGCCCGAGGCCGCACTGGCCACGGCGAGCGTATCAAGTGTGTTTGGATCGCCGACGCCGCCAACAGTGATCGCCCTTTCGGCAAAGGCCACAGCCTCCTGCCGCGAGGCCGCCTCGAGCCCCTGTCCCGTCGCCAGCATCCACGCTATGTTGTTGAGAAGCTCGAGCGAATTGGGATTCCGCGCAAGCGATTCGCGCAGCCGACGGATGGCTTCCTGCGTGTTGCCCTGCTTGTGGGCAGACACCGCCGCTGCACTCGCGTATTCTGCGTTCCCGGGTTTCAGCCGCCACGCTTTCTCGAATCTCGCCCCCGCCGCCTGTTCAGCACCCTGTGCGAGCAGCACCTGGCCGAAGAGAAATTGAGCGGGCGCGTCCGCGGGGTCCAGCTTCGTCAACATCACCAAGTGCCGCGAGGCTTCCTCCATCTGGTTCAGATGATAGAGTGCCAAGGCCAGGTTGAACCGGGCATCCGTCAATTCAGAGTCCAACCGAACAGCCTCGCGGAATTGATCCAAGGCCTGTTCGTATTTGCCGTCGCGGAAGAGCATCAGCCCGAGGTTGCTGTGATTCCTTCCAGCGCCCGGTGCAAAATGGAGAGCCTTCTCGTAGGCGTCGGAGGCCTCGTCATAGCGTCCCAGCTTGATGAGCACACTGCCCATGTTGGCAAACCCATCGGCAAACTGCGGATCAATTTGAACCGCGGTCTCATATTGGCTCAGCGCTTCCTCCAGTTTCCCGCGCGCCTCCAGCGCACGGCCGACTCCCTGCCGGGCCACAGCGTTCGGACCCGTGACGGCCAACGCCCGCTGGAAGAGGTGTTCCGAATCGACCCAGTATCCGAGCTGAGATCGGGCGCTCATGATGGAGAGCAGGACGAGAACCGTTCCAAAGGCGAATCCAAGCTTGGTATTGCTGCACCCCACCCGGCCCAGCAGGCTCCACCCACCCCACACGAAGAGTAGCATCAGCCCCAGCTGCGGGAGATAGGTGAAGCGGTCCGACGCATGCGACGCCAACCCCACGCGCGTAAGGCCGGAAAAGGGCAGCGCAATAAGCAGGAACCAAAACCAGCCCATGGCCACAACAGGTTGCCGCCGGGCGAACCGCAGGACAGCGGCTGTGACGACGATGAGCACCATGAGCCCGGCAACCAAAGCCACAACGGACACGTGCGGCGGGGGCGGGTAGGCCACGGCAAGATTTGCCGGCCAGACGGTCCGGGTCAGCCACTGCAGATAAATGATCGGAACATGTGCCAACCGCCAGAGGAACGGATACCGCGACAGGGACCACGTGGAGCCGTGCAGGCTGAGCGTGTACCATGTGAGCACGAAGAATACGCCGGACGTGGCCAACAGATGCCATTTCTCCTTCACACGATCCACGGCATCCTTCCACGTGGTCATGCGCCCCAGCGGCCAGTAATCGAAAAGGAGAAGCGCCACAGGCAGAAGAATCGCCGTCGGTTTGGACAGCAGGCTGAGCAGAAAGCCGGCGAAGACGGCGCGAGACCACAGGGGTTTCTCCGTTTTAACCTGCTGGACATAAGCGAGCATCGCCAGCATCCAGAAGAATACGCTGAGCACATCCTTTCGCTCGGCGATCCACACCACGGATTCGATCCGCAGCGGGTGCATGCCGAACAGCAGCGCCACGAGCATGCTGCGCCCGATGGCGCCGGTAGCCCTCACCAACAGAAGAAACAGAATGGCCGCACTGGCGGCGTGCAGCAGAACATTGGTACGGCGGTAGGCGGATGGGGCGGAGCCCCAGCAAGTCGTATCGCAGAGGTAGGAGATCCACGAAGCGGGCATCCAGTAACTCCCGCGTGTGGTCGTGAACGCCCAGCGAACAGTCTCGGCCGAGAGGCCCTTCTGAACCCATGGATTCTGCGAGACGTAGATATCGTCATCCATGCCGATGGCATCGAAGCGCAGGGCCGACCAGAAGACAGCGGCAACCCACACGAGGACAGCGATGGCAAAACCCCATACGGGCGCGACCTTCTGTGCCGCCAGCGCAATCACCGGCGCCGCCCTGGCAGCGCCCCCGACAGGCCGGGCATCCTCGTAGATATTCATGACAATCCCATTCCCCCCTCGTCGACTTTGACCCAACCCCGAATGCATGACAAGTCAAACGAGCCGGTCGGGGCAAGGCCGGAATATGGGAAAACCATGAATTTCATTGATCTTAGCGCCCGTCTGTGGCTAGGTTACCTTCCGCTGCTGGTGGATGTAGCTCAGCTTGGCAGAGCACCAGGTTGTGGCCCTGGGAGTCGCGGGTTCAAATCCCGTCATCCACCCCACTCTGCACCAGCGTTCCGCTTCGCGGAACACGGTGCAGGGTGCCGCGGCGAAGTTCCCCCGCGCATCATCCCGGAAATGCTTCACGCGCGGCGGCGGTTGAGTGCCAACTCGCGGGCCCGGAGAAGGGCTTGGAAAACGGCATCCGGGGCGGCGCTGACGGGCTCGAACACCACCTCACTCTTGAGGCCTTGGGGAATCACGTCGGTTGGGCGCGTGAGCACAACGATACCGGCATGCGGACGCAGCTTGATGATGGCCCTGACCAAGGCATCGGCCTCGTTACCGAGCAATTCCCGCTCCAGCACGAGACCGGTCATGTCACGGCCCGCCTCAACATGTTGCAGGGCTGCGACAATGTCCTCCGCCGCGTGAACGGTCATGCCCAGTTCCTTGAGATGAGTCATGACCTCTCCGCGATACCCGCTGGACGACGAGGCCACCAGTACCTGCCAACGCAATAATTCAACACGCAGTTCCTCGGATACACCCGAGAGGGCCGACATTCTCGTTTCCGTTGTCGCCAGCAGGGGCAGGCACACGCGATAGCTGTGTCTGCCGCTGGGCGCCACCAGCAGATCCACACGCCCGCCCACTTCTTCCACCATGGATCGAACCACGGAGGAGATGACCCCGGCCTCGCTCGTCGTGGTCTGCGCTTCGGTGTGGAGAAGACCGCCGGGCGTCTCGGGCTCCGGCCCGTAGGCAGAGATCATGACCACGGCCGCGTACTCATCACCCACATCCAGCAACGCTTCCGAACCCGGCTCCTTCACACGCACATGAACAAAGCCCGGCTTGGGCAACTCATCGGCGGCAAGCAGCCCGAGATTGACCACGCACTGCTCCACCTGGACATCGGTCAACGGAACGGGTGACAGCGGTTTTTGGACGTCGGCGACCACCTGCCACTCCGAAGAAAGGCCCACGCGAAGCAGTGCAACGGCATTCACCACATGCTCCGCAAGGTTGCGGCATGGCGTTCCCTGCGCGCCCGTCCGGCTCAGATCCATCAACTGCCGCGCCAACGCGGCACCGCGCTCCGCCTCCTTGACGATTTCCCGAACAGAGTTCGCATCCGGCTGCACACCCGGCCTTCCGAGCAATGCGGCGTACCCCGACACGGCGCAAAGAATGTTGTTGAAATCGTGCGCCACACCACGGGATATGCGTCCGATCAACTGAAGGCGCGCAATTTGCCGATTGCGCATTTCCTCGGCGCGCATACCGGTGACGTCGCTCACGAGGATCAGGTTCATATCCTCTGACGGCTGCGACCTGAACCGCAATGCGCGCAATCCCTGATGCCCCTCCCCGCGGCTGACGCATTCAACTTCCTGCGGTTCCACGGCGTCCAGCAACGTCCGCTCCTGCTCCACGGTGAGGCATGGGAAGACGTCCACCACCTGGACCTTGGACTCAATGGAACGCGCTGCCAGTTGCCGCGCGGCAGGATTCGAGCCGGTAATCCTTCCCTTGCGGTCGACAGCCAGCAGTCCGTCGCTCAGGTAATCCATCGCATCGACCACCTTGCCGACCCTTCGCCGGCTTTCTACCACCGTGGTGGATCGAATGGCCCACACGCCGAGGGCGCCCGCCAGGAACAGAAACCCCATGGTCAGGGCCAGAATGGGGACGGTAATGATCCTGAGAAGGATGTCATCCGTGACTGCGCCGGGAACGCCGGTACGGACTTCCTGAACGAGCTCCGTGATGGAAGAGATGGTCTCCCGCGCTGCGATGCCCGCAAGAATGAACAGCAGCACAATCAGGACAGCATAACGCCAGAGCCCTCGCGGGAACCAACTCATGAACTCTCCCCGTACAACCAACGCCCCAAGGCTACTTCTTCTTTGATTCCTTGTCCTGTTTACCTGCGGAAGCGTTGACTTCCGCCTGGGCCGCCTCGCGAGCCATTCGGCGATGGATCAGTTTGCCTTCCGACGGAATGCCCGCACTGGAGGTCAGAGCATCCGGACTGGCCAGCCCCACCGTCACAAAGATGATCACCTCATCCTGCACCTTCTCCGTGTGGGTATGGCGGAAGAGATACTTTCCAATGATCGGGATGTCGCCCAGGATGGGGATCTTGTTGACCTGCTCCCGATCCTCCGTCGACGTCAGACCACCGATGGCCACCGTGCGGCCACTCTCGAGGTTGAACTCTGTTTGTATCTTGCGGTTTTGAGTGATCGGAAAACTGATAGCCGCATCGCCTGCTGATTTGTCGCCAAGTTTGCGGCTCAATTCCGGTGTAATCTTGACCGTGATGTTGCTCTCCGTATTTACGGTGGGGGTAACACTGACCTTCACGCCGATCTGGATGAAAGGAGTACCGCTATCGAGACTGTACACGTACTGATTTGCCGCAGCACCCGATCCGCCGGTCTGTTCCTTAAGCGTGGCAACGATGTTCGGCTCATTCCGGCCAACATGGATAGTGGCCGTCTCGCCGCTGGCCACTACAATCCTGGGGTTGGACACAACTTCGACGCCGGTGTTCTGTTTCAGGGCGCTCAGTGTAAGAGCGAAATCATCGGCCGAAAGGACCGCACTCCGCACGTCGGTGACGGTCTTGGTGAACGTGTCCTCAATATCCTTTGTTACATCCAATCCCGAATCAATAGTGTCCGCCACGGTGCGTGTCGGTGTAGTCTTGGTTGACGGAGTATACGACCCCGGGGGCCCCTCGACATAGGTTGTTTCCGTCTCTTCATAGACCTGATTGTCTATATCGTACCGCTTGTTCACCGTATCCACATTCTGCCGCTTATCCCATTGCGACAGCCTGTCTCCACGCGACGATATGGTGTCCCGCTCCTCGGTAATACCCCACGACAGACTTCCGGCCCGCACGGTGTATCCTTGCAGAGACTGCCAGTTCACACCAATATCCTTGATGGCTTGGTCATTCAGTTCCACGAACTTGGCCTCAATGAAGACCTGCGGCCTCGGCTTGTCGATGCTGGCAATCATTTCCTTGATAACCGTGAGGCGCGCTGCCGTCTCCTGAATCACCACGGCGTTTGCAGCAGGAAAACCGGCGGCAGAGGCGTTGGTGCTAACCAGCATCCTTTGGACAATCGGCAGAATATTCGTGACCGTGGCAAACTTCAGATACACGGTGTCCATCGTAACCGGTTCGGCTGCAAGATCGCTCTTGCTCATGACGGCGAATATGCCAGGGCTCTTCTCCACCAACACGAGGTTGGCCGAATCCAGAATCACCTGCAGTGCGGGCTTCCATTCCACATCTTGAAGATTCACCGTCACGCTGCCCTGTAGATTCGTGCCGGCCACGATATTCGCACCGGAGATCCTCGTGAACATCTTGATCACATCCGGAAGGGGAACATTGTCGAGGGTGACGGTGATAAGATCGGATCGCTCGTCCGCGTGGGTCACCTCCCCGCTCATGGGCGCTTCGGCTTCGGTCTCGAGTTCGATCAACTCCGCCGCGGGCTTGGACTCAACCGGGGGGAACCCGGCATCCGCAGCCGCGGTATCGGCAGGCTCCGCCATCGTCGGCTCTGCGGACTCAACCGCTGGAGCGACTTCCGCGGGCACGGCTGCCTCAGGGGGAGAGACCTCTGCCGGGGTGGCTTCAGCGGGAACAGACTCCACGTAAGGCGCAGGCTCATTCACCGCCTCGGGCGTGGGCTCCTCCATGGGCTCGGGCACGAGTTCACCCACATCGCCCATTTCCTCGCCCACAGGCATAGTCTCCACAGGCTGTTGCAGCGGCGGCCCATCGTAGTCTGGAACGGAGTTCGAGGGTGGCGACTCGATGTCCTGAGCAAAGGTGGACAAGCCCCAGGCAAACGCCACAGTGATCGCCGCCAGCATCAACCCTACGTGCATACGCTTATTCATGGTCACTCTCCCTACGGTTAGTAGTAGATCATCCTATAGATTCGCAGCGGGAATACCGCACTGTTGGTATCGGAACAGCTCATCACCCCGTCCAAGCCCTTCAACTGCACACAACCGGGCACGTCCAGCCACAACGGGGGCAACAGACTGTCGCTGTATTGCAGCGTGTAGTACCAACCCACCGCTCCCGTCCATGAGAACGTCACGTTGCCGGGCATGCCCGTGGTGGAAGCAATTTCGGGCGGCACATTGGTGGACCGGAACATTTCAACGCGGATGACACGATTGCTGCCCGTATCAGCGACGTACAGGTAACCACGAGGATCCCACGCCACTCCTTCGGGATGACTAAGCTCGCCAACAATCACATCCCACACACCTGTCCCGCTGCGCCTGACAATCCGGTTGTTGTTCATGTCTGCCACAAAGAGATCGTTCGTCAACCCGAACGTCATACATCTCGGCTTGTTCAATTCACCCTCGGCAGAAAGCGAACTTGCCAGCCGCATGAACGACAGCCCATTGCTTGAGAACACCTGAACGCGACTGTACCCACCGTCATAGTCCCCCACGTAGAGGCGATTGGAAGAATCTATAGCCACCCCCGCCGGCGCGCGGACGCGACCGTCGGGGAAGCCGTTGGTTACCCACGTCATCCACAGACCGGTCGACGAATCGCGCTTCTGGACCCGATTGTTGTAGAGGTCGGCCACATAGATGTTGGTCTTACTGTCGGTAATGATGTCGTACGGACCATTGAATTGTCCCTGATTGGTCCCCACCGCTATCCCGCCCCAAACAGTCCACGACCCGGATGACGCACGACGACGCTGAACACGATGGTTATTGGCATCGGTGATGTAGAGATTGTCGCTCGGATCCAACGCCACACCGATGGGCTGGTTGAATTCGCCGGACGCAGTTCCAAGCTGTCCAACATTCGAGTAAGTATTGTCTTTTGTGTCGTAGACCACGATCCGGTGATGATCGCTGTCGGCTATGTATAGCTTTCTCGACGAGTCAAAAGCCAGACCTCGGGGCGACCGGAAGAAGTCAACCATGTTGGTCAAGATGACTTCGTACCGATAGTACCGCCCAAACACCTGCGTGGTGTGATTGGTGAGTACTTGCACCGTCTGCTCGGGAGGCGTAGACCAACCTTCAACAGGCCGGAATTCCACCGTGTAGGTGCCCACCGCCTTGGAAAGAAGAACACCACTGTTGGTCCAGCCGGTATCCCCCACCAGCTTCCAAGCCGCACCTGCTGCAACAGCCTCTGGCGGAGTCAACTCTACATAGATACCCGTCAACTCCGTATACGTGCCCACAAATTCGTAGATTTGATTGTGATTTGTTACCCCCATATTGATGGGGGCTGGCGTAACCCACGGCGCCACCGGCAGGAACTCGATCGTGTGTCCACCATAGGTCAGTGCGTCAGAGGTCTGACCACTCTCGCGCCACGGACCACTGTCCACACGCCACCGGGCTCCCAAGGGCGGCAGCGCATCGGGAGAAATGAGCACACGGACATATCCTTGAAGCGGAGAATAGAAACCGACAATATGCAAATCCTCTCCCTCGCCCAGACTGATGGACGCACTGGCCGGCGCGATCCATCCCGGAATGGGGTAGTACTGGACGGTATAGGACTGCACGTTGAGGTTGCTCACCGTGACCCCACTCTGCTGCCAGAACGCCCCGTCCCGGGCAATGCCGCTGTCGCCATACGTGCCGATGCTCCACAGATGATCGTCATTAATAAGCGCCATGGCAGCGGGAGGAACTTCAGGCGGCTCCACGGTCACGGTGATCTGACCTCGCCTGATATAGTACCGGCTCAGAGCCGTGGTATAGCCATTGGACACCGTCACCGTCTCGTTGGTAGGCGCTGTCCAACCCGCGACACCTTTATAGCCAATGGTATGCGTCAGATCGTAACGGCTAAGATTCCGCACCGTGGCTCCACTATCAAGCCAAGCCCCATTATCCATGCTCCACTGCGCCCCCGCCGTGACAGCCTCGGAAGGTTGCAGGATCACGCGCAAAGCTGGCGGCGGTGTGATGGCGCCGTTGTTGGAAAAAGCCACATTGCCATGGCGTATGGCCGCGTGACGCCATTCTAAAGTCCAGTCGCGCGGATGCGCAAAGTCCTCGGCCCCGAAGGCCGCATGATACTCACCGAACGGCAGACTATTCGTATTGGCTTCGGCATCGTCAAAGCGGAAGTAATGAACGAGGTTCTGCTCGTCGCCATCGATGTACTCGTCAAAGTTCAACAGCAGTTCGCTGGCGCTTCGCGTGTCACTCCATATCCTCACATCGTCGATACGACCGCCGAAATCCTCGCCGATACGAACATATGTTTCACCGCCCTTGCCGTTGACAGGCGGCGAATTGTAGAGGCTGTTCGTCTTCACCGACTCGTAGCCGTTTGTATAGAGCGTGAAGGTTGCGGTAAGGCTGTTGTAGGTTGCTGCGATGTGGGTCCACGTACCCGTCGGCACATCGCCACCACTGATCATATCCCGCCGCCCATCGGTCATGATATAACCCGCGTAGATCTGAAGCCGGCCACCGACATTGGTTTCCAAACCCAATACGTAGTTGACCGCCTGGGTACCGCCACCAAGGTTCTGCACCACGCGGCGAACGATCACACCCGCACCACCCGTCACACTCCCGGGCTCAACCCAAGCTTCCAACGTCCAGTCACTCAAGCGCTGTGCCAGAGCGATCGGAACCTCCAAGAAGTCATCTCTTGCACCACCGAAGCTCATCGCTCGCGAGAGCGCCGGATCTACTGAATCGGCCGGACTGAACCCTTGCTCCTGCTCTTCCTTGTCGGTCAACCCATCGTCGTCTGTATCCACGATATCCGGCCGGCTGCCAAGCTGCTGCTCGATGATGTTGACCACCCCATCGCCGTCACGGTCTTCGCCAGAGTCGAGCGTGGAATCCTGATCCGTGTCCTCAAACCACGGATTCGTGTCCGCCCAATACTCATAAATATTGTGCAGTCCGTCGCCGTCTGCATCAGCCGAAGCTCCATCGATATCGTTCGTAGAATACGGATCAAGATGGTTCATCACCTCCCACGCATCAGGCATCCCGTCGCCATCCGTGTCATCCGCACCCCGGGCGTCTACGCCGTAAACAAAAGCCACCGTGCTGGTGACAAATATGAATCCGTTTGTCTGGAGCGCATAGCCACGGTCACCAAACATGTAATCCGGCGCACCAAGCAGACCGCTGCTGGCCTTGCGCGTGAAATCCTCCGCCGTCGTTCCGCCGTCATCGAAACGGTAGTAGGCGCGCAGCCCATTTGTGTTCTGGGGCACCAACTGACGCCGATATGTCTCAATATCGTCGGAGGACCGTGCTGCCCCCCAAATTCGCACTTCGTCCATGTATACAACATTGGAGAAGGACCCATCCGTTGCCTTGCCGATGGTCGCCGGATCGGCGCTGGCGTACAGACGCCCCGACAGTCCCTCCTCCGTCACACGCTGTCCTTGCACAGCAACGCCATCCACGTACAGCGAAAGGTAGTTCTCTCCATGATTCCAGACGCCTGCCAGATGAATCCACCGGTTGGTGGGCAAAACGGTACCCACCACCTTGTATTCCAAGCCTGCACGTGTGTGGAAGCTGACGGTGGGCACATTGTTGGAAAGGGCCAAGCGCTCACCTGCGTTGTCGGTAAATCCAAACGGCCCGGGAATGTTGATGAGATAACCCGTACAATCCGGTTCCATCAGCTTGACATAGCATTCCAACGTCCAGTCGCGAGCATGCAGGAGCGGACTGTAGCCGTTGACGAGCCCTTCCGGATCAGGGATGGGTATCCCGTTGGTTCCTGTAATCAACGCAGCCCTCTTCACAAAGGGAGACATCGAGTGCACCGGGCTCGGATCTATGCCCAAGACCGTCCACTCACCTTGGATTTCGTCATTATCCCATATGCCATCATCATCCGTATCCTCGCCATTGTCCATGCCGAGGCTCAGCGTTGGCAAGGCCGCCCCCAACGTGCCATCAGCCGGAGACGAATCATTGGATACCCAGTAGTCAGTCGCGATCCAAGGGCGCTTAGTGCCGGGCCCCACGCCTGTACTCATCGGTCGCCAATTGTGTTCATTCGGATTTGTTTCATCGCCGGATCCGCAGACGGCTGGATTGGTCGCTGACCGATCACCATCCTGGCCATAGTATTCCTGAATGTTCAGGAGTGAGTCACCATCCGGATCACCATCCGCCCCATCACCACCCGTGGCCACAACGGGATTGAGGTTGAATTCCACTTCCCAACCATCCGGAAGAAGGTCACTGTCGGTGTCCATCTTCGTCGGATCCGTCCAGCCTTGGCCTTGCAGGGCAATCAAATCCGCCGTCATAGTCGCGTTGGTGGCATTCAGAGTCAGGGCCGGCACAAACAGCCGCTCACCGTCAGCACCAAGTTGCGGGAAGTCGTTGGTCCCGTTCGACCAGATATCGTTGGGTCCGCCCTGCCGCAGTTCCGACAACAGACACTGCTCCCGATAGCTGGTCAGACCATCCATATCCGGATCGGCACTGATATCTGCGCTCGCAACAAGCGGATTCAGTCCATTGTTGGTTGACCACCAGGCGAACTCATAACTGTCGATCAGGCCGTCGCCATCTGTGTCAATATTCAGTGGGTTCAATCCATCCACGCTGGCTGTGTTGGTCGCGGCCACACCGGGCGCGGCTGCCGGGTCACGATCGAGAGGCGGCACATCATCCCGGCCGCGATATTCACGAAGATTGGAAAGACCATCACCGTCCACATCACCGAAGGCATCCGGCACCGTCGGATTCAAGCCGGCGCCGCCGGCAAAGAGCTGGTACTCCCACCAATCATCCATGGAGTCACCATCGCTGTCCCATGAGGCGGGGTTCAAGCCGACGAGCGTGTTGGTCAAGCGGGATATGTTGTACTCTTGGCCGTTCAGGAGACGGTCCAGATCATAGTCCCCATCCGCGGTTTGAAGCAGATTGCCAAACCAGTGCGCCTCCCACCAATCTGGAAGCGCATCCACATCCTGATCGTCCGTGATGGTCAAGTTCGCGCCGGAGATGTTGTCGTCCGCCATGTAGAAGCTCGTAATCTGGCTGCGCGGCTCACCAACGTCATATCCTCCGTCCGCATCACCGTCCACCCAAGCCATCAGCCGATAGCCAGGGACCTCCGTCGTACCTCGCGACTGCACCTCATTGATGACGTACGGAAACGACGTTCCCGGAATCGGCAACGCGTTGGTCGATAGAACAGCGGTGTACTGGGTAATGGGCGCCCCCGCCACATCCGTTTCGTAATACCAGAGACCCACAGAGACCCGACCCGTGTTGGAACCATCACCCGGTGGCAAGGCATTCTGCGGCAAATTATCCCACGTCGAGTTGTTCAGGATCGTGCCGGAAACCGATCGAGTACCCACCTCATAATAGCGGGTCAGTGTGTTGGTCTGGCCGGACAGGATCACAACACTGCTGTCGGTCACAGGTGCACGCCAACCCGGTATGCCATAGTAATCGACAGTGTGAGTACCCGTCCGTAGCAGGTTAGTCACCCCGGAGTTCTGCCACGAACCGCCGTCCACACGCCACTGCGCACCTGCGGCCGTAGCTTCGGCCGGTCCCAAGACCACGATCAGACAGCCTTCACCCACGTTATAGCTGCGGGTGAGCGAAACAGCCTGACCTTCCACAAGGGTCACGCTCTCCGGGGATGGCGTGGGGGTGCCCCACCCATCGACCGACTTGTACTCAATTGAATGCACGCCTGGCGACACATTGGAAATCGTCGCCTCACTATCTTGCCAAGCGTTGCCGTCCAGCCGCCACTGCGCCCCGGCCGCTAAGGCATCTGCCGGAGACAACGTGACGCGCACGCTGCCATTCAACAGATAGGTTCGCGTAATCGTACTCGCAGAGCCGTTGGTCAACACCACCGTTTCGTTGGAGGGAGAGGTCCATCCAGCGATTGACTTGAAAATCACGGAGTGAGGACCCGCCGCCAGCTCATAGACTGTGACGCCACTGTTGTTCCAACTGCCAATATCGGTCAACGCCCACTGCGCCCCCGCCGCAACCGCCTCCACGGGTTGCAGCACGACGCGCAACGAGGCCGGCGGAACGATGCCGCCAGGTTCAACAAATCCAACGTTCCCGTTCTTGCAGGCCGCATGCCGCCATTCGTCGTTCCAGTCCTTCGCAAAAGCCCAGTCCTGCGCGCCCCGCGGAATGTGACGGGCACTGAAGGCGTGAATGTTCGTAACGGCCTCGCCATCATCGAACCGGAAGTAGTGCATCAATCCGGCGCTGGTCGTCGAGACTGTGCGATTGTAATTCGTCATGACTTCAGCCGCCGTCTTCGCACCCGACCAAATGCGAACCTCGTCTATGCGGCCCCCGAAGTCCTCCCCGATGCGTGTAAAGGTCGATCCACCCCGCCCACTGACCTGTGGACTACGGCTGAAACTGTCGGATCGGGCGATCTCAATTCCATTCGTGTAGAGCACCATGGACGGGCTGCTATAAGAAGCCGCCAAATGCGTCCACGTCCCCGGTTCAATCGAACCTCCACGAACAATATATGTGGCGCTGGTCGAAATAAATCCCGCATAGGCACGCAATCCGCCTGCGCCGTCGGACTCCAGACCCAGGACATAATTCAAGACATTAGATCCACCCGCCAGTTGCTGCACCGCACGGCGCACCACAACTCCTACACCATCCACAGCATTGGACGGATACACCCAAGCCTCCAACGTCCATGCCGTCAGGCTCTGGCGCAACGAGACAGGGATTTCAAGATAGTCGTTCGCCCCGCCGCCAAAGGCCATGGCGCGTGAAACCGCGGGGTCGGCAGGATCGGCTGGATTAGAGTGCTGCTCCTGTTCCACATCGTCCGTGAGCCCATCGTCATCCGTATCCATCAAGTCGGGCCTGCTTCCCAACTTCTGTTCCGTAAGAGCGGCAACCGAATCTTCATCGAAGTCGGAGAGAGAGTCATTCGCGCGGGGATTCGATCGGGACCAGAATTCGTAGAGATTCTGCAAACCATCGCCGTCTTCATCACCCAAGGCACCGTGCGGGCCGTCCTTCGCACCGTTCGATGACTCCTCCCCGGCGCCGTCGTCGTTGGGATCAAGGTGGTTGACCTGCTCCCAGCCGTCCGGCATCCCGTCGTTGTCGGTATCATCTGCGCCAAAATCATCCACACCGCGAACGAGGGCAAAATCATTGGTGATCCACATGAAGTTGTTCGTCGGCAATGCATAGCCACGGTCGCCGTAGAGATAGTTCTCCGCGGTCGCCGCTTTCAGACTGTTCTTGGCCTTGCGTGCAAAGTCCTCAGCCGAGGTGCCGCCGTCGTCAAAACGATAGTAGGCGAGCAGCGCATCGCGGTTGTATGAACCGCTGCCATCCTTGTCATTCCAAAGCACACTCTCCAGCAGAACGCCGTTCTCACCCTCAGCAAGATTGCCCCCGTTGACCAGCAGCGTGTCGTTAATCTTGTTGTATATCCTGTCGCCGTTATCAATCCAGACATCGTCGCCCGCAGTAAACTCCCCGCTCTCGTCACGGTCGCCGAGACAGACATTCGTAAGCGCGATGCCCTGCTCGCCTTCGTAGAGCGAGCCACCATTGACTAATACCCTGTCACTGAATCCGTAGTACTGCGGGCTGAAGTCGTCGAGCCAGACGTCATCGCCATTCCCCTGAGGAATCAAACGCCACGCGTTGTTGGCAATCTGCGTCCAGGATCTGGCCGTGCCCCATATCCTGATCTCGTCGAGCAACAACTGGTCCACGAAGGAACCATCCGTCGAAGAACCAAACACGAGACTATTCGTGGCGGGCAACATGAGATCAGCCGTACTCTTGGTATACGTGGTGATCCCGATGGCGAGTACGCCCTGCACATACAAGTACACCTTGTTGTTCTGGTGATCCCACACGCCAGCCAGATGCGTCCACTGTCCCGTCGGCAAGGCATTGGCCGCAGAGACATAGTACATGCCGACGTCATCCTGCGCGTATAGCACCGGAAGATTGTTCGTCAGCACCAAGCGGTAGATGGTCCTCGACGCTGCACCCTTCTGGGTCACGAAATTGAAAATGTTGCCGGTAAGATTCGATGCCAGTGGCTTGACCTGGCACTCGATGGTCCAACTACGCCTCTGTAGATCCTCACGCGTACCCGGCGGCACCAACAGGGAACCCCCCTCTGGCTCGGGATCCGGGATGGCGATGCCGGCATTGTCGCGGATCATCACGCACTTCGGCTGGAAAGGGTCGCAGGAGTTTACCGGACTGGAACCATACAGGCCAAGGCCTGGCAAGCTGTAGAACTCCAGCCAGTCCGGAAGGCCATCGTCATCCGAGTCCCACCCGTCATCCACACCGAGGCTCGTAGTCGGCAGGGCACTGCCGAGCGTTTCGTAACGGCTGATGCCGGTACCGACACGCGGATCCCCCAGCGTTGAGTGCGGAATGTTTGTCTCATACCACCGCCAATAGTAGGTGGAATCAGGCCGCCAATTATACTCGTTCGGATTCGACTCATCACCCGTACCGTTGATGAAAGGATGAGTGGCAAAGCGGTCGCCGTCTTGGCCGAGATATTCGGACCAGTTGTCAATACCGTCGCCGTCCGGATCGCCAAATGTCCCGTTGTCAGAGGACCCCGTTCCGTCATCCCGCGGATCGAGATTGAACTCCACTTCCCAGCCGTCAGGCAGCAGATCGCCATCCGTGTCGCGACCCGGCCACGGATTCTCGTCGGTGAGATCATAGCCCGAGCCCGGCGTTGGATCGGTCCATTCCTGAAGACGCAGCAACGTTCGATTGGTCGCAAAACGAACCGACAGGTCCATCACAAGACCCAGATTAAGATCCGCTCCGCTGGCGCTCATCGGACAGACGCGGGTATACTGGCCGCCAGCGGGCTTGTAGTACTCAGTATATGGAAATGGCGTATGCCCGAACCAAACCCACTTGTCCCCGTTCACGGCCCCTTCGCGAAACTCAGCCAGCAGACACTGTTCCCGGTAGTTGCTCAAACCGTCACGATCCGTGTCATCCTGGGCATCAATGTTTTCGCCCTGATAGTTGACTCGCGGGTTGACCCGGTTGCTCGGGTCGTACCAAGCAGCCTCAAAACTGTCGACCAACATGTCGATGTCGGTATCGATGTCCAGCGGATTGAGATCGTCCGCCGTGACAGGACTGCCCTTGCCGACTATCACACCGTCAGAGTAACGGTCGCGCAGCATGACGGGCTCGCCATCCACGCCGCAATACTCCTGCCAACTTGAGAGACCGTCTCCATCCACATCCTCCACCTTGTTGGAGACGGTCGGATTCAAGCCGATGGCATGGCCCTGATCGTAGTAGTTGTACTCCCATTTATCGTCCATGCCATCGCCATCAGAATCCCAGTTCGCAGGATTGATGTGCTCCATGTTGATGCCAGCCGTGGAAATACCGTACTCGGTGGCGTTGTCCAACCCGTCGTTGTCCGGATCGGCGGTCGTACCCGACGCAAGTGGATCCGAGGCATTCCGGAACCAATGCGCTTCCCACCAGTCGGGAAGCTTATCCTCATCGAGATCGTCCACGATTGTCATATTGACGCCGCTGACGGCGTTCGTACCCCCAATGGCTGCACCCTTCTGCGCACTGCGCGGCTCGCCGAGGTCATAGGCCCCGTTACCATCTGCATCCACCCAGCCGATGACCAAGTAAGCTCCCTCGGTAAGAGGTCCGGCTATGTTGTAGCCGTAGGACGCCCCAAACGGAGGCGGCATGGGGCCGGAATACACCGTGTCGGAATCGAGCGGCACACCCTCGATGGTAGAATCAGCCGACCAGCAGCCAACCACGACGTTGCCGTTGGTGTCCCCATCGCCCGGAGGATTCATGACCGAATCACCATCCTCCCAAGTCGAGCGGACCAGAACGCTGCCCGAGATCGTCTGCGCGAAGGCCTGGCACCCCAGCGCAACGACCAGCAAAGCCACCAGGCCGCACACCCGCGGTGCACGACATATATCGTAGCGGGTTCTCATGACCGCCTCCTGATCTTTTGTGACGCCTATTCCTGCTTGATGATAATGCTGACGGTGTTCCCGGCGCTGTCGCGTACCGTGATCGCATTCGAACCGGTCGTGCCGGGATTACGCGTATACGTCACACTGCTACCGGTACTGGAAAGAACATCGCCCCGCGCCGTGTCTGAGACTGTCCAATTGTATGGCGGCACGCCGCCACTGGCCGTCAGGATGGAAATGCTGCTGCCCGCCGGAATCGTTTCGGGATTTGCCGTGACCACCAGAGGACTCTCTGGCCCGCTAACCAACGCAATTGCCGTCGCATGCTTCGCATCCGTGACGATCACATCGTTCGGGCTGACTTCGATGACCGTGTAAACTCCCTGCTCCGACCCCGACGCTGCTACCGTGCCCTTGGCGTTATTCGATACCGTCCATGTGTAGGGCTTCTCACCGCCTTGCGCGCGGAACGACACCTTCTGTCCCACGTATGAAACTGAAGCCGCACCAGGGGTAATGGTCAGGTCCCGCGTGGAAGAGCCGCCGCGCCCCTCTGTGTCATAGGGGTTTGAGTCGAAATAGTCGTCCACACCCTCGGTGTCAGGATCGCTGTTCCATTCACAGCCGGCCAAGGCCATGGCTGTCACCAGCACGAGAACACAGCGTACCGAAAAGAACTTCCACTTGCTCACATTCATGCTTCTTCCTCCGTACCAATGTGCCACATCGGCCGTCACGGCCGGCATTCAATCATGTCCCCGACCTTCACTCAAACTCATAACGCCGCCCCACCCACCTTCTCCGCATCCTCCGCAGGGGCCTCCGCGATCTTCTTCGTCGCCATGCCGATCTCAAGACGACGCCCCCACATCGGCCATTCCACCACCAGCGAAACCGAGTGCCGCACATGGACTTGATCCTGCGCCGCTATGGTGATACCGGACACGTAGAGATAGGGGTTGCCCGTCTCCAAGGCATCGATGAATTTCATGACCTCTGCATAGCTGCACTCGGTCACGATGCGCACGGCATACGGCCGGAATGTCCGCTCTGACTTGACCAACGTGTCCCAACCAGGCGAAGACGACATCATCTCGATCACGGTCTGGACATCCACGCCCACGCCCCGCGCCGTGCTGTACACCTTCTCCGTAACCCACGAGAGCGGGTTCTCGATAGGCACCATGTACGCATCCGATGCCGTCAACAACTCTCTGGTCATTCCCGCATATTCCGAGCGCAGCTTGGAGTCCCCCTCCATCGCCACCTCGGCCTTCTGAATCTTCGTCCGGAGATCATCAAGTTCGGTCGAGGAGGCCCCGCGACTTCGAAGAAAAGGCATCAGCACAAACTGGTACAAGGCGAACAGACCGCCCAACACCCACATCGCGATGAGGATGGCAGCCTGCTTCTTCTCCTTGCTGAGTTCGGCCCAGTTCATTTAAGACTCCGAGCCATCGTCGTGGCTTCAATGGAAAACACGCGATCGGGCTGCTCTCCTGCTTCCGAGGTGTCACGCTGCATGCTCCGCAGCTTCACCGAGGCCGGATCAAGTATTGATTCGTAGCCCGCCGCCCGCCCAATCGTGCGCACAAACTGCACAACCGTAGTCTCTGCCTCCGCGCCCGATGCCTTGCCGTCGAAGATCATGTTGTACTTGATCGTCGGAATGAAGGTCACCTTGGCCGCCGCCGCCGTGTCCATCTCACCGGACGAGGTCGCCCCACCCTTCCGGGCAAGCTCCATGTCGCCCCTCATGTTCAGCCGCTTGATCTGCATGGTCGGAGGCACGATCTTCTGAAACTCCAACAGCAGCGGGGTCCATGCCAGCCGCCAAGTCTTCCAGCCGTCCAACTCCTGCTGTAGTTTCTTCTCCACCGCAAGATCCTGCTTCATCGCCATGATCTGGTTGTACATGGGTTCGCGAATCCGCCATATCTCGCGTGCCGCCGCCAGATCACGCTGCGCGATTTCGTACCACACAAAACCAAGTACGGAGAACAGCGTCAGAAAGGCCAGCGCCGTGCCGATGGAAACCCGCAGAATGAACGTTCCGCTCACCGCGCCTTGCCGGCGATATTCGTGCGGCTGAAGAAGGTTCACCCGAATCGTCATGGTTCTCCCAGCGCCCCCAGGCACGCCCCCACGGCCGCTGTAAACACTGTCTCCCGGCCCTGCCACGCCTCCGGATATGCCCCCGCAGCCACGTCGAGCCCGTCAAAAGGATTCCACAACCGTACCTCAACCCCCGCAGCGTTCCGCATTTCCTCCTGCCACCAACGCGACAGGCATGCGCCACCCGAAAGGTACACGGCCGCCACACGACACTCTTCCTTGCGCTCGACGAAATCACGGGAGATCAACATCTGCCGCAGGAAGGGATCCATCACTTCGTGCACCGGCTGGGACACATCGAATGCGCCGTCGGAAATGATGCCCTGCGCGGTATCCCTGTCCACCCCCATCTGCTGCTGTACCTTCGCCACCAGCGTCTCTGAACCAAAATCGAATTTCCGTACGAGGGAGAGTATCCCCTTGTTGAAGAAAGCCATGAACGTGATCTTCGCACCCGATTCGATGACCCCTACGGCCCCCTGCTGATGCTCAACACCTGGCCCTCGCAGAAACGCGTTGAAAGCAGCAAGGCCCGAGATTTCAAGACCAACCGGCGCCGGAGGACCCGAGGCCACCATACTGAGGACACCCGCCGCTTCCTGCTCCGGCAGCCCAACCACGAGCAGCTTCGATTCAGCCTTCGCCTTGAGCGCCTGCGCACAAACCGCATACGCCAACCTGAACTCGTCGCCGAGGCCCACCTGCTCGCGCAAATGCGCCACATTCACAGGATTCTTGTCGGGATGCCCCGGCGTACTCACGATGCGAACGGCAGCATTATCGCCTGAAATGGCAAGAGCGGTATAGTTCGCCAGTAGATGCTTCGGAAGGGTCAACTTGGCCGTCTCAGGTTGGTCTTCCTGAGGCCATTGGACGGGAAGAACGTCCGCAGCAAGAACATGCATGCCTTCCTTGCTCTTCCGCATGCGTACAGCCTTGAAACCCGTCGTCCCCAAATCCATCCCAACGACCTCGGACGGGCCCCTACGCTGACGCGGCCTGCCTGGAATCTGAAATCGCATCTCGGCTTGCTCAAAACTATAGTTCGATCACATAAATAGCAAGAATTATGCCTACAGGCGTCTCTGTTTTTAGAATGGCGGAACTCCCTGCCATCAGCCAAGTTCCGCTTGACGACCATGCAGTTGTCAACAGACCTGACCATCCTCACTTCTCATTTTCCAGAACACGCCGATCAAATCCATTCAAACGCTTCGCTGGAGGCAAGTCCGCCCCTGTGACGAAATACGGTTTTCCAGGCAGAGATAACGGCGTCAAACCGCCTCACGCCAGAACAAGAAGGCTTCGCGCGGACTTGACCGCACGAAGCCTTCGTCAGAGGTGTACTTCTCTGTAAAGCTAACCTACATCTGCCAGGCGCTCACTCCAATCTGGTCGCCCTCGCTGCCCGGCGTGCTGCCGCCACCGCCTGCCGGCGGAACCGGCGTGGAGTTCTCATAGGCCATGGCGCTCCAGCTCCCGCTGGAATCAAAATCGCCACCGCTTACAATGGTCCCCACCACGTCGCCGCTGCCGCTCTTGTCAAACGTGGTCTTCGCATACAGCAATCCATGAAACTTGCCACTTCCGCTGATATTGATATCCGCGTCACGACTGACCAGCGCCGGGTAGTTGTCCACCTTGATCTGATCGCCGCTGCCGCTGATGTCGATACTGCCCGTGGCAATGAAGCACCCGACCAACCGGCCGGAGCCGCTCCACTTGAAGTTGCCGTTGACCCACATGATGCCACCCGCGGGGACTAGATCGCTGGGTTCGTTGAAGTGCTGGTTACCGTTATACACCTGCCCGTTCGCCAGCGCCGTGTTGTAATAGGGCGTCAAGTCGATCGACGGCAAGGTGACCGTCTCCACAGGGCCAATGGTCTTGGTCCCCGTGATCGCACTGCCGCTGGCATTGAACACAGGGGCAGCCGCATCACCGGTGATCTCCGTGGAACCGGTCAACCATATCTTTGTGGACGAGGATATGTTGCCTTTCACCTTCTTGCTCCCCGTCATCTTGAACACGCCGTTACCGTGAACCTTTCCGGAACCCACATCAATGCTGCCACTGCCGCTCCAATTCATCTTGCCGCAGGACATAATTGCATAGGTGTAGGCCCCAGCCGCTGGTGGCGGGCCGCTGCCACTCGTGCCGGCCGTGGACGGATTCGCGTTGTAGATGTCGAGTTTGACCGTTGCGGTCTGGCCGGCGCGCGTGCCCACGCACGTCACCGCAGCATAGTTGCTGCTCACGGCAACCACCGTTGCATCGTAGCTGCCATCCGCAAACGTCCTGGCCGGGAAGTAGGAAGAATCCGACCTCGCCGCCCAGTTGGTTTTGATGATGCTGTACGCCTCGTTCGCACCCGCTTCCGCATAGGCCTGCGCCTTGATATAGTCGCGGATTCGGGCCGCCGAGAACGCCTGCTGTTTGGCAAAGTTGACGAGGGAGGCCCCGCCCGCCGCCACCAGCATGATGATAATCATCAGCACCAGCAGTGCTGATCCGCGTTTACTACCGCGCCGATACATGAACATGTTGTTCATGGTACACCTCCTTATCTTCCTGTGTTCCTGGGTTCAACTTCGCCACTGATCGTCGAGGTCATCCGGTTGCTTCCGATCCCGCGGAAACCAACCACATCCTGGAAAATCGTCAGGTCGATGGTGATGCCCTTCACGAGTTGTTTGTCGTCCACGAGCACCTCGTAGATGCCGTAGCCCGGTCCGGTGGTCATCGTTCCGCCGATATCCACCACTTTGGATTCGCCGGTCCACTTGACCGTGAAGTCCTTGAGGTAGGGCACCGACCATCCATCACTGCTGGAGTCCATCTCGCAACGGACCTGCACATACCGGCGCGAAGGAGGACTGATCGGACCAGCACTCGTCATCGCCGTCACACTGGTCCAGGCGGGCGCATCGGTCATGTATTCGTTGTTGCCCGTACGAATCTTCATCCTCAAAGCCGTGCCCGACGGTTTGACCGCGTTCCAAGCGATCTCGGAATAACTGGGCGCCGCAAGGTGCGTATCCGTGATCTGCGACGTCCATGTTCCATTGCTGGCCGCAAGACAATGCACATGCTCCAGTGCAAACAGCACGTTGGTCACGACGAGATTGGTCTTGGTACTCCAAACAGCCGCTTGGCAGTCCGCCAGCGTCGGTGCAGCCGCAGCCGGAAGAACATAGCAGGCCGGAGGAGGCGGATTTGTCCCGCCCGTGTGATACTCCCTCCAGTATTTCGCGTCTGACTTGCCGGCATCATCCGCCACGAGATACGTCACGAAGTACGTCCGGTCCTTGTCAAAGTAGAATGTGCTGCCGGAGGGCAACTCCGCACGTCCATAGGAGCCCGCATCAATATCCACACTTGAACCATAGCCCGGAAACGTGAGCGCGACGCCCGTGTTTGTCGCGTCCGGACTGAAATTCTCCTGATCAGCCGCCTCGGAAAGATAGGCACCCAAGATTCTCAGCCGGGACGAAGCGGACGCGTAGAAGTACATACAATGGAACTTACCGCTGTACTTCAGGGCACCGCCATCCATCATCATGGCGCCACGTAGCGGCACGCGCACGGCGCAGGCTCGCAACACAGATCCCGTCGTGGATGTACCGCCGAAGACATCCAGCGTCTGCCAGTCCACCATCCACACATTGGTCGGGGGCGTCAGGTAAATAATGAAATCCTTGGGCGTAAGTCCCTGATCAAACATGTTCAGGATGTCGTCACTCTGCGCCTGCGAGTCGTCGAAATTGGTCTCTTCCCACCGATCGTTATCCATGGTGAGCGTGAAGAAGTTGCCCGCCGCAGTAGCCGGGAACCCAAGCTGATAATTACCGCTCCACGAGCCCAACGTCATCAGTTCGTTCGCCGCGCTCGCACCGGACTGCGATGTCACCGTCTGCGCCTCAGCTTCGCGCTGAATGCCGGAAGGCGATACAGCCAGCTTGTCCAAGCCGATCTTGTAGCCGCTGCTCAACGTATTCTTGCCCGTCACCCTGAATTTGAACACATGCGAACCCGGTGTGAGCAGGATCGAACCCAGCACGGCATTCAGATCGCGGCCCAGCACGGAGCTGTAAGCGTCATACTGCGGCCCCTTGCTCTTGATGCGCCATGTGAACAGGTTCTGAAACACCGGCGAAGTCCGGGCCGCCGCTGCATTGTAGGTGGATGCCCCATTACCGTTTATCACCACGCTGTTGAGCTGCAACTGGCGCTGCGCCGCCGTCAGCGTGGTATTGCGCGGATCGAACACGGTGCGCCGCAACTGGTTAGGCGAACTCGACCACACATGGTAGACGATCGTCTGGTCCCAGATGACGTTAGTGTACGGGTCGACCTCGATGACGCCGTCGCCGTCATCGTCACGCGCCTTCGGGAAGCTCATGGCCGTGTAGGGACCCACGCCCTCCGGGTAGAAGAAGATCTTGTCCACCGCCGACAATCGCAGGTCCGATTTCAGCCGCTCCATCGCGATGCGCGCATCCACGTCCAGCTCATTCTGTACGGAGTTGATCCGCTCCGCGCGCACAAGGTACAGCCAGCTCGAGATGGCGCTCGCCATCACCAGCGTCAACAGCACGATCGACCCCAACACCTCGATCAGGGTGTATCCGCTGTTCTGTTGACCATGCCTCTTCATGTTGCACCTAGTACGTCGTAAAGAGCGACGCGACCGTCTCCTTCTCCGTGCCAAACGTTCCCGTATGACCACCTCGCACATCCACGGTCACGGAGATTTCCGTAAGATTCAGAGCGTAGTTCGTATTGACCACCGTCGACCGCCGGAACCGACCCTTCGTATCCGGCGTGCCATTGTCGTCGATCACCACCTTGGTCTCCGTCAGCAGATTCAGATCGCCATAGGCAAAGTTCCGCGCCCTCTCGAGACGGTTCTTTGCCAGGTTGATCGCAATATAGTGGTTGCGGGCCGATCGACTCAGATCAGCCGCTCGCACCATGACCGAAAACGCACCGGCCAGAATGATCATGAGCAGGAACAACGTCATGAGTACTTCCAAGAGCGTGAACCCGCTCCTCTGCACTCGCTTTGTGACGCTTCTTGTCATTTCAGTCGCTCCCCATTGTTTATCCAGGCTGTCGCCTGATACCCCATCCTCTTTATAAGCACATTCCGTGCCTTGTTCCCAATAACTACCCCTAAAGCTGTTTATGGGAAAGAGCGCCCACGAACCTGCTCAAGCCAACGTTTGAATCGCAATCCACACCGGGAATTGAAGGTTCAAAAGTCATGTGTTTGCAAATATGCGAAATGCCGTGCGTCAAGGTTTTTATGTTCATCCAAGCACCCGTCCATCTCCAACGCACATGTCGACCAGCAGACCCTGCGTTGATTCACTCGCAACGGCCGACTCCTGTTCCTCTCCTCGCATGTCTCGTGCCGACCGGCTTCCGTCACTGAACTTTGATCATCAGTTGCGTGTATGTTCGCGTGAGACGTCTTGTTGGCAGGCACAAGCCGCTTGATGTGCGCGATGGAATAATCCATGCTTCATCAAGACATTGAGGGTGACGACGGTATGAGGATTTCGAAACTCGTCCATGTGCTGGTCCTGCTTTGGCTGGGTGCCGCACTTGCATCTATGGCGCAGGACGACCGTCCCCCGCCGCCTCGTGATGGGCCAACACCCGCCTACGATGGACCCTCGGCTCCACAACCGCAGCCCACGGAGATCAATGTTGAACTCCCTCTCCCCTCGGGAGCGTCGGCTGCAGCCGAAGAAGCCGCGGATACATCCGTTACGTCCGCACCCCCGGAACTCCGCGACCCGTTCTGGCCTGTCGGCTACAAACCACCTCCGCCAAAAAGCAAGGTGGTGAAGAAGACAGATGAACCCACTAAACCTGTCGTGGTGGAGATACCGCCGAAGTGGGACGAAGCGCTAAAGCAGGTGAACGTGAAGGGCATCATGAAGAAGGGCGCGGGCGGTTACATGGCCGTGATCAACAACCAGATCTGCAGCGAGAAGGACGCCATCTCCACGGTCTACGACGGACGCAAGTATACTTGGCGCATCGACTCCATCAGCGCCAAGGGAGCGTCCTTTTCCAAGCTGGAAGTCAACAAGCAGTAGCCTTCGCGGCTCCCCGTGGCCTCGTGCCACGGGAGCTCAAATTCTGCATCCTGCCGCGCAAGGCGGCAGGGATACCACCCCCGCTCCCTCCGCTATATCCGCTGCAGAATGAAACTATACACGGCGTGATTGATGGCGAGGGCGTACAGCGATGAGATGACGTCGTCGAGCATGATGCCCCAGCCGCGTGGCAACACCTGAATCTGGCGCGCGGGCGGAGGCTTGATGATGTCCAGCACGCGGTGCACGACGAACGCCACCGCAAAAATCGCGGGCGATGCCGGCAGACCAATCACGCACAGGGGAAACGTCGCGTACTCGTCGGCCACCACGCAGTGCGGATCCTTGGAACCCGCCTGAGCTTCGCCAATGCTGCACAACGGAAGGGCGACCACAATCAGCACGACGCTGATCGCCGCCTGCTGCCACCACGCCGTCACAGAGGAATTCACCGCCCATGCGATGAGCACACCCCACAGTGTCCCGACCGTGCCGGGCGCAAAGGGGCTGTAGCCCGCGCCGAGTCCCGTCGCCAGCCAAACGGCCAGCTTTGTCATGAACCTATTTGGTAACCGTGCGTTCAAGATTCGTGCTGACAACCGAACCGTTCTCCCTGGGCTCGGCCAGCTCATCCTTTCCCATCCGGAATTTGCCTTCCATCATAACACCGTCGGAGCGAACCCAGAACCGACAGATCTGCAGCGGCATCAGCGCATCGATCCAGGCCTTCGCATCGTTCAGTTGCTGCCTTACGCGATACGTCCCGCGCGGATCCTCCAGCAACAGCTTGAGGGAATACGTGGTGACCGCGAGGCGCAGATTCTTTCCGCCACGCGCAAGATCAATCCATCCATACGCAGGGGCCGGAGTCTCATTCATGCTGCGCGCCCAGACCGGCGTGCCCGCCGCCTGCGAGCCGCCACGATTCGCAAAGGCCGCGACCTTGCGCAGGGCCTCAAGATTACTGGAGAACAGCAGCCACTTGCCCACCACCGCATACGCCGGACGCTCATCGAGTGTCAGCGCGGCCGAGTTGCTGGAAACCGTACCCTCCACGACATAGAACCGCTGCTCACCCGCGGCCAGCTCGCGCGAAATCAGTCCACAGCGATACCTCGCATTCAGCCGGTCGAACGCCTGCGGAACCCACTCCACCGCCGCATCCGGCTGCGCCGCCGGAATGCCGATCAACAGCGTCGGCACACGGATGCCGTGGAACCGTCCACTGTAGTCGTCGCCCAACACGGCCAGCATCACCGTCGAGGCTTTCTGCCCGCGGATCAATTCCGCGCACTGCCGCACCCAGAACGGATTCTTCTCTTCCTCGAGCGCGGGCAACACCATGGCCGTGCGCGCGATGACAACGGCCTGCGGCAACTCGCCCAACACCTCCTCAAGACCATCTGCCTTCAGCCGGGGGGTCGTGGATTGCGCGAAGGCAAACGGCGCCGCTCCGCAAATCTGTCCGGCCAGCGTGTCCGGCAGCAATTCTGAAAACTCGTAGGCAACCAATTTGGAATCCACCGGTCGCGGACGCTCAAGCGATGCAGGGTCGAACCAGCCGCGATCGGGCGCCACGGGATCCGTACACCACGGCCCGCGCACGCTCATGTTCCGAACATCTGCCACCGACGGCATCAGGCCATCGTAGGTGTCGAGCACTTCCAGAATCGCCTCCGGATGGCGCGACAGGCAACCAACCAGCATGCCCTCGACAAAGGCGATGGTGAGCCTGTGATCACCGCCGATATCCAGATCCTCCACCACCCAGTACGCGCGACCGTGATGCGCCGGGCCACGCTTGAATCCACCGCCACGTTGCCATGCCAAACTCCAACGCAGCCGCTGGCTCCGCCCGCCTATCCAACTCGCGAAAACCCACGCCGGCTCGCGATAGGCACCCAACTGCGGCACAAAGGCCAACACGGAATCCCGCGCCGTCAACGCGTCGAGCCATTTCTTGGACTCCGGATCACGCGAGAGATTCTGCAACGTCGGCGGGGTCAGACCCACCGTCGTGAGCAGACTGCGCGTGAAGGGATTCCGCGAAAAGGCATCCCATCGCGCCGCCAGATTCCGGTGCTCGCTGACAAAGACCGCCTCGGCGGGAATCGCCTTCCAGATTTGCTCCGGCGCATACGGCACGAACAGGGTCCACCAGATCGTCAGCCCTGCAAAGAGCGCGACCACGATCCAGAAGAGCGGGGAGCGTTTCGGAAACTTCATGGCCGGAAACCCCCGACCAGTTCGCGCACGCTCGCGAGGCCGTGCCGTGCCAGGTAGGCTTCAATGCCGGCCACCACTTCGAGTGCCGTGGCGGGATGTGTAAAATTGGCCGTACCCACGGCCACCGCCGTTGCGCCGGCCAACAGGAACTCGATCGCATCCTCCGCCCTCGTGATGCCACCCATCGCGATCAGCGGAATCTTGACGGCCTTCGCGACTTCCCAAACCATCTTCACTGCGATCGGATGAATCGCCGGACCCGACAGACCGCCGGTGATGTTGCCCAGTTTCGCCCGCCGCGTCTCGACATCGATCGCCATCGCCGGGATCGAGTTGATCAGCGAGACCGCATCCGCGCCGCACTCCTCCGCGAACACCGCAAACTCGCGGACGCGATACAGGTCAGGCGCCAATTTCACGATCATCGGCTTCGCTGTCTTCGCCCGGACGCCGGAGACCACACGCTTGAACATCTCAGGGTTCGTACCAAAGAGACAGCTGCCTTCCTTGATGTTAGGGCAGGAAACGTTGACCTCGAGAGCGGCCACACCCTCTTCGGCCCCAAGCACCTCGGCCACGTGCTCGTAATCCTCCGTCGTACGGCCCCAAATATTGACCACCACCGGCACGTCATATCGCCGGAGAAACGGAAGATAGGTTTCGATGAAGCCGCGGGCACCGGGATTCTGCAAGCCGATGGCATTGATCAAACCACTCGCCACCTCGACCGTGCGCGGCGGCGGATTGCCCTTCACCGGTTCGGGCGAAATGCCCTTCACCACGATCGCGCCGAGCTTGTTCAGATCGACCAAGTCCGCATACTCCGGCCCATAGCCGAACGTGCCCGACGCCACCGTGACGGGATTGCGCATACGGAGAGAGCCAAGCTGAATGGATGTGTCGAGTTTCAAGTTTCCAGTTTCAAATTTCAGGCTTCAGGTTTCTCTTCCCACACCACTTTTCTGCACTCAAAAACCGGACCCTCTTTGCAGCAGCGCTCCCAGACCCAGCCGCCGTCCGGCGTCTTGATCTTCTGGACGCAGGTCAGGCAGGCGCCGACGCCGCAGCCCATGTGACGGTCCATCGATATCCACGCCGTCCACCCACCCGCGATTGCGCGGTCTCCGACCGCCTTCAACATGCCGTTGGGCCCGCACGCGAAAAACTCGGGAACGCTATCGCCCCGGTCGCTCTGCAGCCACGCATCCACCGCCTCGGTGACCATGCCGCGCGAACCCAGGCTGCCGTCCTCCGTGCTGACGCGCACTTCCCACCCCAGCGCTTCGAATTCCTTCACGCAGAGGATGTCCGCCGATGTCCGGCCGCCGAAAAACGCCACACCTTTCACCGGCGATTGCCGCGCACCGAGATAAAGCGCCGCCATGCCGTAACCACCCGCCACAAGCACCGGGATATGACCCTCGCCACACATCGGAAACCCATGGCCAAGCGGGCCGATCAGGCTGAGCGCCTCGCCGGCATGAAGATACTTCATCGTTCCGGTGCCGTGTCCCACGTCCTTATAGAGGATGGATATCCTGTCGTGGCGCGCGTCGTAGACGCTGAACGGCCGACGCAGCACGGCGGCCTCCAGATGCGGCACGCGAAGGTGCACGAACTGGCCCGGCCGCACCTGCGGCGCGATCACGGGCGCAAGCAGCACCAGCAGGCGATACCCGCCCTGAATTTCGCGATGCTCGATGACCCTGGTCTCTTCAAGTTTCATAAGGATATCGGTCCTGCGGACCGAGCAGCAGAGTGTGCAGTTTTTTCGCGGAGCGTCAAACCCGAACGGAAACGCCCTAACCGCGCCGAAAGTGTTCGAAACCAAGGTCCGCCAGCGGCTTTCCGGGGCCCGCCCCATCCGCCAGCGTGATTCGGCCCTTCTTGTTGGTGATTCGACCGACGCGCGTACAGCGGAGTTGGAAGGTGTCCCGCCATGACGACAGAAATGCCGTTTCCTTGTCGGCCGCCACGGTGAACAGCAGTTCGAAGTCTTCCCCGTCGAAGAGCGCGTGTTCCAACGGCGTACGCCCACCGCCAACACGCCGCGCAGCAACGGATATGGGAATCGCAGCACCATCAAGTTCCGCTCCCACACCGCTGCTCCCGGTGATGTGACCGAGATCGGTCACCAACCCATCGCTGACATCGATCATTGCGCCCGCCCATCCACTCTCGCGAAGCCACAGTCCTTCTTCGATGCGCGGGTCGAATCGGAGATGCTTGCCGGCAAGGCTGCCACCGAGTTCGCCCGTGACGTAAATCGCATCGCCCGGCCGCGCACCCGAACGAAGAACCGCTGCACGCTGCTGCACCTGCCCGGCTGCAAAAACGTGAAGCTCCAGTTTCGCCCCCTGCGTCGTATCACCGCCGATGATCGCGAGCCCGTACTTCTTCGCGAGGCGCGCCGCGCCACGATAGATGTCCTCCACCCGCTTCACCGGCGTCTTCGAGGGCGCCACGAGGTCGATCAATCCCCAGAGCGGCTCGCCGCCCATCGCGGCCATATCGCTCAACGCGCGGCCGATCGCCTTGTGACCAATCTGCGCCGCCGGAGTACGCGGCAGAAAATGCGTGCCTTCGATCACCGCATCCGACGTGAGTAGCAAATCCGTGTGCGTGCCCTCCACGTGCACGACCGCCACGTCGTCACCGATGCCGACCCGCACGTCATCGCGCGACGGAAGAAGCTTCGCCAGCCGCCGGATCAAACCCCGCTCACCCACTTGTTTCAACGTGGTCATGTATCCCTCTCTATCCGCCCGGTGTAGGGCCGCCGCTCGCCGGCGGCCACGAAAGGCCTGCGACAAGCCCAGGCCCTGCAAATGCGCCGCTACCCCAACAACTTCCGTAGGCTTTCTTTGTAAGGCGGGCGGGCAATGCCATTTTCGCAGACAATCGCCGCAATCAACTTCGCGGGAGTGACGTCAAACGCGGGCGAGTACACCTGCACGCCGTCAGGCGCGGTCTGCCGTCCAAAGCCGTGCGTCACCTCGGTCCCGTCGCGATGCTCAATCGGAATCCCGTCGCCCGACTCGATGGAAAGGTCGAACGTTGTCGTCGGCGCGAGCACATAAAACGGCACGCCATGCGCGTGCGCGGCCAGCGCCAACCCATAGGTGCCGATCTTGTTGGCCGCATCGCCGTTTGCGGCGATCCGGTCCGAGCCGACCAACACCGCATCGACCCTCCCTTCTTTCATCACCTGCGCGGCCGTGTTGTCGCAGATCAGCGTGACGTCGATCCCTTCCTGCAGCAATTCCCACGCGGTCAAGCGCGCGCCCTGCAGAAGCGGACGGGTTTCGTCGGCAAACACTCGAATCGTCTTCCCCTGCTCCTTCGCAACGTAGACCGGAGCCAAAGCCGTGCCGTATTCCGCCGTTGCGAGCCCGCCCGCATTGCAGTGCGTGAGCACGGTCTGCCCGTGCTTCAGCAGTGTCGCGCCATGGCGGCCAATGGCGTGACACTTCGCGGCGTCCTCGTCGCGAATACCCATCGCCTCGTCAACCAGACCGCGCTTCACGGCATCGGCCGGTTGATGCGCCAGTGCCGCAGCTTTCTTCTTCATCCGGTCGAGCGCCCAGAAAAGATTCGCCGCCGTGGGCCGCGACGTGGCGAGATAATCCGCCGCCTCATGCGCGACGCGGACAAGCTCACCCGCCGTCCCGGTCGCTGCTTGAACCGCCACCGCCACGCCCATGGCGCCGGCCACGCCGATCGCCGGCGCGCCACGGACCTGCAGCGTCTTGATGGCCTGCCAGATCTCGCGCACGTCGACGCTCTCTACATAGACCAGGTCCAGCGGCAACCGAGTCTGATCGATGAATCGCACGCGGCCCGGCACCGGGCCTGTGTCGTGGTCGGAAATCCATTCAATGGTTCTCAGATGCATGGTTCTGCTCCGATCAATTGCCGCGCAGCACGGTCATCAACCCGAGATTGATCGCGTTGAACATGCCGTGCATGACCACCGGCACAAGAATCGATCCCGTGTAAATGTAGGCCAGCGAAAACGACACGGCGATGACAAACAAGGGCACGAGCGACGGCACATGGAAATGGATCGCCGCAAAAAGAGCGGACATGATCACCACCGCCGGGGCCACGCCAAGCTTGCGGGCCAGCACCGGCAGCCCGATGCCGCGAAACAGCACCTCCTCGAAAAGCGGCGCGAGCAGCACGGCGAGGAACGTGAGATAGATACGGATGGCGAGCGGATTCGGGCCGGACAAGGCCTCCGCCACTTCCTGCCATGTGGGTTCGTGACCCGCCATGCGCAGCGCAATCTGGTAAAGCAGCGAGTAGAACCAGAGGAACGGCATCGTGGCGAGGTAGAACAGGATGCCGGTGCCAATATCCTTGAATACCCGCCGGGCCTTGAGACCAAAGGCACTGTCCCAACTCAGTCGCCGGCGCCGCAACGAGATCACCACCAGCAGCAGACCCGCAACGTGGAACGCGAGACTGTGAAGCACCACCGACGGCACGCGGTCGCCTTCGGAGCCCGGCCCGGCCAAGTCACCCAGCCGCGGCTCCACGAACACCGCGAGCATGAAGAACGCCATCAGGATGAGGATGAGCGTCGACGACTCGCGCTCCATCCACGGCCGCCACACGAGCCGGCTCACGCGCTCCCGCCACGAGATGGGATGAATCACCCAGTGCGCGACAAGAAAGACATCCGCGACCACGCCGATCGCCAGCAACGCGAGATAGCCCAGCCCCACCATCCAGACCGCCGGCGATATATCGCCCTTCCAGTTCACCGTATGCGGGCCGGCCACCTGGGCCAGCGGCGTGAGAAATCCGACATCCATGATCAGGTGTTCCGGGTCAGGCCGGCGATTCCGCCGTTTCCTTGACCACGTAGATGGGCTTGTTCTGCGATTCGTGATACGTGCGGATCTGCATCTCCGCCAGCAGCCCCATGCTGACAAACTGCACACCGAAGAAGATGAGCATGAACGTGGTCATGATCCAGAAAGGCCGCTTGATCAGCGTGGCCCCAAGCTCCGTGCCGAACATGTGGTACGACAGGTTTGCGCCCACCATGATCATCAGCATCAGCAACCCCGGGATGCCAAACAGCCCGCCGATCTTCCCGAAGAGCTGGATGGGCCCCATGCTGTAATGCAACAGGAACTTGACGGTGAACAGGTCGAGAATCACACGAAACGTGCGCGTGATGCCATACTTGGATTTTCCAAACTGTCGTGCGTGATGCCCGACCTCGACTTCGTCGATCTGTCCGCCCACCCAACTCGCCAGCGCGGGAATGAAACGGTGCATCTCACCGTACAGCCGGACATCCTTGATCACTTCCCGGCGGTACGCCTTCAGCGTGCAGCCATAGTCGTGCAGATGCACGCTCGTGATCTTGCTGATCAACGCATTGGCAATCATCGACGGCAGCCGCCGATTGATGAACGGATCCTTGCGATCCTTGCGCCAGCCGCTCACCACATCCGCGCCGGCATCGATCCGGTCGAGCAACTTGGGAATATCCTCGGGATCGTTCTGAAGATCGGCGTCGAGCATCACGAGGACCTCGCCTCTTGCGTGGTCAATGCCCGCACTCATCGCGGCAGTCTGTCCAAAATTGCGGCGGAAACGGATCAGCCGAAACCGCGGATAATGCTTCACGGCTTCAACCAACCTGGGCCACGTTGCATCCGAACTCCCGTCGTCCACGAGGATCACCTCGTAGGTGCGCTTCATGCCCGGCAGCACTTCGTGAAGCTTCCGGCAGAGGAGTTCAACATTCTCCTCCTCGTTGTAAACCGGTATAACGACAGATACTTGCAATTTAGCCGCTTCCGCGTTCATGGGGTCCTCTTGGCCGCCATATTGCGGAGAGCCTCCGCGAAAAGCAATTCTTTTGCAGACGACCCGCATGCGGCTGATGCAGGCAAGTGATCCGATCCGCGCGCGCACACATTCTGCTTGCCGCCCCGCTGGGCCTGCATAAGACTCTGTCCATGCCCGCGAAGCAGACGCGGGCCGCGACGAAACAAACATGATGTACAGGCTCATAGTCTTGACCGGGCCCGCCAAGGGCCAGCGCATCACCATCGGCAAGGAGCCCGTCACCTTCGGCCGCGACCCGGATTGCTCGGTCTGCCTCGACGATCAGGAAGTCGCGCGCCGGCACGCCGTGCTCGAGTGGACGCCCGACGGCCTGTTCATCCGCGATCTCGGCTCCATGAACCGGGTCCTCGTCAACAAGAGGGAAGTCCGCCAGAAGCGCCTGAAGCACGGCGACCAGATCGAACTCGGGCTGACATCCTTCCTCGTCCAGGCACTCGTGCAGGCAGACGTCAGCGGCGCCGACGAGGAACTGGCGTGGGACCGTCGCCGGGCGCGGCGGCGGACCTTGGTTTCAGTCGTCGTTCTGCTCCTCGTGCTGGGATCCGGCGTGGCTTACTTCCGCGCGGAACAGCTCTACCAGGAGGCACGCATTGCCGAACCGGAGCCGGCTTCGCAGGTGCCCGAACCGTTGCCGCCGGAAACCCTGCGGGCTATGGATGCCGCCCACGCACGCGGCGAGGTTTCCGGGGCAACCTCCGCCGTCGCGAGCGCCATGGCTGTTTCCGACGATCTGCGCGAGATGAAGAACGAGTTGAACAGCATCCGTCACAGCGTCCGCGAGATGGTGCAGCAACGCGAACACGAACCCCTGCCATCAGCGCCTCCTCCGCCGACCCAACGCGGCGACGAGCTTCAGCTCCGTGCCAACACCATGCTGGAAGAGGCCCGGCAGGAAATTGCACGACGCAACTACATCAAGGCCGACCAGTTGCTTGCCGGCATCCAGGTCATCGCCCCTGACAGCCTCGCCGCCTACAAGGAGCGCGCCCACCTTTTCGAACTGCGCGGCCAGGTGGAGGCCGCCATGGACCAGTGGGCGCAGGTGATGCGCCGTAGCGCAGGCTCGCAGGATTACGTCGAAGCCGTGGCCGAACGCATCCGCCTCGGGCAGTCCGAGCGACTCGCAGCAGTCATCCGCCATATCCGCATCAATTCCGTGGAACAGGATAAGTTTCAGGCCGGCGACACGTTCGATGAAATGCGCATCCTCAACATCACCCTCGCACCCGACATCGCCGACCAGGCCCTCGACTGTTCCAGCGTGGAGGTCGAGGTCTCGTTCTTCGACGAGGACATGAAGGCTCACCGCATCGGGCTCACGCGTGCCGTGCCGGCCCAGGCCAAGGTGAAGCCCGACGCGCCCTGGATGCCCGGGGAACAGAAGATCGTCAACGCCACCTACGTCGTTCCCAAGGGCTTCCGCGCCAGCGAAAGCAAGGCCGGCCGGCAAAACGTCTTCTATGGATTTATCGTTCGCGTCTTCTACCGCGGCCAGCTTCAGGACGAAGATGCCCGCCCCAAGACCCTGTTGCAGTTGGCCGTCGAACCCACTGCCAGACCGGTGAAAAGTGGCGGAGCCTCCTAGGGGATGTACCTACATGCGTGACAAAATTTCAGCCTGCGTCATCGCCTTTAACGAGGAGCGCAAAATCCGGCGCTGCCTCCAAAGCCTGACCTGGTGCGACGAGATCATTGTTGTCGACAGCTTCAGCACCGACCGCACGCTCGAAATCTGCCGGGAGTTCACCGATCGCGTCTACCAGCACGAATGGCTCGGCTATGTCGGACAACGAAACCTCGTGCGTGAAATGTCCAACTATCCGTGGATACTTTTCCTCGATTCCGACGAGGAGGTTTCCCCCGCGCTGCGCGATGAGATCCTCGCCGAATTTGAACAAGGCACAAACGATTACGTCGGCTATGAATTCCCCCGCCTCGTGTATTACCTTGGCCGATGGATCCGCCACGGCGAGTGGTATCCCGACGTGAAACTGCGTCTGTTCAAGAAAGAGTTTGGACGCACCGAGGGCCAGGAACCGCACGACCGCGTCTCCGTGAACGGCGCCGTGAAGCGTCTGAAGAATCCTGTCTGGCATTACACGTACGACGACATCACCGACCACGTGAACACGCTCAACCGATTCTCTTCCATCGGCGCGCAGCAGAAGTTCGTGCACGAGTCGCCCTTCCGTTGGACGGACCTTTTCTTCCGCCCGATGTTCAGGTTCATCAAGGGCTACATCCTGCGCCGCGGATTTCTCGACGGCTCGCACGGTTTCGTCATCGCCCTGATGAGCGCCTACGGGGCCTACCTCAAGTACGCCAAGCTTTGGGAAATGTACCGCCGGCAGCGGCGCGACTACCACGAGATGCCCGAGGCATGACCGCCCCGGAGTTGCAAACTATGCGGCGCGGGTTATCGTAGTCCTATGGAGGATATGCGCATGAAAACTGCAATGTTGGTCTGGCTCGCGCTGTTGGCTGTACCCGGTCTTCTGCTCGCCGCCGACCTCGATATCGACGGCATCTCCGGGGCCTCCTACGACCTACCGCCCTCCCTGCCGCGCGACACCGCCGGCGTGAAGAATGAAGTGTTCGCGTGGCTGGCGTCGCACTGGCTCATGTCCCTCGCCACCGTTGAAACCGATGGCAGCCCGCACGTCAGCGGAGTCGTCTATCGCTCGAAGGAGTTCGACGTCTATTTCATGTCGGTGAAGAACTCGAACAAGATCCTCAACATCCTCAAGGATCCGCGCGTCTCCTACACCATCTGGGACCCCGTGCAGGACATCCATCAGTTGAAGGCCTTGCAGGTCCGCGGCCGCGCGGAAATCCTCGAAGGCGAGGAACGCGCCGCCGCCGCGCCGCTCTTCAAGCTGGACACCCTGCCCGAACACTACGCCGTGGTCCGCATCCGCCCGGCCATCGCCCGGTGGACCGACCGCAACCGCCCTGTGGAATACTCCGACGTCATCACCTTTGCCCCTGCAGAGTGACCGCACCCCCATACCCCGCGGCTCTCGAAGAATGGTGGCTCGGCCAATGGAAGCTCCGGCTCGGCCGCGCACCGGATGCCGATGACGTCCACCGCCTCGAGCAAACCATCGCCCGCCTGAGCGATGGTTTCACCACCACCCGCACTGCCGAGTTCGGCAGCTACGCCGCAAGCCCCGCCGCCCTCATCGCGTATGGGCTGTTCTTCTTTCCCCAGACCTTTGTCCGCATGCGATTCATTCTGCGCGAGGTCTTCCAGCGCCGCGGCGCTCCCGCGACGCCGCTCCGCATCCTTGATCTCGGCGCCGGCACCGGCGCCGCCGGACTGGCCCTGCTCACGGAACTCGGCGGCAAACGGCAGGGCCCCGTCGAACTCGTCGCCATGGATCAAGCGCACACCGCCCTCGAGTTTCTACAGCAACTCTTCAATGACCTCGCTCCGCTCTGGCCGAAGGCCACGCTGAAAACCATAGCCGGCGACCTCTCGGACGAGCACGCGCCCGAACAGGGACCGTGGGATGTGATCCTCGTCAGCTACGCGCTCAACGAAATGCTCGCAGCCCATCCCGGCTTCAACGCACAGGCATGGCTCGCGCGTCTCGTGCAATCGTTGACGCCCAACGGCTGCCTCGTGATTTGCGAGCCCATCGTGAAGGACTCGCCCCTGCGCCTTGAACAACTGCGCGACGCCGTGGCGGCATCCGGTCTCGCACGCATCGTCGCCCCTTGTCTGCATCACCGGCCCTGCCCGATGCGCGCGCGCGATGAGTGGTGTCACGACGTGCGGCGCTGGCAGCCGCCGGACAGTCTGCAATTTCTCAACCGGCACCTGTTCCGGTCCATCGAGGTGCTGAAGTACAGCTTCCTCGCGCTGAGTCCGGCTACCAGCCCCGACATTGCAGGCAACGCTTCGGTCGCGCGATTGGTTTCGCCCGTGCACGAGCCCAAGGGGAAGATCGGCTTCCGCGGCTGCGCCGCGGATGGCGCCATGCATGGTTACGAAATTCTTGCGCGGCATGTGACCGCTGCGGACCGGGAGAAAATGAATGCGCTGGAACGCGGCGACCGCGTGGCCTGCGAGGGATTGGAAGCGCTGAAGGATGGCCGCACGTTGCGCGCGCAGCGCGTTACCCGTCAGGACTGACCGTCCGCGCCGTGAAGATAGCGGATGATGTCGACCTTCTCCAACGTCACGAGCCCGCCGCTCTTCGCCTTCTCGAAAAGATCATGCAGCAGCGGAAGGAACGCGTTGATCTTCTCCTCCGTATCCACGATTTCGATGATGACCGGCAGATCGGTGGAGAGGTCGAATACCTTGGCCGTGCGAATACGGCTCGTGGGCCCGTAGGCCATCAGGCCGCGCCACGCGGTCGCCCCGGCAAGCCCTTGGGTCCGCGCTTCCCGCACAATCACTTCGTGCAGCGGTGTGTGATGAATCTTGTCCGCCTCGCCGATAAAGATGCGGAGCAGTTTGGCCGAGCCCTTCAGTTCCATAAATCCCCCGCGCTTTTCGTGACCACTTTGACCAGCAGAACGCCCGCGTAGAAACTGATGAACGACGCGGCCAGCGTGCCCACAACATAGCTGCCGCCGTGAAAGTACTCGCCCTCGCGCAAAAACTGCGCCGTCTCGTAAACGAACGACGATGCCGTCGTGAATCCGCCGCAGAAACCGACGCCCAGCGCCAACCGTGTGCCGGGCGACAGGCTGCCTGACAACGTAATCTGGCTCAGCACACCGATCAGAAAACAACCCGCCACATTCGCCAACAGCGTGCCTGCGGGAAATACGAAGGAATAACTTTGAAGCGCCACGGAAAGAAGATAACGGGCCACCGACCCGACGAATCCGCCCGCACCCACCATCAGGCTGTTCACCAACATCTTCATCCGCGCGAGCTTACACCAGCCAGACCGGCATCAACAAGCTGCGCCTGCGGGGCTACGGCCATGTGTACGGCTTGACTTCCATCCAATCGATGGAGCCCGTATTCCTGAACCAGAATCCCTCGCCGGGCTTCAGCGCCACATCCTTCGCGGCTTCCCATCCACTGCGGGCCGATCTTGAGTAGATGGCATACATCTGGATGGACTGATCCCACAGGTAGAGCATGGCGTCAGCTGAAGCCTTCTTGGCCAAGTCCGTGTTGGTCCACTTTATCTCTGCAGGATAAGGATAGCCCAGAAGATTCAGATTGCTCACCCCCGGCAGAGTGGTGAACGGAGCCGTGTAACGATCAGGTACGGCGCCCATCAGGTAGACGGGATACACATTGGAGGCCGCATCGCTCGGCACGCGAATCCAGAACCCCTGCCCGCGCGCCACGCGCGTCGTCCCCGCCGAACCCCATCCGCCACGTGAAGGCTTCGACATGATGTCATAGGACGCGGTCTTCCTGTTCCAGAGGTAGACCATCGAACCCCCGGGCAGCTGGTCCCCAAACAGGTTGGAAGCAATCGTACCGCCCGGCTCACCATACATGTCGTCAAAATCAAGTCGTGCAAGCGTGAGTTTGCCCCGCTCACCGATAATCCTCTCATAGCCCACCGCGCCCCACCAAATCTGCTGGCCCCAAGCCACCAAGGCGGCGGAAGCCAGGCAAACGAGGAAAATCAATGATGCAGCCCTCTTCATAACACGTCCTCCCGCAGCGAGGGTAGCCAACCCACGACTCTGCCGCAACGCCAAATCAACAGGCTTCGCATTGCAGCGCGCAACATGCCCCCCTCTCCAACAACCAAGCTCCCTACCCAGAGCCAGTTACATAAGATCCGCGAATTCTCGCGTACGGCCTTGCGCTTCGCGTGCAGCCGCCACCAAGTCGGACAAATTCACCGCCGTCGGCTTCGCTTCGGGCGCGTAGCCCGTTTCCTCGAACGGAAGATTCGTCAACCCGGCGATCAGTCCACCGGCGTGCCGTGCAATATCGACGCCTTCCGGCGTCGGCTTGAAGGCGTGCACCGGCAACTCCTCGCCTCCCTGAATCTTCAACGCGAGCAGCGGCATATAGGGAAGATCCGATTCCTGCTTCACCCGCTGCAGGTTCGGCATCGGCCGCACCAGCCAGCCGGAGGCATCGTGCAACGACACACGAACCTGTCGCAAGGAACTGCTGAGCGACAGTTCTCCGATGCGCGGATCGATGAACAACCGGGCCTTGTTCTCTCCCCGAATCAACGTCGTCACCGCGCTCATCACGCCGACAAATAGCGCCGCCTCAAAGCCCAGCGCCACCTTGCGCGGCGACGGGTTGGCCGAGCCTCCGGAAAAGATGACGATGAACATCGCCAGGAAACAGGCAATCCCGTAACCCATCACCAACGCCGTCAACGCGCTCGTCGCACGCGACGTGCGCGGCTGAATGCTCCAGCCGCCCCCGTCTGCCTGCAGCACGCCCCACGTCGGGATTTCCCACGGCGGCCCCGTCTTCGGCCCGCTTTCGAGGAACCGTTTCATCCGGCCGTGCTGAAAAGGCAGCACGAAGAAATAGCCGATGCCCGCCAGCCCAATCAGGATGAAGGGCTGCAGAAAGAGCAGCAGGAAGTAGTGCAGCCCCGGCACATCGAGATGCAGCAGGGACTCCGACGGCTTCAGCGGATCGTAGTAGACCATGATGGACGCGCGAGCGGGATACTTTGCCACAATCTCCGCAACACCGTTGTGATCGCTCGTCGACCCCTCGCCGTACATGTATCGGTCAGACGTGTACTCCTGCCCGTCGACGCTGTAACGGTAGACGATGTGCGGGGAGTACGTTGTGTCCTCACCGGAATGCGTTCTGATCTCACTCGATACCACCACCCCTGCCGTCGACAGGAAGCGCTTCTTCGCGTCCATGTGTTTCAGAATCGCACCGACTGAGATGACAATGAACACGCTGGTGATGCCGCACCAGAATGTCGTGAAGAGAAATACGCCGAGCATCTTCTTCGGCAGACTGACCTCCGCTTTCGGCGTCCGCTGCTTCCGCGTGATGGTAAAGGTGAAGCCCATGCACTCCCTGTTCCGTCGGCCGAACGCTATCGTCCCACCGGCGCCATGATGTCGGGAACTGGCGAAAGTGTCGGTTCGGTTTCGGGAACAGCTTCCGGGGGCTTTGCTGTTTCGGATTCGGAGCCGACCTCGGGCGCCTCCACGGGCACGGGGACTGGTGCCGCGGACTCGACCACGGGGGCTGCCGGTTCAGGCTTCGCCGACGCAGAAGTCTCGACCTTGGGCTCAACTTTAGGCTCCACGGCAGGCGTCGGAGCCACCGGAACCGCGGTGTCCGCCACAGGGGCCGGTTGCACCGCCGGCACCTTGGCAGCGGCGGGCTTGGCGGCTGTCGCCTTCGCCGGCACGGAGGCCTTGGCTGCAGGCTTGTTGGTCACGGCCGGAACCTTCCTCTGCATCATGAAGTGCAGCGTTCCGACCCGCATGTCGGACTTGAACTCCTTCGGCGCGCGGGCGCCCCAGCAGTAGCGGAGCGTGTTGCTGCTCACCTCAAAGATGCCGTGCATGACCGAACCGTCAGAAATGCTCATGCTGGTCAACTGGTTGGGCGTTGAGGATGTATCCAATTCCGTGATGATGCTTTTGCCACGAATCTTCTGCCCCTTCCACTCCATGCGCCGGCCCTTCACCTCCAACGACATATCCGCAAAGGCTGCATCCTTCTTCCGAAGCTCATCGATGTTCCAGAGCTTGCCATCGAGATCACCACCCGCCACTTCCCAGACGCCCTGCAGCGCAACCAGCTCCCGATCCTTCGCGACCTCCGGCAACAGTTCAACCTGCCGGACTACGCGGCGGCCACCCCGAATCGTCGCCACTCTTGTTGCATTGCTCACCAGGCCCAGGCTCGGCATATGAATCGCCTGCTGACTGCTCTGGAACCCCTGGATGGTCATGCTGAAGGTCATGGGCGAATCGTTGACCTCGTAGACCTGCCCCTCCTTTGCATCCAGATCCAGTTCCTTGTTCTCGGACATCGCCGCGGCCATGGCGCCGGCAAAGCCGCCGCCCGCGGACGGGCGGGTCCACAGACCGGCAATCAGTTGATGCTTCCCCGGCTGCAACACCACGACGTGCTCCGTGAAGGCCGGATTCGGATCCACGGGTGAATCGTCGACGAAGTAGATGCGAAACGGCCGCGCCAAACGGACCATCGGCAGCGTCCCGTTGGTGTTCACCTCCCCGGCGTACACATGAAGCTCATCCGGGAAACGCGCGCGGACGGGCTCTCCAATCGGCTGGCCAATCCGTCTCGAAATGCTTCTCACCGCCGCCCGGGTGTACGGACTGAAACGCCGATCCTTGCTCCCCAGCTTGATGAGCTCCTCCCCGGCCGCGGCGTCACCGACCTCGGCCAGCATCAGTGTCGCATAGAACTTCTGCGCCGTATCGCCGCCGCCAAGCCACGACAGCAACTCCTGTCGGGCCTCCTCAAGATTCGTCCCCGGGTCCGTGATTTCTCCGATGAAACTGTACTTCAGATTCACCATGGTGTTGAACAGCTCGCTCTGGCTGGAGCGAATACAGACCACCTCAATCTTGCCCGGCCGAACCTGGACATCGATCTCCCCCCTCGACACCGTGTTGGACTTCTTGCCCTCAGCCAGTACCGACGGAATCCCGTAGTCGTTGATGTCGAACAGCATGTCGCGGGGGCCAACCCGGTAGTTGCCTTGCGGCAGCTGATAGGCCCCCACATTCCTGCTGGGGCTGCCCGCCGCCACCATTTTGCACGTGACACCCCGCCCCTGAATCACCGGCCGGATCACGATCGTGTAGTTCTGCCAGTAACTCCCAACCGTCGACTCCGTTTCCTTCAGGTCGATCACATGGATTTGCCCGGACGGTTTGTCGCCGACGCCCAGAAGCGCCTGGGGCTTGGTCAATGGCGTGGCACAACCGGACGCGAGAATCAGCAAAGGCAGGAGAACAAAGACCACCCGCAGCGGAAGACGCATTTGTGACATGGGACCCTCCTTGGTCTGCAGACACGGTACAGTCCCGATTCCCCGCGCTCAAGCCTGAAGGCTGGAGTTCAAGTCGCGCCTTTACTCCACAGGGCGTTGTCGGCTATGTTGATGAAACCCGGTGCGCCGGGATCAACTCAATAAGGAGCAATTCAAATGTCCACCGCTGACAATCTGAAAGAAGCATTTGCCGGAGAGAGCCAGGCCAATCGCAAGTATCTCGCGTTTGCGAAGAAGGCCGAAGCCGAAGGTTTCAAACAGGTCGCCAAACTGTTCCGCGCCGCATCCGCGGCCGAAACATTCCACGCCCACGCGCATCTTCGCGTCATGGGCGGCGTCAAGGGCACAGCCGACAACCTCCAGGTCGCCAAGGATGGCGAAGGTTACGAGTTCCAGCAGATGTATCCCAAGTTCGTCGCCGAGGCGAAGGCCGAAGGCAACACCGCCGCCGTCACCTCCTTCGAATACGCCATGGCGGTCGAGAAGGTTCACTACAACCTGTATGACAAGGCGCTTCAGGCCGTGACCGGCGGCAAGGACCTGCCCGCAGAGGCGATCTACATTTGTCCCGTCTGCGGCAACACGTTCATCGGCACCCTGCCGGAGAAGTGCGAGATCTGCGGCGTGACCAAGGATAAGTTCTCCCCGGTGAAGTAACCCGGTGCGCCGGCCAGGATGAGTACCACTCCGTCCAAAGCGTGGCGATGCGTCGTGTGTGGCTATATCCACCACGGCGACGCCCCGCCTGATGAGTGCCCCGTCTGCGGCGCGCCGCGTTCTGAATTCGAGCCACACACCGAACAGCCTCCCGCCGCGCCGAAAAGCGTGGCAAAGATGTGGCGCTGCAAGGCGTGCAACTACTACCACGAGGGCATCGAGCCACCCGACGAATGCCCGATCTGCGGGGCCGGTCGCGATCAGTTCGAGGCCGAATTCACGAATGAAGCAACCCCGGAACCCGCGGCAGCCACCACGCCCGGCGGCCTTCGCATCGTCATCGTCGGCGGCGGCATCGCCGGCCTCTCCGCCGCCGAGGCCGCACGCAAGACGCTCCCCAACGCCAGCATCACGCTGGTCAACAAGGAACCCGACTTCCCCTACTACCGCATCAACCTCACGCGCTACCTCGCCGGCGAGGCCAACGATTTCTCCCTGCTGATCCACGAACCCAAATGGTACGAGGAACGCCAGATCGAGGTCATTACCGGTGCCGAAGTGATCGAGTTGATCCCGGCAAAGAAGACCGTTGTCCTTCGCTCCGGGCGCGAGATCGTCTACGACCGGCTCATTCTCGCCCAAGGCGCGCATGCGAACCTTCCGCCTTTCCCCGGACTCCGACGTGAGGGCGTATTCGCCATCCGTTCCTTCCACGACGCGCACATCGTGCTCAATGCGCTCCGCGCCCATCCGCGCTGCGTCTGCATCGGTGGTGGTCTCCTCGGCCTCGAAACCGCCGGCGCCATCGCCCGGAATGGCGGCAGGGTGACCATCCTCGAAAACTCCACCCATCTCATGCAGCGCCAGCTCAACCCGCGCGCAGGCGAACTGCTGAAGAACTTTGCCGCAACGGTCGGTGTGAAGGTCCGAGTCCTCGCGAAAACGAAGGAAATCGTCGGCGATGAACACGTCGCCGGCGTGTTACTGGAGGATGGCTCGGTCGAACCGGCCGATATCGTCATCGTCGCCACCGGCGTCCAGTCGAACACGTACCTTGCACGGCGCGCCGGCATCGAGGCGAACAAAGGCCTGCTCGTGAACAATCACCTGCAGACTTCGCTCCCGGACGTGTACGCAGCCGGCGATGCGGCCGAACATCGTGGCGTGCTCTATGGCTCGTGGTCCGCAGCGCAATACCAGGGCACCATCGCCGGATTGAACGCGGCGGGACAGAAGACGGAGTTCGGAGGAATCCCCCGCTCGCACACGCTGAAGGTGCTCGGCCTCGGATTGACCAGCATCGGCCGCATCGAACCGGAAGGCGCCGGCGGAAAAGTCCTTGAGGAAGAAACAGGCGGCAACTATCGGCGTTTTGTTTTCCAGAACAACCGGCTGGTCGGTGGCATTCTGCTCGGCGATACAGGCGGCGCGGCCGCCCTCAACAAGGCAATCGAAACCGGTGAGGACTTCTCCGCCGCGCTGGCCGGTCAACCCACCGCCGCCGCAATCGCAACCCAACTGCTCGCACGCTGAGCGCTCAGCCGCCCAGCAGCTTCTTGCCTTTCACCGTGGCTGCCACTCTCGCAATGTTCGCACCGTGATGAATCGCCGCCTCGAGCCGGTCGTCCGGCAGACCCGTCTGCTCCATCTTCTCGCCCATCGACCGCCCGTACGCGCCCCATTGAATACCACCCTTGTGATAACCCGGCGTGTTCTTCGGCAACGGCACAATGATCATGCCCAGCTCGGCGAAATTCGACAGCAGCGAGAGCAACGTCAATTCGACACCGCCGCCGCCGTTCCCATAGCCGCTGCCCGTGGCAAACACACCCGCGACTTTGCCGACCGCCGAATCCTTCATCCACAGCCCGCTGCAGACTTTGTCGATGAATGACTTGATCCGCCAGTCCGGGCTCCCCATGTGCACCGGCGTTCCGACGATCACGCCATCCGCCGCGAGTACGTCCTCTGCGGTGGCCGTCTCAGCAGTCTTCACCACCACCGTTGTGCCGGCGACAGACGCCGCGCCTTTCGCCACCGCCTCGGCCGCCTTCTTCGTGCTGTTCGAATCCGTCGCGTAGACTATAAGAATGTTGCTCATATTTGTTCTCCCCTTTTCATTTTGTCCGGAAGGACAATGTACGCCCCTACCGTCCGATTTCCAGTGGACGCCGGACCACGCCCGCCCGCAGGCGCTCCAGGTCGCGCCCCAAACGCAGCACCGCGACTTCCTTCGCCTTCGCCTCGACCTCCACGGTGAGGTCACGCGCCAGCCAGCACGCGGGAAAGTCCTTCGGGTTGATGAAGTCGTGATGCCGGAACGGCTGCGGCCCCTTCCAGCCCTTCAGCGGGCTCGAGATATGGAACAGCGGCTCGCGATTCCATGTCGCCGCCGCGACCTGCGTCGCTTCCTCGACATCGAACCGGTCCGGCAGGCAACGGTGATGATGCGCATCGTATACGAGCGGAATCTTCTCGCTGCGACAGATGAGCAGCAGATCCTCGACCGTGTAAATCCTGTCGTCGTTCTCCAAGGTCAGCCGCGAACGCACACGCTTCGACAGCCGCCGCAGATTCCCGCGAAGCCGCTCGAGCGCGCTGAGCTTGTCGCCGTACGCGCCGCCGCCGTGGATGTTGATGACATCCGCACCAATCCACGAAGCCACTTCGCCCTGGTACTCCAACTCAAGGATGGACGCGGCGACGACCTCCGGGCGCGGCGAGTTGAGTATGACGAACTGATCGGGATGCAGCGACAGGCGCAACCCGCGCGCGCGGGCGAGTCTTCCGCACGCCTTGAACCGGGCCACCGTCCGCTCGCCACCCGGCAGCTTGCGGAGATCGTAACCCACCTTGGGGTGCGTCTTCAGCGGAAGGATCTGGCTGTTCACGCGAAACGATCCGATCCCGTGATCGGCGCAGAAGGTCACCGCCGCGTACAACGCGTCCGCGTTGGCCATGCAGATATCCGACAGCTTGCGGCGGCGCGCGGCAGGCGAAAGACGAAGCAGCGCGGTCGCCGTGGTACGGCGAAACCGGATCGGTTCATCCCTGAAAATGCAGCAAAGGCCCAGCCGAATCATGGGGCCCTCCTTCCCTGTCCTCCCTATACCACATTTTTCCAAGGATTGGAAAATCTTCAGCCGTTTTTTCCAAGGGTTGGAAAATTCCGCCCCCATTTTTCCAAGGATTGGAAAAATGGCAGGGCGAACCCTCCGCGGTGAGCCGTCTTCCCGCATCCGGCTCGGCATGGAATCCTCGCCCTATCTACCCAGCAGCTTCTCCAGTGCCGGCTGAACGCTCCAGTAATTCTTGAGCGCCTCGTATTCCTTCCGCGCCGCGACTTCGCCGCCACGCCCCGCACGGACCGCACGGATCATGATGTTCTTCGGCGTGTGTTCCGGCTCGACGAATTCGATGACCTCGGCGTGATAACCCACCACGCGCAGCAACTGCGCACGGAATGCGTCGGTCAACAAATCCGACAGCCGCTCGCGCAAAATGCCGTGCCGCGTGATCGGCCGGAAAACCTCCGCCTGCAGTTGGTGATGTAATTCATGCTGGCAACAAGGCACCGCGACAATCCCGCGACTGCCCCAGCAAACGCCCTGCGCAATGGCTTCATCCGTCGCCGTGTCACACGCGTGCAGGCTGAGCACAAGATCGGGCGGAACAGCGGGCTTGTGCTCCGCGATACGACCGACCGCAAACTGCACATCGGACCAACCGAGTTGATCGCGAAGCGCTTCAGCTTTCCGGATCACATCCTCGCGCACATCAATGCCCATCACTTCGACATTTCTTCCGCGCAGATGCTTCAACACGTGATACAGGGCAAAGGTGAGATAGGCACTCCCACAACCTGCATCGAAAATCCGTAACGTCGTCGTGTTGTCACCCGCCAGCAGCGGCTCCAACAAATTGATGAACGCGTTGACCTGCCGAAGCTTGGCCTGCATCGACGGCTTTACGCTTCCATTCGAGTTCTGGATCTCCAACGCCTTGAGCAACTCGTCAGGCCGGTCACCCGACAGCACGTGCTTCTTCTGGCGATCATGTTCGAGCGCGTTGGCCCCCGTTTTGGGCGCGCCACCTTTTGACATCAACACGCGCCCCTTGCCCGTCACGCGGATATGCCATTCGCCCGACTTCGTCTGCAGACTCGCCCGCGCAAACTGCGGCAGCAACCCGTCCACCACTTCGGCCACATCGTCAATCGGCCGGGTTTCGGTGCCGGCTTTTCCCGCGCATAAAGCCTGCAATCCAACGCTGCCCCTGCGTTTTACGGGACGCACGCGCACACGCTCCCACGGGGTTGCGGCAGCGACCTTCGGATGGCTCAAGGTCAGCCCGATAAAGGTATTGGTGTCCGCCAGCGCGGCGGCAATAAGTTCAAGATGCGACTCAGATGAAGTGGATGATGTCATGTGGGCTGGATGATGGCTTGTCCCGCGCCCGTTGGCAATGGCGTACGCATTTTGCATTTCCCGATGTGCGGACCGCCGCTAGAATGCAGGCATGAAGCGGCTTGCCGTCACCATCCTGATGCTCTGCATTTGCGGCATCATCGCGCCCCACGCGGAAACTGCGCCCGGCGGCACCATCACGCTTCAGCACGAGGTGCCCGCCTACTCGGTCAACGCGCCCCACGATCAGCGCGGCCTGTTTCCCGCAGGCGGCGTGCTCACCGTAGTCAGCACCGCGGAGAACGGCATGCTTCGCGTGCGGTTCACCTCGCCCTCCGGGCGGACCGTTGAAGCCCTGTGTCGCACAGCGGACATCGAATCGCCGGCGCCCACGCCCGCGACCTCCACCGCCGCCGCTCCCGCATCACGGCCGGCCGCCGCCGCGGCCGGCGGCCGATTCATCCCGGGCGCGGTGTACGAGAACCGCGAATGGCTGGAGGATGCGGAGGGTCACAGGCAGGCGCTGGAGTTCCAGACCAAGTACGACGTGCCGATGCTCATCTTCTTCTACGCGGAATGGAACGACGAATGCACCCACCTCTGGGAGAACCTGCTGTCCACGTCGGACTTCAAGGCCCAATCGAAGAACATCATCAAACTGCGCATCAATCCGGAGCACGGGAAACCCGAGGGCTTGCTGGCAAACAAATACCGCCTCCGCCGCTACCCGACCACCATGGTCATCGACAAGCCCAACGCCAAGCCGCGCTACCTCGAGATGGTGTCCTGGTCGTTCGGCAAGCTGCGCACGGTCGCCCCCGACTTTGCCATGCTCGACATCATGGGCGGCGTCACCAATCAAAAACCGTGGCAGAAATCGGGCGACCAACCGCCCGCGCCGGAGAACTGAATCCTCCCCCTTTCTGCTCTGTTCCTGCACGCGGAATCGGTGTACTATCAGCGGCATGTCCGAGGAGACACCTCCCAAGGTACTGCAGGATCGTTACGAGATTCGCTCCACGATCGGCGAAGGCGGCTCGGGCATTGTCTTCAAGGCGTGGGATCGCTCGCTCCAGCGCAACGTGGCCGTGAAACGATTCCATACGGCACAGTCCACCCTCGAGAACACCAACGACCAACGCGCGTGGCGCGAGGCCATGACCCTCGCATCGATGCAGCACCCGAATATTCTGACCATCTACGACTTCGGCATCGACGAGGAAGGCCCTTACGTCATCATGGAGTTTCTCGAGGGCGAGACGATGGAGAGAACCATCGCCACCCACGAACCTTACACGCTCAAGAACTTCCGCGATGCCGTTCACCAGACTCTCGAGGCGCTCATCGCGGCACATCACACCGGCCTCATTCACCGGGACCTCAAGCCGCACAACATCATGGTCATCCCCATGGCCAGCGGCGCAAAGCAGTACAAGATACTCGACTTCGGCCTGGCCAAGATTCTTACCCAGCCCACCGTGCAAACCCTGGAGAACAACTGTTCCATTTATGGATCCGTCTTCTACATCGCACCCGAACAATTCTCCCGCCAACCTGTCGATGAACGCACCGATCTCTACGCGATGGGCTGCGTCTATTACTACATGCTAACGGGTAAGAACGCGTTCGAGGGAGCATCCATTGCCGAGATCATCACCGCTCACCTGAAGCATCGCGTGGTGCCGCTCCACAAGCGACGCCCGGATCTCCCCGCGGCCATTTGCGACTGGGTGATGAAGCTGTTCAGCGCCCATCCCGATGACCGCCCGCGTTCGGCCGCCGAAGCGTTAACCCTGTTCAACAAGGTTCAACCCACGACCACCATTCGCATGTCATCCAAGAGCGGTTCCACCCACGCCGGCACCGGCCGGATCGAGATCCCTGCCTCGGCCGCCATGCCCCCGCGCGCGGACGCCGCGACCGCCGCACCGCCCGCAAAGAAACGCAATCCACTGCCGACCATCGTCAGCCTTGTTTCCCTCGTCATCATCAGCGTGGTCCTCATGGTACGGCCCTCCAAGAAGAAGGCAGCACCGGCTCCGCGCGCCGTAACCGCCGTCGCAAAACCTGCTGCAGCACCACGCGCTGCAGCCCCGGTGCCGACAGTGGCCACAGCACCCGCCGCCACCCCGGTGCCGGTCGTCGCCGCCCCGGTTGCTGCTCCGGCAGCCGTGCCCGCGACACCTCGTGAACCGCGCGTATGGGATAGCGTCGTCCATGATCCGGCGAACGTGGCGGCACTGCAGCCGAAGGTTGGCGAGATGCTGACCATCAAGGGCCGCGTGCAGGCCATTCGTCGTGGCGGCGGCATGGTCTATTTCGACTTTGACGCCGATCGCACCAAGGCCGCCTCCATCGTCTTCGATGTTCCGCAAGCCGAGCGCGCTGCCGCCTACGACCGGCTCAAGACCTGCAAGAACCAGATGGTCCGTGTCCGCGGAAAACTTGAAATGCAGGATGGCCAGTTGTTGCTGCGCACCGCCGACGTCGGCCAGCTCGACGAACTTCCACCCATCGGTTACTGACCCACTTCCCTCTTCCACATGCTCACTTCTCCTCGGAGAGCATTTCGATGCGGTCGATGTAGATCGACGCATCGCCATTGAGTTTGTGATTCTTGATCTGAATACCGAGGTCGCGGACGCGGCCTGCGTCCTCGATCTCCTCTGCGCGCATGAAGATCTGATGCCAGCCGGGCTGCAGATCGCTGTAGAGTTTTCCAAACGACCATTTCCATTCGTCGCCGGTATGCATGTAAATCTGGGCCTCCCATCCGTTGCCGGATGGGAAATAGACCCACGCACTGAATCCGGCGAAGCCGGGTTTGACGGCAAAGTCCTGTGCCTCATCGAACACGATGCGCGTTCCAATGTTGTTCTCTTTCTTCGTGAAGTTGTGTTCCAGAAGCAGAGAATTGTCACCGTGGCGCGTGTAACGGGTGCTGGTGGTCGGCTGTCCCTTGAGACCCCACTCCGTGACCCACCCCTCCGTTCCGGACTCGAAATCGTAGAGGATAGTCGCGGCGGCCAAGGAGGCCGCGGGGGCCAGTACAACGGCTATGGAAAGGAGCAGACGTTTCATATCATACCTCCAACAAACAAACGTTTGCGTTAACTCTATTTCAGCATCAGTCTGCCCGCTTGGCAAGCACTATCTTCAGGCCACTGGAATGGTCAGAATATGGCGCTAACATTCCACAAAAACAACATAACCATCCTACGATGTCTTCCCCGCACAAGGAACGCAAATATTTGCGCAACTTGTTGCAGAATAGCGTTGATTACTGCAAACGCTTGCGGTAAGGTTGCGGACAAATGAGATCTACTATCAAGGACATTGCAAAGGCTTTGGGCGTCAACGTTGGCACCATCTCGCGAGCATTGAACGACAAGCCCGGCGTCAGCCCGGAACTCCGTCGTAAGATCGTGCGCAAGGCAGCCGACATGAGCTACCGCCCGAATGGGCACGCCCGCGGGCTGGTCACCCAGAGGACCGAAACCGTCGGCCTCCTCTCCGGCGTCGAGACCAGCGCATTTCTCTCCAACCCCTTTTACGCAGGCGTCTTCGCCGGCATTGAGGAAGAGACGCGCGAACACAACTACGCGCTCATGTTCGCCTCCGCCACCGGCGATAGCGCCATGTCTCTCGGCGAGCTTCCCAAGTTCATCGCCGAACACCGCGTGGACGGACTCCTCATCGTCGGGGCTGTGGAGATCAACGTCATCAATATCCTCAAGTCCACCAAGTACCCGTTCGTCATGGTCGACTATCACCTGCCCGATGATGGCATCGATACGGTGATTACCAATAACGCCCGCGGGGCCCGCACCGCTACCGAACATCTTCTCGAACTCGGTCACAAGCAGATCGCTTTCATCGGCGGCGAACCGTTGACGCGCGGCAATTACGCCGAACGTCTCCAGGGATACCGCGAGGCACTGGAAGCCGCCGGCATCAAGTATCGCCCGGAACTCGTCCAGGAAGGCGCCATGATCGGCGGCTACGACAGCACGATGAAGGTTCTGGATCGCGCGCCCGGTGTCACCGCCCTCGTCGCCTGCAATGATGCCAACGCGCTCGCCGGCATGGGCGCGCTTCGCGCACGCGGGCTTGAAGTGCCGCGCGATATCAGTGTCGTCGGCTTCGATGATATTCCCGCTGCCCAGGAAGCTTGGCCGCCGCTGACCACGATGCGCGTGGACAAGCGGGCGATGGGCAGAAAAGCAGCGGAGCGCTTGATTCAGAAGCTGGCCGAGGGCGAAGTCTCATCGCCTCACCAGATTATCTTCTCGCCGGACATCGTGATCCGCGGTTCCACGGCGGCACCCCGAAAGGCCTGAGGTTCATGCCCCCAAGGGCGTCGTAGCACCTACGGCGGGATGCACGTAGATCGGCACCAGCGGCTCTGACGGCAAACCTGCTTTCCACTTGGCCAGCGCAAGCTCTCCCACGTACCGCGCCTGCGGAAAACGCTCCTGCTGCACCCCTCGGATGCCCAGTCCTGGCAGTGCCGGTTCCAGCCGCGTCCAATCCGGACTCGCGATGACGCTCCCGGCAGGCAACCTCGACGCCACATCGCCAATCGCCACCACGGCCCAGGGCAGCGTGCAGGTCACCTGGCGATCCTTCACTTCGAACATCCCCAGCCAGAGTGTCTCCCGGCGCGCGTCGCCCATGATCGCGATGTTCCCATCCTTCATGTCGCGCGCGACTTCGAGCACCAGCGCTTCGCCACTGCTCACGGTATAGACCAAGCTGTTGCCCGGCAACGCCATCGCCCGCGCCGCGGTGATCGCCACGCGCAGCCCGGAATACGATCCCGGTCCGCGGCCAACAAGGAAGGCTCCGATCGCATCCACGGTCAGATGAGTCTCCTCCAACATCTCCGGCAAGGCACGGAAGACCTGCTGTGCACGAACGTATTTTTCACGCCACGAACGCTCGGCGATCACTTGCCCGTCGCGAAACAAGGCGACGCTGCCGGCGACCGACGACAACTCGATGGCCAGCGCAATCATGCTTTGCTCCCCCGCTCAATCGTAATGGTCCGCTCCTCGGGCTTCACTCCCGCTACCAGCCGGATGTGGATCGTCGACGGTGGCAGCAGCTCGGCCACGCGCTCCGCCCATTCGATCGCCGTGATCCCGTCAGCTTCGAGATACTCCTCCAGCCCGAGGCCCAGCGCCTCGTTCACGCCACCGATGCGATAGAGGTCGATGTGGTAAAGCGGCAACGGGCCCGGATATTCATTGATGAGGGTGAAGGTCGGACTACCCACAGCACGCCTCACACCCATCGCCTGCGCGAGGCCCTGCACGAAACAGGTCTTGCCCGCGCCAAGTTCCCCGTGCAACGCGAGAACCGTCCCCGGGCGAAGCGTCTGGAGCAATTCAGCCGCCAGCCGGTAAGTCTCTTCCGGGCTGGTCGTCTCGACCGTCTGTCTGGACACGGGATTCTTCATCGCTCGACAGCGTGTATAACTACAGGCAACGCGCCGCCGGGCAAAGGAAGATTTGACGCCAATCCGCGATCATCGGTCACTGGCCACCGGTCATTTCTTACTACTCACTCTCTTCCCCCGCCCTGCCTACTGTACACGGATGCGGTAGAAGAAGCGCGTCGCTGCGCCCACCGTCGTATCGGTATACGTATTCATCGGTGCTGTCGCCGTGATGTTGGATGCGATGCCCGTGAAGCTTGCACTGCCGAGGAGGTTCGTTGACCGGGCGATTTCGTAGTCATGGCCTGCGACGCTCGGCCAAGTGATCACAAACGGCGATGCACCCGAGCCACTGCCCATACAGTAAAGCAGTGAGCCGCTGTTGGTCGGATCCGTGCCCGCCCGGTATTCCGACCAGTCGGAGAACCCATCGTTGTCCCAATCCCAACCCGACCAGAGATTCGTCAGGTTATCACTTTCATAGGGCCAGTATTGGACGCGCTTCGGGAAGAAGCCGAATTCCCAGTCATCCGGCAACGAGTCGCCGTCCGTATCGGTCGAACCCAGCGTCACCGTCACCACCGCCTCGGCGCTGTCGGCCTTGCCGTCGTGCGCCTTCCACGTGAAAGTGTCTCCGCCCGTGGTCCCCGGCTTCGACTTGTAGACGAGATTCGATGGCGGCGAGCCGAACACCCAACCGTTGGTTGGCTTCTGAACAAGCCGATACGACAGGAAATCGCCATCCACATCGGTCGCCTGCATAACGAAGTTCGTCGCCCGGAAGGCATCGGCGATGAGGGTTAGACCCGATATCGCGGGAGCCGTATTACCCACGGTGTTCGTGGTGGTGTTGCGCAACGCCATGCGATCTGCGTGCGCCTTGATCACGTCGCACACCGGGTCATCGGCATAAACCACGAATCCATCATCACGCTTGATCTGAATGTCGTCGACATAGACCCGCCCCTCGCCGAGCGGCAGCCCGTAGAAGGCGATGTTCACAGAGCGAACATCCTCCAGCACGTTGGTGCCGGTATCGTTGGTGATGCTGATCAGGTACGACGAGTTCTGCCAGCCGTTTCCTTCCCATGCCCAGTCGCCGGCGCTGAGATCAAACATGACGCGGGTCCAACCTTGTGTAAGCGTGACCTGCGGGGACTCCGCCCAGATGTTGCTCGTCGTGCCGCGCAACGCAAGGGCGGCAGTAATCGTGTTCGACGGGTTGTAGAAGTTCCAGAAGAACTTCACGCGGTTCACGCCGCGCGTCGGCGGCTCGTTGGTGCTGTTGTTGTCGACACGGAGAATCCACATATCCTGCGTCGGGCACACGAAGATCGCCTTGTTGGCGGCCGGCGATGGAACATTGAAGTACATCGCGAGCGAGTTCGTGCCCTGCACCACATGGTCGGTCGAAAGCACGATGCCGGTGGCCGACCCGTCCCACGTGTTCGGATACCACGGCGCGACCACCTCGCACTTGTGGAACGGATCGTTCCACATATTCGAAAACCCGAAGTTCCAGAAGAACGATCCCGGAATGCCCGTGTTCTCGATGTGCCGGTAGTACATGTCAAAGATGTTCACGCGGTCCTGCTGTGTGTATGACGGCGTGCGAACCAGTTGCACCTGGCCGTATGAACCGTTGAAAATCCAGCCGATGGCGTGAATGCCAAATTCGTCCAGAATCATCGGCTTGCCGAAGGTATTGTGCGCGTCATACCAGTGATCGTTAACCCATTCGATCCGCTGATCGGACGAATTCAGGTTCGTCCGCCAGATGTTGTACTCCTTCTGATCAACGTAGATCCGGCACGTGGCGAAGTTGATGTTCGAGTTACCCGCGCGCCACTCGCCCGAGACCGGCTCGCGATTGGTGTAGAACCCGCCCTGCCACTCCACATAAGTCGACTCGCTCCTGTTGTCGCTGATGAAATCCACCCCGTGGCCGCGGCCGCAGCCGTAGAGATTGCACGTGGAGACGCCCGTGGCGTAGGTCGCGTAGTGGTAATAGTTGTCGGGATAGACTTCCCACGGAACTTCATCCGCCGCATCATACGTGCTGACGTAGCCGCCTTCCTCGCCGTTGCCGAGAATGTGGTTTGTGTCGATCGATCGCACGAAATCGCTCATCGTGTTGAGCCATTCGTGGATGGTACGCCCGCTGAAGTCTGACTCGCACCGCGGTTCGTTGACGATCTCGAAGCCGAAGATCGTGGGGTCATTCTTGTACATCACGCCCGTGATCGAGTTGGTCCGGTTCAGCAGGCGGGTGACGTAATCGCGATACCACTGGCGGCAATACGTGTTCGTCCAGAACTGGTCGTGATACTCCACGCCCTCCTTGTCCAGGTTCGTGTTGACGGTCTCCGGGTGCTCCTTCACCACCCAATGCACGTACTGGAAAATGCCGCCGTTGTGCGCCCAGTTGTCGAGCAGGCCAAGCATGAGCCGGATATTTCGATGACCCGCTTCGGCGATCACCCTGTCCATGTGCTCAAACATCAACTCGTTCCAGACGCCGCGCTGTGGCTGGAAGCTGTAGGGCTTGCCCTCCTGCATCGCCCACGTACGCACCAGTTGCAGGTGGTTCGTCACCGCCCAGTCGAGGCACTGCTTCACCGTCGCGTCGGATTCGGTCTGCAGGTACTCCATGTTCGCGCCACAGAAGTAGAAGTTCGAACCGTTGAGTACAAACTTCGGTCCGGCAGCGCGGGCAAAACCCGATGCCATCGGCTGGTAGTTGGTGCCCGTCTCGCGGCCGCCCACAATGACATCCTCGAGGTAGACCGTCCCGGTCCATCCCGCGTTGGCGTAGATCTGGATGTTGAGGAAGCCGATCGCCGAGGCATTCATCGGTCCCGCCGGCGAGTTCGTCGAGTAGTCGGCCGCGTCATCGAGATCAAACTCGAGGATGTTCCAGTCCATGCCGCCGACTTTGTAATCGCGGAAGTACCACTGGTCGGTAACCTTGTCGAAAACGTTCAGACTGGCATCGAAGCTCAGCAGGCCTTCGACCGGGGGCACGAATTTCAGCTTCGCCTGGATGCGACGATGATCCTTCGTACTCAGGTTCAACGCGGGCTGGTAGGCGATCTCGAACACGGCTTTCCGCATCACATCCAGATTCGTCGTCACCGAGCTCCCGTTGGTCACCACTTCGTCCACGCCCAACGCAAAGACGGCGTCGGCGGCGAGGGCCACAGAACCGCCTGAGCCCCAATTGGTTGCATAATAGACGTTCGTCCATGCCTTCGCATGCCAGCCTTCCGGATTGGCATCCCACTTCCACCACGCAAGTTGGCTCTCTGCTTCGAAATCGTACTCATGCTGGGAGTTCGTGATCGCCGCAGGCGCGCTCGCGGGGAACTCCACCTCGTCGAGATACAACGAGCCGGTGAAGACCCCGATCATACTGATGTCGACGCCCACGCCGATGATGTTCGTGGATCCAAACGCGCCGTTGGTCGTCACGGTCATCGTCAGCTTGATCCACTGACCGTCTTTCATCACCTTGTACTCGCCGTACTGCGAATTCCAGTCGCCGTCGTTGACGTAGATGCGCGCCAGGTTGGGTGTTGCCGCGTTGGTACTCTGCGAGCCGGCCGGACAATAGAGGTAGGCGTTGACGGTCTTTCCGTCGAGGTCGAACGGCGTGCGCACGATCGGCGGCGGGTAGAACCGCATGTCGACTTTCGCCGCACCTTGCTGCCGGTTGGTCCCGCTGTTCACGATGTTCACGTTCAGGCGGAGCGAGTTGGATCCCTCGATGGCGTAGTTGGTCGATTGCGCCACGGAGGTGATGCCCGTGATCCCCGTGTACGTTTCGTAGACCCAGCCTTCCTTGTTGGGTTCGAAACCGTAACGCAGTTCGTTCGTGTTGATCTCATCGAGGTCCGCCTGGAAACTCAACCCATCGACATAAAGTTTACCGTCATACTTCGCCGTCGAACTGCCGCCGGCGGCGATGGCCAGTCCGATCATGTGAATGCGCGTCGGGTCGAAACCGGCATCCATCCATCCGTACACCGGCATATTCGTG
>Ga0116158_10000194_pt1 | contig 65469 bp, 58 predicted proteins | sample AD_UKC052_MetaG_FD_89883 | JGI IMG/M metagenome (GOLD analysis project Ga0116158, IMG submission 89883) | Active sludge microbial communities of municipal wastewater-treating anaerobic digesters from USA - AD_UKC052_MetaG | ecosystem: Engineered > Bioreactor > Anaerobic > Digestate | place: USA... | reverse complement strand
TACTTTACCGGAAATTTTCCCGGTCGTTTGTGCATTGAGTAAAGTACTTGCACAAAACAGTAAAAGTACGAATGTGAGGAGAGCGATCGGTTTTTGCTGTGAACTCTTCATAATTACCCTTGATCTCCTTTAACCATTTTTGATGGCGTTTATTTATTTGCAATAATTATTGAAAACCTGTGTATATAAAGTACTTTAAATCTTTTTAAGTAACAAGTATATTAAAATCTGGCAAGTGCATGTTTTGATTTTATGATAAAAGGGGTGTCAACTTTACGCTACAAAGCATTCAGGTATGTGTCGTTTCGTAATTACCTGCGATATAAATTGTTACCGGTAACAATGGATATTAGCTAATATTTTTCAAATAGTCAAGTTATTTTAACAAAAATTTTTCATATTTCAAAGAGCACTACCGTCTCTTGTATCCGTGAGTCAGTTATTTTCGCTTCGAGCCTTTAATTAATGATTTATATTGAGGTTAGATGACTATTGTTAACGTTAGTGTTAACGTTAACAATTTATTTTAACTAAAAAAATATTAATTGTCAAGTGTTTTTAATTAGGTATTTACTTGAACAGAAAATTTTTTCAGGGAATACTTTTCGGCTTGAATGCTGGTTTGATTGATACTTCTTTGTAACAGAATTGTATAAAATGTGTATGAATGATCGAATGCAGGGTTTGGCGCACACTTGGTGAGCATTATGCGGGACAAACTTGCGCTTGCCCCGCCAAACTATTACTTGCCCGCAAAAGCGTTAAATTGTTCCTGTAATTCCTCGTTGCTGCGCGGACCTTCATATATGTACACCAGGAACCGGAACAGCGCGCTTTTGCCCGGCTCCAGGGTGAGGTTATAGGGCGCGGGTTCTTCCTCGCCGCGGCCTTTTTGGAATACCGCCTGGCCTAGCGGGTTGGCAGAGAACAAGCCATACGCCCGCGCGTGCCACCAGGTGGGATAATTCACGCTCTGCGGATGGTTGAATATGGCAATGCCCACGGTTTGATTGTCTTTTTTGCCTTGCAGGGTCACCCATTCGGCGCGGGTTCCCCAAATATCCTTTTCCGTTTCTTTGCCGGTGGAGCTGCGGTACCTGCTGCCCGTATCCTGTTCTTTCAGCCACTCGGCCACGCGGATGGCGAACATGCCCTCTTTGGTATCGGTAAACACCACGGTGGTATCGAGCGCGGTGAGGGTGGCGCTAAAATCAAGGTTATATGCGTTTTTGTGCGCGCTAAAGAGCATGGTGCGGTCTTCCTGCAGCAGCGGCTGGTTGTTGTGATCGTACCAGCGCAGGATCACACTCAGCGTCCCCGTATCGCCGCCCTGCATCTTGACGATCTTTTCGAGGCGGATCTGCGGGGGATAAGTGGTGTTGTTCCAGAAACCGCTACCGTTCACTTCATCGTAGGTGAAGAACAGCCCGGTATGGTGCGGATGATCCATGCTTTCGCCCTCGACCTTGAGCAGGGGAAAGCCGCGCGTCACCACGATGCCGCTGGGCGAGGTGAGCGGGAACAGGATCGGTTTGGTGAGGGTGTCGGAATACATGAACGAGGTGGCGCATTTGCCGTCGATCATCACGTCGATCTGGGTGCTGCCGGACTGCACGAAATCGACTTTGTTCGGGACTGTGGCTTTGGGCGCGCAGCCGCCGAACAGCAGCAGCGCCGCTAACAGGACGAGTAGTGCGAGTTTTTTCATCTTTACTTGCTCCCTATATTATTATATGTAGTTGTGAAAATATTAAAAGTAAGTTGATCGTACAGGCAAAAGATCACCTGCCGTATGCCGGTTGGGCCGGACAGGTATTCCGTCACCGCGCCGAGCATGACCTGCGCGCAGCGTTCCACCGGGTAGCCGAATATGCCGGTACTGATGGCCGGAAAGGCGATGCTGCTCAGTTTATATTCCTCCGCCAGGCGCAGAGAGGCGAGGGTAGCGCTGCGCAGTTTGGCGTCTTCGTTACCGCTGCCCATAACCGGGCCGACGGCGTGGATGACGTATTTGGCCTTGAGCTGACCTGCCGGTGTAATAGCCGCGCTGCCGGTGACGACCCTGCCGTGTTTTGCCACCCACTCGTTGCTGGCTTGCTGTATTTCCGGTCCGCCCCTGCGACTGATAGCCCCGGCCACGCCGCCGCCGTGTTGCAGGTGTTCGTTGGCGGCATTGACGAGGGCGTCCACCGCCAGGGTGGTAATATCGCCTTGTATGAGGGTGATGGAGGGTTTTTGAGCCATATTCTTGAACCGGTTCAAATCGGGTTAAAAATGAATCCGTTACCTGCGGAAACGCCTTAATGTGACCGGTAACGGAGAGTACCCCTGAGAGGATTTGAACCTCCGACCAATGGTTTAGGAAACCACTGCTCTATCCAGCTGAGCTACAGGGGCATGGCTATAATTTAAGGATTTTTGTTTTGAATGCAAAGGGTTTTTGGGGGGATGGTTTCCTTTATTTAATAAACAGCAAGTGGGTGCAGTTTAATATTTTAAAAAATACTTGCATTTTTTATTTTTTTGGCTATATTTATTATGTTCTTTACCCAAGGTAAGGAATATAAAAAGGTTTTGACGCTGAACCCGTATGAATCAGCGGCTTTTTTGAAACCAAAAGCCTGTTTGGATTGGGAATTGCCTTTTAAACTCTGTTGAAAATGAATATTTAACGCTGACAGAATTTACTCTTGTTCTATAAAAACATAGTGAATGATCAGCAGTGAAATTGACCTTGTTGTTAAAATTTGATCCGTTATATAAAAAAGACTTTACTTTTTAATTTTTTTTTATTATTTTTTTATATATAAAAGATGGTTAGTTATTACTATAATTTCATACTGAAATAAAAACATTGCTATTCAATGTTATACGAATGTGACCTGTTGGTTCCAAATGAATCAAACGGGCCACGACAAATCCCCGGTTTTATACCGGGGTTTTTTATTTTCGTACAATGCCGAATTTATCTATGGGACTTGCTTCTTTTAATATAATGGGTTCAAGTAATTTAAAAAAGCTTTGAATATTATATTTTTTTAGACTACCCTTTGGATATTCCTGCCTGTATAAACAATGTGCAATTATATCTGTTGTTTGAATAAAATAGGAATGTTGTGAATTCCTGATAAATGGATCTTCAACAATATTATCTGTAATACATTGTACTATTCCACCAAATTTTGAGGGTATGGGATTGAAAACTCTCATTTTCCGTAATAAATACCTTACCAGATTTTCATCTGTTTGATCAGTTATTACTATACCGCTGGATTTTTCATGTTTTAAATAGTTATCATATCTTTGCAACAATCTGTTCCAGGCTAATTCTGCGTAATTTTTATAACTCCCACTCGGTGTTTTTCCTTTATCAATACATACATTGATAATTTTACTTTTACTGAATATTATCGGAATACATGAAATGTAGTAACGCATTAAATCAATTCGTTTTACTTTAAAAATTTTTTTATATGATTCTATTTTTTGTATTCGGATTAATTCAGACGCATGTATTTCTTCACGTATACCTAATCCATATTGCTTCTTTATTTCCCGCCTTAACTCTTTTAACCTCTGAAAACATAGATTCCAATCTTGTTCGTTTATAATGAGACCGGATAATATAAAATGTTTTGAATTCTCATTACCTTGGATTTCACTTAAAACCCCGGGATCACCACTCTCGTCCACATACATAAAATACATAGTTACACCCCTTAATTTGTTTACTATTCATCGTTATGGGTTTTGTGCATTGTATAACATTATCCTCTTTCAATAATCGCAATTTCTTCTTCCGTTAAATCATATAATTGGTAAACCAGGGCGTCGATCTCTTTTTCCCGGGCATCGGCGTCTTTATTCGCTGCTTTTGTTTGGATGATCTCATCCACCAGGGTTTCGATTTTTTGCACAAGCAGATGATTCTCAGATGTGATGGGAGGCACTAACAACGGCTCCAATGCTTGAACACTGACAATAACATCTCCTGTACCGGTTTTAGGCGCAAGATCGTAAAGCTGTTTATAAGCAACTTTGAAATTCATTACTCCATATAAAAGTAGTGAGTATAAAATATGCATTAAAATTATTTGCGAATCACTCGGTGTCATTTTCAATATTATTATCTTGTCTGTAATTTCATTTGTGCAAAAAATTTATATTGACGGTAAACCTAATTTATCAAAAAATGAGCGATTACGTTCTTTTGCCATATTTAATAATCTATCAAACGATAAAACTTCAATATAAGCATTATATGTTTTATGATAACCAAAATATCCTAGTTTATCTGCAGATACTGTCAGGTCAAGAATTTCACAACGTTCTTTTATTGTATCAGTTATATCAGAAATAATATAACAAAAACCAGGAATATTACTTGAATCAGGTATTTGTCGCCCTAATTCAGTTTTTGCCCCTCCATTTCTAACTCTTTTAAGATATCCTAATGCTTGTTCAATTGGATCTTTATCTTCTCCTTGTTTTGCATCATTACGCATTGGTTTTTTTATTTCAATTACAGTTATTGATGCTAAAGGTAAGGATTGACCTTCATTTACTAATAATGGATTCTCATAAATATTTAAAGCTAATAAATCAGGTTCTTTTTTTTCTTCAGAATTTGTTATAGGCATTGATTTAATACTTTTATCCGAAGCTAAATAATTATGAAAAGCTAATCTTTCATCAACCAACCATAAATTACTATCATCAAACATTAGTTCATTACTATTTTTTTGCATAGGCATAATGAGTTTATGGAGGACTTCTTCATTTAAGTATTTTCCATCTTTCTTTATTTGGATTGATTTTTCTAATAAGTCAAGAATAACTTTTCGATGTGCAACATAGTTTGCTAAATCAGATTTTTTTATATCGCTAACTTTTAATAAGTATTCCTCAATGCGTCTAGAATATTCTTCATCATTCTCAAAACAATGTGGCTTCATTAAATCATGACCTTCTGTAAGAAGTTCATTCTCGAATACCATAAGGTGTGTATGGAGCTTTAGCTCAAGTTCTTTGTCGGTAATATTAGGGTCTACAATCTTTTCATTCTCAGGAATTCGAGATAAAATTGGTCTAAACCTAGGTGCTTTATTAGCTACGAAGTCTGTTAATTTTTTAAGTCCGATTTGTTTGTTTTCAATTAAAAATTTTTCTAAGTATTTAGTAATATGTTTAATAGTTTCATTGCGTATTTCAGAAAAAGAGATTTCTTCATCAACAAATAGATCATCAATTGATTCAGAAATGTTAAAACCAATTCTTTCTGAATTAACACTTTCAGTTAAATATTCCGAAGTTACAAAGCATAAATAACAAAAACTTTCATCTCCATCTTTTAAAACACCAAATAAACCTGGAATTTTACCAACTAAAGATTCTTCTCTGACTACCCTATTAGCGGCACTATAGATTACAGAATGCTTATTTTGGAAAGTAGATCTTAGTTTTATATTCATTAACTCAAAATTTCTGGATTTTATTTTATATGGTATCGACTCGGATGCATTAAACATAAAAGACTCATATTCTTTATTCAATAAAATAGTTTCGTCAACATCCATGACTGTAATGTCTGGGGCTCCTCCACTCCGTAAAAAATACCACAAACAATGCTCTAATAAAGCGTGTGCAATTTTAATGGCTGCTTTTGGTAAATATTTTTCATATTCTTTATTAAAAAATTCTAAATTAACAGTGGTTTCAATTACACTGCTTTTTGAATCAATTAGATTATGATTATGTAGATCGTTTTGAATATTAAAATCAAATGAACGTTTCTGTATATTATAATTTTCCTTGAATATGCTTATAATGTTTACTTTTTTAAAAGCTTTTAACCAAAGTAATCGTCCAACTCCACGTCCACCCAATTTAATTTTATAATCAGAATCAAGGGTTTGAAAAGAGTTAAAATTGTCTTCATTAAATCCAATACCATTATCAACAATTTCAAAACCTACAATTTTTGGTTTTACTGAGTTTTCGGCATTTAATTGAGTAGAGCGTTTAACTTTAATCTTTATATAACCTTCTCCAATATCGATATCGTGTTGTTTTTCAATTCTCTCATCAATTGCGTGGATTGAATTAATTACGGCTTCAAATAAGGGGAATAAAATATTTGTCTTTGGTAAATTTGTATTTCTAAGACGTCCCTTCAAACTAGTGTTTAAACTCATATTTTTCTCCACTTCTATAACTTTCATCCCAATTTTTAATTTATCAATTTTGGAAATAAAATATTATGTAGTTTTTGAGTTTACGCCCAATTCTCAATTTCAAAAATAAGCATTACATAACTAAAAACACCGAAACGCCCTTCATTCAACTGGATACAGATGTTATACCATCAGTCCTAACACAAAGACGAACAGTACTAAACCAGCGATAACAAAGGGGTGAAATGATAAATAAATAGCTAACATTAATAAAACATTAACTAATCCTATTAACATAAATTTAAAAGACAAGGAATGTACAATTTTTATAATTATGATTTGATCGTCTTTTCTTAGTTTGCGCAAAAAAATTTTTGATTTAACTCTTTAAAGTCTGCATTGAAATTGCGATTCTTACTATTTTTTGGGTTTAAATTCTTTAGTACCAATTTTGTGATATATGGACAAAATGATTTGATATTGCTATCAATCAAAAAACGTCCAGAAAGCTTGCTCCCTCGTAGCATAGAATAGAACAAGTAATAAAGAACTTGCAACACTCCATATAGCCCCTTGAAAAGTAGGTTTAAAATATCTACCAGAACTAGCAAAGTGAACCAATACACGGAGATAGTTGATACCATATATTGCCAATATAGCAATTATTGAGCCAGTCGGTGAAAAATGACCCCCGATACCAAGCAATTTGATTTGTGAAATGACACCATCAGGCATGAATAGAACAACTGCTGAAGCAATCCATATGCATAGTATTATTATGTGCTTTTTTCTTCCTTCAATGTGTTGAAGTCTAGTGATATCAACGATTTTTTCAATAAGAAGATGCAAACCATATAACATTCCACCAATAATTAGAATAACGAAAAATGCTAAAAACTTCATAAATACACCCTCATAGTTTTTATGAAAAACGTTCGATTGTTGTAGTACATTCAGCGAAAGCTAATACAAATTGATAAATTTAATTAGATATACTCAACTATCATTGCATTCATAATAGATAGGTATAACATAGTATTAAACGAGTTTGATAACTAAATATTGAAAGCATAAACATGACACATAATAAAAACAATACAATATATTTCAAAACTTTTAAAATTATATATTTGTTATTAAAATACGATGGCTTTGATTTTATGTTATACGACTTGTACAACATAACTGAATTTCATTGCAACATAATGTCAATAGGATTGTAAATACCTTTATCACCTTAGTTTAGCATGTGAGTGTAAATCATGCTAATATTCAAATTTTTGTGTTCCAATAAAAGGAAAAAGTGAGGTAATGTTCGTAATGATTAATAATAACCCTGATTGTGTACTGACAATTACAATCAGTGCCAAATATTAAATAACAAAAAATTTATATATATTTATAGAAAATCTATCCGTCCCAAAAATCCCATATCAACTTTAGATTGATTTGATAATTAATACAATTATACAGAAATATGCAAGAAAAAAATGTGTGAAATGTAAAATTTTTTAAAGAAAATTGAAATTTCCCCCAATAATTTGTCATCTTACCCTTTTTAATAACCCCCAATGCTGTCAATAGCAGTACGGAATACTTTTTCCCAGCGGTACCAAGTTTGGCGGGAGATATGCAAGTTACGGCACACGACCGAGGCTTTGTCCCCTCGTTTCTCATCTCCTGATCAGTAACGAGAGTGGCCAGAAATCTCCGCTTCCTGTCAGGCAGTTATTTTATTTTTTTATCGTCAGGCGCAGATAATTTCAGCTGGTTAGTGGCGCTCACCAACTCATTTTTTACCTTTTTACCCCGCCAACTACTTTAGCAATCAACCTTTTCCGCGGCGTCACGAAAATGGCCGCCGGGCGCGGGCTTTCAGCCATCGGGCAATTCAGAGGCATAGTCATAGTATACGGTATTATATTTTGGATATGGTTTTAACGTTGCCGTTATTTCTCTTTCTTCTTCATTCTTTGAGTGTCTTGCATAACCTTCTTTTCTGCTGTCTCCATTTTGAGCGATTAGATAACAGGCGTAACGGGTAAGTAGTATATCGTCAATTTCATGTAGAGCGCCTTTTCCAGCTTCGATCACCTTCCTGACGTCAGGAAAGTGATTGGAAATTTCCTCGTCAACATTTGCACAGGATTCTTTTGCTTTGGAAATTACTTTTTCAAAGTTTTCCCATTTACTATATCCTAACAACTTTTGTAATTCACGAGCGCTCCAGCATTCAATGCCTTTAAATTCACTCGCTGCGGATTCAAATAAACTAAATAAATTTTTGATTTCTTCTGATTTCATCTTAACCCTTTTGGTTGCTCACTATCGCTTTCAATATACCGTCTGTTTTCCCCTTGTTTTCTCTTCTCCTGCTCCTGAACGAGAGTGGTCGGAAATCTCCGCTTCCGGTCACGCAGTTATTTTATTTTGGTCGTCAGGCGCAGCTAATTTCAGTTGGTTAGTGGCGCTCACCAACTCATTTTTTCCTGTATTTCAATTTTCCTCATAGTAATAGGAATAATCAATTCCTTTCAGATAAATTTCACGGTTCTGTATTTTGTCGGTCAGGGCGTTTTTCAGCAGTATTTTTAGTTCACTGCTGTTTACGGTACTTTTTACCATGGCGTTCAAATAATCTGTTTTACCTATTTTACTCCAGTCCACACATTTTTTCAGGCGTTTTTTCAATATCAAATCCAGCCATATCCGGGCGCTTCTGCCGTTGCCTTCCATGAAAGGGTGGGCAACGTTCATTTCCACATATTTTTCTACAATTTCCTCAAAGGTATTTTCAGGCATTGCTTCTATATGTTTTAACGTGGCGTCCAAATAAAGGGCAGCGGCAAATTGGAAACCGCCTTTGGAAATGTTCTTTTGCCTGATCTGCCCGGCAAAATCATACAAGCCGCCGAACAAAAAAGCGTGAATTTGTTGTAACCCTTTGACTGTACCAACCTCGATTTCATCGATCAAAGTACTTTCAAAAAGTGTGTAGGCTTTTTTCTTGCTTTGGCCGTCGAGGCTGTTGTCACTATATACAAACCAGTCTAAAAATTTCATGGCCCGGTTGTTCGGGAAATGTTTTGCCAAAGCAATAATACCATCACTATCCAGGGTGTCGGTGAGGTATTTTTTGCCGTCAGGCGCAGGTAATTTCAGTTGGTTAGTGGCGCTCACCAACTCATTTTTTTCATTTTTGAGTTTTGTTTTCAGATATTTCCAATAGTTGCGCACTTTGGTATAATCGGCTTCCTGGTTCAAAATACCGACAACATCGACCACGCTAAACCACCACCTGGCGTTTTGCTCGTCCCATACGGCGCGCACTTGTCGGTCGTCAAAAAAGCGGATAGATATTTTTGTGTTATCGCTCATTTACCTGAACCATGATTTATTGGATGATCTGCTTGCCAATTGATTTTTTTAGTGTTTCCTGGTAATTACAAGTAATTTTTGTACCCCTTACTGCCATTACAGTTATTTTGTTTGAAATAAAGACAAGGGGTCATCGTGAATTATAATACCCTGATAATGCAACAATTAAGATTTTTCATTATGTCGTTAATTATATAAAAAAATAGGGGTAAATGCAAGCAGTAAATATGTTTTACAGGCGGTAAAGGATGGGGTCGATTAATAAAACAGTAATTTTATAAGTGGATTTATAATCCATACTTTTTTTTGAGCGCTACTAATCCCCGCACTTTCACCCTCTACAAAAGTAACCAACCATTACCGCGGCATCATGAGAATGGTTGCCGGGTGCGGTCTATCGCCGCGAGACAGGATAGCCCTCCTGGGTGGCAATAACCCCTTTATGCCATTTCACATTTCACATTTCACCTTCGGGCACTCAAGCAGACCAGCTTTTTGTACAGCCGGGAATAGCAGAGGGGTTTTCAAAATCCAGTTGTTAGGAGATTTCCGAAATGCTGTTTGCAGGGCAATTGAATAACCTGCCGCCTGTAAACCGTGGAAAGTGTCATACCTGCGAACTGCCATTTTTTATGATATAAGAATACCTTTAAAAACTCCACACCCCGTTTATTTTGTTATAAGTACCAGTATTCAATATAAGCAAACCATCGGCAATAAACCAATTGATACCGGCATCCTTTATTTGCGAATTAATTTCCTCCCGCTTGTTCATCAACATCCAAATAGATTGTAAATTTTGGCCCGTGAGTATTTGCACGCCTTTTTGTTCGTTTTGCGGATGCGGCCACGTGGTCATAAAAACCAGGTTATTTCCATAATATACACTGTCGGCTATTATTTTATCCGTTTCTATTTTAACCGGAATGCGCTGTATAAATTGGGCAAGCCATTTGTTCTCTTGCGGCGGGCCAATCGCAAAAATCCAGTGATTGGCAAGGTCCCTTTGCAGGGCAAGGCTGTCCGGCATTATTTCCATGTTATGAAAATACGCATCGTTGTTACGCAAAGTATTGAGGACGTTATTCATTTCAGTGGCTAAATTTCGATCCGGTTCGTTTGTCGGCATAATAAACACAATCGGACCACCGTCGGAGAACAGTGTATTGACCGAACCTGAAAACGGCGTTGCATAAAAGTTGGCGTTCAAATCGCTTGCGTCCAGTTCTTTAAAAACTTTAACAATCTCCGGGTAAAAATCCTTAAAGCGCGGATATTTTTTCCTGTTCTGTTCATACAGGGCGATCCGGTCGCTTAATGCTCCCACATAAGCAAAGCCAAGCCGTTTATCACTTTCCAGCGCGGCGCTCATTTCTTCCGGATAATCGCGATAAACCAGCCGCTCGGTGACCACCCTGACCAGGTGCTCTTCGACGCACGAAGACCATGTGCCGTAAGCCTGTTTTCTCATGTTAGCGCTGATCGGAGTATATAGAGATGCATACCTGTCAATCCGTTGCTGGAATCCACCGATGGACAAATCAATAAACGGATGGCTCAATTCATGAAATACCAAATAACTGTAGGCCTTTGCCACGCCGAGCGATGGAAGCCCGCCCTGGAGACGGCTAAAGCCGCATACCGCATAAATATCTTGCAGCCCGTTCGCCAGGTTTACATATATCCCGAATCCATGTCCATCATACAACGGCACCAGAATGATATTATAGCTGTTGCGGATTTCACCGTAAAAGGTTTCCAACACTTTTACATAATCATTATCGCTAATGATACCTGCTTCATTCCGTACAATAGTAGTGTATAGCTCTTTGTGGGCATTGAAAAAACCGGTAAAATCGGACTGAACGGCAAAATCCCGGAGAAACTGGAAAAAAGTCTCTACATTTTTGTTACCGCCGGTTTCCCGGATAAGGTACAGTTCAAGGGGGCATATCAGTTGCAGTTCCGGCGGCGCCGAGGCATGCAGTACGAGTTTGGGCAATGCGTCATGGCTAAAACCAAGTTGACGTAGCGCCGCCAGTTTCTGAACTGCCGGGTGATCGATAAATGGCTGGAAATACGCGAGGACATCCCTGGAATAGGAATAGTCAAGTTTGGTACCAAATTCCTGCCCGGACTTTTCCTCAGCCAGGAGTTGCACAACAGATAGCAATTCAATACGCGGATCGATGACGATATTTAACCGGTCGATCTCCGCCTGTATCCGGCTGTCCAGCGTGGTTTGCCATTGCCTTTCCCAATCGGCCGGCAATTCGAATTGACCTGCTTTATTACAACCGATTAAAATTATGAGACAAATTAACAAAAGGAAGCCGGTTTTTTTCATAATGTCGTCACTCCTGTTTCAAGTTTGAATCCGGTTTTACACAGTCGGAATTTAGTCTTTCAGATCAGCGATTAACCAGTTTTGACACACTATCCGGGTACCTGGAGCCCTGGATGGTGATCTTGTTAATAGCCGATTCGATTTCGGCAAGCTCTGCCGGGGAGAGTTCCAACGACACGGCGCCGAGGTTCTCATCCAAACGTTCCAGCTTTGTGGTGCCGGGAATAGGGACGATCCACGGTTTTTGCGCCAGCAGCCAGGCCAGGGCAATTTGCGCGGGAGTGGCGTTTTTACGCTGGCCAATGCTCGTCAGCAAATCGACCACCACCTGGTTGGCTTGGCGGTTTTCGGGTGTAAACCGTGGCACGGTATTGCGGAAATCGGATTTGTCGAACGTGGTCTTGTCGTCGATCTTGCCGGTTAAAAATCCCCGCCCCAATGGACTGAACGGCACAAAGCCGATGCCCAGTTCTTCGAGCTTGGGCAGAATTGCCGTTTCCACATCGCGCCACCATAGCGAGTATTCGCTTTGCAACGCCGTTACCGGCTGCACGACATGCGCCCGGCTTATGGCATCTACGCCCGCTTCCGAAAGGCCAAAATGCTTGACTTTGCCTTCTTTAATCAGGTCTTTTACCGTTCCGGCCACATCTTCGATGGGCACTGCGGGATCGACCCGGTGCTGATAGAACAGGTCGATTGTGTCGGTGCGCAGGCGTTTGAGCGAGGCTTCCGCCACTGCACGGATGTGTTCGGGGCGGCTATCCAGGCCAATCCACTGCCGCTGGCCGCTGGGATCGATTTTAAAGCCGAATTTGGTGGCGATCACCACCCGGTCGCGCAGCGGCGCCAGCGCTTCGCCAACCAGTTCTTCGTTTATATACGGCCCATATACTTCGGCGGTATCGAAAAACGTTACGCCCCATTCCACGGCCGTGCGGATCAACGAGATCATCTCTTTTTTGTCATGAGCCGGACCATAAGAAAAACTCATGCCCATGCAGCCCAGGCCGAGGGCCGAAACTTCAAGTCCGCTTTTACCCAATAATCGCTTTTTCATAACTTCACCTTTTATATTATACTCATCATTAAAACGAACTAACACTTGCTACAAATATAAGAAAATTTCACAATTAGAACGAATGCAAAAAGTAGATGATATAATGATTGCAGCGCTGAAAAGGGTTTTAGTAACTTTTTTAAATTGTCAGGTGGTTTTTTACTAAAACAACACGACCCGCGCTTTTTGAGACGCGGGTCGCTTCAAGTATAATTTATGTTTAGAATTTTAGGATTACAACGCTTTGGCAATTCTTTCCGCCAAATCGGCGGTGCGGCATGAATAACCCCATTCATTGTCGTACCAGGCAATCACTTTGACGAGATTGCCGCCGCACACCATGTTGGTAGGCAGGTCGACTATGGCGGAATGCTCATCGCCCTTGAAATCCATTGAAACAATCGGATCGCCATAATCGCCGGTGGTTACCGCCAGAATGCCCTTTAATTCATTGTTTGCCGCTTTGGTGAATGCGGCGTTCAGCGCATCTTTGGTGGTGGCTTTTTCAACGGTTATGGAAAAGTCCACTACGGAAACGGTTGGTGTGGGCACGCGCAGGGAAAAGCCGTCGAACTTGCCGGCGAGTTCGGGAATAACCAGACCCAACGCCTTGGTGGCGCCGCTGGTGGTGGGGATCATATTCAACGCCGCCGCGCGAGCGCGCCGCATCTCTTTTTTGTGGCCCTGATCCAAAATCATCTGGTCGTTGGTAGGAGTGGATGGTAGTCATGACGCCGGCGACAATGCGGAAATTGTCGTGCACGACCTTGGCAACCGGGGCAAGGCAGTTGGTGGTACAGGATGCGTTGGAAATGATATGATGTTTTTTGGGATCGTATTTGTTGTCATTCACGCCCAGAACCAGGGTAACATCTTCATTTTTGGCCGGAGCGGAGATGATGACCTTTTTCGCGCCGCCTTTAGTAATGTGGACATTAGCGCCGGCTTTAGCTTTGGCCGGGTCGCCAATCGCGTCGGTGAAAATGCCGGTCGATTCGATGACAATATCCACACCGAGGTCTTTCCAGGGTAGAGCGCCCGGGTCTTTTTCCGCAAATACTTTGATCTTTTTGCCGTCTACAACCAGGTCGGCGCCATCGATTTTAATATCCGCATTAAACCTGCCATAATTGGAATCGAATTTAAGCAGCGAGGCGTTGGTTTTTATGTCGAACAGGTCGTTAATCGCCACAACTTGCAAAGTTTTGGGATAGCGTTCCTGAATAGCTTTGAATACCTGCCGGCCGATGCGGCCGAAACCGTTGATACCTATTTTTACAGACATGGTATATCCTCCTTTATATGATATACATTTTAGAGCAACTATAAGAGTTTATGGATTTATATTTAAACAAATAGCTTGCAAGATTTTGAACGATTTACCTGTTGAGAATATTCTCCTTTATCACCTTGATACATTCGCCCGGCTCTTCAAAAATGGGACTGTGCGCCGAGTTGCTGAAAGAATAGAATCCTTTTGCAGGAGCGCTGATTTTGTCAAAATACTGTTTGGATAATTGGTACGAACAAGTATAATCAAAAGTTCCATGTAAAATATACACGGGAATGGCAAAGGTGGTATTCTCCTGCGCCAGATCGTGCTGCATCATTTCGTTCCACATAATGCTGATACCCGAACCGGCTTTGCCTTTCCACAAGTTGATTTTATCGGCCAAGCTGTATTCTTTGAAAAGCAATGAGGGGATAAACAGGCCGGTAACGACATTCTTCATATTGTGCATGGTGCCGATGCCGAGGTCGTGCATCGCCAGGTCTCTTATCCTGGTGTATTCTATGGGAACCGGTTCCGTTATAACAACCGGGTGGCTCTTGAATATTTCATAGTATTTCTGTTTACCGCTATCTTGTGCATACTGTTCCAGAATATAATCGTACGCCAGTTTTTCGGACAGCTTTTGATAGGTGATTTGCGCCACGCCGATATAGGCCGTATACAGTTCCGGGTAGCGGGCAATGACCTTAACGCCGAGGTAGGTGCCGCCGGAATGCGCCATTAAATAAATTTTGTCCTGCGCAAAGCGGCTGCGTAAATAATCAGTCATGGCTTTAGTATCGCTCACCAGGTCGTCGATGGTTACCTTGCGGTCTTTGCCGCCGGCCTTGCAGGACATGCCCGCGCCGCGCTGCTCCCACCACACCACCGTAAAAATGCTGTCAAGTCCGGTTGGGTATTGCTGCGTGAGGAAATAATCCGGCATGCCGCCATGCAGGTAGAGCAATACGGGATTGTTAATATCCCGCCCTTTGATGAAAAATCCCAGCTTGCCGCCGTTTACATCGATATAGCCTTTTTCCGCAATGCTGTTTGCTATGATATTGCCCTGCGCATCGACGAACGGTTGCGGCTTGCCGGGACTGTTGATGATGAGCCATACAAATAACGCGATGAACAGGATTATGATTATGCCCACTAGTACCATGAGCGCCGCTCCGATCTTTTTTGCTATTTTACTTTGCCGCATTGAAAGTAACCTTGAATTTTGATTTTAATATTCATTTTGCATACCGTAAAATCCGGGTTTTGCAGAATAGTAATTGTTGCTTAATTTATATTATTGTTTTATGGGAATTCGGAGATAAATATAGTTGAAAAAAAGGAGAGAGGAAAGAGAAATGAGAGGGGAGTATGAACTAGCATGTATTGAAATAGGAAACAGATATAGCTGTTAATTTCTATTACTGATAGAATGGAATGGAATTAAGAATGAACGGCCGAGACAATCAATAAAAATATCTTGTTGTTTGATACTATATATAAATTAATGATACTACAGCTAATAAATCATCTACCCAATGCTGAATTGCAATTTTGCTAGTTCTTATTTCTTTTGAGTATAATATTTCTGTAGGATAGTTAATATTTGAAATTGCATAAAATGGCAAAACTCGATTATGAAGATTTGTGATATTTTCCCAATTCAAATGAATACTTGTATTCCGTACTATTTGGAGATGTCTTGGTGTGTCACCTAAAACACTGAGTGCATTTAAAACCTGTATTTTAATTATATCTACATCAGTGCCTGGTTCAGATAGGTTTGTTGAGATTTTTGTGATACAATCAACATCTCCCCAAGTTGGTTCTTGGTAACTTGCACTAATCATTCCACTAGGCGTTTTGCGTTTTCCAATTAAATAGAGGATATAATGAATTGCTTCAAATTCATTCTTACCAGAAAAGCTTGGAACGGAAATTATTTGCTGTTTTTTCAAATCTTCGCCACCTAGCAGGTAAGCAAGCCAGAAATTCCGCCAAAATCTATTCCAACTTTGCCAAAGAAAATTGATCACACCAGATGCAAAAATAAAATTTTTTTGAGAATTTTCATTGCAAAGCTTAAAGTAATCAAGACTTTTTTGTGATGTACTATAAATCTTTGAATATTGTTTTGCGATTGAATACATTTAATTAACTTAACTCATCCATTTTATTTTGCAAAGCCGCAACAATCCATTTATGTCTAATAATACGAGATTCTTTATTACCAGTTGCTCTTTTATTTGCTCTTACAAATTGTCTGTATCTACCATTAATATCATCAATATCTACAGCATTAAATAACTCTAAAATATTTTGGGTAGCAATATCTGAATTCAACGCATATTCACCAGTTGGTTCAAGTCCATCAATTTCATTAGGATTTATATTTTGAAGCCCCCATTTATTATAAATAAGCGCAGAAAATAATGAGTAAAATGAATACATTTTTAGAACTCTCGCATCACAGATAGTATTAAGATTTACTTTTATAAAATCTATAGTATCCGATAACTTTTTTAGAAGTTCAGCTTGATTGTCAAATTTTATATTATATTTTTTGTACAAATCATCAATTTTTGATTTAGAACGAGTAATAATACCTGTATCGATAATTTGACATAGTTCTGCTATTAATTCTGTATCCTCCATTCTAGAAAGTTGTCTGGTATTTAAAATATTGTATGCTTCGAATAATGGTGAATACAAATTAATAATTTTTAATATAAACCATTTAAATTCTCCTTGAAAAGTTGCATGCCTTTTTTCTGCTTCATTAAGGGGGAGTGTATATGAGTTTATTCGTCGAAAAATTTCTAATACTTCATCCTCTGTACCGGCAATAACAGTATCTACAGAAATTTCATAAGATAAAAACTCTTTTTTTAATTCATCATCTAAATCACTAAAATTACAGCCAACAAATTTATCACTAACTTTTGTTAATTTTATTCTATCATGAATGAAATCATTTATTGTAGTAAGTCTTTGTTGCCCATCAATTATTTCTCTAATTGATTTCCTTGTTCTTAGATCTACTGTTTGTCTTATTGTTATTTTGGGAAAAGGGAATCCATTTAGAATTGTGTCAATGAAATAAGACCGTGCATTAGGAGGCCATAGCCCTTTTGATCTTTGATATTTAGTATTTATTAAAAGTTGTTTTTCATCCATCCAATTACTTATATCTGAAATAATAATTACATTTCTTGTGACTTGCATAAATAATAACTCCCATTTTTCAATTTAAACTATATAACATTCGGATTCTATGTCGATTTATTTTTTAATCTACTACAAACTATTAATCCCTGTTTTTTAATCTCCTTATTATCTAGAGAATTACCTTCATTTTTGCTATTCAATCTCCTGTTGGCTTTCACACCAAACCACTTTATGGCATTATTGACGTCAACGAGATCAATCCGCTGGTCCTGTGCCTCTCACTTTGCAAGTGTAATAAAGAATGAAATCTACATAAATACACCACTGTTCGCATCTTTGCTCCTTGTTCCAATCTCCTGATTATAACAGGCTTGCAATAAATTCTTTAATTTGTAAAACAGGATTTGGAATTCATAGGCATCCATATTCCTAATTGGTGCTTAAGAGCGAGAAACGCACACAACGAAAATTTATCTTCTTTTAAAGAGACTGCCGAAGCATAAGAATAGTTACTTTTACCATCATTTCTGCTACATTTAGTATCTCAAAATTATTGTCTTTCTTCATACCCTCCACCTTGATAGTTGAAGTGATGTGTTTTTGATATTCTATTAATTTTTATTTCATTGATTTAAAATAATTAGTATGATGGTATTTCTGGAAGTTCACTATAAGTTCTGGCAACAAACAGATCCGGTCGTTGATTGCGCATTATAGCAACCCCTTTCTCAGTGACTTTTGTATTTACCACTAATACATTTTTAAGAGAATTTATTCTTATTAGATATTTTAAACTTTGATCGGAAATCTGATTTCCACGCAAATCGAGTGAACGAAGGAATTTGCAATTAATTAGGTATTTTAACCCTTTATCAGTGATTTGTGAGTATGTCAATTCGAGATTATAAAGACTTGGGATGCTTGCAAGAAACAACATCCCTTTGTCACTAATAGCAGTAGAGTTCAACGAGAGATGATTTAGATCAGGGAAGTTACTTAACAGATTTAGATCATCGTCGACAATTCTGGTATCGTTAAGACTCAACGATGTGAGAAGTTTAAGGCCTATCAAATTATTCAAACCGCGGCCAGTGATCTTATACCCATCTAACCGTAACAAGCGAAGTAATGGAAGACAACCAAGGTACTTCAAACCCTCGTCAGTTATTTGTATAGCCTGCTCAAAGTTAGAATTCATAGGTGTACTAAGAACAAGAGCTTCGAGACTAATAAGTTCCCCAATATATTGAAGTATAGAATCGTTGATAGGGGTATCAAGAAGGTTGAGTCTTTTAAGAGCAGGGAAACGATTAAGATATTGTAATTCCGATTCGGAAATGGTCGAGAGGGGAAAATCTAAGTTCGTGATTTTTAGAAGATCAGTATTAGTAAGCTCATTTATTGTTTTTCCAACACCCCAAGCGATTTGTTCACGAATGCTTTCAGGTAGTGTGTTAATTGGTTCAATATCAAGTAGACGGGTTGTATTCGTTTCCTTGTGATAGAGTTTGATACCTTCTTCAAGAGATCTTATAAGTTTTTCCAATCCTGCTTCTTTAAAAAGATCAACATACTGGAAACCCTTAAGCGGTTGGGGAATTTGGCACGGTTCTAAGCGTACAGGAATTAAATAGATATCATCTTCGAGCTTTTCATGCCAGAGTGATAAAGCAATCCTTATTTCTTTTCGTAGAAAACCACGTTTTGAAACAGAACGCGAGCTAAGAAAGACAAGTACAAAATCAGCATTCTTTAATGCGGTCATGATAGCTCCACTCCATCTCTGTCCCGGAATGAGATTGTGTTTATCCATCCAGGGTGTATAACCTGCAGTCTGAAGACTCGTAAAGGTTCTCTCTACTAAGTTTTCGTCCTCGCGTGCATAACTCAAGAATATGTTAGTTTTATTTTCTATCAATTTTCGTGTGTACATTATATAAAAGAAGTTTGTTCTCTTCAGGCCTAGTTCCCTGAAACTTGCTTCGGTTATAAAACTAAATTACTTCGATAACTCAAAGCTTTATGCGAGGAGATTTATTAACCAACTTTTCTTATTACAATAACATGATAAGTATGTCATATTAGAACTTTACTGTTGTATATCATTAATAAGTCTAAGAATACTTTTACATATTTGATTATGTATGTAAATTATTATTGTCTTTTTAATGATCAGTGTATAATAATAAATAAAAATGTTTAGAAGTAAAAGCTTTCAGTTTAAAAATCCTTAATATATCAAAATAAATATTATAATTAATATAATTTCCAGCAAATATGCAAGAAAAAAATATGATTTTAATGAAAAAGGGAGAGAATTTATTTCTTACAAGGATTATATTAATGGGTATAGATGCTATGCATTTAATATACCCATATTTTCAAAAGTTATTGTTTGCGAAAAGTACATATTTTCGTCCTCATTCGCAAACAAAAACTTTATTATGAGGCAACACGCTACTCTGCCATTTATCTATTTCCCATCATTGAGAGCTTGAATCACGCTATTTATTCGTTGTCGTACTTTATTATAATCGATTTCATACCAGGCTTTTAATATCGGGATATAACGTTTGTCTTTGGTAGCTTTTAATTTATCTAACAACAAGAGGATCATGTTTCTGTCCCTGTCTTTCAAATAGGTCATATCAAAGCTGGAGCGGCCCTCGTTGAGCATAGCGTCAAATTCCTGGATAAACTCATCTGTTCTGGTGTCCATTTCGATTTGCCATCCTTTGGGCGCAAAAACCAAAAGCGGCAGGCGATAATCGTATTCTATGGCCAGGTAATGATTTAGAATTAGCCAGTCTATTTTGGCGGTAATTGTGTCAATGGATTCTTCTTTAAAATAGCCGTAAACAGGACTGTGATCCAATTTAAGCTCTATCACCTTTTTATCTTTAGAGCCCTTTAATATTTTGGCGAGCAGATTTCGTCCCCCGGACATGATGAGGTCATCGGCCCCGCGCAGAATGGCTTTGATTTCCGCCAGGGGCAAGGTTTTAATGCCTTTTGAGTCGAGTTGTACTTCTACTCTTGTTATTCTTTTGCCCATTTTACAACCTCATTCTTTATAACTCCATCTAACCCTATTGCCTGACAAAATCACTGATTATCCGCTTTATTTCATCTTCATGATGCAAAATGAGATGGCCGCCGGTTTCAAACCTAACGAGTTCGCAGCGCGGTATTTTTGCTGCCAGCAGCCCCGCCCCGGCAATGGGCGGAGCAGGATCGTCGATGGCGTGGATGATCAGCGTTGGTATGATGATCTGTTCGAAAGGAATGTCGTCATCTATGGACGGATTGGAAATATAGGTATCGAACAAAATACCTTTGGTCCGTTGCGTAATCGGCAAACCGGATAAAAATACCGTATCCATCACCTGCTTTTTTTCCGCCGGGGCGAGCGTCTTTAAAATGGATTCTGGAATAAACATTTTCATCATACTTGCGCCGAAGAATTTTACGGTGCACCAATACAGGTAATCGGAGCCGAACACCGCCTTCATAAAAACTTGCGGCGGCAGCGCTTTAGTATTGCCGGGAACGGCTGAGGAAACCAGGATCAAGCCGCTGCATTTAGCCGGATAGTCGAGTGCAAAATGGAGCGCAGCCGGGCCGCCGGCCGAATTGCCCATAATAAATACGCTATCAATTTGCAGAAAATTCAACAACTCGTTATACACTTTTGCTTGCAATTTTGCCGATGGTTCGACCGGCATTGCGGATTTGAGGTAGCCGAACCTGGAGATATACAGAAAGCGATACCCTTGCCCCAAATACAGGTCGGCAAGTCCCATGCCCTGGTCGATGCCGCCGATGACGCCATGCGAAATCAATACCGTTGGCCCGGTTCCTGCCAAAACGTATTCCACATCGCCATATTGGGAGGCGTACAGTTGTGATTGTAGATCATGGATTTTTGTGACGCCGGCTTGAAGATCGCTTCTGAATTTAATATAGCTAGCTGTAAAAGCAACAATGAGAATTATAACGACAACGATTACAATGAAAATCCTTGTTTTTATTTTCATATTCACCTGCCTTTAAATTGCCATGCCGGACATTTTAAATTATTCTTCTTTGCAAATAATCAATAAAACTGCGCATACCCGTAACTGAAAAAGTGAATATTTGTAAAAACAAATGAGCCGCCCAAAAGTCCCATACCAATAATGATAACATGTTAATTAAAACAATTTCGCATAAATGTGCAATAAAAAAATATGATTTTAAGGAATGGTAAAAATGATTAATAATGTCTAGTCCACCTCTCCACAACGTAGTTATAAACATAGAAATGTTCGAATTCGTCATTTGCTTGTTTTATCAGGTTATTCGCACAGGTGTGTACGCCACTTACTTTATATCATACTGAGGAGCATAGCGACGAAGTATCATTTATTGTAAATATTGTAAGGCAAGATTTCTCGCTACGCTCGAAATGACAAGCGGGGTGGATGCTATAAAGTATAGTCCACCTCTCCGCAACGTTATCATATAAATAGAAATGTTCGAATTCGTTGTTTGCTTATTTTTACCAGGTTATTCGCACAGGTGTACGCCACTTACTTTTTGTCATTTCGGGATGTGTAACGTCGAGGAATCATTTTTTGCAAATATTGTAAGGCAAGTTTTCTCGCTGCGCTTGAAATGACAAGTGGGGAGGAGGCTATGTTGAAACAGTTTCAAGCGATATTGACGACACAAGTTTCCTTTCAGATTCAAGTTGGAAATCGATAAAAATGATATACCACTATCATATCTTTTTGCGCTTTAATCAGTCCTTTTCAAACATTGGTGCAATTTCTTCTATAACCATTGGTACTTTGATATGATCTATGCCATCGTCATTATAATCGGATGCTGTAGTTACGATGACCATATTCAGATCTCTTATGACCATAATATACTGTCCGCCGGCGCCAAGCGCTAAAAACATATCGTGTTCGCTCTTGCCCCCATGTACCGGATCATGCCACCAGCATTGGTTGCGTTTTGATCTGTACCACCATTGGTATCCATAGTCAAAAAACGGGCTTTCGGCAATATATGGTTTCGTGGATGCTACGATCCATTCTTTCGGCACGATTTGTTCACCGTTCCAAACCCCGTCGTTTAAAACCAGCAAACCGATTTTAGCCATATCTCGCGGATACAATTCCAGACCGTGGTCACAAATAATTACACCATTTTCTTTTTCCCAGGCAAATTCCGTAATACCGAGTTTGTTAAACAGAACATCTTGGGCAAATTCATCAGCCTGCCGGTTTTCAAGGGTATATATTAACCCGCCGAGAAGATTGCTGCATTTACCGCTGTATCTGAATTTTTCTCCCGGCTTTGTTGCCATCGGACTTGCAAGTATGTTTTGTATAAAATTATCAGGATCGGGTTCTTCATCACCTTCTTCCTCGCTAAATCCCGCCGTCATAGTTAAAATATGGTGCAGGGTGATGTGCTCTTTTTCCGGTGTTTTTAAAGAATCATATTGCGAGAAAAAGTTAAAAACCGATTGATCGATATTAGTTTTATTATTACGGTGCAAAGCGATTCCCAACAGCAAGGATGTAACACTTTTGGTGCAAGAGTTAATGCGGTGCAGTTTGGTTTGGTTATAGCCGTAAAAATACTCTTCAAGTACCAGATTCCCGTCTTTGATGATTAATAGTGATTCCAGCCGCCCAAATTCTTGTTTCAAAATCCTTTCCAGCAGGTTGTAAACTGCCAATGAATCTTGTGCATATTTAAATATAGAATCCGTTAGCAAATAGTCATCAATTTGTTCCGGTTGATTATATCTATAGATAATTTGTCCATTAGCATCGGGAATGCGCGGGTGAAATAAACCAATAATATTTTCGTCGGCGCGAACAAAATTTAACGGCTCTTCAGTATTATCCTGGAGAATGCCTACTAGTATTTCATTTCTAACATCCAGGGTGCATTTTAAAGTGTCCAAATCCGAATCGAGCACAGTAATTCTTTTTGCGATACTATCATATTGTACATTAATAAACTTCCATTCCATTTTTAACACATCATTCCATAAAAACAGAGCTCGGGCTGTAAGAGTTTTGGTACTATCTCTTTTGATGAGCAAAGCAACTTTTTGTACACCCGGGCCAAACTGAGATGTTGTTGCTTCGGTAGATATCCACAAGCCTTCGATAGTAGGTGTAGTGTTTGTACTGACACAACTAGTGAAAGTAACCACCAGTAAAACCGTCGCCAGGAATAGTTTTGTGAAATTCATCAGTAGGTCCTTTTATATAGTGATAATCAATCACTTGATATGCGTCAATTGCATTCGGACGTTCAGGAATGAAAGAGAGTCATTTTGTACTCACAAATACCTGTTCGGTTGATTCGATTGTGGCGCCCAGCGTCTTAAATTCGGCTAGTTTTTTCGCCACAACCGCATCTGTTTTACCGGCTATGGCGTCCGATACTACCGTAACGGCATACTTGCGGTTCAGGGCCGATTGAACGGTTTTATCTACACAGTATTGCGCATCGAGTCCGGTTATATATAAATGACTGATATTATTATCGCGTAGCAGCTTTTCCATAGCCGGATTCGAGAACGCATCCATGAAATGTTTGGTGAAAATGTTATCATTTATAATGGCAACCCGCTCGTCTATCTCGCTGCCGGGCGAACCTTTTTTCACTGTGTCATTTAAGAGAAGATTGAAAACCAGTTTATCGTACTCATGTCTTACATACACAACGAGTATGCCTTTGTTACGGCAAGTGTCGACAAGTATATTAACATTTTCGATCATATTATCGGTCATGGCAATGTTGAGCGGCGCTTTGCCGTCCGCCTGCGTCAGATCCTTTTGAATGTCGATGACCAGCATGGCGCTCTTTTCAGCGCCGCTTTTTTCAATTGGAATGCCTTGTGAAACCTGCGCAAGACGCATAAATTCGACCATAATGTACCCGGCGATGAGTATTACCAGGACTGCAATAAGTATAAGGATTTTTTTCATAAAACTCTCTCAAATTAATTAAACCGGATTAACCTCAACCAAACAAATTATAAAGCGAGCAACACAAGTAACAATCAGAAACTATTTTATTAACGTCATTTTTATTACTGATTTATAATTGCCGGCGGTAAACCTGCATAAATAAATTCCGCTCGATGTTTTGCGCCCGGTTTTGTCCGTACCACTCCATTTAATAGAATGAGTTCCTGCCTGCATTAAATTATTATCTAACAGCGTCGCAACTTCACGGCCCAACAAATCATAGATTTTGATAGTAGTTCGCGACGCTTCAGGCAATTGGTATTGTATAGACGTCGTTGGATTAAAAGGATTGGGATAATTGGGTAAAATTGCAAATTCTTTGGGAAGCGCACCGGTATTGGCAATATTGGAAGCTGAACCCGTGAGCCAATCCTTACATTTTTGAAGAATGGCCAATTGTCCTTGAGTATCGGCAATATCTGTAATATCAAATCCAAGTAAAACCGCTTTATAATCATTCCGCGCAACAACCACTCCGGCTATATTTCCCTGTGCATCTGTTAATATCGGAGTAGCATTTTTCTTTAATTTTAAGAATTCGACTTGTGCGCCTTGCTTAATATTTAGCGTTATTCCTGAGAATATCTCATCCGAACTATCTCCGGTTAATTGAGTAACATTAGTAGACGACTTTATATAACTGGCGCAAAAATATTGAGACAATATACTATTATCAAATCTGGAAAGCTTTTCAATAAAACCTGCGCCGGTGACCAGGATATTTCCACCTTTGTCTAAAAAACGTTTTATTTTATACCGCAATAAATAATCGGGCGTTATTTCCGCTGTGTTGATGCTTTCAGCGGAAGGACGCCAAATGGTAAAGTCTTTTATCCGACAATCATCAAGTTTCATGTAATCGCAGTCTTCGCGATAATAGAAATCCCATAAAACAGTTGGTTGCCCACTTTGCTTACATAGATTTTGAAACACTGTCAAACTGGAATCGAACTGCGAATTGCCCAGAAGCAGAATTTCGTTATCTTTTATCGAAAATGATTTAGTAGTAAAGGCCAGGGACGTTGAATCGATATCAATATATCCTAAATTGTTTTCTACACTAGTACGTATTTTATAATCGGCGGGCTCTGGTAGCGTAGTCCATTCTCCCTGAAAAGTAGTATAAATATTGCCGGAGCCTGTTTGGGTCAAGATTAACGAATCGACAATTGTATTATTTTTAGCATTATAAATAATTATTTTCGATTCTTTAAAACCATTATAGTCGTAGCCTGTAACATCAAGCACGATCTTGCCGCCTGGAACATTATTTTTCGGTTTAACTCCTAATTCGTTAATATATGTTCCTTTTATCGCCACATCCAATAATTCACTAGTTTCAATATTATTGTATGATAGAACAACTTTTAAATGACAAGTGTCTTTTTCTATAAAAACAGAAGGCGTTGCAATGTTTACATTAAACGCCGCTGTTTCATTGGGAAGAATTGAGTCAATTTCATATTCGGAATCAAAAATTTTTGTAGTTCGCCCTTTGACCTGTATTCCGATATTGGTTGCTGCGGCGTTGCCGGTATTCACAATTGTAATATCGCCAAGCGCCTTGCCCGGTTTACAGGTCATTTCATTGGCATTTAATTTTAAAACCGGCGTGAGGTGTGTTGTAAAGTGTGTAATTTGCGAAAAAGTTTGTTCCGCGCCTAAATGGTCGATCACTTTAAAATCCACAGAAACATCAATTTCCGCATCGGGAGCAATCCATGTGGCTGAATAAACATTATCTCCACTTGCGCCATCGTTATGTGCTCCATCGTCGAAAAGCGTCACAGTTCCTAAAAGTTCTCCGGCGGTATTTTTAAATAGAGCCGAAACGCCGGTAATTCCATCACGATCCATTATTTTAGCGGTAAGCGTTATCTCTTCAGCAGGATGAACCAGTTCCGGGGAAATAACTAGATTCGAAATCCTGGTAGCCGCCTGGTTAATAAAAGCCGGAAGCATGGCATATTCGGTCATATTACCGGTTTTATCAACCGCAGTCAGATTGAGATCGACATTATTCGCGAAAAGCGATTCATCCAGTTCGGCTTGAAACCAGCCATCGACATTGGTAGTAGCTAAATCAATCCATGCCCCGGAACCGGAAGCTCTGCATTGCATGCCAACCTGCGCCAGTTCGTCATCGTCGCTAAACTGAACTTTGGCGACAACATTTTCGGGCTGTATATCGGGATTGATGAGTGTATTATTGGTAAGCAATTGAAAATTAGCAATATTGGGCGGCGTAGAGTCCGATTCGGTATTATCGAACTGGGTAGTTAACTGAATATCGCCGGTGGCTTCGCCAAGAGTTATAACATCTTTATAAACAACTATTGCTTTATAGAGACCTTCCGTGCCAAGAGTTAGCCGGGATTTATTTAAAGAACCGGATTTATAAAGTTCGGATTGATAGTAGAGTTGATATGAATTTATAGTGTTAGAGCTGTTTACATAATAATCTCCCGCTTGATAATAGAATTCGTTCAATGGAATTTCCAGGAATTTACCATTTAAAGCAATTTGTTTTTTGGGGAAAGCGGGAGCGATACCCGGGCCAAAGTAATTGTAATTTTCTGCCATGGGCAAATATTTAATAAATCCCTGGTCATTTTCAATATGTACAATAGAAATTGAATTTTCATGAAATGCAATCGCGCCGGAATGCCATACTGTATCATCGGTAGGTGGATTCCCATAAGCAACCATTCCTCCCGGTGTATGGGCTAATTCTAACTTTAACCGATAAAATGTGTTTTCCGGCTGTGGATAATAATAAATCCTGTATGCAATTGCCGGATCATAAGGTACATATAAAGGATAATCGGTATATTCTTCATATACAGAATATTGATCCGGATCGACAATACTATAACGTAAATTAAGCAGGTCAAGGTTATCCGGTAAATAGGCAGGTGGGTTTATATGATAATCAATATATTTCATAGAATTTTCATCTATAATAATAGAAAGATTATCATCAACAGCGTTATTTTCAACAGCGTCATAATAAATTTTATTATCATTCATTGCCATACCCTGACATGAAACGAAAAACTCTTCTGCCTGTTCAACCTTGGAAAAATAGACAATATTTGAACCGATCACTTCATACGAATAAGTAATATTGAAGCCGAGGCCCTCAAAATCAAGTGCAAACATCGACCATGTGTTCATCATGTCAAATTCTTCAATGTTTGGTACATTGTAAAATCCGCATTTATATATTGCTTCTGCTGGAGAAATACTAACATAACCGGTATCCGGTACGGCAATTTTTTTAATAACAAAGGTAAGTTTGTCGGTTGTTTTAAAAGTTGTAAGCAGGTAATATAAACCGGTTGGCAAATTTAGTGATAAATCGGAATCTATAGCATAAAATGATTGAGAAAAATTATCTTCCCGGTTTTTGGGAATTTTTATAATTCTCATTTCCATTGGTAGTTCTGAAAAAGTTACTTTTAATGTTGGTATATGAAGAAGCGAAAACGGCATTGATAAGGTGTCGTTTTCGGATGTGATATCAATCCAGCCCTCAAAGTTGCTTGGAAAAGAGCTAAATTGGGGAACATTATTGGGATTGAAGCTCATCGTAAATAAAACAGAATCCGACGCGCCGGGTTCCAGGGCGAGAGCTGTTTTCTCAAGTGAAACATTAATATTAAGGTCCAGATTGTGTCTCAACGTAATAGAATAATTTTGGGTATTGGGGTTGAAATTTTTAAGTGTAAAATACTTGCCGGTAGTGAAATTGGCATTTGAAAAATCGGTAATGCCTAAACCAAGCTCGCTTGGGGAAAGCGTTGTGTTGGTTTTTTGCGCTTTTGTAAAATCAATAATTCCACATCCCTGTTCATATACATAATTTTCAATTTCCCGGGCAGTTCCACAAATTATGCTTTTTATATCCTGCGGTGACCAGTCGGGATGAGCTTGCACAAGAAGAGCGGCGATACCGGCGATATAGGGCGAAGCCATTGATGTGCCGGACATTATATCTACTTGCCAGTTCAGAACACTCGATTTAATGTTTAATCCAGGCGCCAAGACATCCGGTTTTATGTGTTCATTATTTGCGGTTGGGCCTTTTGAGGAAAAATAAGCAAGTTGCATTGATTCTAACTCGCATGCGCCAACGGTAATCGCGTAATCGGCAGAAGCGGGCGAACCAACGCTTTGATAACCGTTCATTCCATCGTTACCGGCAGCAACAACGCAAATCACACCCATTTTAACAGCATTATTCACCGCCTGGCAAAGCGGATCATCAGGAGAACCGGAGCCGCCCATGCTCATATTGATTACATCAACCGCATCGTCTGTTGCAGGATCGTCATCTGGATCGACGGCAGCTTCTATACCGGCAATTAATGTCGAGTAGCTGCCGCTTCCATTAACATCCAATACTTTAAAAGCCATCAATTTTGCGGCGGGAGCAACTCCATGCCAGTCATCGCCAACGCCGGCAGCAATACCGGCTACATGAGTTCCATGCCCGTGATCGTCGATTGGATCAGTATCCAGATTGATAAAATCATACCCGCCAATCACCTTATAATCTTTACCCATACCCCCGCCAAGAGCGGGGTTAGTATAATCAATACCCGTATCGAGAATGCCAATAATAATGTTGTTACCTGATAAATCTGTGCGTTTGTGCAAATCAGTAAGGTTAGGAGCGCCTGAACCGCTTTGTTCAATCGCTTTCACTTCTTTGTCGTAATACAGGTTTCGGACTTTATCCAGCTTTTGTATTTCATTAAGCATACACCGGGGAACTGTGAGTGCAATTCCATTAAAGCAGCGCTGATATCTGAATTTTATTTTCGGTGTTTGTAGAGTAACATTGGTATACTGCGTTGCCATGTTGTTATAAATATCTTGAATTTGCGCTTCAACGGACGATTGTTCAGCGTTTATCTGCATCATTGAACTGCTCCGGCTGTTTTTTTTTAATGATAAAGCCGCCGGATTTTTCAATTGCACAATTACATCAACAGCAGTGTCCTGGGACAGGTCTATTTCCGTTATAACGCCATTGTTGTTACAACGTACAAGTTGGGATGACTGTAACTTGCGATACTTGTTTGCATCGTCTGTTTTAGATAATAAATCTCCAAAATGATTGTTAGCGGCAGCATGACTAGTTGAGATTATTAACATCAGAGCATATACTGGAAGGAGAAATTTAATTTTGTAATTCATTATCATTCTTTCTGCAAATCATTGCTAATATTTAATTAAAATTATATTAACGAAACCGGAGTTTCCTGTGTATTTTGTTCCTGTGGGGGCAATTAATAACAAAAATTTATAAATGTTTGTTATGCAATAGTCGTTACAAATTTTCTCTTATCGCGCTTGCACAGCAATTGTACAAGCTGCCGACCGGAGAGAGCGGAGGTTACCGTCCCGGCAAAGGGACGGGTCCATTGGCCCACCATGTGGAAATTGGTAAGACCCGGCAGGCTGTGCAACACGGTCTGCTTTTGCATGTTTTCCGGGGTAATGTACCAGCCGTCCGGCGAGCCCTGCCAGTTGCCGGTATAGCGGACATACGTATGCGGGGTTGGCACATCCACAACCTCGACCTGCGCGGCAAAGCCCGGCCAGTGCTTGTCCAGTTCGGCAACGGTAAAATCGGCAATGCGCTGCTTTTCCGCCTCGTAGCGGGGGCGATCCTGCGCCAGTTCCTGCCAGTAAGCGTATTGGGTGGCGTACCATACTTCTACTGCCGATTTGCCCACCGGGGCCATACTCGGATCGAAACCGTGATGCAGGAAACACAGCCACTTGTGCTCCTGTCCCGCTATGGTAATGGGCTTTTGCAGTTCCCAGATCATGCGATGCGGTTCCTGGGACATATCCCGATTAACGCCAATCGCCACATGCACCATAGGCAGAACCGGCAGCCAGGTGTTGTACATATCTCTGATTTCATCATTCATGTAACGGCCGCAGAGAATGTCAAAAATCAGCGTATGGCCGTCGCCCGCCCACACTACAATGTCGGCGCGGTACTCACTGCCGTCCTCCAGGCGCACGCCGACAGCCTGGTCGTTTTCGATGATCACATCTTTAACTTTACTTTTATATTGGATTTCACCGCCGAGTTTTTGCATGTAATCGGCTATACCTTTGCAAACTTGCAGCGAGCCGCCCAGGGGCGCCCCGGCGCCGCGCACTGAAGAATTGATGAATCCGGCCAGTCCGGCCATGGGGAACCGCCGCATCGGCCAGCCCGGCGAATCGATCATAAACCGTACGGCAGTGCGCAAAAAGGGGTTCTGGAATTGTTCTGCGAATTCCTGAATGGTCTTGTTGCCGTACTTGCGGAAAGTGCCTAACAGCGGCAATACGTTCCATAACATTTTAAGGGTATCGAAAAAGTTGGTCATCTCGGATGGTTTTAACGGCATGGCGTTCATCATATCCCGGCCGGCAATCAGGCGGACGAACTCTTTGCTGAGTTTGGCGTCGGCGGGGGACAAGGCCAGCATTTGTTCAAGCAGGCGTTTGGGATCGGTGCAAAAATTCAGGTGTTTGTCGCCGCTCTCGATGCGTACCATTTCATTATGATAGTGAAATGCCCGGTCCTTAACCACGCCCAGTTCCTGCCACATTTTGTGTATCGGCCCGCCTTTGGAGCCGGTGAGCATGTGCATGCTGATATCGAATGTATAACCCTGACGTTTCCAGGCGGTACACAGACCGCCGGGTTTTTTGTGCATTTCCAGGATAGTGGTTTTATAACCATTCATGCGAGCATAAACGCCGGTCGATAAACCGGCAATTCCCGCGCCGACAATAATGATGCTTTTTCCCATGTTTTACTCCTGTAAATGGTTCATAACACAGACCGGAACTGTTATCCGTTTCTCATATATCAAAAAGAAACAATATTTGCGTTTTTACTTTATTTGGTAAAATAGGTATTATTAACAATTTCTGCAATTAAAATACTCTGGTTATATTCCCCGGTAGTTAGTTTATTAAAATTTTGTTAAAGTATCTATCCTGTTTCTCGTTTGACTTTTATTTTTTCAAATCAGGTGTTAACCCATTCTAATTCTCAATGTTGATAACTGATAGCTGATGGCTGATAACTGATAGCTGATTACTACTTTTTCAATCCCAGCGCTTTATCCAGTCCGTCTGCATAGTTCTTGCCAATGGGTAAAATTTTACGGGCGATTTCCAGGGAATTGCCTTCCAGGGAGTGGATTTTTTTAATAGCTACAATATAGGATTTGTGTATACGCACAAAGCGGTCTTTGGGCAGCCGCTCTTCAAGTTCCTTTAACGAGGCCAGTGCGGTGATCTGTTGGGTTTTGGTATAGAATGTTACGTACGCTTTTTGCCCCTCGATATAGATAAGGTCGTCATAGTTGATCAGGTAATACTTGCGATCCGCCCGCACCATCAGGCAGTCGTCATGCAACTGTGGTTGGTGCGGCAATTCAACAGGCGTGGTAACTGATTCATTTACCGGTCGCTTTTTCTCGATCAGTTCCATTACCTTGTTCACCGCCTTGACAAAGCGTTCAAACGGGAACGGTTTAAGCAGGTAATCGGTTACGTTCAGTTCATAGCCTTCCAGGGCGTACTCTTTATATGCAGTAGTCAATATGATATAGGGTTTATGTTCCAGCGATCTGATAAAGTCAATACCACTGATGTCCGGCATTTGAATATCAAGAAATAAAAGATCGATTTCATTATTTTTCAGCAGTTCTATCGCTTTGAGCGGAGAATTGAAATCTCCGGCCAGTTCCAGAAAGGGAATTTTCCCGACATAATCTTTTAAATATTGGCGAGCCAGAAACTCGTCATCGATAATTGCGCAGCGTATTTTCATTTTAATGTCAGAGTTAATTTAACCTTAAATTCATTGGATTCTTCCCGGATATCCAGAGCATATTTTTGCGGGAAAATGATCTCTAACCGTTTTTTAACGTTTTCGATACCGGTGCCGGCGCCGGGTTTGTGACGCCCGGTAACAGGTATAGAGTTGGTTATCGAGAACAAGAGTTCATCCGGCCCGGTAGACAGATTTATTTTAATAAAGGCATCTGGATTTTCTTCGACCTTGCTGTATTTGCAACTGTTCTCAATAAACGGTATAAACAACATGGGAGCTATCAAAATTTCCTGCTCGGCATGACTGTAATCAAAGGTGATATTTTGTTCCAGAGGTGATTTCATTTGCTGAAAGGCAATATAACTTTCAATATATTCAATTTCGGACTTTAAGGTTACTTTTTCGTTGGCACATTCCTCTATGACATAGCGAAGCATCTGCGACAGTTTCAACACACTGGCCGGCGCCTTGGGAGATTTCATATAAGTGAGTGAATAAATATTATTCAGCGCGTTAAAAATGAAATGGGGATTGATTTGCGCTTTTAATAACTTTAGTTCCGTATTCAGTTTTTCGGCTATGATCTGTTGGGTCTGTTCTGCCTGTTGACGTATACGCCCCTGCATCCTGAACAGCGTGCTGACTATATCGATAAACAACAACCAGAAAAAATAACGCATCAGAATCATCATGAGTTGTTGAATATTCAATGGGAACTGGGGCATTAACAGTTTGGAAAAGTATTGATAATCCACCCAGGTTTGGCAAACTGTAACTAGTATTATAAAAGCTGTGCTAACCGCAAAGAAACGGGTATTGTTGGAAAGAGAAAAAAAACGCGGAAACAATACCAGCGAATTAATATAAAAGACCAGTACCTGGAAAAACAACATAAAAATTGCAGAGAAAATGACTATTTTTAGAGGCATAAAAAAGAATGTAAAACCGACATTGATCCCCGATATGATCAGCCAGAATAAAAAATGCAGTGAAATACGTTTTAATATTTTTATATTTAGCATGGTTTTTTTCTTTGATGCACAGCTAATATGAGCACCGATAATGCGATCTTTAAAAAATTGTTATATATGAAAATTTAAACATTTTCTCATGAATCCCAAAGTAAAATAAACCAAGCTGTTATTTCCCTTAATCAACAAACCGAAATTATGAATAATATTCGGATTATTATTGATTCACTATTAGTGATTATTGGTTTAAATAATAACTGCATTGGTTCAAAAAAAGTAATAGCTGTTACAAACATTATCTATTTTTTAACTGCTTGTAAAAGTACAAGCAAATGCTGTTGTTGCGACATTGCCGGTGCTGTTTATTCCTGAATATGAAAACAGGAGATGGTTAAAATTCGACACAACAAGTATTTAAGGAGCATACATCCGGCAATGCGTTTATTATCGACAATTATTTTAAATATTTGCACTGTATACTAATAAACATGTAAAGGAAGGAAAAACCAATGAAACGAATTATGCAATATGTGTTGATTGCTGCATTGATGTTTGTTACTGCTGGTTTTGCATCCGAATTGGATGGCGCCTGGAAAGGAAAAATTGAGGGGCCCGACGGCGCCATGGAGTTGGTATTTACTTTTAAAGTTGATGGCAATACCATGACAGGTACAGTGAGCGGCCCGATGGGCGAAGCCCCAATCAGTAACGGCAAAGTTGAAGGTTCGTCCTTCTCTTTTGATACTGATGGCGGCGGAATGACAATCAGCCATACCGGGACTATTGCAGGAGACAAGCTAACAATCAGCGCCGTGCAATTTGCCATGGAATTTACTTGTGAGCGAGTCGGCAATACCGGCGCCGGTGCGGCAGATATAAATGGCCGCTGGGGCGGCGCAATGGCCGGTCCTGATGGTGGTGGTACAGATATATTTTTCACTTTTAAAGTGGAAAATGGCAGTTTAAGCGGTACTGTTGAAAGCCCGATGGGTGAAATACCCCTGACCAATACAAAAATTTCCGGCAGCGAGTTTTCTTTCGATGCCGATGCCGGTGGTATGACCATTTCGCATAAATGCAAGCTTGTAAATGATACAATTGTCATGAAGTATTCCGGTTTTGGCGATGAAAGTGAATTGATTTTGAAAAGAACTGCAAAATAATAACTAGATAAAGACATAAATCGCATACAAAACAAACCCGGTTTTCCCAGTTATGGTCCTCGTCCGGGAAACCGGGTTTTGTTTTGATGATTTATCAATTCTATGAGAGAAAAAATGAATTTCAAATATATCCTTGTTTTTGCAATGTTGTTGTTGACGTCAGCGCTTATTGCGACTACAGATATTATCAAACCGGTTACTCCCAACGCCTCGGCAGAAGCAACGGCCTTGCTGAAATTCTTTTACGATATCTCCGGCAAGTATACATTGACCGGGCAGCACAATTTTCCCGCTACCAAATCTAAAAACAGCGAGTTTTATGGACGCTATCTGGGTAAAAATCCGGTTATATTCAGTTCGGATTTTGGCTTTGCCGCTGATGGAGATAAAGACTCATACCTGGTACGTCCCGATATTGTAAAGGAAGCGATAAAACAGCACCAGGCCGGGGCGCTGGTCGCTTTATGCTGGCATGCCGTGCCCCCAACTGCTGATGAACCGGTTACCTTTCAGCCTGTGCCGGGCAGCGCATCAACCGGCAGCCTGGCAAGCGTGCAGGGCAGGTTAACAGATGAGCAGTTCAAAGAACTGTTAACCCCCGGTACCGCTATAAATAAACAATGGTGTAAACAAGTAGATACTATTGCGGGGTTTTTAAAGCAACTGGAAAAAGCACATGTACCGGTACTATGGCGTCCGTATCATGAAATGAATGGCGACTGGTTCTGGTGGGGTGGACGCGTTGGTGAACTTGCCACCAAAAAGTTATATATACAATTATACAAACGTCTTGTGGAACATCATAAACTATCCAATTTAATCTGGGTGTGGAGTGTTGACCGTCCCAACAAAGACAAGCCGCAAATGAATTTTGCGAACTTTTTCCCCGGTGAAAAGTATGTGGATGTATTGGCCTTGGATGTTTACGGCAGCGATTTTAACCAGGCTTATTATGACAGTTTGAACAAACTCTCTAACGGTAAACCGATGGTGTTGGGTGAAGTTGGCAATCCGCCCAGCCTGGAAATTTTACAAGCGCAACCGCGCTGGTCTTACTGGGTTATATGGGCAGGTATGGTGCGTAATACAAACAAACAGGAACATATCAAGTTATTGCAAGATCCGCGTATGCTGGTCGTGGAAAAGCAGTCTTATTGGGATGCTGCCGCAGCTTATCACCAGGCGTGTGGTTTTAAGGAGCCGGAGCAATTGTGGATCAAGCCGGCAGTTTTTAAAATGGCCGATTTTTCCGGGCAATGGCTGTTAAATGAAGAAAAAAGTAAATTTGGAACCATGGGCGCCGGTTTTTCACCGTATAAACTGACTATAACCCAAAGTACCGTCGAGTTGACTGCCGAACGCGCCACGATGGTCGAGTACGACGATGATACTATTACTATGGAAACAATAAAGTTTGACGGCTCGGAATCCATATCCAATAGCGGCTTTATGGGCGCGCCGCGTAGTTTGACTGCGCGCTGGTCGGCGCTGGGCGATACCTTGTTCATTAAATCTTCCATGTCTATCGGCCAGGGCGACCGGGCCATGAAAATGGAATCATCCGAAGTTTGGACTATCGGGGGAGACGGCAGAATCCTGTCCATTAAGCAAACCTCGGGCGGCCCTTGGGGAAAACAGGAATCACTATCAAGTTACGAAAAAACCTGTTTAAAATAAAAATTTTAAGGAATAAATCAGTGTTGACAATAGTCTAACAACCAAGAATTAAAACGAAAGGAACTTATCATGAATAAGCAAACTATCCTTGTCATCAGCTTAGCTCTGGTCATTTTGACTGCCGGAATTCTTTTTGCCGGCAAAACCGCAGATTTTACAGCGACGTGGGTTCTCGATGAATCCAAACTCCCGCAAACTGATGGCCCAGGCATGGCAGCTCAGAAACTGGTTATTAAACAGGAAGAAAACGCTTTAAGTGTCGACCGGTTCATGTCCAACCCGATGATGGGTGATTTTACCATGACTGAAAAAATGACGCTTGACGGCATTAAAACCGAAGCCGACACTGATTTTGGCCACAGAACCACAATAGCCACCTGGTCGGAAGATGGTAAAATATTGACAATCAATTCCACTGTTTTGATGAACTGGGATGGCAATGAAATGGAAATGAAAATTAAAGAAGTATGGACGCTGGAAAACGACGGTGCGGTGTTGAAATTAAATTCTACTTTCCCCTCGATGGATGGCGGAGAAATGAATTCAACCGTATTTTATAACAAGAGTAAATAGTTCGATTGCGATTTTGTCAAGACAGGAGTTAGCATTGAAGTTCTTAAAGAAAATTATCATTCCCATTGTCATTCTTTTAGCTATAATAGCTGTAGGATTGTTTTTCCTTAAAAAAGATAAAAAGAATGAAACGACCTATACCTATGCAGAAATAACCCGCGGCGATATTGAAAATACGGTTGATGCTACGGGAACAATCGAGCCGGTAACAACGGTTCAGGTCGGTACCCAGGTTTCGGGAATTATCGATAAAATTTATGTTGATTTTAATGACCGGGTGACCAAAAATCAACTTATGGCTGTTATCGATACCACCATTTTATCAGTACAGGTTCGGGATGCCAAGGCAAATCTTCTCAGCAGCCAGGCGCAGTACGATCAGGCTAAATATAATTTTGAGCGTACCGAGCAGTTGTACAAACAAAATCTGCTTTCCGAACTGGAATATATCCAGGCAAAGAGTTCTTATCAATCGGCGCAGGCTTCGTTAATGTCTTCGAATAACAATCTGAAACGGGCGGAGCAAAACATGCGTTATGCTTTTATCCGTTCACCGATAAACGGTACGGTCATTTACCGGGAGGTCGAGGAAGGTCAAACCGTGGCTTCAAGTTTTCAGACGCCCGAAATGTTCCTGATTGCCGAAGATTTGTCGAAAATGGAAATCCATGCCCTGATCGATGAAAGTGAAATTGGCCTGATTAAAGTTGGACAAAGCGTCGAGTTTGAAGTTCAGGCGCATGATAAAAAGAAATTTACCGGCGTCGTGCGTCAGGTTTGGCTGCAACCGGAAGAGGTGCAGAACGTTGTCAATTATACTGTTGTTGTCGATGCAGAGAACCCGGATGGATTGTTGTTACCGGGAATGACAGCCTCGCTTGTATTTATTGTGGAATTAAAGAAAGACGTTCTGCTGGCGCCGCTTGCTGCCACCCGCTTGCAACCGACCGTTAAAATGATGGAGTCCATGTTCGCCAACATGCAGAAACGTTTTGGCAATATGAAGGATTCGACCGGCGCTCCCGGAGGTCAGGCCAGGGGCACAAACGGCGCTGGCGGCCGGACGATGGGCGGCGGTATGATGGGGAGCGGAATGCCCGGTATGGGCGCCGGAATGGGAATGATGAACGGCAATGGAAATGGTAACAGTAATTTTGCTTTTCTTTGGTATTTTGACAAGGATAAAGAGTTACAATCCATGCCGGTGAAAACCGGTTCCAATGATGGGAAAAATGTTGAAATATCACCTTTAATGCCCGGTATGCAAATTGAACCGGGAATGCAAATCATTTCCGCCATTACCTCTACAGAACCGACTTTTTCATCACAAAATACACGTATGCCTGGCCCGCCCCGTGGCTTTAGACCATTTTAGATACAGGCAGAATAATTCAGGAAAATTAATCTAAAATGCAGGTGTACACTTGAGAGTAGAAAATTAGAATGAAACCAGTCATTGAAATTAAAGAAATAAAAAAGACCTATCATGTTGGCGAAATCCAGGTTCATGCTTTACGCGGAGTGGATTTGACCGTAAATTCCGGTGAGTTTATTGCGATTATGGGCGCATCCGGTTCCGGCAAATCCACCCTGATGAATTTAATCGGCTGCCTGGATGAACCTACTTCGGGGCGCTATTATCTTGACGGCATCGACGTCAGTTCGATGCCCAGAGATGAGTATGCCAATATTCGTAACCAGAAAATCGGCTTTGTCTTCCAGGGCTTTAATCTACTGCCCCGCACTACCGCCCTGGAAAATGTAGAATTACCGCTTTTTTATGACCGGACGCACCGTATTAAAAATCATCAGCAAGCTGCCAGGGATGCCCTGGAAATTGTTGGTTTGGGACATCGTTTGACGAGCGTTCCTAATCAACTGTCCGGTGGGCAGCAGCAGCGCGTGGCTATTGCCCGCGCCCTGGTCAACAAGCCGAGTATTATTTTGGCCGATGAACCCACCGGCAACCTAGATAGTCATACCTCGGTAGAGGTGATGTCGGTGTTTCAGGAATTGAATGACCAGGGTATTACGATTATCCTGGTTACTCATGAGGAAGATATTTCTACGTATGCAAAAAGAATTGTTGAAATGCGGGACGGGCGTATCCGCAAAGACCACCCGGTGGAGCAACGGCTCGATGCCAAAACGGTGCTGGCAACGCTAAAGGAGGACGCTGATGATGAAGCAAATTAAAAATCTGTTAAAAGCTTCTTTTAAAAGCATTATGAAAAACCGTATGCGTAGCCTGCTGACCTCACTTGGCATTATTATTGGCGTCAGCGCGGTTATTGTTATGGTTGGCATCGGCGCCGGTTCGCAAAAAAGAATAGCCGATGAAATCAGTTCTATGGGCAGTAATATGATCATTGTCTTTCCGTCTTTTAGCCAAAGAGGCGGGGTGAGTCGTGGCGCCGGCAGTTTTAACCGCTTTACTATGGATGACGTTAAAGCCATTCGTGAAGAAGCTACCCAAATAAAGTCGGTTTCGGCTGTAGTTATGGCGTCGGGACAGATTATCGGCAACGGTAATAACTGGAGTTGCCAGATCCAGGGCGTCGATCCGGAATACCTCGATATTCGCGGCCTGGAACTGAAATCCGGTGAGTTCTTTACGGAAAAAGATAATCGCACCTGTAAAAAAGTTGTTGTTCTCGGTCAAACAGTTGTGGAAAATATTTTTGGCGATATGGACCCGATTGGACAAAAAATCCGCATCCGTAATACACCCTTTACAGTGATTGGCGTTCTCAGGGAAAAAGGGCAGGATGGACGCGGCCAGGATCAGGATGATATTGCTTATGCTCCATCCCTCACCGTATTATACCGGCTCAAAGGCGACCGGTTTATCAACTCTATCAACGCCAGTTCCACTACCCTGGAGTCGATAGACAAAGCCCAGGAAGAAATTTCTGTTATTCTGCGCCGTGAACATAAAATCGATTACGGCGAGGAAGATGACTTTATGGTCGCTAACCAGACCGAGATTACGGAAATGGCTTCCGAGACCTCCCGCATCATGACCATGCTGCTGGGCGCGGTAGCCGCGGTTTCACTCATCGTCGGCGGCATCGGTATTATGAATATTATGCTGGTATCGGTTACCGAACGCACCCGCGAAATCGGCATTCGCATGTCGGTGGGCGCGCGCAGTCACGATATTCTCACCCAATTTTTGCTCGAATCGGTGGTGTTGTCTTTATCGGGCGGTATTATCGGCATCTTGCTCTCGGTGGTCATTGCTATTATCCTGAATAGCTGGACTTCGATCAATACCCTCATCCAGCCGGTCATTGTGATCATTTCATTTACTTTTTCCGGCGCGGTAGGGATATTTTTCGGTTTTTACCCGGCTGTTAAAGCATCGAAACTCAATCCTATCGAAGCGCTGCGCTATGAATAAAATTTTTTTATTACCGGTTTATATGGATTTTTGAGGAAAATATGAAAAAGATATTAACACTGTTGTTTACATTTGTTATGACTACAATTGGCATGACCGAAACCCTGAGCCTGGAGCAATGTGTGCAACTGGCTATGGCAAATAACCCAGATCTCAAGAAAAGCGAGTTCGCCTTGCGGCAATCGGAAATTTCCACCAACAAAGCGTGGTCATCGCTGTCGCCGGGAGTTTCGGCTAACGCTTCCACGTCCAACAGCGGCCCGGTCGTTTCCGATATGCAGGATGACTGGAACTGGTCGATGGGCGCCAGCGTGAGTCAGCAGTTCTATAACCCCGGCATGTATTCCCGCATCAAGCTGGCCCGCCGCCAGGAACTGTCCTCAAAATATTCGCTCGGTAACCAGGAAGACCAGTTGCGCTATACGGTGGAAAATATCTATTTTCAAATCCTCTCTTCCGATACGCTGATTGGCGTTTACCTGGCTAATATCAAGCTCTCGGATGAACAGATTAGAAAAATGAGCGAAATGGTCAAAGTCGGCTTTAGGCGGGAATCGGACTTGCTCAAATCGCAAGTGCAGCGCGGTTCGTTTGAAACCCAATATGTCCGCGAAATGGAAAGCCTGGCTTCGGCCAAACGGTCTCTGAATATTTTAATGGGACGCGATCCGAATTTTGAGTTTGATGTTACGCCCGTTGCCGTTCACCAGGTAGATGTTCCTGATTTTGAAACTGCCTATACTATGATGCTGGAAAAAAATCCTTCGGTACAACGTATAAAAAACCAGGTCGATGTGCAAAAAGTAGCGCTCAATATTTCCAGGGAAGCATACCTGCCATCGCTGTCCGGTTCGTATTCTTATAATAAGCAGAACGGCATGATGGGCGGGCCGTCCACTTCCAGTGACAACGTCAGCCTGCGGGTGAGCATGGATATATTCGACGGTTTTTCCAAGCATCAGAATATTCAGCAGAGCAAACTGAGCCTGCAGGAGGCGCAACTCGATTATGAAGCCTACCTGCGCGATATGGATGAGGAACTGTCCAACCGCTACAAATCCCTGGAAACGCAAAACAAGTTGATCGCCATCCACGAAACCAGTCTCGCTTCGGCGCGTCAGGATTATAAAGTGGTGTCGCAGCAATATGCGGCGGGACTCTCTTCCATTCTCGATCTGATGGATTCGCAGGTCTCGTTACTGCAATCCGAAACCAACCTGTTGAACGATCTGTATACCCGTAAACAGATCGAAGCGAATATCAGGAGAATTTGCGGGATTTAAGAGTAAATGAGGGGGAGTGAAGATGAGACAACAAAAACCCTTGCCATGGCAGGGGTTTTTGTTTGTATGCCTTGTTTGCCAAATAAATATGTAATTGTTCCACCTTTTCACTTTTTACCTTTTTAATCTAACTATTATAAAGTCATTATAACAAGCTGACAACTGATAGCTGACAACTGACAACTAACCAACTTTTCCTTGACTTTCACCCCCCAATTTTAAATATTACCACTAGCAATATTACACCGGAAAAACGATGAAAGTAAATTCGTTAAAATCTTTCCCCATACGCGGCTGGTATGGTCTGGCGCTGATATTCTGCGGCTGGCTGGGTAACTGGCTGCTGCCGGGTCTGCGCTCGCACCTGTTTTTCTTTCCACTGTGGCTGGGCTTTTGCCTGGCAGTCGATGCCCTGGTGTTCCTGCGCAAGGGCTCGTCGCTGTACAGACGCAGCAGAAAAAAGTATGTGGGACTGTTTCTGGTCTCGGCCCCGGCATGGTGGTTGTTCGAACTCATCAACGCCCGCACCATGAACTGGCTGTACGAGGGTAGAGAGTTTTTTGCGGACTGGCAATACGCCCTGTTTGCCACTCTCAGCTTTTCCACGGTCATTCCCGCGGTGTTCGGCACGGCGGAACTGGCTTCCACTTTTAAATGGCTGCAAAAGCTGCGGCCCGGCCCTCGCGTTACCCCATCGCAACGGGTGTTGACCGGATTTTTCATTTCCGGCTGGGTTATGCTGGCGTTACTATTGTTGTGGCCGCGTTATTTTTTTGTGCTGGTCTGGCTGTCCGTTTGGTTCATTTTAGAACCGGTGAACAATTGGCTGCATCATCGCAGCATACTGTCCTTTACTGCGCAGGACAACTGGCGGCCGGTTTTGTCTTTGTGGACGGGCTGCCTGCTGTGCGGCTGGTTCTGGGAAATGTGGAATTTCTATTCCTGGCCGAAATGGGTGTACCATGTGCCGTTTGTCAGTTTTTGGCGTATATTCGAAATGCCGTTGTTGGGCTACCTGGGATATATACCGTTCTCGCTGGAACTGTTTGCATTTTATCACCTGGTTACGGGATTGCTCAGCCGCTCCGGAAAAGAGGAGTATTTACAATTGTTGTAAATTCATTTCAGTCGATATTTGATGTTATTTAAAAAAGCTGTATATTGATTAACCTAATATTTTCAAGTAATTTTTATATGGAGACCCTGATGTTATTTCTATCCTTGTTCGCCGGGATATTGTTATTGTTTTTAGGGCGCCGGTTCTTTTGGTTGTTTGTGGCGCTGGTGGGTTTTTTAGCGGGATTCAGCGCTGCCGGTAATTTTTTCAATTTTAACAATCCCTTACTGGAATTATTGTTGGGGGTAGGATTCGGTATCGTCGGGGCGCTGCTTGCTCTGTTTCTGCAGCACTTTGCAGTCCTCATATTTGGGTTTGTCGCCGGCTGGTATTGCACCCAATCCCTGCTGCTGATGTTTGGCCTGGGCAATATGCACAACCTGTGGCTGCCGGCGCTGATTGGCGGAATAATCGCCATGATCCTGCTTTCAGTCACATTTGAATATGCCCTGATCATCCTGTCCGCCGTCATTGGCGCGTATGCCATTGTTGATACCGATATTTTCCCGGCGCAATATCAAGTCATCATCTTTGCCGTACTGGTAATAATTGGCGTATTGTTCCAGTTCAAAGATCTAACCCATAAACCCCGCCCGGTTAAAGCCAAACACAGGAAATCCAGCCATTAATTTCCACGGCATACTTTTTGATAATCGGAAGTAACATATTTGTTTGACTTGAAATGTAAATCAGGCTCCTCTTTGCTTGCATCTGATAAATTATTGATAATTATATGTTTAATTATTGTCTCGATAAAAAATATCTATAATAAATCCCGCAACGGGATTAATTCTATTCTTTTCCCGGTTTAATATACCTGTTAGACAGATATTTTTACCGGTCAGGCAATAAATGAATTTAATATTATTTTAACGCATACAGGCTATTATGTTATTTAATTCCAGCACATTCTTTATATTTTTACCTATTGTATTTATTTTGTACTGGTTTGTTACCAACCGGCATTTGCGCATGCAAAATTTTCTGGTACTGGTTGCCAGTTATGTTTTTTATGGCTGGTGGGACTGGCGGTTTTTATCCCTGGTGATATTCAGTTCCCTGGTCGATTACTTTATCGGCAGACGATTACAGCATACGGAACAGACCGCAAAAAGAAAATTTTTGCTGTTGGTGAGCTTGTTAATTAACCTGGGATTATTGGGTACATTCAAATATTTTAACTTTTTTGTCGAATCATGGAACAGCGCCTGGCAAACGTTGGGCGTACACATGAATTTGTCTACCTTGAAAATTATCCTGCCCGTTGGTATTAGTTTTTATACGTTTCAAACCCTCAGTTATACTATTGATGTTTATCGTAAAAGAATGGAGCCGACGCGCGATATTATCGCTTTTTTAGCGTTTGTCAGCTTTTTCCCGCAACTGGTGGCCGGGCCTATAGAACGCGCCTCAAACCTGTTACCGCAGTTTTTTAAGAAACGGCATATCAATAGCCAGGATTTGATCTTTGGCAGCCGTAAAATCCTCTGGGGTTTGTTTAAAAAAGTGGTGGTAGCCGATAACATGTCACCCTATATAGAACAGGTGTTTAACAATCCTGGTCACTACCAGGGCATGACCATCTTTTTTGCGGTAATTTTCTTTGCCATTCAGATTTATTGTGATTTTAGCGGTTACTCTGATATTGCCATCGGCACCGCCCGCTATTTTGGATTCACCCTGATGACCAATTTCCGCATGCCTTATTTTTCCAGGTCGATCAAGGAATTCTGGAGCCGTTGGCACATATCGCTTTCCACCTGGTTCCGTGATTATGTGTATATCCCCTTAGGCGGCAATCGCGGCAGCCTGGCAAAATGGCAGCGCAACCTGTTGATCACTTTTGTTGTTTCCGGCTTTTGGCATGGCGCCAATTGGACCTTCCTGTTATGGGGGTTCATTCATGGCTTTTTCAATTCCCTGGAGGCGCTGGCAACCCGGTTCAATGTCAATATTTTAAAATCTTCCGGGATACTGGCTATTTTCTATACTTTTATTGTTGTCTGTTTCAGTTGGATCTTTTTCCGCGCCGCCAGCATGCATGATGCATTGATCATTATCCAGAGTTCCCTGCAGCCTGTTTTCATGCCGGCATTCATTTTAGGACCCTATCGTTTTCTGGTTACAGTTTTTATTGCCCTGGTAATTTTTAGCATCGAATTTGGTTATCAGTTCAATTCCGTCCGCCAGATATACCATACACAACGCTGGTACCGCTGGGCGTTTGATTATAGCCTGGTGATCATGATCATTTTATTCGGCCAGGCGACCAGTTCGGAATTTATTTATTTTCAGTTTTAAGCAAATAATATTAAATTTTAAACATTCGGCATTTTTTATTATATACAACAAGGAAGGTAAAGCGGGCTGAACCCGTCTTGATACAGGATATGATCAAACGATTGTTAATATACATCGGCTTATTGGCGGCGATCATTTATTTATCCGGCAAAGCGTTAGAGTATGCTGCTTTTGCTGTTGATCCCAATGAACCCAAAGTCCGGCAGATCATGGAAATGCGCGATCAGAATTACGATGTGATGATTATGGGTAATTCCATTGCCATGCAGGGCATCAATCCTCAGGTACTCGATTCCCTGCTTGGTTCAAATAGTTATAATTTTGCAGTCGGCGGGGCTTCGATGGTCGAATGTGAAATGTTTCTGCGGCATTATTTAATTCACAATAGCAAACCCCGCCTGATCATAATTGGCATGTTTGTCAATGATGAAGCGCAGAGCGACCGGTTACGGCCAACAGTTTATCTCAGCCTGGAGCCGGAAATAAAAAAGGCTTATGCGCAATATTTAAAGCAGCACAAGGTGAAAAGAGAGTTATCCCTTGAATTATATAATAGAATAACCCTGTTCCGTTATCGCAATACTCTGGAACATGTTATTAAATATATGGTTGATCGGGGAGAGCGGGATTTTCAAATTCACAAAGGTTTTGTTTATGTTACTCAAGTCGGGGTTATACCGGACTCTCTGCGTCAACATCGGGCTGGTTTGAACCGCCATGCTCTTGTATCATATCATGAATACTGCGCCGCCCAGGGGATACCGGTTTTATATATCGAATTACCCAATTCCGATGTTTATAATGCCTGTACATTAGGCAGGGAACCGGTTTTGGAGGAAATAAATGAGATCATTGACCGACCTGTGATAAGCTTTAATAATTATGATCCCCGACTTTATCCGCCGGAACTGTGGCTGGGATTTAATCATTTTAACCTGCAGGGTGCGAATAAGTTTACTGCCATATTGGCCGCGCAACTGGGCGATGAAATCAGGAGATTGTTGAGTCAGGGAAAGATTAATTAATGCTGGTTTATTTCCAGGTAATAAATTTGTATTACTCTTCCAGTCGGGCTTTAACAGACATTTATCTTGTTGCCGTTACACCTGATTAAAAAAATCCTGAATTAAAAATTTGTAAATTATTATATTATTTATTATTGTTATAGATAATAAAATTCAGGAGTTTATATGAAATTATCAAGCGCTGCATTTACAGAAGGAGGGATGATTCCATCCAAATTTACCTGTGATGGTGTGAACGTCTCTCCGTCGCTGGCTTGGGAGGGCGCTCCTGTCAATACCAAAACCTTGGCATTAATAGTAGACGATCCAGACGCCCCCGCCGGTATCTGGGTACATTGGGTGTTGTTTAATATTCCCCCACAAACACAAAATTTATCCGAGAATGTTCCTCATGATAAAGTGTTAGTAAATGGTGCCAGCCAGGGCATAAATGACTTTCGCAAATTCGGCTATGGCGGTCCTTGTCCGCCTGGCGGTACGCACCGCTATTATTTCAAACTGTATGCGTTGGATACAACCCTGAAACTTGCTCCCGGCAGCAGCAACCGAGACCTGGTGAATGCCATGAGAGGCCACATTCTTGCCGAGGCGCAATTAATGGGCAAGTATAAACGATCAAGATAATTCACCGACTAATAAACCCGGAGCGCTTGAATGATCCATCGTGATTACATAATGCGGCTGATTGAACAAATGATTGCAGTGCTGGCCCGTATCCTGTTCAACAAGGAAATCCGCAATTATGACCAGGCTTTGGTGGAAATTGATAATGCCCTTAAAGCCATGTTCGGCTGGGGAACAGATTTTACTACTACCTTGAGCGCCGGCGATCTGTTAGCCCGCCTGGAAACTGTGGAAGGGCAGTATTGGGAAAAGTGTTTGGTCGCCGCGGAATTGATCAATGAAGAAGCGCAGGTGTTTGCGCTTAAAAACGGGCACTCGCCAATGATCACGGATCTTTATTACAAAGCGTTTATCTTTTATTTTAACGCTGTGCAAAATGCCGGGGATTATCCTGTCGGCCCATACAAGTATAAACTGGAACAGTTAGCCGCCCTATTAGCCCAGGAAGACCTGCCGGAACACAAAAGCCGGTTGTGTGAGTATTATGAATGGTGCGGCAATTATGCCCGTGCCGAGGATATCTTTTTTGAATTACTGGAAACCGACCGCGCCTCTATAATACCGCACCTTAATGCCTTTTATCAGCGCTTACTGACAAAATCCGACGCGCAACTGGTGAAAGGCAATCTACCCCGCCACGAGGTGCAGGATGGAATTCTTGAATTAAAAGCACTAAAACGGAAATAACTGTTATCCCTTTTTTAATTACCCGACAACGCTGTTTTGAATCCATGAATCTATCCGGTTTGTAAATTGTAATTATTATAATTACGGATAATTCCAGGCGATTGTACGGGTGAGTTGCTTTTGTCCAATACAAGGAGGCGTTATGCATCCTCATATCAACTCGACCGAATTTGGTTATATCACCATAAATAATACCACCTATCCATACGATGTGTATATTCTGGCCGACGGCGCTGTGGAAAAGCGTCAGAAAAAATTATCCAAACAGATCTATGGAACGTCGCACACAATTTCACGTGATGAAATTAAGTATATCTACCGTGAAGGCGTTCATGAATTGATCATCGGCAGTGGTCAATATGGCGCAGCCCAACTGGCTGGGGATGCAGCTGCATTTTTACATCAGCATAAATGCACTGTCCGGCTTATGCCGACCCCTGAGGCGATCACTGTCTGGAACCAGACCGAAGGTAAGGTTATCGCACTTTTTCATGTTACTTGTTAACGTATACTAAATTTCAGAAAAATAATCCTGATCTTATATTCAATTGCATCTTCTGCACGACATTATTATAAAGCGCTCTGGAAAGCAGTCTTTACAGACATTGATACGGCTGTATAATGAAATTTTACGTATTTAACTCGTTTAGCGTGGATTTCATTTGTAAAAAACCAGTTAAAAAAGTTGACTAAAAGTGACAATTGCATTAAATTTTGTTATAAGAAATATTTAATCACGTCCTTTTTGACTTGGTTTTTGCATCGACAGGTTAGTCTAAAACAGGATAAACGATGTTGCATAAAGGTTTATTCGTCTGGCAATTAGTTTATATTGTATTTCAATCTATTAACTTGTATGGAATAGATAAGGATATGCCGCAGAAAGAAAGTAAAATACTGTTCGCCGATAAATTAGACGGCAACACACATAAAGGGTGGATTGTGCCCCCGGCAGATTATGTAAAGCATCCTGAATTCGGGATGGTGTATTATATTAAACCGCAAATTCCACCGCTTAAAAGTATGCCGCACGTTGGGAATGGTTCCTGGCGTTGTTACCGCGTTGAACTCGAAGCGTTGCCGGCCGGTCTGGGAATGGGGTTTTTCGGCCTGGATTTTCATGTGCAGGATAACGGCGCCTGTAGTAATATGCACTTTTCCGATGCTGCTGCCGATCATCAGGAAATACTCCAGTCCGCTGTGCGCTGGAATACCGCCAATACAGCGTGGAAGCTGATGCCATTGAGCCAGCGCCGTCCGGTGTTTAAAAAGAACAAATGGATTTCGCTGCGGGTGGATGTGGGAGAGGGGTTAGCTAATGTCTATGTTGATAGTGATACCCTGCCCGTATATACAATTTATGACCTGCCGTTTACCGGCGGCGGCATCCGTTTCTTTAGTTATGGCGGTTCCGCATATATCCGCAACCTGGTGGTTACAGAGCTCGACAACATGGAAGTTACCCCCCTGCTGGCTGATGACTGGCAGCCATACCGGGATGTTGGAGTTTTACGTAACTGGTATGTGTCATCTCTGCTGCCGATTGATTTTGGGTCACAATCCCAAATTCCACAACTGGCGGAAGCTGAAATAGGCTGGTGCGAGGTTAGCGCCGATGACAGGGGCATTGTCAACATATCGGCGCTCTTTCCGGATAATAATGACAAAGCAGTTGTTTATGCCCGCACTACTATACATTCTGCGGACAATGTTACCCGCCGCTGTAAGTACAGTTATACCGACCAGATGTCGATCTGGTGCAACGGTCAATTGGTTGTTACCGCTAAACCGCGCGGCTGGGCCGATCCCGGCAGGGGAGAGGCCGATGGCTGGGGCAGGATTATACCGGATCAATTTGAAACGTCAATAGAGCTATTACCTGGCGATAATGTCTTGTTGCTGCGCCTGCAAGTCAATGAACCACAATTCGGCAGCGGTTTTTGGTTTCGATTACAATAGTAGCTATTAATGGGACAGGTACGCAAATTTTGCGCACCCGCGATTTTTTTGCGTAGTTGTATTCTTTATTTTTAATTCCGCACTTGTATGTAAATTATTGATTAACAATTATTTGAAATGCCTTGAAAATCCTGGCATCAGTTTTGAATTACTGCTGATACCCGGTATACCTGTTTTTCAGCAGGATCGCCCGTCTCGCTCAAAAATTATTGTATACCGGGAATTCTCCCTTTTTCAAATATCATCAAAATCTGTAAATATTGTAAAACCATTCTTTTTAACGCTGGCGGTAAAAGTAACGAGTTGTTGGTTTTTATATGCTTTAATATGCGAAAATATACATATTAATAAAATTTTATTTGCAAATTATTTTAAAATATTATAATTTAAGAAATCCGGGGTGCCAGGATTAACGTATTTCAGGTATAACTTGCCCTCCGGGTAACGTTAACTCTAACGGGGAGGTTGCTATGAGCGCTTTTCGTTATATTTTGTATGCAGCGTTGATCGCCGCTTTTTTGACGATTGCCTGTAAAAAGGACTATGCGACGGATAATCTGCACAGAGGTGCCAATATCCAGTACATACGCTTTACTGAAAACAATTGCCTGGAAACGTATGGCCTTGGCAAAACGTTAACGACCGACTATCGTGTAACGGGGTATGAGCTAAATGATAATGAACTCACTTTACACATCCTTTATAAAGCCAATTGTTGCCCCGAATTTGCCGATCAGGTTACTATTATTGGCAACACGGTGGACATTGCCCTTGATGCTAACGACGCCGGTTGTTACTGTGAGTGCAACTTTATAAATGATTTTACTTTTCTCTATTACGGTAACGGCGCTATGCGGGTTATTTTCCGGCTCAGGGATATTGGCCAATCCGTTTATACGACCCATATCGATACCCTGCTAAACATTCAATAAACAGACAATCAGTGGCTTGTAAACTCTATAACCGGGAGGATTATTATGAGACGATTTTATGTATTATTTGTGGTAGTGATGTGGATTGTATTACTTTCCTGCTTTGACAAACATGGCATGTATGTACCCGATAATGACGATTCGCTGCGATTTCTGTCTTTTACCGATAATCAATGCCAGGGGGAGCTGGCAAGTCTGGCTAAAGCATTGACCGGTCATGTATATATAATGGATCATTGCAAGAATGGCGATACATTAACAATGAGAATTCATTATTCCGCCAACTGTTACCCTGGTTTTGTCAACGATGCTACTGTCGGTACGGATAGTATAGTTATTGCAATTGCAGATACAATCAGAGGCGCCCTGTGTATGTGCGAATATGAAAATGATTATCAATTTTTTTACCCCTATTACGGTAATGTGCGGGTCATCTTTAAATGGTGGGATATACATCACGAGTTTACAGAAACATATATGGATACAACAATCCAGGTCGGTAAAGCAAGGGATAATTGAGTACATTTCCGTTTAGTGAGGGTGTATATGCTGAAACCATTAATAATATTAATTGTCATTTGTTTGACAGTCTCGGTTTATTATTGTAAGGATAACCACGATCCGCTTCAACCCAATACCTTAAATCCTGAACCACGCTATCTGTCATTCGTTGATAATCCATGCCAGGGGCATCCCGGCAGCCTGGACAAAGCCATGAGCGATGATGCACGATTGGTGCAATATTTTCGTAAAGGCGATACTCTCACTTTGCAACTCCATTTTATCGCTAATTGCTGCCCCGCTTTTGTCGACAGCGCAGCGGTGAGCAAGGGTAATATTGTTATCTCGCTTGCCGATTCGCTGGGTAATTGCGACTGTATGTGTGATTACACTGATGATTTTAATTTCCTTTATCCATACGACGACGATGTGCATCTGGTTTTTCAGTGGTGGTATTTACGAGCCGGACAGTTCTCTACGGCGCTGGATACAACGATTGTGATCATTTGATGAGAGCTGTTGAAATAAAAAGTCGGGAGTTGTGGTCTTTTTATTCATTCAGGAGGATGGAATGAAATATTTTTATCTGTTGTTACTGATTGTATGTATTACCTGTTTTATATTCAATTCCTGCAACAAAGATGATGAGCCTACTCAGGCGGGATTATCGACCCTGGATAAACCGGTTTACCTCTCTTTTATCAACCGCAATTGCCAGGGCAATGAGAGGGGACTGGATAAATCGTTGAGCGATGATTTTTATTTGAAAGAATATACCGTTTATAAAGATACCTTAATCCTGCGTTTTCGTTACCCGGCCAATTGTTGCCCGGCTTTTGTCGATAGCGCAGCGGTAGCGGACGGCACGATCATCATTGCTTTAAGCGATACCCTGAACGGCTGCCGGTGTATGTGCGATTATGAAAATGACTTTGTCTTTCTGTATAAACATAAAGGCGATCTGCATGTCATATTCAAATGGTGGCATATAAACTCCGATGAGTTTATTACCCAGGTTGATACTTTTATTCTGATCAATTAATAATATAATAATGTCATCAATACTATTAATTAACAGGTAGTTGAAAATGAAAACTAATTTTATACTTGCCTGTTTGCTTTTATGTACGGTATTTTTGCTGGTCTATTGCCATGAACAATACCAACCGGTGAGCGTCGGGCAATGGGAGCCGCCGCAGCCGGTACGCTATCTCTCTTTTACTCACTATCCCTGGAACACCGAGGTTCCCGCCCTGGGTAAATCATTAGCCCATGGCGTTCAACTGGAAAATTTTCAGCTTGAAAAGGATACCCTTACTTTGCGATTACAATTATATGCGCGGGTTAGCGCCCAATTTATTGATAGTGTGGCAATTAAAGATAATTGTTTAACTCTAATATTAGCTGATACAGTTTTGGGAGCGCGTTATTATAACTACTCTCAAGGTGATTTTAAATTCCTCTACCCTTACGGAAAAAGCGCGGTGCGGGTAATTTTCAAATGGCGGAATTACCCGGACTATACATTTAAAACGCCGCTGGATACGATCATTCAGATATATTAATGGATAAATTATGTATAAATCTTTATTCCTGCTATTTCTCTTCTTATTGGTAGCCTGTTTACCATACCACGCCGCCAACCAGGTAGCGCCCACTATGAGCGATAATTCTGCAGTATCACCCGGCGATGTTCTTCAGGAAATTAACGCGGCACGAACGAATCCCCGGCAATACGCCGTTTATTTGGAACAATTGCGGCCATTATACAAGGGTAAATACCTGACCAAGCCGGGTCAGGTCACTCTGGTAACCAAAGAAGGCGCTCAAGCCCTGGAAGAGGCGATCCGCTTTTTAAAATCCACCACAGCAGTCCCATCACTGACACTTTCAACTGCTATGAGCCGCGCCGCCCTCGATCATGTGCAGGAGCAAGGCTGGAATGGCAAAACCGGACACCAGGGCAAGGGCGGCAGTACCCCGGACAAGCGTTTGGCCCGTTATGGCGCCTGGCAGCACACCATAGGCGAAAATATCTCTTATGGCAGTGAAACTGCCCGCGATATTATCATCGACCTGCTGATCGATGACGGCGTTCCTGACCGGGGGCACCGCGCCAATATTTTTAATGCCGATTACAAAGTAACCGGTATTGCTTATGGCCCGCATAGCCGTTATGGCTCTATTTGTGTAATATTATTTGCCGGCGGTTTTGTGGATAAATGATCCATGAAATACTCACAACCACAATCTAAACATCATTGTAGAATAACCACATTTGAATTCTAAATCACCATTTTTCATTAATGTTACGAAAATACACTTGCTTATCATAATTGTTTTTTTTATTATACATGATATTGTATCTTGTCGTTTTTAATAATTCATTTATAATAATCAACTTATCAGGAGCAGATTATGACTATAAAACGCAATAAAATAACATTCCTGGTTTTACTTGCAGGTTTTATACTCGCACTGCACATATCCCAGGCCGGTTCCGCCGAGACTTTTTGTAATCCCCTGGATTTGAACTACCGGTTTATGAGCGATGCTGCCGATGCCCGCGAAGCGGCCGACCCGGTTATCGTTTTGTTTAAAGACGATTATTACCTGTTTGCTTCCCGTAGCGGCGGTTACTGGTATTCTAACGATATGCGCTCCTGGAATTTCGTGGTTATTCCCACATCTGCGCTGCCCATTATTGAAACTTATGCTCCGGCAGTATTTGTAATCGGCGATACCATGTATTACACCGCCAGCGTAGCCGGGCGATTATATAAATCTGCCGATCCCAAAGGCGGCGTATGGATTAAAGGCGATAAACTGAAAAGTTATGGCGATCCGGCGCTGTTCCTGGACGATGACGGCCGGGTCTTTATGTATCATGGTTTGTCCAATGTAACGCCTACCTGGGTTGTTGAACTGCGGCCGGACAGCCTGTTTGTGGAAAAGGGCGCGCAAGATACTATCGTCACCAACAATGCCGCCACGCATGGCTGGGAAAGACGCGGTGACGATAACTTGCTGGATGAACAACCCTGGATTGAGGGATCGTGGATGAATAAACATAACGGCATCTATTATTTGCAATATGCTGCTCCGGGCACTGAATTCAAAACCTATGCCGATGGTATTTATACCGCTACCGATCCGCTTGGTCCTTATAGCTATGCCAGCTATAGTCCTTTTTCTTTTAAACCCACCGGTTTTATTACCGGTGCAGGACACGGCAGCACCTTCCGGGATAAAGAAGGCCGTTACTGGCGGATCGTTACCTCGGTGATTTCTATTAAACACATGTTTGAACGCCGTCTTAGCCTTTACCCGGTGGGATTCGACACCGACAATGTCATTCATACCAATACCGCCTTTGGCGATTATCCCCAGTTTTATCCGGGTGTGAAGGAAACGCCGGAAACCGATAATTTTGCCGGTTTTATGCTGCTTTCCCGTCTCAAAGAAGCGCAATGTTCTTCGGTATTAAAAGGATACAGCTTGAAGAATGCCGTCGATAATGATATTAAAACATATTGGTGCGCCGAAACCGGTAATGCCGGCGAATGGATGCAGCTTGATCTGGGTAAGGTGTGCCATATTCAGGCGATCCAGGTAAACCTGGGCGAGCATGGCACTACTCCAAAACTAGTGCGGGGACGTACGGTTCAGGTTTATGAACAATACCATGTCGATGTTTCGAACGACGGTGTGGAATGGCAAACCATTATTGATAAAAGCGAAAATTTGCAGGATATTCCGCATTATTACACCGAGATTGACCCGGCGGTCGATGCCCGTTTTGTGCGCATCGTTAATGTATTCACTCCGGGCGAGGGTAAATTTGCAGTTCGTGATCTGCGTGTTTTCGGCAACTCTGCACAAGCGATGTACACTCCCATCACCGATTTCACCGTCGAGCGCAGCGAAGCCGATGGCCGCGACGCCGTTATCCGCTGGAATCCGGTGGAAAACAGCGACGGCTATATTATTCGTTTTGGCACAGCTCCCACTAAATTATATAACAATTATATGGTTTATGACGCCGATAGTGTTGCCATACACAGCCTGAATCATGGCGTTGAATACTTTTTCTCAGTTGAGGCATTTGACAGCGGCACCGATTATTATTATGGTAATTACCCTGATAATGTTCAGGCTCCGTTGCTCAAGCCGGCGTCAAAATTTGAGTTGGAGCAGAATTATCCAAACCCTTTTAATCCGGTAACGAATATTACCTGGTCGTTACCGGCAGCCGGGGATGTTACTGTGCAGGTTTTTAACTTGCTGGGTGAATTGGTTTATGAAAATACTTTTGCCCGGCAAAGCGCCGGCGTCCATCACCTGGCTTTTGATTGTAGCGGTTTAGCCAGCGGAATATATATTTACCGTGTTAAATCCGGCGCCTTTATGCAGCAAAAGAAAATGATGCTTTTAAAGTAACCATATCATTTTTACGTAATAAAAGATAATTATCAAGTATTAAAAAATGAGGTCGAGTTATGAACAAATTTTTGCAACTAGTTACCCTGTTATGTTTTGTAATGTTTATTACCGTTGCCTTAGCCGGTGAAACCACAAACCGGATCATCGTGAATGCCGATTTGGGCAAGGAACAGATCAGTAAGCATATTTATGGACACTTTGCCGAACATCTTGGTAATTGTATTTATGGCGGTTTCTGGGTAGGAGAGGACTCGCCGATACCTAATACCCGTGGTATTCGCAATGATGTGTTAGAAGCAATGCGCGAGATCAAACCCCCGGTCATCCGCTGGCCAGGCGGCTGTTTTGCCGATACATACCATTGGAAAGATGGTATCGGCCCCCGCGCCAATCGTCCGTCCATCATCAATACCAATTGGGGTGGTGTAACTGAAGATAACAGCTTTGGTACTCACGAATTTCTAGATCTTTGTGAATTGCTGGAATGTGAACCCTATATTTGTGTCAATGTCGGCAGTGGCACAGTTCAGGAAGCTGCCGAATGGGTGGAATATATCAATTCGGATGCTGTAAGTCCGATGACCGAATTACGTAAAAAGAACGGTCGTGAAAAACCTTGGAATGTAAAATACTGGGCGGTAGGTAATGAAAGCTGGGGCTGCGGCGGCAATATGACTCCCGAATATTATGCCGATCAGTTCAAGCGTTACGCCACTTATATGAATGCTGGCAGGTTATACAAGGTTGCCAGTGGCGGCACCGACCCGGATTTTGCCTGGACCCGCACTGTTATGCAAAAAACACAAGCGTATCCCAATTTGATCCAGGGCTACTCCTTTCACTATTATTCTTTTTGTCGTGGTTGGAACGATAAGAGTTCCGCCATTCAGTTTAATGAAAATGACTGGTTCAACACCATGAAGGTAACCTGGGTGGTTGATGAACGGTTGCGGCAGCACAGCAGTATCATGGATGAATTTGATCCGAACAATCGCATCGGTTTGATTGCCGACGAATGGGGCAACTGGTTTTGGGTTGAACCCGGCACCAATCCCGGCTTTTTATACCAGCAAAACACGGTTCGTGATGCGGTAACTGCGGCTCTCTATCTGAATATATTTAACAATCAATGCCGCCGGGTAAAAATGGCCAATATTGCTCAGACCATTAATGTTTTACAAGCCATGCTGTTGACCAAAGACAACCAGATAGTCAAAACCCCCACTTTTTACGTGTTCAAAATGTTTAAAGTACACCAGGACGCCACCATGCTGCCTCTAGATATTCAATGTGAGGATTACAAATTCGAAAAAGAGCAAGTTCCGGCAGTCAGCGCTTCCGCTTCACGCGATGCGCAGGGTAAGGTTCATATCTCCCTGGCAAATATGAATCCCAATAAAAACATTGAATTATCGATAGATGTGCGCGGCGCTGCTAAATTTGCCAAATCTGCCGGAGAAATTATTACCGGCCCGGCTATGAATTCCTATAATGATTTCGGCAAACCGGAGCAGGTTAATATTCAGGCATTCAAGGATTTCAAAATTAAAGATAATTCTCTTGTTATAAATTTACCGTCCAAATCTGTTGTTACCCTGGAATTAAGTAATTAATCAAATTTACGGGGAGTGATTCTGTTACAGGAATTACTCCCTTTTTTTTCCCCGATTAATTTTTATTGTTATTAAACCAATGTTGTAATAAATTATATCTATGAATAGATATATATTACAAATTTTAATAACCGTTTTTTCCCTTATTTCATGCGCACTCAATAAAACAACCCGGGATGGCGGACCGGATGCCCTGACCGAAATGGCCCGATTGGCTGTGGACCTGGATTCGCTTACATTAGCTCAAAATACACAGATCACACAACAATTATCCGCATTATTCAAGCGTTATATTCATAAAAATGACCTGCTGAACCCTGGTTACAGTCTGGAAAGTTTAACTGATCGCCTTGAAAAAACCTGGCCATTAGACAGTATGTTCTTATTTGCTTCGGCATTCCCCTGGCAGGATAGTATAGGGATTGCTTTCCGGGAATTGCGATTTCGTACCCTGGCTGCCGTTCAGGAAAGAATGGAAAAACTCTATCGCAACGATGAAGACTTTACCCGGCTGCAAACCCTTAAGAATGAAATTGATAACGGTGATAAAAAGGCTGTTGACGATTATAATTCGACCCTGGAAAGATTTGAGAAACATGGTGATTTTACTTTTAAAGAAAAAGTATCCTGGTTGTTAATTATCACCCAATACCAGGAACAATGCGGACGCCTGAAAACGGCTTGTTTAAATGAATTGATCGATCTGTTACCGGAGCTTGAATCTGCATCTGTTCGCAAACAATGCTGGCAGGCAATTGCCGGCATGCTGGCAATAACCGATGTACTCCGCTCGGAATATAGTTATGCGCCGTTTCAACGCAGCGCCAGGGGTATTTTTATTGAAAAGGGCGTTCTGGTCAATACTCTGGCGTTTCGTAAAAATGCCGAGACCGATCCGGTAAATATAAAACTGGCCCAACACATTCTGAATAAAGTACAAGATCAAACCAGCGCAAAACCGGATCGCGAATTTTTAGAGCGGGTTAAAGAATCACAGGCTTCCCGCGCTTTAATGCGGCAACAAATCCGTGATTATACGGTCGATTCCGATAGTGCAATTTATGAAACAGATACTTTAAAAGCGGCATACTGGTTTAAACGGGGGTATGAATCTATTGATCCGGATGAGCAAATTGCTTTTTACAGTAAAGCCATTCTTCTGGATGGCAAAATGGCAACGGCTTTAAATAATCGCGGTAATGTGTTGCAAAGCCTGCATAATGACAGTCTTGCAATAATAGACTATACCACTGCTTTAAGTATTGATCCCACTTATGGGCCGGCCTTTCTTAACCGGGGCAATAGTTACCAAAATATAGGTGATTTTACTCGGGCTCTGCGCGATTATGATTCTGCTATCATGTTTTCGCCGGATAATATTAAATGTTATTATTACAGGGCGCATTGTAACCGTAATTTGGGTGAATATGAAGCGGCAATTTCCGATTATAAACGCGTTTCTGAAGCGAGTTCTGATCCTGAAATAATAGCAATGTCTTTTTATTATTGTGGTTATTGTTTTAGCCGTATGCAAAATATTCAGCAAGCACTAGTTGAATATAAAAAAGCGCTGGAATTAAAACCTGCATTATCGATTGTTCATCTGCATTGCGGCGATCTGTATCGGCAGGAAAAGGATTTTAGCAATGCCATTTCTGAATATGACCAGGCGCTTAATGCCGATGCCCAAAATATAAATGCATTATATAACCGGGGTATTTGTTACAAAAATATTTCAAACTGGGATGCTGCCAAAGAGGATTTTCTTGCCATTACCAGAATTGACCCGAATCAGGCTGATGCCTGGTATTACCTGGGGTCAGTTTACTGGGAACAACGACAGTGGAACCAGGTAATCAATGCCTGGGAAAAATGTCTTGCCATCAACCCGGAACATTCTTTAGCCCGTGAATGGCTTCCACAAGCCCGGCAGTATACGCAAAAACGCACCCGTAAAATCACTATTCAAAAAACCATAGAGTAGACAAGTTTTATTACCAAAGGGGCGTTTCCGGTTTTATTTCATAAACGGAATCGATTTCAGTTTTATAAGCTGTACGGTTATAACCGCTGGCTTTAAAGAATATTTCAAAATATTCCGGTACGTGGTGATATTTTTTTATAAACAATTCTTCCAGTTCTGCCAGGCTTTTGGGGTCGGTAAAATATTTAATTATACCGATTGTTCCGGTATCATGAAAACTGGTAAAAATGAAGATTATAGTTTTGTCCGGCCCGGGTATTTTTCTGACGATGCCATAATCCGTATGGTAGTCATTGGGGTTGCTTCTATCTATATATTCTTTAAAATCATTACTGTTTTTATCTTTGATAATTAATTTATTGGGATAAACAGTATATGAAAAATTTGAATTACTGAACATTTTCCCAAAGGCGCCGAGAGTGTGAAATGAGCCGACAAAGATAGAATTGTAATTTTTTATATCTGTGGCTGTAACCGAGGATGTATATTTGGGTATATAATCAATATCCAGTTTATTAAAAACATATAAAAGATCAATAAACGGCCAAATGCTGTTTTTGGGAAAGAGCGGGTATGGCAGTTCCCAACTGTCAATAAGTTCCGGATGATCTTTGCGATAATTATTGAAATCCTCCAATGAATTGATATCGTCCCTGCGCAAAAGTGTACGGTCGGTCGGAGACATGGCATGCTGTACAAAGAAGAAATGATCGCCAAGCACGACCATCTTTTCTTTGGGCGAAGTAAAAAAGTCTGACCAGATAGCCTGTTTGACAAGTGATAGTGATTGTTCTCTGTTTGTATTACTTTTCTTCAGCAACTGGAGCAAAATACCGTTGCTAAGCAAAAGAAGAACCAGTAGAGTGGTAATAATTATTTTGTATTGTTTTATTGTACTGCTGTCACCTTGTGAATTAGCTTGTGAGAAACTAATCTCATAATGGCCGCGGGGGATATGAATTCGTAGTTTTTCCGCTTTCCCTTCTTTGTTGTAATAACTTTCCAGCTTTTTGCGCAAGTTGTAAATATGCACCCGGACAATTGTGTCCTGCGTGGAATTATAATCTGTCCCTTTATTAAAGAATTCCAGGGCGATCGTATATTCTTTCAGAGATCGATTCTCTATCGAAGCATTGACCAGGTAAATCAAGAGTTTCTGGTATACCTGTGAATTGGCAAATTCCTCGCTTTTAATGATTCGATCTAAAATTTCTTTTTTTGTATTGTTATTTATCATATTTTTTCATATACTAGATTTAGGACCATTCCATTGCCTGAGTAAATATGAACCGGGAAACCTCTACACGATTCTTTTATTATTGTTCGTACTTGTTAAAAAACGAGTTGAATTTTAACATGTTAAATTTATTTAGAAAAAAATATCTTAAAAATAATTACTGTTTTCTGTGAGATATATTATATAACATTTTAGCAATTAAACAAGTTTTTTCTGAAAAATTTTAGAGTTCCAGTTTAACATGTGAAAAACGGTTAAATTCACTATTATTCACTTTATTATATCCTCAATAATTAGTATTATATTTTTATTTAATAATAAATTAGTATAAAGCTGTTATCTTTTAATTGATATACCGGTCGTTCAATACTAATTAATTATAGCGATCTGACCCAAACTTAATCCTGTCGACAAGCACAAAGAAAATTTTACGTTAATTTATCTTACGGCAATTCCCTGAACCACTGTTGTTTTTTATTTTATATCAACACATATACTATACAATAGATAAGCAAATAAAAAACCTAATCATAAAACCAACAATCGAGGAAAACCTATGACACACAAAAGATTTTCTGTCATATCTTTTGCTATGTTTATGGTAATGTTTCTGGTCTGTTCTCTATGGGCCGGCACCACAGGTAAAATTGCCGGTACCATCACAGATGCAGAGAATGGCGATCCATTACCGGGAGCAAATATTGTCGTTCGGGGCACTAACCTGGGAAGCGCTGCCGATATAAACGGTAATTTTACTGTATTACATGTCCCGCCAGGTACTTATACAGTTGATGTTACTGTAATCGGTTATTCCAAAATGACTGTTAATGATGTTCGCGTATTGATAGATCAAACCTTCCGGTTGAATGTAGATATGAAAATGGAAGTGCTTGAAGGCGAAGCCGTTACTATTGTAGCGGAGAGAAACGCCCTGCGCGAAGATGTTTCGACCAGTGTGGTTGCGGTTTCTGCGGATGAAGTGCAGGAACTGCCGGTAGCCAGTGTTCAGAGTGTCGTTGGGTTACAGGCTGGTGTGCAGGGTTACCTTGAAATTCGCGGCGGCGGCGCTGATGAAGCATTGTTTTTAATGGACGGTGTTACCTTGCGCGATCCGCGCAACAACCAGCCGGTTTCCGGTTTGGCTCTTAGTGCCATCAAGGAAATCTCTATTGAACGCGGTGGTTTTAATGCAGAATATGGACAAGTGCGTTCCGGTATTATCAATGTAGTTACCCGTGAAGGCAGTAAAGCTTCTTATGCCGGCAATATTGAATTCAAATACAGCCCTCCCGGCAAAAAACATTTTGGCATTTCCCCATTTGACCGTAACTCGATGTGGATGCGCCCATATCTGGATAATGATGTTTGCTGGACCGGTACTAAAAACGGCGCCTGGGATGTTTATACCCAGGCACAGTACCCGTTTTTCCGGGGTTGGAATGCCGTATCCCAGGAACTGATGACGGATAACAATCCCAATAACGATCTTTCCCCAATGGCGGCCCAGCAGGTATACTTGTGGGAAGCGCGCAAACAGCCTGCTTATGACCAGCCGGATTATAATGTGGACGCCGGATTTGGCGGCCCGGTTCCGGTGATTGGTAAATATCTGGGTGATTTGCGCTTTTTCACTTCTTACCGTCGTTACCGGGAAATGCTGGTTGTCCCCCTCACCCGGGAAGACTATGTTGATAATGATTGGACCATGAAAGTCACCTCGGATATAACACCCTCTATGAAACTGATGGTTTCCGGTATGGTTGGCAAGATGTATACCATGCAACAAAATTGGTCAAGTTATTATATACGCGATGGGAATACTATTGCAAGTGTAATAGGCGGCACTGACGGTATTTTATTTGGCACCGGCTTTTTCAGCCTGGCCGATATTGGCCATAAAAACGTTTCCGCCAAATTGACCCATACACTTTCTCCCAAAATGTTTTACGAACTCTCTCTGGAACATTTCCGGCGCGATTATTACTCTCGTCCCCCGGAAGCACGGGATACTGCTACTTTATATGAAGTGGTGCCGGATTATTGGGTTGATGAGGCGCCATTCGGATATTTATACGACAGTAAAAACGGTATTGCCGGTATGCTTTTGGGCGGTACCAGTTGCAAGCGGCGTGATAATACCGTTGTTTCCGCAACTACCTTCAAGGCGGATGTGACTAACCAGGTAAACTATTATAATCTGGTCAAAGCCGGGGCAGAGTTTGTTTATAATGACCTCGATTTTGATTATGGCGAAATGGCAAACTTTGAAAAAAATAATTATCTCCAGCGGGTACAAATGCGGGTCTTTCCGATCCGAGCGGCCATGTATGTGCAGGACAAGCTGGAAACCAAGGGTTTTATCATGAACCTGGGATTGCGTCTGGATTACAGCAACTCTAATACGGAATGGTGGGATGTCGATCCTTATAATCAAAAATTCTTCTCTTCGAAATATAATGAGAATCTTGATTTTACAATGGCTAAATCAACGCCGCAATGGCAACTGAGCCCGCGGCTCGGCATTTCGCATCCGATCACTGAAAATTCCAAATTGTTCTTCAATTATGGTCATTTTAAGCAAATGCCCTCTTATGAAAATTTATTCCGCATTGGCCGCGCCTCGGACCGGAGTATGTCGCTTTTCGGCGATCCGAACCTCACCCTGGCGAAAACTGTCTCTTATGAATTGGGTTACGACCATATTCTGTTCAATGATTTTACATTGCAGATGGCGGCTTTTTACCATGATATTTTCGATCAGCAAAATACTACCCAGTATACCTCGGTAAGCGGAATTGTGTATAATAAAACCACCAGTAACAGTTATGAAGATATCCGCGGTTTTGAATTAACACTCCGTAAAAACCGTGGTTTGTGGTGGAGCTTTTTTGCTAACTATACTTACCAGGTCACCACGTCCGGTCATTTTGACCGCGGCAGAGTGTATGAAGATTATACACAGCAAAAGTTATATGACGAAGCGACGATCAATCTTTACCAGGAGAGACCGATCCCCAGCCCCTATGCCCGGTTAAACCTCACCCTGTATACCCCGGATAAATTCGGCCCGGTCGTTGGCGGTATATATCCCATCGGTGGATATACAGCTAATATATTGTTAAACTGGCAGGCCGGTCCCTGGACTACCCATCCGGCGACTAATCAGTCTTTAAAGGTTAGCAATAATGTGAAAACTGTCGACTTTTTCGATTCAGTTTTACGTTTCGGTAAAACGATTGATTTCGGCAAATTCAGCGTACAGGGATTTGTGGATATAGAAAACCTCTTTAATTACCGCAGAATGTCGTTAAGCAATTTTGGCGCGTATGGCGATGACTATAATGATTATGTTAAAAGTCTGCATCTCCCTGAAAGCGATACTTATGAAAGTATTCCCGGCGACGATAAAATCGGCACCTACCGGGAGGACAATATCAAATATCAACCCATATTCCTTTGGGGTCAGATCGATTATCAGAATGACAAAGGCGATGCGGGCGTAATTTATTATGAAAAAAGCACCAGTAAATACGTGGAATATGTGAATGACCAGTGGGTCGATGTCGGCAAGACAAGATTGAAAAAGATATTGGACGATAAAGCTTATATCGATATGCCGAATATGACTTCCTTTACGTTTTTTAATCCCCGTCAAATATTCTTTGGCATTCGTCTGACATTCGATTTGAAATAGTGCAAAAGGAGTGAGGATAACCTATGAAATATTCAAACATTAAAATAAAAGTATCGTGGCTGCACCTCCTGGCAGTTATTACGATTGTTGGACTGGCGCAATCTTTATATGCCCAGAAATCCGGCGAAATGAAATGGCTGCGGGTTAATTCACTGCATACCTTTTTTTCGGAGCAGGGTTCCGAAACCGAAGGCGGCTATGACGATTTAAGTATCTATTTTTCCTGGCCAGCTGAGTATGGGTTGCGGCAAACAACCATGCGCTCACGCGGTGTTATGATCGGCTGCGAAAAATTTTACGATTCCAAAATGAAGCGGGAATATTCGCCGATGGTGGTTAACATCGGACCTAAACCCACTACATTTCAACAATTTGTTGTCTTTAATCCATTGCCTGGCGATTTTCAGTTAATTGGTAAAACTCGTCATCCGAGCGTTGTAGTCGATGATGAAGTAGCTACTGTTAATGATTTGTATGATGTGTTGGATAAAGAGGATGATACCATTCCCGCCGACCGTATATTAATACTCAAAAATCATACATTGATGGGTGTAACGATCACCAAAAAGGTTTATGCTTTTACCCAGCAAAACCATGATAACTATTATATCTTTGAATACACCTTAAAGAATACCGGTATTGTTAATGCGAATGATTTGGGCAATATTCAAAAACAAACTCTTGAGGGTGTATATTTTTACCTGATGGATCGTTATGCCATGTCCGGCGAATCTGTGCCCGCTAATGGTCAGGGATGGGGTATCTGGAATACCACGTGGGGTTATAATATGGTTTGTGATGTGATCGGCGCCAACCCGGCGGCTGCCGATTTTAAATATCGCGCCAATATAGCCTGGTATGGCCCTCATTCCGAACGCAATGTGTCGGATGACTGGGGTTGCCCCAACCAACTGGATGATGGAGTTATGGCTGCTGCAAAATATATCGGGCATATAACGTTACATGCCGACAAGTCTGCCGCTGACCATAGTGATAATCCTTATCAACCGCGCACTACCTATTATATTGGCGCTGATGCGGTAGCCTCAAAACGCGCCAGCAGTGAATATGACGAAACAGTCATGTCATTGCGTTATGAAGCAATGACCAAAGGCCATGCCGAACAAACCCAGGCGCAACTGGTAGGAACCGGGTATGCCGACCTGTATACCAAAAGCAGCGGCGATATTGGCGGAACCATTGCCACCCAGGGTTTTGGCCCGTATATACTAGCCTGGGGTGATAGTATTCAATTTGTTTTAGCGCAAGGCGTTGCCGGCCTCAGTCGCGAAAAGAACCGTGAGGTTGGCGGTAACTGGTTACAATGGACTAATCATAATGCTAATGCTCCTGTTTTATTTATGCCCAATAATACACAAACTACAGATTTTGACGCTTATAAAAAGGCCTGGGTGCAAACCGGTCGCGATTCGATAATGAAAACATTTGAAAATGCGGCAAGAAATTATAACAGTGGTTATAATATTCCGCAACCACCGCCGCCCCCAAGTGAATTCATTGTTAAATCCGGCGGCGACCGTATTCGTCTTACCTGGGCTAATAACGCTTCAACAACGCCCGGATTTGAAGGATATGTGATCTATCGTTCCGAAGGCAGTGTGATGGATCCCAAAACCGTATATAAAAAGATCTTTGAATGCAGCGCTGCGGATGTTGTGCATACTTTTGACGACACTTCGGCTGTGCGCGGTTTCAATTATTACTACTATATACAATCCAAAGGTAACAGCGCTCTGAATGATGTAAATCCCGGTACTCCACTGGTCAGCAGTATGTTCTGGACTTTGACCAGCAAAGCCGCCTACTTGCGCCGACCTGCTCATGATAAATTAGCCGATATCCGAGTGGTACCCAATCCATACGACCTCCGCGCGCGTGCGGTGCAATTTGGCGATGATTTTCAGTACGACCGGATTGCATTTTACGGTTTACCGCCGGAATGTAATATCAAGATC